>Ga0123334_1006549_pt1 | contig 10738 bp, 11 predicted proteins | sample BiotimSIPDNA_FD_89706 | JGI IMG/M metagenome (GOLD analysis project Ga0123334, IMG submission 89706) | Anaerobic biogas reactor microbial communites from Washington, USA - Biogas_R1 time_0 SIP DNA | ecosystem: Engineered > Bioreactor > Anaerobic > Unclassified | place: Washington, USA... | reverse complement strand
CCGCAGTGCGGGGAGATGTCACGCAGTGACAGAGGGGACCGCCTCTGTCAGAGGAACCCTTTTTCAAAAGGGTTTCCCTCAATAGCTAACGTATATCTGCCAACCAGGTCACGGGCATAAGCCGGCCTGTTCTTAGCTTATAATATAACTTTTACCGTCGATCTCATACAGGCAGATCCAGATATAATTGCTGTCGCCCAACTCGGCGCCCATAGGGAAATCGTAGGTATCACGAGGGATGACCTCGCCGCTGCTGCTTCCGTCCTTAGCTTCATAATTCAGGTATACCGGAACGACCTTCTTTGAAGTTATCTCCGCATCAGGTGCAACTTCCTTTATAATGTCATCGTACTTCGAGAAGTTATAGCCGCTGTCCTCTTTTTTGCAGTCAACAGCGTAGATATATGAGAACTCATAGTCTGTACCGATAACGATGTAGTATTTATCGTAATACGCCTCCATATACTCCTGAGAGGAGCTATAGCCGCCGCTTTTGAGCATCTCGTCATTATACGGCTTATAGCTTACGGAATCGAAAAGAGCGCCGTCCTTTGAGCTTATAGCCCAGAAGTAATTGCAGATGAGCTTTGCCTCCTCTTCGGAGTAGAAGCGTGAATCCACCTCTGTAGTAACAGGGATACCGTTCTCGCCCTGCTCCATCCTGAAGATACACGCACCATATGGCATATCATCAGCAGCAATATTAACGTCATCTCCGATATCGCTTACGATCTCTTTTCCGGAATTATTATCCGAGGAGGAATCCTTTCCTCCGCAGGAAGAGAAGCTAAGCGTCAGCACGGCAGCCGCAGCAGCTGCTGCACATCTGGTGAACATATTTCTCATAGTTAAAGCCTCCCGTTAGCCGAAAGTATAGTATTTTCCGTCTTTCTCCGCATAAATGGCATTGTTTTCTTCATCGCTGACGATAATCTGTTCATTTCCCTCAGCGTCCTTTGCCATTACGTAGAATGTGAAGTAATAAAACTCATCGCAGTCATCACGGACTTTCTTCTCAAAATCCTCATTCTCAAATGTTTCGTTCATAAATGTGAAGAAGTCCTGGACTCCCTCTTCAGGAGAAGCAAAGCGCTGAGAAGGCTCGACCTTCACACGAGTGACCTCAAAGCTTCCGCCCAGCGAACTGCTTATAGAATCAGCGTGCTTTTCAAAGGACTCCTTCAGGCCGTAATGATAGCCCTTCTGGAGGAACTTTTCCATTTCCTCATTATAGATGGGATGATTCTGTTCCTTAAAGCTCTCGAAATCCTTGTTCTGAAAAGCGAGGAAGTGCTTTTCAAGGGTAATTACCAGTTCCCTTGGGAAGTCCTCTTCTTCGTAGTAGAGCTTAATGCCGGTCTCAGGATCTATACGGTATGAGCCCAGGTTTTCGTCTACAGCCCCCGCCTCCGGAGTTATCAGCTCCCACTCACCGTAAGTTTTTGAGGAGCTTTTCTTGCTGCCACAGGATGTAACTCCTCCCGTACATAAAGCAGCGCTTACAAGCAGAGCTGCAAGTTTCATATATCTCATTGCTGTACCTCCCCGGCTTCGCTGTTGTTGATCTTTTCAGCCCATGCAGCCGCAGCCGAGCCCTCGGGGGCAGTTACTGTAAGAGCAGGAAGCTCCTCCAGTCCCCAGTTCTCATAGGCAAGGTCCGGATTTTCTATGATAAGTGAAGCAAGTGCATTGCAGCCTGTGAATGCCTCCTCCTGTACCTTTGTTACAGAGGCCGGAAGGGTCATATCAGTAAGAGCTGCACAGTCCACGAAGGCTCCGCGCTGGATCTCCTGCAATCCCTGTGGGATATTTATGGAATAGAGCGATGTGCAGCCGCAGAAAGCGCACTCGCATATCTTTGTAACAGTCTCCGGCATAGTAAGGGTCAGTATCTGATCCTTTCCCTCAAAAGCATAGAAGCCGATATCTGTAACAGGAGCGCCGCCCATAGTATCAGGTATCACTACCTCTGTATCAGAACCCTTATAGCTTGTTATGATAGCACCGCCGTTATAGACCTCATAGTCAAACATTTCATCGGTCGAAACGATATGACGCTCTCTTGCAGTGCCAAGCTCTTCCCATGTAGCAGGCTCATCATTGAGCTCCTCGGTTTCAGCCTGACTATCTGCGTCAGGCTCGCTTGAAGCCTGTCCGGTCTTGCTGCCGCCGCAGGCAGTGAGTGTAAGAACGGCAAGAATTAATGAAAGCGAAGCTGCGATTTTTTTCATAATAGACCTCCGGTATGCAGGATATATGAACGAATCATGTTGAACGGATGAAATATTTCTCAGACGGAAGCTTTAGCAGCATTTCCTCTGATCTTTGCTCTCTGAGAGTTGCTGAGTATCCTCTTTCTGATACGGAGAGACTCAGGAGTTACCTCCAGGAGCTCATCGTCAGCCAGGAACTCAAGGCAGTCCTCAAGGCTGAGAACTCTTGGCGGAACGAGACGGAGTGCGTCATCGCTTCCGCTTGCACGGGTATTTGTAAGGTGCTTTCTCTTGCAGACATTTACAACGAGATCCTCTGTCTTAGGAGAAGCTCCGACGATCATTCCCTCATATACAGGAGTACCTGAGGTAATAAAGAGCTGTCCACGCTCCTGAGCGTTATAGAGGCCGTAGGTAACAGCCTCGCCTGTCTCGAAGGATACGAGAGAGCCGGTGTTTCTGCGCTCGATATCGCCCTTGTAAGGCTGATAGCCGTCGAATACATGGCTCATGATTCCCTCGCCCTTGGTATCGGTAAGGAATTCGCTCTTGTATCCGAAGAGACCTCTTGCAGGGATAAGGAACTCGATACGCATACGGCTGCCCTGGGGATGCATATCCAGCATCTCGCCCTTGCGGACACCGATCTTCTCCATTACAGAGCCAACACAATCCTCGGGAACATCGATAACGAGGCGCTCCATAGGCTCAAGCTTCTGGCCGGTCTCCTCGTCAGTCTTGAAGAGTACACGGGGAGTAGAAACGCCCAGCTCATAGCCTTCACGGCGCATATTCTCAATGAGGATAGAAAGGTGCATCTCACCTCTTCCGGCAACACGGAAGGAATCTGTGCTGTCTGTCTCGCTTACACGGAGAGAAACGTCACGGAGAAGCTCACGGAAAAGTCTCTCACGGAGCTGACGGGAAGTAACGAACTTGCCCTCCTTGCCGGCAAAGGGGCTGTCGTTTACAGAGAATGTCATCTCAACAGTAGGCTCGCTGATCTTAACGAAAGGAAGGGGCTCGGGAGTATCTGTAGCGCAGATAGTATCGCCGATAGTGATTCCCTCGATACCGGATATCCACACGATATCGCCCATTTTAGCCTCCTGTACAGGAACACGGTTAAGTCCCTCGATCTGGAGGAGTGAAACGATCTTGGCGTTGTAGTTCTTCTTGGAGCCGGTATAATCGCATACAGTTACCTGCTGATTCACCTTGATATTTCCTCTTACGATACGTCCGATACCGATACGGCCAACATACTCGTTGTAGTCGATAGAGGATATGAGCATCTGGAGAGGCTCTTCCTCCTCTCCCTTAGGAGGCTCAATGTAGTTGATGATAGTATCGAAAAGGGGCTTGAGGTCAGTGCCGGCCTCATACTGGCTGAGTGAAGCAGTACCGCTTCTTCCTGAGCAGAAGAGGAGCGGAGATTCAAGCTGCTCTTCGTTAGCGTCCAGGTCAAGGAGGAGCTCAAGCACCTCGTCGCCGATCTCATCGAGACGGGCGTCGGGACGGTCTATCTTGTTTACAACAACGATGATCTTGTGGCCCATTTCAAGTGCCTTTGAAAGCACGAAACGTGTCTGCGGCATAGGACCCTCAGCAGCGTCGACCAGGAGCAGAACTCCGTCTACCATTTCAAGAACACGCTCTACCTCGCCGCCGAAATCAGCATGGCCGGGGGTGTCGATAATGTTTATCTTAGTGCCGTTGTACATAACGGAAGTATTCTTGGCGAGGATAGTGATTCCTCTTTCACGCTCGATGTCGTTGGAATCCATTACACGCTCTGCAACGTTCTGATTCTCACGGAACACGCCGCCCTGCTTGAGCATCTCGTCAACGAGGGTAGTCTTACCGTGGTCAACGTGGGCGATAATGGCAATGTTTCTCAAATCTTCTCTTATCATATTTTCTTTCCTCCAAAAAATAATCAACTTTATATATTTTTATGTACCGGCTTTCACCGGCCTTCATAATTATTTGACTTTGTGATCTTTCCCGGCTTCTCATCTGTCCGGTATCATACCGCGAAGCTTCATCAGCATTTCATCGATATTGATATAATCCATCGGGATGTGAACAGTCATAGGTATCATATCCCCAAGGCTGTTGTCCGGCATACTGAATGATCTGCGCCTGAATCTGATCTTAGCATACTGTTTTCCTTCGCTGACACTTAATACCTCTTTAACTAAATATCCATGCATCTGCCAGACTTCCGCTGACATTATAAAATCGTCATATTTTGAAGCAGTATTGATCCTATCCAGATTTCTCTCCGCTTTTATATCATCAGCGGTCGAACCACGATAGTTTATATTGTACATAGCGCCAAAAACTCTGTTATCAGCAAATGCAGAAGCGCAATCAACAAAAACGATACCCTCGGGAGTTGCAACAAAGGCTTTGAAGTCACGGTCTTTGACGATCATTTTGCGTATAAGCAAAACCAGCGATGCTATAAAGCCGAACAAAGAAACTACTGCTAAAGCTTTAGCAGCAAGGCTGTCATCAAGTGCAGCAAATCCCCAGCTAAACACTCCGATAAACAACAGCACCACCATGAGTCCGATCAATTTTATCTTATCTCCAAAATATCTTTTTGAAAACAGATTTCTAAGCTCATCCGCATGAGATGTCCTGCATATGGTCATCATATATGAACCTCCGATACAATTATTAAACAATCCTGCTGTATTTAGTGCAAAACCTCTTTTTTTCCGGGCATAAAAAAGCCCTTGCATAGGGATTGCAAGGTGTTGTGTCACAGCGAATAGTAGTTGAAACAAAAACAGCCCCGAATGCTTCGGGGCGTTTCTGGTGGGAGAGGATGGATTCGGACCATCGAAGCTGAAAAGCAACAGATTTACAGTCTGCCCCCTTTGGCCACTCGGGAACTCTCCCATGATTCAAAAAATATACCGGAGACATTCCGGTAATAATGGAGCTGGTGGACGGACTCGAACCCCCGACCTGCTGATTACAAATCAGCTGCTCTACCAACTGAGCTACACCAGCGTTTAACGCTTAATTATTATACCACACTTTTTTCGACTTGTCAAGTACTTTTTTCAACTTTTTTTAAAAGTATGGTCGAGGCGACAGGACTCGAACCTGCGGCATCTTGGTCCCAAACCAAGCACTCTACCAAACTGAGTTACGCCTCGGCTAATATCATAGGTCCTTGCCGGACAGCTTTTATATTATATCAGCATAAGTGTCAAATGTCAATAGCAAAATCACATTTTTGTCGTTTTGCACATTTTTGCAGGCTATTTCCTGTTTATCCACACAGATATGCTGCAAAAGAAAAGAGGGAGCTTTCGCTCCCCCGTTATAAAGCCGATCAGTCCTTAAGGCCGTCTATAGCGTCCTCTACAGCATCCTTAACGTCGTCAGCCGCATCTTCAACAGCGTCCTTAACGTCCTCAGCAGCATCAGTAACTTCCTCAGCAGCATCCTTTACTGTATCATCGTTGATCTCGAAATCGATGTTATCGTCACCGTCAATCTCGTAATCATCATAAATATCATCGTCGTAATCGTTATCATCGTCGTTGCCCTTGAGGATCTTTGAAGCAACATATCCGCCGGCAGCGGCTGCACCTGCAGCTAATACAGCAACTAAAAACTTATTCATTTTAAATTCCTCTTTTCTCCGCAAGAATAATTTAAATTACCGAGCCCCTTGCGACCGGATCACGATAAACTACTATTATTATATCACACTCTTTTGAGAATTTCAACCACTTACATATTATTTGTTAAAAACATCAAAATTGACAGTGCGGTTATTGGTGCAGTTTCACAACGCAGTATTCTTTTGCCCAGCCAGACCTGTACTGCACCGCTGTCTACAGCGGCCTGAGCCTCTTCCTTATCGAAGCCGCCCTCGCTTCCGATGACGAGTCCGATACTGCCAGAATCAGGCAATCCAGCCTTATCGAAGGAGCAGCCGCCCTCCTCTTCATAGAGGATGATGTTCCTGTCAAGCTCCTTCATCATCGAAAGAGCCTCCTTGAATGAAACGATAGGTGTGACCTCAGGGATCATTCCCCTTCCGGACTGTTTTGCGGCCTCGGCAGCTATCTTGTTGAGCCTGGTCAGCTTCTTTGCGAAATCCCGGCTGTCCGGACGGGAGATACATCTCCTCGTGAGTACAGGGACTATCCTCGCCGCTCCCAGCTCCACGCTTTTCTGTATTATAAATTCAAGCTTATCCAGCTTCGGGACTGCCTGAAAGAGCGTGACCTGCACTCCCGGCTCAGCCGCACATCTGTGCTTCTCCACCAGGTCAAGGAAGACTGTTTCGCCGTCAATACTGCGTATCGTGCAGTTATAGTCAATGCCGTTGCTGCAGACAGTTACAGGCTCTCCCGGCTTCATACGCAGCGAAAATCCGATATGATGAGCATCACTGCCTGTAATGGTTATATTGTTCTCATCCAGCTCATTTGTAAAAAATCTGGGCATTTTATCAACTCCATATAAAAACTGCGCCGCATCAAGCAGCGCAGAAATAATTATGCATATTCGCTATCCGGTGACGGCCATACACGATATACAGGCTTTCCGCCTGAACTGTCAGAAGTCCATACCTCTATTTGTGAAATATCATCCGGACGATAGCCTATCATCCATATCTTAACGTGCTTCGGACCAGCATACTTAACTTTGCAGAGCTTGCCGATGTATCCCGACGAATTCATGTCATCGCAGAACTGCTGTGCACTGGCATCTATCGGAAGCCATTTTGTGCAGGCGTTATCACTCTTGCACACAACAACAAGATCATATGTCTCAGTTTTTCCGGCGTAATCCGCTGACACCGAGTACTTTGAAGGATTGCCGGCATAGAACGAATCTGCGGCCTGCTCTTCTTCCTCCACCAGTGAAAGTGCTGCCTTGCCGATAGTATCACCGGCAGAAACGTCTGATTTCTTATACGACTTTTTAATGTAACCGCTCATCATTGGTATGAGTATCGCCGCTAACACTCCAATTATAGCAATAACAACAACCAATTCTACCAATGTGAATCCCTTTAAACTGCGTCTTTTCATATCCACCCCTCCAAAAAAACGTCAATTTCCCAACCTGTATTCAGGCTATCTTTCTAAGTTACATTATATTACAATAAGGAATATTTGTCAATAGGTTAGTGAAGAAAACTGACCGTTTGGCAATTATTTGGTAAAATAGACAAATTCCCCATATATTAGGGGATATCTGCTTGTTTTTTGCGCCGATTACAAGTTGTCAACACTGTGATAAGTGTACAAATAGTAAAATTGTTCAATTGCTAACCTTATGCACACTATGCTAATCATCCACTTTTTACCTCCACAAACTCCAAAAGTTCAAACGCAGACAAGGGTTAATATCAAACAAGCCGTTACGCAAGATACGCAAACTTTTTGTGCACTCAGACAAATTTGCTTTATCAGTCATTTTTTTCTTGACTTTTCCTTCTTTTCGTTGTATAATAATACAGTCACAAGTGATGCGATTTAATATGGCGGCATAGCTCAGTTGGCTAGAGTACTCGGTTCATACCCGATTGGTCGTTGGTTCAAATCCTACTGCCGCTACCATATGGCCCGTTGGTCAAGAGGTTAAGACATCGCCCTTTCACGGCGGAATCATGGGTTCAATTCCCGTACGGGTCACCAATCAGCAATCCCACAGATGGCTTAAAATAGCCGTTTGTGGGTTTTCTTTTTTCTAAAAATCAGGCTTTGGCACTTGTTTGGCACTTATTATCTTTTAACTATTAATTTGGGTATCCGCAGAGCTTTTGCTCTGCGGTACTTTTTTGCTCATAATGCCAGCACCTGCTGTTCAGTCTCGGCTTCGGTATCGTCCTCGGCAGGACTTTCTTACTCTGTGCCTATATCGTTTGTGAAACTCAGTGCATTGCTTATCGCATCGCAGTTGCGAGCCTTGGCTTCCTGAAACATATGAGAATACAGGTTCAAGGTAGTTCCTACGACGCTGTGTCCCATGTCCGAGGATACCGCTACCACATCTACGCCTTCAAAAATCAGCAGGCTTGCATGGAGATGTCGCAGTGAATGGATATTCTTGAAGGGCACTCCGATACGCTCACAGTAGCCTTTCAGCCACTCGAACGGTGTCTGAGGATTCATAGGTGCTCCGTTCCATTTGGTGAACAGCCTGTCATGGTCTTCCCACTTGGTGCCGAGCTGTGCTGCTTCCGCTTCCTGTTCAGCTTTGAACTGCCTGAGCAAGTTCATTATAGAGACAGGCATCTTTGACACTCGCTTTGACTTTCTTGTTTTAGTAGTGTCGGTATAAATGCCCCTCTCAGCAGTATACTGTGATGTTCGGCGGACGTGGATAATATTGTTCTCAAAGTCGATGTCCTTCCATTCCAAGCCAAGCATTTCACTGCGGCGGTAACCACTGTATATTGCAAGCAGCAGGTAGACCTGATACTTCATCGGCTCGCCTCTCAGGTTCTCATACAGCTTCTTAACCTCATCTATGGTGTAGATCTGTTTCTCGTCCTGTTCCTGTTTCGGCACATATACTCGTCTGCAAGGGTTGTCCGTCAGCATTCCCATGCGTATGGCATAGCTGAATACGTCGCTGATGAAGCTCAGATGATGCACAGCCGTTTTCCTCGACAGCGGCTTACCCGTGTTCATATTCTTGCCGTTGACAAGCATATCTGTCACGAACTTCTGAATATCCCGAGCGGTTATCTTGTCGAGCCGCTTGTGACCTATGGCAGGATAGACACGCTTGGTGAGCTGTTTCATTCGTGCGTATGAGGTCGGTCTGAGATTGACTTTGGCATATTCCTCAAACCACTGCTCTGCGAATTTCTCGAACTTGACAGCCGATGTTATCTGTCCCCTCTTGCATTCTTCCTCGAACAGAACTGCCTGACGAGTGAGTTCCTTTTCAATTTGCTTCGGTGTCATACCTGGCTCAGGCTTGTAGCTCTTGAACTGATTTCGCTGCTTGCCGTCTACACCGTAACCGCATGACACTCTTATCTGATACGTCCCTTCGGAACGCTTTCTTATTGTCGCCATATATTTAAAACCTCCGTTTCAAAACTATGGCGCATTTCCTCCACCGACATTATACCACAGGTCTGCGGAAATGTCTATCAGAAATGCACCGTTCGTGTTAAAAAACTACTTTACTGATAAAATCGCTCACGCTGTTTCTCCACGAAGGTATCTCAGGAAAAGCTCCTTATTGATGAGATACTTCTTGCCTGCCATGATGTGCGGTACTTGATCATTGATGCACATCTGACGGACTCTGTACTCAGTCAGCCCTTCCACAAGAGCTGCCGCCTCCTTTATGGTCAGCATTACGATTTTAGTTTCTGTTTTGTTTTCTGCCATTCAATCATACTCCTTCTCATTGTCTTGTTCATGTTTCCTATGTGATTTGAATTGTTCATTTTAAAGATTCCTTTCGATTTAGATTTGGGCATCAGCCCATGTGTATTCCGTGAGCTTCCTTACGCTCTCGTTCCTCGGCAAGTGCTTTGCTGTCAACGTGCTCCCGAGCGTACTCAGTGTCTTCGGCAGGCTCGTCATCTATCAACGTAGCCATAGCTGTAACGCTGCTGACAATACTATCAATACCGACTGCGAGATCACTATCCACTTGGCAACTTTCAATCTGAGCCTGTGCTTGTATTCGTCGAGTTCTTTCAGCTTCGAGCCATATTCCTCGTTCAGCTTCCCAGCCTGTGATGACAGATCGACTGTTGCTTTTTCCAGTTGAGCCGTCGCTGTTTCCGACAGTTCCGCTGCCTGATCCAGCAGCTCCCGACAGGTCGCTATGGTATCCCTCTGCTCGGAACGCACTGTTTTCAGCACCTGTTCCGTTTCGGCTTTCGTCGCCAGCACCGAGAGTCTGGCGAGTATCTCCAGCTGCTCCTGCGACATCAGCCTGTTGAGTTCTATCAGCGCTCTCCAGTTGGAATCGAGTACCACCACTGTCGGCTGAGTGTCCGACGCTGCCGACAATTCCTTGTCGTACATCTGCTGTAATTCTTCTTGCTTTGAATTCATACTCCATGTTCTCCTTTCTATACTTGTCGCCGTGAAGCTTATTGTCACGGCATCTTCTGCCATTAGGACAAGTGTAGGTAATATACTTTCGGTTGTCATCCCACCGAACATCGTAGCCTTGCTGCTTCATTAAGTAGCAGAACTGCTTCTTTGACTTTGCCTGTTTCATCACCTGATTGATGACGTTCATCAGCTCCCACTTGAAGCTCTCGCCGCGCTTGGCTGACCTGTATTCGTTGTCAGAGAGGAAGTCCTTATTCATTTTCTTCTTGGGAGCATCGAGGACATGAACTCCGTACCGCCGACAAATCTCATCGCTGAGCTTCATCAGTTGTTCAACGCTTTCCTTGTTGGAATGATACTTATTTCCGTCCTCGAAGCTGACCGAGTTTAGCACAAGGTGGCTGTGGATATGCTCGCGGTCGATGTGAGTTGCCACTACAACTTCGTATT
>Ga0123334_1006536_pt1 | contig 10749 bp, 10 predicted proteins | sample BiotimSIPDNA_FD_89706 | JGI IMG/M metagenome (GOLD analysis project Ga0123334, IMG submission 89706) | Anaerobic biogas reactor microbial communites from Washington, USA - Biogas_R1 time_0 SIP DNA | ecosystem: Engineered > Bioreactor > Anaerobic > Unclassified | place: Washington, USA... | reverse complement strand
TTCCGATAAATTTGAACGCCCTGTGTTGATGGCCTCTGCAGCAAATAACGTCTGAAACTGTCCGTCCTTGTCGACGAGAATTGAGTCTGCAGCGGACTGTATTCGCGAACCTCGAAGATACCATTCAATTTCTTTGACATCGTGGACGATGAAGAGGTCAATTTTTTGAATTCCTTCCTCGAAGAAAAGGATCCATTTATTAGTTTCAGGATGAAGCACCGCCCACGGTTTCTGTGCGAGAGAAGCCAATAGATCCTGAAAAATCTCATCAGCACAGCACTCTTCTTCGAGGAGCAGCACAAGGTCCAGATCCGATAATGCGGTCTGCTCTTTTCTCGCGTATGAACCAAACAGGACAAGACCTCGTACCTGTCTCCGATCTTCGGCAAAAACCATACATGCTTCGAGGGCGCTGGTTGGACCCATGGTTTCCTTCAGATGAGGAGAGCCCTCTACCACACTGGTGAAAAGAGCGGTCACGACCCTCGCATACATATCAGGATAGGAAATGTTACCCTGAAATCTCATCCGCGTCGCATGAAACCGGGGCTCTGCACACCACAACGTGTTCCAAGCACTCTCAATGCCGGAATAAATCGCCCGGACGGAGGTGTCAATCGGCCCCCAGGGAAACGGTGCCGGTACATTATTCTGTCGGAGTGAAGCCCGCTCGATGCAGGTATCCAGAGGAAGATCCAGCCAGATGATGGCTACTGGCAGTCCTGAATCGAGGAGTGCTTCACGGACTTCACACACATGCGGCCCTCCGCCGGAAAATTCGAGAATGCCCGGAGCAGGATCGGCGCATGCCGTGAGGAAATGCCACCATGCGGAGTCCTCGCCATGAACCGTACTGTCAGAATATTGTATGCGACACTCATCGATCGAGGTATATGGATAACCGGTTTTTTTCGCGAGGCCCAGTGCGACGGTTGTTTTTCCAGCACCAAGCGTACCGATCAGCAGGATCTTCCTCGCTCGCCCGGGAAATGTTTCCGGATCTCCATCTCTCAGCTCACTCACGCTTTGGTTCCTCCCTTATGGACGGTGATAGAAATCGCAGATCCTGCATTTTCCATTAGACCTGTGCTCCTCAACGATCTCGGGATACATATAGTGAAATGCCGCCCAACCGCCCTTGACGCAGGAGACATCGGTGGCCGCAAGGAGGCTTTTGAGGATCGCTCCTACAACGTAACTTCTGGCACAGTGTTTGGCCGGCGAATCCCTCTCTGGCTTTGACTGGCTGATTGTGATGAATGAACGACCCTGGTTTTCCTCAACTATCGCGCGTATCTGCTGAAATTGTGCATGGGTTGTGTCCCGAAGATCGAAATAGTGGTAGGGGAAATGGTGGAGGTATTCACGGTGTTTGTTGTACTCCGAAGGTAAGTGCCCCTCAATCCACTCCTTATCAGACCTGACATCGAACACGACGATCTCCTTATCCGAATCGAGACGGTCCTTGAATTCTTCAGGTGTGATTTCGTCTACATCAATAACCTCTTTCCACCGGTCGTATTCGCACATGAGGCAGGCCGTGTGGTACCCGACCTGATGAATGCGACAAAAATTCTGCACATCATGTTTCATGTCAAGGTGGGATTTGATGTTGCACTTTGGACACAGAGCCAGATCACAATCGACACAAATTGCCGTATATGGCAGATTATGTATTTCGCAGATCAGCTTCTCGTAACGAACCTTTTTCAGCAGATCTTCCCAGGATGCGCATTCATGGTTATTCTGAAGCAGGAGGTGCATATGTTCTGTAACATTTTTTGAGCCCTTTTTCTGCATTGACCAGTCGAAAATATCCTTGGTTTCACTGTCGATTGCAATTGAGGTTCTTTTATCAGAAGATTCTTTCATTCTGCGCATTATCTCACGACCTTGGGTGCTCTTGACTCATTACTACCGCTCTCACGCGTTGGTGACTCAGCCATGCTTTGGTAGTAGTCATATCTCCGCGGTTGCATAAATATGTATTCTGCATGCAAATGCATGCAATATTTATACTATAACGTTCCATCATGGTGTGGCGAGGGCGCAACGCGCCCCGCCGGGACGAAGAACATGAGCAAAGAAGTGAAAATGGATAAAACCGCAGCACAGCGCATTCAGTCAAACGCCGATACCACAAACACAAATCAGGGATTCAAAGAGAGGGCGATGAGAGCCGCAGAAAAGAATCTGAGGAAATAATTCCTCAATTCTCACATTTACTGCCTGGATAACATGATAGCATGTGATGAGCCGTCAGCCCCTCACATCCTGGTGACAGGGGGGAGCGGGTTTATTGGAAGAACGCTGGTGAAGAAACTTGTCGCCCGGGGCACTTCGGTGATTGTATACGATATCGTACCTTTCCCTGACCCGGAACCCATCAACTCCCGTGTGAAGTATCTCTCGGGAGATATCCGCGACACCCGGACGCTCGAAATGATCTTCCGGGAGTTCAGAATTGAAGGCGTCATCCACCTTGCAGCTGTATCACGCGTAATTACGGCACAGAACGATCCGGAACTCTGCTGGGACGTGAATGTTAATGGAACACGATCCCTCCTGGATGCCATCACCACCTCACCGCAGAAACCCTGGATCATCATGGGGAGCAGCAGAGAGGTCTATGGCGAGCCCGAGATACTCCCGGTCCCTGAATCCTACGGCTTTCACCCTATCAACATATATGGTGAGGCCAAAGTTGCGGGGGAAAGACTTGTTCGTGAGTATGCAGAGACACACGGATTGAACTCCGTTGTCCTCCGCTTTTCCAATGTCTACGGAGCCCGCTACGATATCCTGGATCGTGTCATTCCCCGTTTTATCCTTAAAGCGTTGCAGGATGAAACACTGGAAATCCATGGGGGTGGCCAGATCTTTGACTTTACCCACGTTGATGACACCACGCACGGGATCCTTCTTGCTGTCGCGTATTTACAGAAACAGATGAATAGCGGTTCTTTCGATGACTTCCACATTCTCACTGGTACCCCGCACTCCCTCCAGGACGTTGCTGCAATGATTGAGATGGCTTTGAATAAACCCCTGAACACCGTCTACACGAGCCTAAGAAATTACGACGTCGTCCGGTTCTTCGGGGATCCGTCGAAGGCATACGCAAACCTTGGGTTTCAAGCATCAATCCCGCTTGAGGTTGGAATCCAGAAAACCGTGGAACTGTTTCAGGAGGAGGAGATATGAACGTTCTCCAGGTCATTCATGGGTATCCTCCCTACTACATGGCAGGATCGGAGGTCTATACCTACAATCTTGTGCGGGAACTGGCAAATCACTGTGATGTATCCGTCTTTACCCGGATTGAAAATCCGTTTGAACCCCCTTATACCTGTGAGGATGGTATCGAAGGATCGGTCAAAATTCGCCGCGTAAATAACCCCGAACGGGATTACACCCTTGCGGACAAGTATCTCAATCCGGAGATCGACCGGCTTTTCAGAGAATATATGGAGATGGTGAAACCGAACATCGTTCATATCGGACACCTCTCGCACCTCTCGACAAACATCGTGACGATCGCAAAAGAAGAATTTCACACGCCGGTTGTGTACACGCTCCATGATTTCTGGCTCCACTGTTTCAGGGGACAGCTGATCACGCCTGCGAATACACTATGCCAAGGACCGGGTTCCGATGCGTGCATGAAGTGTGTCTGGCAGAAATTCAAAACTTCAGAATCGCAGGAATCTTTTGAGTCATACCGAAAACGCATGCTCGCCGTGATCGATCTGATCGATCTCTTCATTGCACCCTCCCTCCACATACAGGATTTCTTCAGGGAGCACGGCGTTCCTGGCGAGAGAATTGTGCATGCCCGGTATGGATTTGAGTCGGATCTGGTAAAACCCCATAGCAAAATGTTCTCAAAAGATTCGCCGGTAACGTTTGGGTTTATGGGTCGCGTGATCCCTGTGAAAGGGGTTGATATCCTCATCAAGGCGTTTACTGCAATTCCTGATGAGAGTGCCCGGCTTCTGGTGTTTGGAAGTGCAGGATCAACGACGCCATTTCTGCAGCGTCTCGGAAACGATCGTGTTCGTTTCATGGGCGGGTATGACAACCGAGATATCGACAGGACTCTGTCGGAGATCGACGTCCTCGTCGCCCCCTCGATCTGGTGCGAAGTATCGCCCCTTGTAATTCAGGAAGCGTTTCTCGCAGGGATCCCCGTGATAACAACAGGCATCGGAGGGATGGCCGAACTGGTGACCGATGGCGTAAATGGGTTTACCGTGCCCCCGGGAGATCAGAATGCACTTGAGGCGGTGATGAGATCGATCATCGAGAACCCGGAGATCCTGAACCGGATCAGACCCTCACGGGACTCTGTGGTTCCTATCGAGAAGCACGGCGACATTATTCGATCGATCTACAGGAGGGTACTTGATGGTACGTCCTAACCCGCCCAAACTGGGAGGTCCGTGGCGGATAACCTTTGAGACAAACCCGGATCTCTGCAATCTCCATTGCAGGATGTGTGAAATCCACAGCAGATACCGGAAGCATGCAGGTAGCGCATCCCGGATCATGCCGATATCGACCGTAAAGCGTGTCATCGCATCCGCGCTCCCCTTCGGGCTCCGGGAGATTATCCCGAGCACCATGGGAGAGCCGCTCCTCTATCCTCACTTCCTGGAGTTGTTAGGTGTTGTAAGCGAAAACGCACTGAAGATCAATCTGACAACCAATGGGACATTTCCGCGCCTCGGGGCAAGGAAGTGGGCAGAGAAGATCCTGCCCTTTGCAAGCGATACAAAGGTCTCTGTCAACGGAGCAACGGCAGGTACTGCCGAATCCATCATGGAAGGGCTTGACTTTAAGCAACAGGTTGCAAATCTTGAGCAGTACATCGCCGTCAAAAACGAGATCGCTCGATCCGGCCGCGCCTCTCCGACGGTGACGGTTCAGGTGACATTCATGGACTCAAATTTCACCGAGCTTCCCGATCTGCTGGAACTTGCAGTCGATCTCGGTGTCGACCGATTCAAGGGTCATCACGTCTGGGTGACCTGGCTGGAGATTGAGGAAGAGTCGCTCAAGCGCAGCGAAGACCGGATAGAAGCGTGGAATTCTATGGTGGATACCCTGCACGCCATAGCAGCCGGACGTCCCGGACCGGACGGCACCCGCATCCGTCTGGAGAATATCCATAAACTCTCCCCATCCGTGGGCACGGTCCATGAAACCGCCGATTTCTCATGGGTCTGCCCGTTCATCGGCAAAGAAGCATGGATCTCATGGGATGGGAGGTTTGACGTATGCTGCGCTCCGGATCCGCTCAGAAAGACCCTTGGATCGTTTGGAAATGTCCTCGAAACGGATTTTATGGATCTCTGGCGGGGAAAACGTTACTCCGATCTCTGCTATTCTGCCGGAAATCATACTCTGTGTGCCCAGTGCAATATGAAAATCCCCGCAATGGAGGGTGTTCGCCGATGGACCTGAAAGAGATTGAGATGAGTTTTGATGAGACGCACCACCTGTGTCACGGAAATCCGCTCTACGCGCGGAAGTTCGAGAGAGTCATGAGCTTCCATCCACCGGGCCTTGCCGCAGTGAGGGATCATTCAGGAGCGTACCATATAGACGTTTGGGGGAACCCGGTTTATACCGCCCGGTTTCTCAAGTCATTTGGGTATTACGAGGGTCTCGCAGCGGTTTGTGATTCCCGTGGCTGGTTCCACATCGATCTGGATGGCAGAGCGATCTACACTGAACGCTATCAGTGGACCGGCAATTTTCAGGAAGGGCGTTGCGTTGTCAGAACCCCAGAAGGGGAGTACTTCCATATCGATCGCTCTGGCTCTCCGGCTTATCCCGGGCGCTACCGATATGTTGGGGATTTTAAATACGGCATTGCGGTTGTCTATACCGGGAATACACGCGCCAGCCACATCGATAAGAACGGGAACCTGATTCACGGACTGTGGTACCGTGAATGCGACGTTTACCACAAGGGTTTCGCAACTGCACGTGACGAGAGAGGGTACCTGCATATCGGCAAGGATGGAGCACCCGCATATGATGAGCGCTACATGTGGGTCGAACCTTTTTACAATGAATGGGCTCTGTGCAGGACGAAAGACGGCGAACTGGTGACCCGATCTAAAGACGGCACTGTCGTATGGCTTGCTCGTTCAATGGAAGAGGAAACCGTATGAAGGGAGATTTCATGAGCAATTTTTTGCTCGTTGAGGAATTGGAATCATTTGCCATACTGATACGCCACGCAGAACGGGGATCCATCCCGAGCCTGACGCATGGAACGGACGTCCTTCTGACAGAGAAGGGGAAACAGGATGCGCAGTTGTTCGGATCGAGACTTCGGGATATGGCGATAGGATGCACCTACTCAAGTCCTGTACCCCGCTGCCTTCAGACAATTCATTCGATTCTCGACGGATATGGCAAGAGCGATGTCCCTGTTATTCAGAGTACAACACTTGGGGCGCCGGGGATCTACATCGAGGATTCTGACCTTGCAGGACGTTATTTCCTCGACTGGGGCACTACAGCGACAGTGCAGCGATACATCGAAACCGGCGAGCTCGAGGGGTTCAAACCGTTGATAAGCACCAGCAAGGCATTTCTTTCACAGATCTGCACGGATCTGTCAGCATTCAATCAGAACCTCATATACGTCTCCCATGACGCAGTACTCATCCCCTTTATCAGCTATTTCAATGACGAATACTTTGACTATAAGAAATGGCTGACTTTCCTTGATGGTGCGATTGTAGCACGGGGCAGAGATACAGTATCGATAATCCGGGATGGCAAAAAGAGAGAAATTGCCGGGGGAGCAGTATGATCACTGTCGGACTCTACGGGATTCCCGATACAACGGTAGTGTCCGGAGTGCCTTCATTGACCCATGATCACGGGCTTACTATAATGAAGAACGGCCGCGTCATAACGACGATCCAGCTGGAGCGATACTCCGGCATCAAGCATGACAGCGGGCTTTCGTCGGAACTTTCACGTATTCTCACGAGATATGTTCCGGCAGGCGAGGACCTCAGATTCGTATCGGTGAACTCGTTCCTTGGCAGTTCGATCATATCGTCGGATGGAAATTTCAGGATCGAACCCCGGGCTACCCTGAAAGTAGAAGAGATTATCCAGCCGGCAACCTGCCGATTCTTTCCGGATGGGTTGCATGAAAGAGAGGTTTCCGGGTTTATCATGTGCCATGAGTTCGCTCATCTGGCATCAGTTCTCCCGTTTATCGGATCGTTCCAGCCGAACACCTTGCTTGTCCACATCGACGGGGGTGCTTCCGATTCAAGTTCATCGGTCTGGTTTTTTGACGGGAAAGAAGTACACTGGCTTGATCATAGTTGGAACGACCTTAAAACGGTCGTAAACAATTTCAGCGTCAATCCTCTCGTCAGGGCAATCCTGAACCAATCACCCCAGGACCATCTGGCAATGCCCGGGAAACTCATGGGATATAGTTCGTACGGTTGTGCAAGCGAAGCGATACGATCGTGGCTGATCGAGAACAACTGGTTTCTCGACTTTCACGGCGGCGAATCCGAACTCATCGAGATTGTCAATCGGCACATGAACCTTTCCCTGCAGCATCTGGATCCCCGGCATGCAGTTTGCATGGATATTGCAGCAACAATCCAGAAAGAGTTCGAAGATCGTGTTATCGAGTTCATCCGGTTCTGGGCGGAACAAACCGGAGCGGAGTACCTCTGTTACAGTGGCGGTGCCGCATTAAACATCCTCACGAATACCAAACTTGAGCGACAGAGACTGTTCAATCAGATCGTCATCCCCCCCTGCACGAGCGACTGCGGGCTTTCTCTCGGAGCCGCGGCATGGGTGGAATATATCGATTATGGGGCTGTAGAGATCGCGTCACTGTTTTTAAACAGATTCGACCTTCCCGCACTTGCTAAAAAGAGGCTCTTTGATATCGGGGAGATTGCCGAATTCCTGCAGAACGGGAACGTCCTTGGCCTGTATCAGGGGGCTGGGGAGATCGGTCCCCGGGCTCTCGGGCATCGCAGCATCATTGCCCGCGCCGACGACATCCCCCTCAGAATAAGAGTGAGTGAAACGATCAAGAAACGCGAGTGGTACCGGCCGGTGGCGCCGATCGTCCTCGAAGAGATCGCCAGAGAAGTCTTTGTCGAGGATGTCGGAGAAAGCAACCTTCCGAAGTACATGCTGGGTGCCTACACCGTGAGAAAAGAGTGTGAGCAATTCTTCTCTGGCGTCATTCATGCGGATTGTACCGTTCGGGCTCAGGTGATCACGAGCGGCGATAGCGAGAATAGATTGCTCTTTGAACTTCTCTCCGTCATGCGCGAACGGTACGGGACGATGGGGCTGATCAATACCTCGCTAAATGAAAAAGGACGACCCATTGTCCATTATCCAGAAGACGCCTATCGGATATCCAAAGAGATTGGCCTTGATGGGGTGATCATCGATGACATGTTCCAGCGATTCAACTAAGCAGATCAGCGTCATCGGTGGGGGTTACGTGGGATTGGTGACCGCTGCCTGCCTCGCGGATCTCGGGCACATGGTTACTCTCATTGATATCGACGAGGAGAAGATTCGTGCAATTAATGCCGCCAGATCACCGGTTGCAGAATCGGGGCTGAATGAACTATTGGCGAAAAACCTTGGCAAAAACCTCATAGCTTCCTCCGATTATGAAAGTGTAAAGAGATCCTATCTTTCGATAATCTGTGTTAACACACCGGCGACCCAGACCGGATCGGCAGATCTCAGCAGTATAGAAGCCGCATGTCTGTCTCTTGGGCATGCCCTCCGGTGCAACAGCGGTGATCACGTTGTTGTTACGAAAAGCACCGTTCCTCCCGGCACCACGGAATCGCTGATTCAGCCCCTTGTACTGCGTACCAGCGGGAGATCCGACAAAAATACAATCTTCCTGTCTAATCCGGAATTTCTTCGCGAGGGCAGTGCGATCTCTGACTTCATGTCGCCAGATCGGATTATCGCCGGATCCAATAATGATGCTAGCAGTGAGATTATTTCCTGGCTGTATGCGGGAATATCAGCGCCGGTGATGTTCACGAGCGTCAAAACCGCAGAAATGTCAAAGTACGTGACGAACGCATTTCTCGCCACAAAAATCTCGTTCTCGAATGAGATTGGAAACGTCTGTAAACGGCTTGGCATTGATGTATACGAAGTCATGCAGTGCGTCGGCATGGATCACCGCATCTCTCCGCATTTCTTCAACGCCGGTGTCGGCTTTGGAGGAGCATGTTTTCCAAAGGATATCAGGGCACTGATAAGCCTGGCTGAGGAATCTGGAGAGACATCGCGCCTTCTTCAGGCTGTGATGGACATCAACCGGACCCAACCCTATCGGATTGTCCACCAGCTCGAAAACGAGTTCGGAGATCTGGCGGGGAAGCGCATTGCCCTGTTAGGGCTTGCGTTCAAGGCAGCCACTGATGACATCCGTGAATCCAGGGCGATCCCGATAATTCAGGCGCTCCTCGAAAAAGGAGCGGTTTTAGTTGGCTACGATCCCCTGGCCATGGAGAATATGAAGAAACTCTTTCCGGAGATCGATTACGTAAAAAGCTCTTCTGATGCGCTGCAGGGAGCAGATGCCTGCATTGTGCTGACGGAAAGCCCGGAATTTGCAGCACTCAATGGTGAATTCGATCAGATGAACACCCGAATGATCATCGAGGGCAGGCGCATCCTCCAGACAAAAGAGAAGCAGGGGATCTGCTGGTGACACGATGAGGAAGGAACGGATCCGAAAAGTTGTGATCCCTGCCGGGGGGAACGGTACCCGATTTTTGCCGATCACCAGGGCACAACCCAAAGAGATGTTACCGGTTGTCGATAAGCCGGTTATTCAATATGTTGTCGAAGAGGCTATTCAGACAGGTATCGACGACATTTTGATTATCACCGGGAGGAACAAAAGGGCAATCGAAGATCACTTTGATAAATTACCGGAATGCACCCAGCCCTTCAGCAAGTATCGGGCACAGGAGTACGGGAAATCCGTGCAACATTTCGATGAGTGGCCGGATATTCATTATGTCCGTCAAAAAACGCAAAGCGGCCTTGGAGACGCAATACTCCATGCGAAGCATCACTGCGACGGGGAACCATTTGCGGTGCTTCTCGGCGATACCATCACGGTGCCGAGAACTGGAATGCAGACCTGTACCTCACAGTTGATTAACGGTTCGAACGCTTTGGATCCTCAACTATGGCAATAGAGCCTGCCAACGGGGAAGATGTCTCGAAGTATGGTATTATCTTGGGAGAGGTTCTGGAAAAGGATGTCTATGCGATTCTGGAGATTGTGGAGAAACCTACCGCTGTCGCTGCTCCCTCGAATCTCGGAGTAATCGGACACTATGTTCTGGTCCCGGACATTTTTGATGCCATTAAGGAGACACCTCGCGGTTACGGCGGTGAGATCCAACTATCGGACTCCCTGAATCTATTGAATCACCGTACGGGACTGGTGACCGCCTGTGTCTAGTGCTCCTTGCCACTTAAACTTATAATATTAGTGGGTAGAGCCACTTGAGTCGTATCCTCGCATCCTCAGTGGTAAACTGCCAGTCAACTCCTTTCTGCGATTGGTTCCGCTGTCGATTCCAGGCACATGCCTCTTTCCTGAGCGCTTCAATGGTTGGGATTCTTCGCCTCAAACATTGACGGGTGAAGACACTGAGTTCGATCTCGGCAATATTCAACCAG
>Ga0123334_1006534_pt1 | contig 10750 bp, 16 predicted proteins | sample BiotimSIPDNA_FD_89706 | JGI IMG/M metagenome (GOLD analysis project Ga0123334, IMG submission 89706) | Anaerobic biogas reactor microbial communites from Washington, USA - Biogas_R1 time_0 SIP DNA | ecosystem: Engineered > Bioreactor > Anaerobic > Unclassified | place: Washington, USA... | reverse complement strand
ATAAAGCATAGACAGTCTGTCGTTTCTAACCCAAGCGGTTGTTTGAACGTCCAAAACATCTTCATAATCAAATCCAACTATTTCTTCCTCATCGTCCATAGCAATCGCTGTATCATCATCTTCACACAGAACTCTATCTTTACTGTAATAATACAAAGCTTGTTTACCATATCCCTCTACTCCTTCTTCATAAGCGGTAGATGTAATCAAATATGGTTCAATGTTCTTTTTATGTTCCTCATTTAATCGAATTTGAGCTTCTTCAAAGGACTCGTCTTCTTCATATTCATCTTCGTCCGGTCCAACTTCTACACTATCATAATCTTCATCTTCATCTGTGTTTTGTTTATACAATTCTTTATACTGTTTTTTAACTCGTTCGAGAAACTGTTGATTACTATAATTAATTCGAGGACTCTTTCCAGGATTCTTTTTTAAATATCCAAATTGATCAACTACATTTTTTAGAGCTTCGACCTCTTCGGGGTCAACCTCTTTGGTCTCTTCGTTTTCTTCGCCCTCTTCGCTTTCATTTTCGGTTTCTTCATTTATATCATTATCCTTTGTGTTAAAATATTCTCGCAATGCCACAGATTCTTTCTGATATTTTTCCCGATAAATCTTCTCAGAATAAGACTTTCCAAGAAAATATCCAGAAACGCAACCAACAAGAAACGTAAGTGTAGCAATTATGGTTGTTTTGTTATTCAAAATTATTCTCCTTTCGTTGTTGCAGGAATATAATAGAATTCACAAATGAATCCATTTTTTGATATCATAATACCAAACTCTTTTGTTTTCTTCCATTCTTCAAGTTCCCACACATCAAATAAATCTGATAAATCATGAACAATTTTACCATTAATTTTAAATTTATTAATATTTTCATGATAATAAATTTCATAATAATATTGTTCGTTTGGGTGTGGGGTATCATTTGATGTCAACAATACAACATCATTATTAAAAATTATCATAAGCTCTCCCTTTATGCGGCTGCAACAAAATATAATTCACAGATGGTTCCGGTGCGGTCGACCATAATACCAAACTCTTTTGTTTTCTTCCATTCTTCAAGTTCCCACACATCAAATAAATCTGCCAAATCATGAAGAATCTCTCCGTCTTCATTTTTAAAACGATTAATGTCTTCGTGATACCATAGTCCGTATTCGCCATCAGGAGGACATGTGAACCAAGGTCGAGCGGTTTCGGTATAAATCAACACGAAAGTTCCTCTTTTAACCGATTGATTTCAAATATAATTGATTTGGGTTTTGGTAAATATGACAAATCTTGTGGGATAATCGGTGGTCCAACGTACAAATCATCTAGGAAAATATCAAGAGTTGTATCAAGCTTTACAAGTTTTCGAGCTAATTTAAACTGGTCAGAAGCCTCTTGTCCACCAAGTTCCCAAATATCAATAGCAACGCTGTTTGCATTAATGGCCCTTTGTGCTTTGACGGGGCCAAAACCTTCAACCCCAGCAATGCTATCAGATTTATCTCCAATTAGCATTTTGTAAATATCATATTTTTTAACGGGAATCCCGTATTCTCGTTCAAATGTTTCACGAGTTTTGAACATATTATATGAGCTATAAATCAAAACGCGGTCCCATGCTAATAGTTGCTGTAAATCATTATCTGCACTAAATATCACAACATCTTCGGTGTATTTTTGTGCACAATCGCAATTTTCACATGGGACTTTACAATAACATCGATGACATTTTTGATTTACAATTGAAGCAATTACATCGTCTGCCTCGGCGCCGTCTATACTTAGAATTGTCCACCCAAGGTCTTGAATCAATCTATTTAGATTCTTCCTATAAATATAAAACTCTTGGTTTTTTATTGGTGGTCGGTCGCCCTTGTATCCTTCAAAAATATCTTTTCTTTTAAGTCTTGTCTTACTCTCTCCAGCAAATATTATTTTTATTGGTATTTTGGGCTGCTTTGATTTATTAACACACAGTCGCAACATGTCAAAAAACTTGCATATTGCAATCCACTGTTCTTCTCTTGATACAAACCAAGCTCTATATAATACGTTGCTATAGTCAACCAAAATATAAAGGGCTGTGGTATTTGATAAAATAGAAGATTTTGGGCGAAATATAAATCGAATTGGAGCTTTAACCTTATTTTCCTGCATTACGACGCGACTCTCTCACAAATTTCATTTCTGTTTTTGCAGTGTTCTGGTCAAATATCACACCATCAATGTTAAAATCAAGAACAATCGGGTCGCCATCTTTACCAAAGTCCCAATTTCCATCGATTCCGTGAGGTCTAAAGTCAATATATCCGTCGCCCCGCTCGGATTTATATCGCCACCCACAAATCATACCGGCTTCTGTCCTGGGAAATCCAAGTTCGTCGTAAACATCATTTACAGTTACAAATCCCTTGACTGTTAGCATATCATTAAATCGTTCCATTTTTCGAGTTAGAAATTCAAGATTATAATCATGGACTTTACACCACTGAGTACTTCCGGTCCAACTACCATATTGGTCTGCTTTGTCTTCCTCAAACACTCGTGCAAAACCACTCAAATCGGCATCTGGCATGATCTTTTCTTTTTTAACAGTTACTTTCTTTTTCTTTCCATTTTCATCGACATGTTCTTCGGTTTCGTCAATAGTTTCAGTATCGTACATAAAATGTGCGTCCTTAGCATCACCAAGTTCTTTTCGAACATTATTACGATACTTATTGAACGCTTCTTCTGCGAGCTTGTAAGCCGCCATAAGAGCTACATTTCTCTTAGACATAATATGGTGCGCACCAAGTATACAACCAATAGATGCACCCATAAGTGTTACAGAAGGGCCATAAAGTTTAATAAAATCCACAACCGTTTGGGTCGTACAAATAAGCTTATCGTGTTTTGCCGTCTCTTCAGAATAATTTACTTCACCCAGTTTTGTAAGAGCAATGCAACTTTCAATTTTTTCCATTTTTGCTGCATGATTGTCGAGAATTTCTTCACACTGCAATGTGGCTTTGCAGGCCATTACAGTACTTCCAATAGTACCGACAATACCCACTGTCATGAGAATCTCGGGTGAGTATTTCTTTAGGGTATAACCGACCTGTCCAACAATAGCTTTTACGTTCATTTTTTATTCTCCTTTAAAAATATAAAGAAAGGAATCTATTAATTTCTTAATAGATTCCTTTCTTTTTAATTAATTATTTGGTTCAACGATTCAATAATTTTCCAATTTGCGTTAATTGTCTTCGGTTTCGTCCTCCTTTTCTGATTCCACACCAATTTCGTCGTTATCGATTTCATCGTCAAAGTCGTCATCGTCATCGTCTACAGTTGCGTAGGAATCCGTTGGTTTTGTTCCAAGAACCGTTGCTACAGCTCCAAGAATCAATCCCAATACAATTCCACCGCCAACCGCCAGTTTCTTTTTCCACGACCACTTTGGCTTTGAAGTCTCCATAACAACAAATTCTGTTGTGGTCTCGGACTCTTTGTCCAAAACCTCATTGCTGTTAACTTCCTGTTCAATGGTTTCAATTTTCTTGATTTTCATTGTTTAACCTCCTAAATATAATTATGGTTTCATTATACGAGAAGATTTTATTGCGAACAGAAAATAAAAAGGAGGCGTAAATGCCTCCTTTAGTTGGGTTATGCTTTCTTATTGTTTTTGATTAGTTGATACAAAACATACACAATTAGACAAGCAATAGCCAGCTCCAGCATTGTTGGTCTCCTTTCTATTATGAGTTTTAGTTCTCATTATAGGAGAAGATTTTATTGCGTTTAAAATATAAAAGGACGTGTAATGTCCTTTTATATGAGATAATTTGTGTACCAAACCATCTTGACCATATTAAGCTCCAAATACTACTAAGTATGTCGCAAATGCAATTGCTCCGCAGCATTTATGAGCATTACCTTTAAGTATTTTTTCACTAATTTAATAGTCATTTTAATATCCTCCTTTAAAAATATAAAAAGAGAGCCGAAGCTCTCTAAGGATATCATCAATTAGGCATTTTCATCTAAGCATGCTTCGTACAAAGCTTCGTACTCATCCATCCTTCTTTTTACATTGTCAATTCGTGCTTCCATCTGTTTGTCATCTGGTATACACTCCATCAACAACTTGTAAAAGAGTTTTTCGTACTTTTTGTACATGACCATGCATTCCTGTGCCTGAATGTGATGTCCTTGTCTGATTCGTCCTCTTTTCATTGTTTAAACCTCCCAAATATAGTTATGGTTTCATTATAGGACATGTTAATATTGCAAAGCATATTGATTGTCCGAAGCCAATTCGACACCAAGAAGGGGTTCAAATTTAGAAGGTTTATCCTTTATGTATCTACCAAATTTTACAATAACCGGTCCGGCGTATTCTTTTGCTACTTCTTTAAATTTTACAAATGAATTAAAATACATAAAACTAGGTTTTTCAAGTTCGTCTTTTTCGTAACCAGTATATATAACTATCGGAACGGGCATATCCAATTTGCTCCCAGCAACTATAAACTTGCAAATATCAATGATGTTCTCAAAAGGCTCCAGGCCTCCAATTACAATGGCTTTACTAAAAGGATTAAATAGGAACCTATCCCAAATTTCTTCATCCGGGAAATTTTGAGTTTCTAAAAGTTTAAGGTGATGGTTTTGGCACCCCGCGCACTTAAACGTACAATGTGGTGCAATAAGAAGCATCGCACATTCCTTATAATCCCCGAAACTTTCATCAATAATTTGTTTAAGCTTCATACTGAGCACCCTTCGAGGCAAAAAGAGCCATCGCCTTTCTAAATGTATAAAGTTTGCCGGCCGGGTCCATGAGAACCGGAAGGTCTGTGTATCCTTCTGGATAGTCTTCTGATTCAATAAAAACTTTATTATTTCGCTCAATTTCTTTTTTAAGTATTTCGCATCTTGGACATCCTGGTTTTGTAAACAAAATATAATCGGCAGGAATCTTTTCGTATAGACCACAAGAACAAGGTCCCATAAACTGAGTTCGAAATTCAAGACACATACATTTGGTTGTTTCATCCTTTACAGTTTTACAAGGACAATATCCATCGTTGTCAAGAACTGCCTGGGCAATCTTTTCTGAATTGGGACAAGTTGTGATTCTATAAGTTGTCATTTTCTTTCTCCTTTATACTATTTTATCAGTAATCCATTTTCTGGTCTTGTATTCTTCTTGTCGAGAAGGAATCCAATTTTTTACAAGAGTAATGAAACCAACGGGCCGTGTGGCTTCACCAACTTTGGGGTTTCCACACCAACACGTATCGCCATAAAACCCATGCTCGTTCTCATCAACACTAATTTTGGTATTATTAGCGTAATATATAACTCCAAGTTTAGCCATTGTTTTTTGAACTTCCCACGCTTGGTCCGCATTATTAAATGGCGAATCCAAATTGATATGGAGAATTGAACCTCCACCACAAAGTTTATCAAGAACCGCAGCGTATTCTGCTCTATCTTTAATAGACCGATATTCGCTAAGAGGAATCCACTGATTACTATAACAAGTAATTGTCTGAATATTATTACCAAAGGTAATCTTATCTTTTTGTGCAAGCTTTACGCAAGCAGATTCACCAGGAATTTGTTCAATATTAATCGAATAATCTTGATCTTTAGCAAAATATTCTGTTCTTTCACGTATGGTTTCAAGAGCCAGTTGTTCAAGTGTCAAAATATAATTTGAATCGTCCGCATCTGGCGTACTAAAGATTTGAAAAGCATCATAAAGTCCTATAAATCCAACAGTATTAAATTGCCGATTAATATCAATAAGACCCAAATCATAAACTTTAAGTACTTTACTATCTATCATATCTTGTATAACCGCGCGCACACAATGTAAATATTGGCATACACGTTGTGTTACACTTCCAAGATGTGAAAAGAAATTAGATTGTTCTTTTTGCTTACAAGTATATGCAATATGCGGAAGATTAATTGTAATAACAGCAACACTTCCAATATTTAGATCGGAACCACCAATAAAGTTACTAAATCCTCTAAGTTTCTGTTTCTCATTCATAACATCAACATTATTAAGAACTCTACAACAAGTACTTAGTGTTGAAATATCAGTCCCACAATATACATTTGAATTCGACCATTTTACATTAAGGTCACTAAATGCACGTGCGGTCTCTTCGTTTTCAAACTTTTCTTCATCTTTATTATAAAGTACACAATCGGTATTAACAGGAAATGTCATAATTTTATCCTTCAAAATATCATTAACATTCTGAAGATAAACTTTTTCAAACTCTACAATTTCATCAATATATTTGATTACTGGCTCGCCGTTAGGAAATAGCCTATCACCAAAGAAATGTTCTAAATATGATTCATCCATAATACTTGTATTTGTGAATGCCGACTCATTCATCCGCATTTCAGAACCATTAAGTTTATATACAAGCATTTGAATTTGCTGCTTCAAATATCGGTCCGGGTCATTAGTATATCCGCTTTTTACATCCTGGTCCCAAAAATACCACATATAAGGAAATAGAGCAGGCATACCAACAGCACCGGTCGTCTCTCGACATGTGACAGCAACAAACTCAATAACATGTTGAATAAAACTATCCAAATGCTTGGCTGGGCGATCGTAAATATCAGTAAAGAATGCGCCCTTTTCTACAAGCTTATCAAAATCATATGCAAAACAATATGGTTTGGTTGAAATATTAACCGAGTTGTGTGTATAAATTACGCCCAAAATATCATCCATTAGAAATTGAATAGCTAATGTTGGGTCATAAATTTTTGCAATTTTATTAAAAAGAATTCGATAATTTTCTGTCTTTTCATAATAATTATTAAATTCTTTTAGAAGAATACCCATATATCTATCGCGAGTATTTGCATTACCATCGTCATTCTTTGGTTCTATCTTAAGATTAATTGGTTTCAAATAATGTTCTTTTGTTTCTTTATCATAAATGACTTCACAAAGTCCAGATTTTCTGTAATGTTCAGGATGCAGTTTTTGCATCGTTCTCAACGTTTCATAAAACTCTATATCATAATCCATTAAAAGGGCCTCCTAATTTAAATATCTATTACTCGTAAACTCATCCTTTTTGTCTAAGTTTTCTTCGGACTGTATTTCTCCATTTAAAAGCGAAAAGAAAGTGATATGAATTGATGGTTTTTCTATATTATTAAGTACCGTTGGAATTAAACCAACCTCCCAAGGATATAAAGTATTCTCTTTACAAAATTCTTTATAACCAACAAACATTTGCTCATAATAGTGTTCTTCAAGTAATTCAACGGAATTGTTATCCATTTATACTCCTCCAACCGTTCATTCCTTTTTATCCGTACTTCCAAAACGTCCCTCTGCTCTTGAGGTTTCAGACAATTTTGTATCAATAACATTAATTCGTTCATATTTATATGGTTGAATAATTAATTGAACAAGCGGTGTCCGAATACCCTTATCACCATTAATATACACCATATCTTCGCTAATATTAATAAGAGGTAGCATAATTTCGCCACGATAAGAACTATCAATAATACCAACAGTATTCGCCAAAGCCAAGCCTTTCATATGTAAACTTGAACGAGGATATATAGCTCCGAAATGATTTCTCGGAATCTCAACACGAATTCCGGTCGGGACAACAAGTGTTTCGCCAGGCAGTAATTGGTATTCATTTTTTGTATCTACATAAATATCAAGACCCGCAGAGCCATTATCAGCATACCTCGGTGTCACAGCTGTTGGTGTTTTTGTTATTCGCATTTCGCTTCCCCTTCCAATATTTTTTTTCGAATGCTCTTCGTTCTTCTCTATTTCGTCCATTTCGGCGCGCAGCAGCTTTAACTGCAAGTTGTTCTTGAGAAAGGTTTTTTGTTTTCTTTTTTACTGACAAACCTTCATTATAATATTTTATAAGCTTTTTTTCCTGTTTATTAGATAAATGTTCCCGCTCTTCATCAAACAGATGGTCAATTACCTTCATTATTTTCTTCCTTTTCTGTTATAATATTACAATCACATTTTTCGTTAGGGTCTAAATTTGCACCACACATTGGACATGTATAATAATAAGTATGTTTCTTTTTACGACTTATCTGTTTTGTATATCCGCTTCTTTTTGTCGTGCCTTCTTTTTGAGGGATATTAAGTTTTTTAACAAATTCTTTATCTGAAATATAATTCAAATATTCATCAAGCATATCTCGAATTTCATACTTAAGAAGACCGCTAAAGTCTGTCATAAACAAACATGTTGTTTCAAGATCTGAATCTAAAATTTTACTATGCTGGTAGAAAAGAACATTCTGGTTCCAAATATTCATTTCGATTTGAATTTCAGACCTATTATCAAATGAAAGTACATAAATTACAACTTCTATATTTTCATCCTTATCAAAAATATCAATACGGTCAAGATTATTACCAGAATCATACAATTCGGCGACTTCAACACTATTCATTGTATAAAGTTTAACTTTTTGGGGCCCTTTGAATACATTTTCGTAGACAGCCATTTTTAACCTCCTAAAATATCATTTAAAGCGCTCTGGTTCTTGGAAATCTAATAATATAACCCTCTCTGACTCTGTCTGTATATGCGTCTCGAAGATTCGTCCAACCAAAATTATTATCTGTAAATTGAGTTTCAATTCCAGACAATTCATAGAATGAAGCTACAGTTGCTTCTCCATATTCTTCAATAAGGTCGACAAGATGTGTTAAAACATCCTCGGCCTCGTGTTTGGTTGTAAATATAATATTGTCAAAATCGTGAGATGTTCTGGTTCTATTACTAATGTCGCGATAGTCATCTCTTCGCAACCTATCTGTAGATATAACATTATAGTTTACATATGATCGTCCTCTATCTCGGATGAGACTATTATTTCGTCGTCTATCTCCAAATAACATTTCAATAATTCCAATTCCCATTTCACTAATCGTCGCACGAGCGGCCGGAATCAAAACGTCATATAGAATAAAGTCTCCTATATTATCGCTTTCACCAAGAAATGCTTCTGAAAATTTTTTAAATATAGATTTCTTTTCTTTGGTTACTTTACCTGTAACAATGGGTTGGAGTTTTGTTTTATCGTCTGTTTTCCTAGATTCTTGTTTTTGTTTCATTTTATTAGAATTATTTGGGGCGATACTATCAAGATTTTCTCGAACAAGTTTTGACTCGTTCATTCTCTTACCTCCATAAATATATAATCAATTGACAAACTGCTTAAAAATTGGAAGATTCAAAGATACAAATCCTTTCTTATCTTTTGAATATGAAAATGCATCTATTTCGATTAATTTTCCAATAGGAGAATGTATTGCCATTTTTTGTCTTTCTGCATTATTAAATCCGCTTCCAACTCGAACTGGAACTGTACAACCATCTACTTGACAAATAACTGCGGCGACCATCCCTTCGATTTTTGTTCCAGGTCTTGCCATTTCAATGTCGATAATTTTTCCAACAAACTCCTCCGTCCGTTTAACTTTCAGTAGCGATTTGCTTCGGCCAAAAATATAAGGCGAGTTCATATCCATTAGCATAAGTCCCTCGCCATTTTTTTGTTTAATATGTTTCATATATTTGTTTAGTTTTTCTACATCTGCACCAAATATATTACCATAAATTGGGACACGAATTAAGGGTTCATCATCTTTTGCTCCGTTAAATAGAGAATACAATAATACATCTCGTTCTTGTCCTTTTCTTAAATCTCCATCGGGTTTGAAAATATCAAAGCAAATAGCCATAAGTTTATGTTTATTATCTGGAAATTGTTGTGAAGCTATTGCGTTTGTGCTTGATCGTAACACAAAACTCGGAACATTTTTATAGTATAACTCTTTATCAACCAATTCACAGTCATATACTGTATTAAATGGAAACCATGGGGCTTCTAAATATTCAAAAATATGAGGAAGCCAAATATCTTGATGGTTTGTGCGACTCCACGCAGTAATCACACCGCGCGAATCTTTATAGAATAATCTACGTACACCATCAATTTTTTCTGAAACGCGCCACAATTTGTCATCAAGAACCGAAATTGGATAATTCTTTAAATTTTCGCCAAGCATTGGTGTGAACTGCATAAAGTCACCTCCTTTTTAAAATATAAAAGAAAGGATATGGCTAGTGGCTTCGAACCACGTCTCTGATCTCTCAGCGAGTTACCATTACTCCATGCATTTAACATATCCTTTCTATTCATTATAGGGAATGTTTTAATTGCAAAGTTGTCATTTAAAAATAAGTTTTCGTAATACCCATATTTCAACAGAAGACCGAATTTCTTCAAATATAATCCAAAAAGTCGATATTGGAAATGTTAGAAAGATGTCAATCAACAAAAAGAAAATATAAAACCAGTGTCCGTTTTTAATTTGCCGAATATCGCCTTTTATGAGGTCTATACTATAGTTCAAAGTTCTACTCCATATTCCTATGAGTATGTCTTTCATAATTAACCTCCTTTAAAATATCATTAGCAGCAACAACGAATTAATACCCACTTGGTATTAAACTTACCATTCGGGTCGCGACCCTGAACAAGTCTGATATAATTCCAAACTTTAAGTCGTTTCATTGCTTTCACTGCAAGACCACGAGAAGTATATTCAGTAATTTTTATTTTATAATATGCCGCTGGAATATAACTACGATAAAGATGCTGGTTCAAAACGTGTTTGTTAAAATATTTTTTCATTTTTATCTCCTTT
>Ga0123334_1006533_pt1 | contig 10751 bp, 9 predicted proteins | sample BiotimSIPDNA_FD_89706 | JGI IMG/M metagenome (GOLD analysis project Ga0123334, IMG submission 89706) | Anaerobic biogas reactor microbial communites from Washington, USA - Biogas_R1 time_0 SIP DNA | ecosystem: Engineered > Bioreactor > Anaerobic > Unclassified | place: Washington, USA | collected... | reverse complement strand
GTCAGTATTGGCAGCAATACTTCTTGTCACGAAATGGGACAAAACGGGAGCTTTAAGAGCACATCATGTCGAAAAATGACAAAATAATTTTGTATGGTTGTTGCGAAATGGTCCAAATCCCCGGTTTTATGCTGGCAAATTTTTTGCAAGAGTATAGTTAATTGTAAATATAACGAACAGGTGATGTTATGAATAAACAGGAGCAAAAAGTTAAGAACGCCGGCCAGGGGAGTGTGGCCTGGGTATACGACGAGGAACACGGCTGGATCAACGTAAACCTGTTTCTGAAAAATATTGAAAAAGAGTTGTTTACAAAGTTTCAGGATATGGAATACGTTACATGAAATGTGAATAGGCGCTTGTCAAAAATACCCGGAAAATGGTGGTAAAAATACCGCCTTTCCGGGTATTTCTTTTTTAACTTGAATTGCAATTATTTTAATTTTTATGCTATAATATGCATAAAGCAAATCAAACTAACCTATAAGAAAATACACGGACTGATGAATGTCTTTTGTGATCAGTTTGCTGGTTTGGATAGGTTATGTTTGATTTAGTTTATATTGTAGGAGGTGATTTTCAGTCAAATTTACACCCCGGGCCGTTTAGAAGGGATATAAAGGAGTTTTCCTGTTGAAGTGGACAGGTATTGTATTTACTGCAGCAATATCTTTTAGAAGGTAATGAGACCGGCTGCAGGTTATTTTAATTGAGGGGCAGTATTTTTCGAGTGTTTTTTCCCAGGTAAGCCACCGTATAGCTGTATAACGTTTCCTTGAGGGTGAGGATTTGAGACGGGGAAGTTGTTCATGTTGCTGAAGCGGCGCCGTCCAAGTTTAAGGGTTTGGATTAGGTTCCTTATGCTTTTGCTTTACTGTGTCAGGGCAACAATTTCTTTATCTGGTGTCAAGAAGGCTTTACCCGGCTAACCGGGAGAACCGTCCTTTCCTCGACACAGGGGATGAAATACCGGTGTTATTAAGGGTATTGGTTATTTAGATACGTCAAGGTTTTTTGGTTATAGATACAGTGGGTGCGGGTGTAATGGATAAAACAATTCTTTTTTGATGCCAAAATGTGAAATATATTACAATGCTAAGCTTTTTTAAAGCTATTTAAAGCAAGGGGGGTTCTAACTCGTGGCAACGTGCTCATGCTGTTGCGGTGAAGATGAACTGACTAAACAACTGGATAAAATTATTGAACCTTATAGGGGACAGCCCGGCGGGCTGATTCAGGTACTGACCAAAGCCCAGGAACTAATCGGGTATTTGCCCAAATGGGCCTTGATCAGTATTGCGAAGGGATTGGGATTGTCTCTTCAGGACGTATATGGCGTTGTTACATTTTACGCGTTTTTCTCTCTGATTCCAAGGGGCAGGCACAAGATCAGCGTTTGTGCCGGGACAGCCTGTTATGTTAAAGGAACCAAGATGGTTACCAAAACGCTTCGGGAAGTGCTTGGTATAAAACCCGGTCAGACAACTCCCGACAGCCGGTTTACCCTGGAAGTTGTCCGCTGCATCGGCGCCTGCGGCCTTGCACCGGCCATGATTATCGACGGCAAGGATGTTCATGGCCGTCTGGAACCGGAACAAATTCCGCAAATTCTCGAACAGTATGCGTAATACAATACCCGTTATTGCGGGTTGCTCATTCCTCACCTGTGAATATTGTTCACAATTCCTTGCCGATCAGGATAGCGCAATGGGACAAGCTGCCTGATTGGAAGATCATGAACAGATATGGCTGGAGGATTTAAACGGAGGTGTGATTAAGTGAAGTCTTTGGACGAACTGGCAAAGATTAGAGATAGCAGGCGGGCTGCCCTTAAAATCCGGGAAGGTGTACCCTCCGCGACAGAAAAAGCTCACATTATGATGTGCGGCGGCGCGGGCTGTATCTCATCCAAGTGTACCGATATTGTAGAAGCAATGAAGGAATGCCTGGCTAAAAACGGCATAGCCGACCAGGTTCAAATAATTCTAACCGGTTGTATGGGACCTTGCGATATGGGTCCTGTTGCGATAGTTTATCCCGACGCTACTTTTTACCGCAGGTTGAAGGTAAAGGATGCCGAGGCCATTGTCGAGGAGCACATCCTCAAGGGGAACCCTGTACAGCGGTTGTTGTACAGAACACCCGGCGCTAAGGAGCCCACCCGGTGTGTCCACGATATCGACCTGTTTAAGAAACAGAAAAAGATTGTTTTACGGAATAACTTCTATATCGATCCCACTTCCATCGAGGATTACATTGCCAGAGACGGCTATGCCGCCCTGGCCAAGGCCCTTACCCAGATGGAGCCCGGTGAAATCATTGAGGAAGTAAAAAAATCCGGCCTGCGCGGCCGGGGCGGCGCCGGATTCTCAACAGGTATGAAGTGGGGTTTCACCGCCGCTGCCAAAGGAAGTCCGAAATATGTTGTGTGCAACGGTGACGAGGGCGACCCGGGCGCTTTTATGGACAGGTCCGTCCTGGAAGGCGACCCCCACAGTATAATTGAAGGTATGGCCATTTGCGGCAGGGCCATCGGATCCGAACAGGGTTACGTCTATGTTCGGGCGGAGTATCCCCTGGGCATTGAAAGATTGTCCAACGCCATTGATGATGCCCGCCGGTACGGCTTGCTGGGGAAAAACATATTTGAAACCGGCTTTAATTTTGATATTGAAATCCGGATTGGAGCCGGCGCCTTTGTATGCGGTGAGGAGACGGCGCTGCTTACTTCCATCGAGGGCAAGCGCGGCGAGCCGAGGCCGAGGCCTCCCTTCCCGGCCAACGCCGGTGTGTGGGGTAAGCCCACCGTTTTAAACAACGTTGAAACATGGGCGAACATTCCTGAGATTATTCTCAAGGGCGCCGAGTGGTTTTCCACCATCGGCACCGAAAAGAGCAAGGGGACCAAAGTTTTCGCGCTGGCCGGCCGGATTAACAACACCGGTATCGTGGAAGTGCCCATGGGCACCACCCTGCGGGAAATCGTTTTTGAAATCGGCGGCGGGATTCCCAGGAAGAAGCTCTTTAAAGCCGTCCAGACCGGCGGTCCCTCCGGCGGCTGCATTCCTGCAGACTACCTGGACACCCCTGTGGATTACGATTCCCTCGGTGCTCTGGGCGCCATCATGGGCTCCGGCGGGATGATTGTTATGGACGAGGACACCTGCATGGTGGACATCGCCAAATTCTTTATAGATTTCTGTGTTGACGAATCCTGTGGTAAATGCTCCCCCTGCCGGATTGGGACCAAGCGGATGCTGGAAATTCTGGAGAGGATTACCACCGGCAATGGTAAAGAAGGAGACATCGAGCTTTTACAGGAACTGGCTACCACAATTAAATCCACCGCTTTGTGCGGTCTGGGACAGACCGCGCCGAACCCTGTATTGAGCACAATCCGTTACTTCAGGCATGAGTACGAGGAGCATATCAAGGAGCATTACTGCCGTTCCGGAGTCTGCGAGTTTAAGGAATAAAACCGCTCCCGGCGTTAAGAGGAAATGGAAAAAATACGGGAGTTTGGAGGGGAAATAAAAATATGATAACATTAACAATTGATAACCAGAAAATAGCAGTGGAAGAAGGGACAACCATCCTTGAGGCTGCCGAGAAATTGGGAATCAAGATCCCGACCCTTTGCTATTTAAAGGATATTAACGTGATTGGCGCCTGCCGGATTTGTGTTGTCGAAGTGCAGGGGGCCAAGGCTTATGTGCCGGCCTGTGTAGCTCCGGTGGCCGAGGGTATGGTTGTCCGTACCAACACCCCGGCTGTGATTAAAGCCCGCAAGCTGATTCTTGAACTGATCCTTTCCGACCACCCCATGGAATGCCTCACCTGTGTCCGCAACCAGAACTGCGAACTGCAAAAGCTGGCGGAGGCTTTCGGGCTGACGGAAATCCGCTTTGAAGGAGAAAAAACCAGTTACCCCATTGATAATTCCAGCCCTGCCATTGTGCGGGATCCCCGCAAGTGCGTACTCTGCCGCCGCTGTGTAGCGGTTTGCACGGAGATCCAGACTGTCAACGCCATCCAGGCCCAGGAGAGAGGTTTTAACAGCCTGATTGCGCCGGCCTTCAACGAACAGCTGGCTAATGTTGAGTGCGTCCAGTGCGGCCAGTGTTCCCTGGTCTGTCCCACCGCAGCCATCCATGAAGTGGATGATACTGGAAGAGTATGGGAAGCCCTTGCTGATCCCAAAAAGCATGTCATCGTCCAGACTGCGCCGGCGACCCGGGTACAGGTAGGGGAAACCATCGGCGCCGAGCCGGGCAGCATCGTTACCGGCCAGATGGTGGCCGGGCTTCGCCGCCTGGGCTTTGATAAGGTTTTTGACACCGACTTTACCGCCGACCTGACCATTCTGGAAGAGGGGAACGAGCTGCTTCAGCGGATTCAAACGGGCGGCACCCTGCCCATGATTACCTCCTGCAGCCCCGGCTGGATTAAATTCGCCGAACACTTTTATCCGGACCTGCTTCCCCATCTCTCCACCTGCAAATCGCCGCAGCAGATGTTCGGCGCCCTGGCCAAAACCTATTACGCCGAAAAAGCCGGCATTGACCCTGCGGATATTTTCAGCGTTTCGATCATGCCCTGCACTGCCAAAAAGTACGAGTGCACCAGGCCCGAGATGAAGAGCAGCGGCTACCAGGACGTGGACGTGGTTCTCACCTCCCGCGAACTGGGGCGTATGTTCAAGCAGGCCGGGCTGGATATGGCCAACCTGCCCGAAGAAGAGTATGACGCCCCCCTCGGGATTTCCACCGGAGCCGGTGAAATTTTCGGCGCCTCCGGAGGCGTGATGGAAGCGGCCCTGCGGACTGTTTACGAGGTTGTCACCGGTAAGGAGCTCCCCAACATTAACTTTACGGAGTGCCGGGGCCTTACGGGGGTAAAGGAAGCAACCGTCCAGGTGGGCGACCTGCCGGTTAAAATAGCTATTACCAACGGCCTCGGCAATGCCCGCAAGGTGCTGGATAAGATCCGTGCCGGCGAGGCTGATTACCACTTCATCGAGATCATGTGCTGTCCCGGCGGCTGCATCGGCGGCGGCGGATCACCCATTCCCACCGACACCGAAATCCGCCTTAAAAGAATTGACGCCACCTATACTGAAGACGAGCGCATGGCTCTGCGCAAATCCCACGAAAACCCGGCCGTTAACGAACTCTATCAAGAGTTTCTGGAAAAGCCGCTGGGTCATAAATCACACGAACTGCTGCACACCCATTACACGAAGAGGAACCGTTACCAGGAAGAGGAATGCTAGTTAGCGCTTTTCGGTAACCGGTAATACACAGTCCCCATCCGACTCTTTTAGGATGGGGACTGTTTTTTTATTTCTCAAACTCAGCATAAGGTGCCCGTTGTTCGTTTTAGTTAAAAAATCAATAATTTAATAACTCAGGTACCCGGTACCGGTACGGACCATGGGCCGGGAATGCGGGGGGGAGCGCACAGGAGGGTTGTGTCCGGGGGCAGGAACTGCCTGGCGCCGGCGATGGCCCGGCGGGGTTCATTGTCTTCTTCACTGAGATGACCAAGGACCACCAGTTTGCAATTTAAAAGTCCCATAGACTTCAGGGCCAGGCCGCACTGCTCATTGGAAAGATGGCCGGTGGTGCCGAGATTGCGGCGAATGACATGGGGAGGTTTTTTGGAGTGTTTATACATTTCCAGGTCATGGTTTGATTCAATATACAAATAATCAACCGTTTTAAAAGCTTGCAGACAATAATCCGGCACAAACCCGGTATCGGTGATTAAGCCCATCTTTTCGCCGTCGCCGCTGATGATAAAGCCGATTGTTTCCACATCATGGAAGAGGCCGAAGTGATTAACGGCAAGGGTGCCGATGTTTTCCGGGGCGACCGGGGAAAGTGCCCGAAAATCCGGTTGTCCGCTGAATGAGTTTCTTGCGCAAAGCTGTTTTAAAACGGGGCTGGAAGAATATACAGGGATTTTTCTTTCTTTAAGTAAATACTTGAGGCCATAGACGTGGTCGATATGGCAGTGAGTTACCAGGACAGCGTCGATGTCGCCCGGCGCCAGTCCCACCCCGGCCAGAAAAGGTTTTATATCTCTCTTTCTAAGCCCGCAGTCCACCAGTACACAGGTTTGCCGGTCCTGAACAACAATACTGTTGGCATAGCTGCAGGAAGAAAGAGTACAAAATCTCAAAGTTGCAAAACCCCCTTTAGTTTATTTGCTGTCTTAAATTAATTTTGACGGTACTGGAACGGATTCCTTCCCGGTACAGCAAGTCAGTCAATTCTTTGGTCCGTTAGAAATGAATTAAATAAGTTTAAATCTTGATTTTGTAAAAATATTATTTAAAGATACCGGGAATAATAGCTTTAAGAAATGGTTATAATGATTTTTTATCCTGTAAAAGGAGGTTATGGGTTTTGTCCGGCAAACTTGTGGAGATAACCAATCCGGCTCTGGTTCCCAGGGAGTTGCAGAGGTTTATCCAACCGGCTCTGGACCAGTTCAAAGTAGAGCTGGCAGCCGAATTGGGCATCCCGGATTACGATATCATTGACAAAGGAGAGCTTACCTCCCGGCAAAACGGCCGTGTAGGGGGGAACATGACCAGGCGGATGGTGGGCTTTGCTGAAACAGTTTTAGCTTTTTACTATCGTAAACAACTGGAAGGAAACAAAAGCAATTAAAGTCATGAGAGCAAAACGCCCTGCAAAACCAGCGCAGGGCGTTTTGCTTTCCGTTATAAAGCAGATAACCTGAGGGTACTCAACTATTAGCTAAAATATTACATCGGAGAGAAAATGGTATAAATATTGTCTCATGAACAGAATATAAAGTTAAGAGCATTCGCCTCCAAATATGGTTTTACAAAATATAACAGCGAGGTTTTTCGGGGAGGTATTTTAGATTGGCGCATCACCGCAGTGAAGTACCAAAGGTAGCTTATTTTTGTATGGAATACGGCCTGAACGAGGAGCTTCAAATCTACGCAGGTGGTCTTGGCGTACTGGCCGGTGATTATATCAAGGCTGCCAAAGACGAAGGATTTCCGATGGTAGCGCTGGGAATCCTGTGGAGGCAGGACTATACTCACCAGTTTATAGGCCAAGACCTGATGCCTTATGATTTGTTCCCCAACCTGGATTACAAATTTTTAAAGGATACCGGTGTGACAATTACTGTACAGGTCCGTGGTGAAGAGGTGCCCTGTAAGGTTCGCCTGGCGGATCAGTATGGCAATGTTCCCCTCTATCTACTGGACACCAATTTTCCGGGCAGCCCCAACGGCTGGATGACAAACCGCCTTTACGCAGGCGGGCCACAGGAAAGAGTGGCGGCGGAAATCATCCTTGGTATCGGAGGTATCCGGGCCCTGAGAGCTTTGAAGATACCTGTGGATGTGTACCACTTCAATGAAGGCCACGCTATTCTGGCGGGTATCGAGCTGATCAGGGAAAAAATGGCCGAAGGGGGATTGTCCTTCGAGGACGCCTGGCGGGAGACCAGGAAGCAGGTCGTTTTTACCACCCATACCCCTGTGGCGGCCGGCAATGAGTCCCATGATCATGAGCTTCTCAAACATATGGGCGCCTATAACGGACTGGATTACAGCCAGATGAAGTTTTTAGGCGGTGATCCTTTTAATCTCACCGTCGCAGCCCTGAGGCTTTCCCGGATTTCCAACGCCGTGTCCAAAACCCACGGTAAAACGGCAAGAAACATGTGGAGGGGTGTTTATCATGCTTCTCCGATTATTTCTATTACCAACGGCGTGCATATTGACACCTGGCAGGACCGGGGGATTAAAAAAGCTTTTAAAACCGGGGGCGATATCTGGGAACCGCACATGAGGTTAAAAAAAGATTTGGTGGGATATGTCAGACAACATACTGGTACAAAGCTGAATGAAAATGCCCTGATCATCGGCTTTGCCCGCCGGGCTGCTCCCTACAAGCGAAGCGATTTAATTTTTAGAAATGAGGAAATCATTGCCCCGCTCTTAAGGGAGAAAAAAATACAACTGGTTTTCTCCGGTAAGGCCCACCCTGAAGACAGGATGGGTAAAGAAATTATCAGGTCCCTCATTGAAATGGATCGTAAGTATAGGGACAGCATCGTCTTCCTGGAAAACTACAACATGGAAGTGGCCCGTATGCTGGTTCAGGGCTGCGACCTCTGGCTCAACAACCCCAGAAGACCCATGGAGGCCAGCGGTACCTCGGGTATGAAAGCAGCCGTCAACGGTGTGCTCAACCTGTCAATCGTGGACGGCTGGGTGGGGGAAGGTCCTCAGCACGGCGTGAGCGGCTGGCTTATAGAGAGCACTAACCGGGGTGACCCCGGGCTGGATCAGGACGAAGAAGACTTGAAAGCGCTCTATGAAATCCTTACTGGAGAAGTTATCCAGACATTTTATAACGATCGCACCCGCTGGCTTGAGATGATGTTTTCATGTATCGATATGTCCCACTGGCAGTTTTCATCACAGCGGATGATCAGAGAGTATTATGACCTCATGTACCAGGAGGAAGAATTCCCGTTTGAGGATGAACAGGTTCAAGAACAGGCCGGACAGACTGGGCCTGAAGCTGCGTTTGAAAAACAATGGGCAGATCAACGGGAAAATGTTTTCGTCTACAACAGGGAATACTCCCTGGATCCGTAGGAAAGACTGGTAACAGTTAATCCTTGACCCCCGGGCACCGGGCCGTGTCTTAAATTATAAACATCCGGCATAAATCCTTGAATCGTGGACCGGGTAAGTTTCACCGGTTGTTTTTTTTTTACAAAAAATTAAACGTTGAATCACCTGCAGCCGGGCGATTTATGTTTTTTACATCTATAATGTAAAGAAAGGAAATCAACCAATTTAAGCGGGGTGGATTATATGCGAAAGCCGGTTATCGGTGTTATGGGCGGCGGGGAGTCGGCATCTGCTGAGGATTGTAGGCTGGCTTACCGTCTTGGCGCTTTAATTGCTGCGGAGGGATGGATTTTGCTTAACGGAGGCCGCAATATTGGAGTTATGGATGCTTCTGCAAGAGGCGCCAGGGATAGAGGGGGATTGACTGTCGGTATTCTTCCCGGTGCCGGCACAGAACACGCCTCCCGCTATATAGATATTGCGATTGTAACAAATATGGGGGGAGCACGAAATGTAATTAACGTCCTTTCCAGCGACATAATTGTAGCAATGGCCGGTAAAGCGGGTACAATTTCTGAAATTGCCCTGGCCTTAAAATATGAAAAACCTGTAATCTTACTTAATTTTGATGTTCGCACTTTATTTCAAATGTGTTCAGGCGAAGACCTTTTACATTGGGTTCATAGTGCGGAGGAGGCTATCGGGATAATTAAAGTGCTGCTTGCCCGGCGTGAATATACTTCACATGAGACCAGTTTACCTGAAAAGTTAGAAAACATGCAGCCAGAGGCATAACGAAAAAAAGCCGCTTGGGTTCACTGGAAAAACAGCAATTAAATACCAAAAAATTTTTATAATTTTAGTTGTCGGGCAGAACCAAATATGGGTAATAAGCGTCTAAATGGTAAAAGGTCTTAAACAAAGAGAAGGGAGGAGGAGCAATGGAGAAGATTGTTACAGAAGGGCTGGTGCTGGCGGCAGCGTCTGTCCTGGGCGGCTCCTTCAGCCTTTTTCATAATCTAGGACTTTCCTGCTGGTTTTTTTCCCTGGGCGGCATCATCAGTTTACTTTCCGGTATTCCTGTAGCCGCTCTCCCGTTGTTTGTTGCTGCAGCAGTGTGTTATAAGATTAAGCAGGGAAAAAACCAAAAAATCGACGGAGAATTAGTTAATCCCTCCGAATAATATTTCGGTCAAAGTGACGGGAACCCCGTAAAGGGCTCCCGTTCTTTTTTATTTTTCCTGATTAAATGCTGGTTTAGCCCATAGGTACATATCCTCAAAGCCGCCGCCGATATTACAGTTATTAATCAGTACTCCGTAAAAATTATAGCCGGCGCCGGCAAATACCCTGTTCATTCCGGTAGAACTGCTGCGGGAGATGGTGTAAAAACAACGCAGGCCTTCCTGCCTCAAACGGTCTTCCAATTTTCCCAGAAGGCAGCCGGCCAGACCGTGTCCTCTCCACCCGGGTATTGTAGCGAAATCTGTCATTTCCGCGTTTTTCATCCGGCTATTTATCTCTGCTGAGGCCGCGGCAACAAGTTCATCGCCAAACCAGGCCGTTATATAGATAACATGTTGACGCATGCTGTATTCAAGGTAAGCGGGGTCTGAGACCGGAAAAGGGTAAGTTGGGAAAGTATTGTGATAAAGGTCCGCCAGTATCCTGCTGTCTTCTTTCCGGCCCCATTTTAATTGAATTCCCTGCGGCAGCTCACGTTTGTTTTTAACCCTGCCTGAAACTGAAGATAAAACCGGTGGTTTAACTCGCTTGTTCAGGGATGGGGTTTTTCTTTTGGCACTCAAATATTTAGAAAAGACTAGAGCCGTTTCCCGGCCCAGGTAGTAACCCGGTATAGTTGCTTCCAGGCTCATCCCGGCTGTCGTAAAGGCATGCTTCCATTTGGCCGGGGATTTTAGCCAGATTTTGTCCAGGCCGGATGCAGCAGCTTTTTCCTCAAGGGCGCGAACCATTTCCACGGCATTTTCTTCTTTTGCCAAGAAAAACTCATCAACAGTAATTCGAAGGTTGTATGGTGAGATTAAGACCCGGCAGCTGAAGCCCGGTTCCTGTAGTGTCTCCCACCGGTCCTGCCGCCAGCCTTCCTGCGGTT
>Ga0123334_1006527_pt1 | contig 10759 bp, 6 predicted proteins | sample BiotimSIPDNA_FD_89706 | JGI IMG/M metagenome (GOLD analysis project Ga0123334, IMG submission 89706) | Anaerobic biogas reactor microbial communites from Washington, USA - Biogas_R1 time_0 SIP DNA | ecosystem: Engineered > Bioreactor > Anaerobic > Unclassified | place: Washington, USA | collected... | reverse complement strand
GGCAATGGCGACGGCATAGAACCCTGCTCCCGCGGCTATGCCGAGGCTTGCGAGCACCCAAAGCCCCGCGGCGGTCGTAAGCCCGCGCACGCGAAGCCCGTCCTTTATGATCGTTCCGGCACCGAGGAAGCCGATGCCGCTGAGCACATAGGAGGCCATGCGGGCGACATCGGTGGAATCACCGTATTTTAAGAACAGGTACTCGTTGGTCAGCATTGCGATGCATGCGCCGAGCGAAACAAGGGCGTGTGTGCGCATGCCGGCTGAATTTTTCTTGAATTCGCGCTGTATGCCGATGACGATTCCGATCGCGGTTGCGATCAAAAGCCTGAGTACCGTTTCCCACCAAAGCATACCATGATCCTCCCGTATTCCGTATTTTACCTGGGTATATTGTATCATATCGCGCAAGCAATCAAAATATGACCGGAGCCGCTTCGAAAATCGGGAGGGTTCCGGTCTTTGCCGGCTTTTTATATTTCGCTGCAGCCTATATGCAGGTCGTACAGCATTTCCCACTTGTACGCCGAGGCCTTGCCCGGGAAGCTCAGCCTGTAACATGCGCTACCGTGGTTAAACTCGAATATATTGTTGTTCTGTATATTGACGCCGCTGATGTCCCCGGTGTTGAATGTAAGCACCGGATCGCCGCCTATGCGGATGCTGTCCTTGCTGATGCAGGCCGTGCCGTCTGCAAGGTGCCTGAATTTACCCGGCCCCCGGGCACAGTAAACCTCGACATGATCGCTGAACAGCATTTCATCGTCGGGCATATCTGCCAAACGGGAGGCCAGCCGGCTCCTCTGCCATGCATCCCATTTGGCGAGCGTATCAAACCGCCCTCCGGCCAGGGTTCCATATTCGGTATAAACGGCAGTCATACCGCAGGCGCAGCTGATCTCGTCGCCGTGCGTCCGGGTGGTGCAGAGACTCTCGCATTCCGGACAGATGAACAGAAATCTCTCGAGCCCCTCGGCGCGGTTTTTTCGCACAAAGGATATCTTCCTTGATGTTGTAAAAGCCGCTTCGTCATGGCGGATGCCCTGTTCGATGATTTTGTGTATGTCCTCGTCGCTCATAGTGCGGATCACATCCGCATCCAGCAGCTTTTGGTACTCGATTTCGACCACGCCCCTGCCCTGCCTGCCGTCACGCCAGCGCGGCGAGGCTGTGGCTCCGCCGCTGATATGTGCCGCAACTACCGGCAGGCGCACACTCTTGACCAGCGTTGCGGTCGATCTGATGATGCGCAGCGTGTTGCCATCCCATGTCCTGCTGCCTTCGGGGAATACCCCGACGATGTCACCGCGCTCCTTTGCCCTGAATATTCGCCTGACCGCCTGAATGTCCGATGAGAATTTCTTTTTGGGTATCATGTCGAAAAACAGCAGTATGGCCCGCAGCACCGGAGACCGGAACGCTTTGTCGTTGATGACAAAGCTGACGGGCTTACCGGCATGCTGCTGCATGAAGCAGCCGTCATAATCGGTGACATGGTTTCCGATCAGCAGAAACGGGCCCTTGATACCCTTCATGTCGTTTCTTATGACACGAACATGGTAGGCAAGGCAGATATACAGGCCGAAGGTCGCCTTGTAGATAAGAAGCACGATCGCCTTCAGAGCCTTCTTTAAATGCAGGCCAACACCCTTATGATTCTTTTTCATATACTGACTCCCCGATAACAGAATCATAGCACAGGAGCGCCTTTGATTACAAGTTGGACGGCCGTATGATAAACCGTTGATTTTATTTGTTGCACCTGAAACTTCATGGTGATAAAATAATGGTTAATCTAGTTAAATATTAATTACATTAATCAGGAGGATTCGATGCAATCCATAAAGAAAGCCGGAGAGGGGAGAACGACGGTATGGACTTATCTGAAGCCGTATTGGCTGATGGTCGTGCTGGCGCCTCTGTTCATGGCCGTCGAGGTCTGGATGGACCTGCTTCTTCCCAAAATCATGGCCGGCATCATTGACGGTGCAATACCGTCGGGAGATATCCCGCTGATCCTGAGGCAGGGGCTGCTGATGATCGCCTGTTCGCTGATCGGGCTTGTCGGAGGGCTCGGCTGCTTTTACTTTTCGATATCGGCTTCGGAGTGCCATGCGGCAAAACTGCGCAGCGGGCTGTTCTCCATAATCCAATCATTTTCGTTTCATAACCTGGACCGGTTCAAGACCGGCTCTCTGGTGACACGGCTTACAAACGACGTGGAGCAGGTCAAGAATGCGCTCGGCATGGCGCTCAGGATGATGGTGCGCGCACCGCTTCTGATCGTGGGCTCGGTCGTGATGGCCGTGCAATTCTCACCCGGCCTTTCCCGTGTATTCCTTGTATCCGTGCCGGCGCTTGTGATTGTATTGATGACATTTTTATCCAGGGCTTTTCCGCTGTTCCGTGTCATGCGTAAAAAGCTTGACAGGGTCAACGTCGTCATGCATGAAAACCTTGCGGGCATACGGGTCGTCAAGGCGTTTGTGAGGGCGGAGCACGAACAGGCGCGCTTTGACGCGTCCAATACGGATTTCAGGGACACTGCGCTGAAGGTAACGCGCATCATGTCGCTGGTAGGCCCGGTGTTTACGTTCATTTTAAACGCCACGATCGTCGCCGTGCTGTGGATCGGCGGCGGGAGGCTGAACTCCGGCACGATGCTGACCGGCGAACTGATGGCCTTTATACAATACATCGGGCGGCTCATGATGTCGCTGATGATGGTAAGCTTCTTTATCACAATGCTCGCTTCCGCCAGGGCGGCGGTCGAGCGGATCAACGAGGTGCTGCAGGAGAAGATCACAATCATGGATCCGCCGGAAAGCAGGGATTGGCCCAGGGTTACGGAAGGAAAGGTCGAGTTCAGGGGTGTTTCTTTCCGCTACGGCGAGGGCGGGGGCGACGCGGTACTGAAGGATATATCCTTTACCGCCGAGCCCGGACAGACAGTCGCGATACTCGGCGCGACAGGTTCCGGAAAGAGTACGCTTGTGCACCTGATACCAAGGCTTTACGACGCCGCCGAAGGCCAGATACTGGTCGACGGCACGGATGTACGTGATTACAGGTTGCACGATCTGCGCGGCGCGATGGGCGTCTCCCTGCAGCAGGCCGTGCTGCTTTCGCGCTCGGTCAGGGATAGCATATCCTATGGGGCTGCCGACATATCGCAGGCAGATATGGTTTCGGCGGCGCAGGACGCGCAGGCTGACGGTTTCATCAATGCCATGGAGCATGGATACGACAGCCTGATCGCGCAGCGGGGTGTTAACTTTTCGGGCGGACAGAAGCAGCGCCTTGCGATTGCCAGAGCGCTTGCGGTTAAGCCGAAAATACTGATTTTTGATGATTCGACCAGCGCTGTGGATGTGGCGACCGAGGTTCGGATACGGGAGGCGCTCAAGCGCAGGGCAAAGGGTACGACGACTTTCCTTGTTGCCCAGAGGATTTCCTCGGTAATGTCCGCCGATAAAATACTGCTGCTGGAAGATGGGCGGATCGCAGCCCAGGGCACGCACCCGGAGCTGATGCAGTCAAGCAGCTTGTACCGGGATATCTACAACAGCCAGTTGGGCGGAGAAAGCGGGGCGGGGGCATAATGGCCGGAAGAAAATCAAGTCAAAGCAAAAAGCAGATCAAAGCCATGCTGTCGGGCGGCATGGACAACGTGAAAATCAGACAGGAAATGCTGGATGCCGGGGGCGGCGATGGAGCCGGCCGGGAAGCTTCGCCCAATGAGATCGACGAGATCATACAAGAGCTCACTGAGAGGCAAAAGGAGCTGGATTCGCGCAAAAAAGGCTGGCTTTCGCGTCAGATCGCAAGGCTGCCGGGCTTCGGCGCGCTGCCGCCGGAAGACGAGTTGGATAAGGTGATGACAGAAGGCGGCATGCAGCCCCCCGGCATAGCGGCGCGGCCTATGGGCAGAGGCCCGGGCGGCGGCGGGCCCGGGGCGGCGTTTGCGACCAGGGCAAAGGCCAGGGATTCCCGCAAGGTCTTAATGAGGCTTGCTGAATATTTAAAGCAGTACAAGGCCGCCTCGCTGCTTGCAATCAGCGCAATCATGCTCGAGACGCTGGGCAATTCTATAATGCCGATGATCATGGGTAATGCGATTACAGCGGCCGCAAAGAGCGCGGGAGAGCAGTTGGCGGACGCGTTTTTGATCGCGTTGGCGGGATACGCAATACTTTCCGCGCTGATGCCGCTACTGCAGGCATTCTATGCATGGACGCTTGCCGGTGTGTCGCAAAAGATCGTGTACATCATCAGAAGAGGTTTGTTTGAGCAGCTTCAGAAGCTTTCCCTAAGGTATTTTGACACGCGTGAAAAGGGCGACCTGATGAGCAGGCTTACGAACGATGTGGATACGATATCCTATGTGGTATCGCATAATGCGAGCGAACTGGTAGCCGGGTCGGTCACGCTGACTGTCACGCTGATCGTGATGTTCTGCTATAATTGGCAGCTTGCGCTGGTCGCGCTGCTGCCGGTGCCGCTGTCGGTGCTCTTAACGAAATTTGTCGCTGCAATGAGCCGCAGATACTATTACCAGCGCTCCAAAGCGCTGGGCTCCGTGAATGGCTTTATCGAAGAGATCGTTACGGCGCAGCATGTCGTCAGCGTATTCTGCCGCGAGGAAGAAGAGCGCCAAAGGTTTGAGCGAAGAAACGAGCGCCTGAAAACTCTCAGCATCAAATCGCAGGCGCTGACCGGTATCATGATGCCGACCGTCGGTATGATCAACAACATAGGCTTTGCGGTGCTTGCCGCGGCAGGCGGGCTGTTTGTCGTAAATGGCTGGGCCGATGTCGGGATGCTGGCCGCGTTCTTCGTGTATGCAAGGAACTTCGGCAGGCCGATCTCACAGCTTGGACAAATCTTCGCGCAGGTGCAGTCCGCGCTTGCGGGAGCCGAGCGTATCTTTGAAATCATGGATGAGGAGCCTGAAATCAGGGATAGCGAAAATGCGCGCGGTCAAAAATTTGCGGGGCATGTTTCATTCCGCGATGTGAGCTTCTCCTATGTCAGCGGTGTTCCTGTTCTAAAGAATATAACACTCGAGGCAAGACCCGGGCAAACGATCGCGCTGGTCGGCCCGACCGGCGCGGGGAAGACGACCATCGTAAACCTGCTGACCCACTTTTACGATATTGACTCGGGCAGTATTCAAATTGACGGCATCGATATCAGGGAGCTGTCCAAAGATTCGCTGCGCAGCCAGCTGGGCATCGTACTGCAGGATACATATCTGTTTGCGGAGAGCGTAATGGATAATATACGATACGGCAGATTGGATGCAACCGAGCAGGAGATCAGGGATGCCGCCGTCATGGCGAACGCGGACCAGTTCATACGCAGACTGCCCGATGGCTATGCGACGGTGCTGTCCGAATCGGGCGGGAACCTTTCCCAGGGACAGAGGCAGCTGCTTGCGATCACACGGGCTATGCTGGCGGACCCGGCCATACTGGTGCTGGACGAAGCGACATCGAGTGTCGATACCAGAACCGAGATGCATATCCAGGCGGCAATGCTTGAGCTCATGAAGGGGCGGACTTCGTTTGTCATCGCACACAGGCTGTCGACCATACAAAACGCCGATCTGATACTTGTCATAAACGACGGCCGGATCATAGAGCGGGGAACGCACAGCCAGCTTCTGGCGCAGGGCGGCTTCTACCATGATTTATACCATTCCCAGTTTGCCGTGCAGCAGGCAACGGCTTAGCGGAGCGGATCTGAAAGGGACGGCTGCTTTCTGACCGTCCCTTTTCGATTGCATATGTGCTTAACTCTGCAAGCCCGATATAAAATCACCAAGCGAGAGGGGCATATCCTCCGCCGAGGCCGTCTTTCCCGGCGCTGCGCCGAGGGCTGCGGCACCGCCCCGCCAGGTCGCGCCTGCGGCTTCGGCCCTACTGCGGATTGAATCGAGTACCTGAGCCGAATCCCTGAAATCCGGGTCGGCCTGCACGGTGACCGCCCACACCTCTTTGCCGGATAGCTTCTGCGCAAGCAGACTGTTGACCGCGGGCACTGTTTTGCTGGCCCAGACCGGCGATATCACGATGATGCCCTCGTAACCGGCGGCTTTTTCAAGAATGCCCGGTTTTAGCCTTGACTTTGCACCAAACAGCGCGCCGAAGGCAGCGCGCATAAATGCCGCGCCGCCCTTTTTACGCGGCTTTGCTTCCTCGAGTTCTATGATATCCGCACCGGTCTTTTGCGCAATGATCCCAGCCGCAACGGCGCTGCTGCCGTCATAAGTGTAATAGAAAACTGCTCTTTTCATTGAAACACCTCCATTACATAACATCATATCATAAATTCTCCATTTGCGTCATGTACTATCGACGGCAGCCGTATCGCTGTGGTACTATGTACCTGTCACCGGAACCTGGTATATTCTATAGACATATTTGAAGGATATCGTGTATAATAATTGCAATTTTGTATTATATAAATCCGGGAGGAAACGATGGTACTGAAAGATACGGGACTTGCCGTCGGCGAGATCATGCTGCCCGTGCAGGGATTTGAAAAATGGGCTGTGGTGGCATGCGATCAGTTTACTTCGCAGCCCGATTACTGGCGCGGCGTCGAGGACTATGTCGGTGCGTCGCCTTCCGCCCTGCGGCTCATGCTGCCCGAAATTTACCTGGAGGACAGTGATGTTGCCGAAAGGGAAACCGGAATATTGCATAAAATGAAAGAGTACCTGGAAAACGGCGTATTCAAAACATACCACAACGCGGCGGTCTATGTGCAGCGCACGACCGGCAGCGGCGTACGGCACGGGCTTGTCGCGATGATTGACCTGGAGCAATACGATTATCAAAGGGGAAGCACATCGCTGGTGCGCGCCACCGAAGAGACGATTGCCTCCAGGCTTCCCGCAAGAGTGAAGATCAGGCTGGAAGCCCCGCTTGAAATGCCGCACATCATGATGCTGATCAACGACCATGCGAACGACATCATAAAGGGACTTGAAAACCACACGGGGCGCATGGAAAAGCTCTACGACTTTGACCTGATGATGGGGGGCGGGAGCATACGGGGCTATCTGGTGGACGATGCCGATCTGTTATGCGGTCTGTCGCACAGGCTCAATGCATTGAAGGAAGCAAACGACGGTTTTTTATTTGCGATGGGCGACGGCAACCATTCGCTGGCCGCGGCAAAGGAAAGCTGGAATCACATAAAGCCCGGTTTGAGCGATTCGGAACGGGCGTCACACCCCGCGCGGTATGCGCTTTGCGAGATCGTGAATCTGTATGACGACGCACTGAAATTTGAATCGATCCACAGGGTGCTGTTCGGCGTGAACGGCAACTTCATCGACGAGTTCTCGGCGCTGCTGAAAAGGCAATCCGTCAATGCTGTATCGCAGACCGGGTCTTCTGATGATGCGATCGAATTTGTATTCGAGGGCTGCGCAGGATACCTGAAGCTCGAAGGACTCTGCGGCAGGCTCCCCGTTGCCGTCGTGCAGAAGGCGCTTGACGAATACCTTGCAATGAATCCGGCGGTCAGAATAGATTATGTCCACGGCGACGACGTGGCCAGGGGACTGGCCGTTCAAAAGGGCAGGATATGCATGATCATGCCCGTATTTGACAAAAGGCTGTTGTTTCATACCGTTGTCAGGGACGGCGCGCTGCCGCGCAAGAGCTTTTCCATGGGGCATGCCCACGAAAAGCGCTATTATCTGGAATGCAGAAAAATCAGAGTGGAGTAAGGAGAACGCAATGCCTGTTAAGGTAGCAAAATTCGGCGGCACGTCGCTGAGCGACGGGGCCCAGATTATGAAAGTAAAAAGTATCGTCGAAAGCGATTCGGATATTATGGTGGTTGTACCGTCTGCGCCCGGTGCGCGCAGGAAAGGGGATTCGAAGGTCACCGACCTGCTGCTCGCCGCCCATGCGGGCGACATGCAAAGCCTGGATATGGCTTTTGACCGCTACAGGCAGATCATCGATGATTGCGGGATCGACAGCAAGGCATGGGATTTTGAGAAAGAGGCCGCTGCGATCAAAAAGCGCATATTGCGCGGCGCTTCGACCGCGTATGCCGCAAGCCGGGGCGAATACCTGAACGGAAAAATCATATCGCTTGTGCTCGGCTGGGACTTTGCCGATCCGGCGGATCTGGTCAAGTTCGATGCCAAAGGCAGACTGCTCGATGAAAAGACGAATGGCAACCTTGCCAAAGCGCTAAAGGGCAGAAAATGCGTGCTGCCCGGCTTCTACGGTTCGGATTTAAGCAACAGGGTCGTGACCTTTTCCAGGGGCGGCAGCGATATTACAGGCGCGCTCGCCGCAAGGGCAATCGAGGCTTCGGTATACGAGAACTGGACCGACGTGTCGGGCTTTTTCGTGGCCGACCCCCGCATCGTCGAAAACCCGATGTTCATGGGCGAGGTTTCCTACCGGGAGCTCCGGGAGCTCAGCTACATGGGAGCGGGCGTGCTGCACGAAGATTCGATATTCCCGGTGCTGAAGGCCAATATACCGATCAACATCAAAAATACCAACAGGCCGCAGGACAGGGGCACCTTCATACTGCCGGAGAATGAGTTGACGAGGCGCCAAATGCCGATCACCGGCATTGCGGGGAGAAAGGGCTTCACCGTCATTACGGTTGAAAAATCGCACATGAACAATGAAGTCGGTATTACGCGCAAGATGCTTTCCATATTCGAGGAGCAGGGCGTGTCGATCGAGCATATACCTTCCGGAATCGATACGCTGTCCGTTGTCGTTGACGAGAACCGGCTCGACGGAAAGCTCAAGGCCCTGCTTGACAACATCAACATCAGAATCGAACCGGATACCATCGATATCAACTCGAATATGGCGCTCATCGCAACCGTCGGCCACGGCATGGTCAAACAGCGCGGCACGGCTGCGAAGCTGTTCGGTGCGCTTGCGGGAGCCGGCGTCAATATACGGATGATCGACCAGGGTTCCAGCGAAATGAACATCATCATTGGCGTCGAGAACGAGGACTTTGAAAAGGCCGTAAACGCCATATACAGGGCTTTTGTAGACTGAGAATCTCAATGATCGGCTTTCGCGCGAAAGCCTTAGCTATTTATATGGTGAGAATGCTTCAGTCAATTAAACACGAACATTTTTTATTTTATTGCCGTAATAGTATGTAAAATGCGCCTATTAAGCTTTGCGCCTGTTCATACATATGCTATAATCCAGTATAGAAACGAATATTACGGCAGGTATCCATGCAAAGAGTTCATCGCATTTTCGTAGAAAAGAAAAAGGGCTTCGACAACGACGCCCGGCGTTTATTTTACGACCTTAAGCACAACCTCGGCATCACGGCGCTGGAAGGGGTCAGGCTTTATGCCCGCTACGACGTATCCGGGATAAGCCCGGTAACACTGCAGGCTGCGCTCAATACCGTATTCAGCGAGCCGCCGGCCGACAGCCTGTACATCGATGAGTTGCCGGATAACGGAGGCTCATGCTTTGCGGTGGAATATCTTCCGGGTCAATACGACCAGCGTGCGGACTCCGCCGTACAGGCGCTTCAGCTCCTTCATGCAAAGGACAGCCCTATGGTTCGCACCGCAAGGGTGTATCGATTGCTCGGCAATCTTTCAGATGCGGATTTGAAAGCCGTCAAGGAATACATCATCAATCCGGTCGATTCACGGGAAGCTTCGATGGATAAACCGGACAGCCTCGAACTGCTTCTCTCTGAGCCCGGGCCGGTTGCCGCCGTTCAGGGATTCAGGGATATGCAAACCGAAGAGCTCGAAGAATTAAGGCGCGGCATGGGACTTGCGATGTCGCTCAACGACTTGAAATTCACGCAGGATTATTTTAAAAAGTTAAAACGCAATCCTACGGTAACGGAGATACGGGTGCTCGACACATACTGGTCGGATCACTGCAGGCATACCACGTTCCTGACCGAGCTTTACGACATACAGATCGAAGATTCGCGGTACACGGGCAGATTTTCAAACGCGCTCCGCTCCTATTATGATATCAAGACGGGCATCGGCAGGCGGAAAAAGCCCGTATCGCTGATGGACATCGCATTATCCGGCATGCGGCACCTGATAAAGCAAGGCCTGCTCCCCGATCTGGATGAATCCGATGAAATCAACGCATGCTCAATTAAGATCAATGTCGAGGTCGACGGAAGGACCGAGCCGTGGCTGCTGATGTTTAAAAATGAAACGCACAACCACCCGACCGAGATCGAACCGTTCGGCGGGGCGGCGACATGCCTGGGCGGCGCGATACGCGACCCGTTGTCGGGCAGGAGCTATGTGTACCAGGCCATGCGTGTCACCGGCAGCGCCGACCCGAGGAAGGGAATCGAGGAGACGATCGGAGGGAAGCTGCCGCAGAGAAAACTGACCACCGAGGCCGCCGCCGGTTACTCATCCTACGGCAATCAGATCGGACTTGCGACGGGGCAGGTGGCGGAGATCTACGACGAGGGCTTCATGGCAAAGCGCATGGAAATCGGCGCGGTCATCGGCGCGGCCCCCGCCGGGAATGTCGTGCGCATGAAGCCCGAGCCGGGGGACAAGGTGGTGCTGCTAGGCGGCAGGACCGGGCGCGACGGATGCGGCGGTGCGACGGGTTCATCCAAGGCACACGATCAATCATCGATCGAAACCTGCGGGGCAGAGGTGCAGAAGGGCAACGCGCCGACCGAGCGGAAGCTGCAGAGGCTGTTCCGGAATCCCGAGGCTTCCCGGCTCATCAAGAAGTGC
>Ga0123334_1006525_pt1 | contig 10761 bp, 6 predicted proteins | sample BiotimSIPDNA_FD_89706 | JGI IMG/M metagenome (GOLD analysis project Ga0123334, IMG submission 89706) | Anaerobic biogas reactor microbial communites from Washington, USA - Biogas_R1 time_0 SIP DNA | ecosystem: Engineered > Bioreactor > Anaerobic > Unclassified | place: Washington, USA | collected... | reverse complement strand
AGATTTTAGAATTTCTCTAGAGAAACTTTTTGATCAAGCCAAGAGATTTTAGAATTTCTCTAGAGAAACTTTTTGATCAAGCCAAGAGATTTTAGAATTTCTCTAGAGAAACTTTTCGATTAAGCCAAGAGATTTTGCCTTCTTCCCGAAATAGTTCAGATGATGAAAAAAATGATTTTAGGGATGCGCTAGATGATTTTGGGAATGCCAAAAGCGATCCCGGTCATCTCCAAAACACTCGAACCAATCCGCTCATCCTCAATGGAAAAATGATCTTAATATTTACAAACCCTCCTTAACTTCTCCGGGGAGGAATGATATAATCTTAAAAGAATGAAGACTATTAATCCTCAAAACTTATTACGCCGCGTCAGCCGCCAGGTAAATGTAGGTTCGGTTGCTATTGGGGGCCAAGCTCCCATCAGCGTTCAGTCGATGACCAACACCGATACCCGGGACAAAAAGGCGACTTTAAAACAGATCCTTAAATTAGCCGAATCCGGCTGTGAAATAGTCCGACTGGCTGTCCCTGATCGGGAAGCAGCCGTTAATTTGGCCTATTTTACGCAAAATTCACCGGTTCCATTGGTAGCCGATATTCATTTTGATTACCGGTTGGCTTTGATCGCCATTGAAGCCGGAATCGCTAAACTTCGCATTAATCCGGGAAACATTGGCGAAAGTTCCCGAGTAAAGTTGTTAGCCGTTAAAGCCAAAGAACGGGGGATTCCAATCAGGATCGGGGTTAACGCCGGTTCCTTAGAAAAAGAATTATTAACTAAATATAGCGGTCCAACTCCTGAAGCAATGGTAGCAAGCGCCTTACGACATATCAAATTATTGGAAGCAGCCGATTTTACCGATATCGTAATCTCCCTAAAAGCGTCCTCAGTACCGGCCACGATTGCGGCTTATCAATCACTAGCCGGACAATGTCCTTATCCACTGCATATCGGAATCACCGAAGCCGGAACTTGGTATAAAGGTTCGATCCGTTCCGCAGTTGGCCTGGGGATTTTATTATGGCAGGGAATCGGTGACACTTTAAGAGTATCATTAACCGGTGATCCTGTCCGGGAAGTTGAGACCGGCAGGGAAATCTTGCAAAGCCTAGGGTTACGCAGTTTTGGAGCCACGGTGGTATCTTGCCCCACCTGCGGCCGTTGCCAGGTCAACTTGGAAGAGTTGTCCCAAGCCGTGGAAACCATGGCGGCTAAGATCGACAAACCCCTCAAGATCGCGGTGATGGGCTGCGCCGTAAACGGCCCCGGCGAAGCCAGAGAAGCGGATCTGGGCGTAGCCGGCGGCAAAGGCGAATTTTTAATCTTCCGCAAGGGCGAAATCATTAAAAAGGTCCCCGAGTCGGAAGTGTTAGCAGTGTTGGAAGAAGAATTGGGAAAAATAATATGAGTATTCATTCTCTGTGTCTCTGCGCCTCTGTGGCCAATATCAATTTGCCACGGAAACACTGAGGCACAGAGGTTTAGTATTGTTTATCTAGATAAATAATTGGAGGAGTATTAATGCGACAATCCAACCTATTTGCGCCAACACTGAGAGAGACTCCGGCGGAAGCGGAGATCATCAGCCACCAACTGATGCTTCGGGCCGGGATGATCCGAAAATCAGCGGCCGGGGTTTATACTTATTTGCCTTTGGCGCAGCGGGTTTTACGGAAAATCATGACTATTGTCCGAGAGGAGATGGACCGGGAAGACGGCCAGGAACTGGCGCTGCCCATTGTCCAACCGGCGGAGATCTGGAAAGAGAGCGGCCGGTGGGATGTTTACGGCCCGGAAATGTTTCGACTGGAAGACCGGCATCACCGGGAATTTTGTCTCGGACCAACTCACGAAGAGATTGTGACCACCATCGTTAAGGGAGATGTCCGTTCATACCGGGATCTGCCCTTAAGACTCTACCAGATTCAAAATAAATACCGGGACGAGATCCGGCCCCGGTTCGGGTTGATGCGCGGCCGTGAATTCATTATGAAGGATTTATACTCCTTCGATATTGATGAAACGGGTTTGGAAGAAAGCTATCGGGCTATGTATCGGGCTTATACCCGTGTTTTTAGCCGTTGCGGCTTGAAGTTCCGTCCGGTGGAGGCCGACTCCGGGGCTATTGGCGGTAACGCCAGCCAAGAGTTTATGGTGTTAGCGGAGAACGGCGAGGCTTTAATCGTCTATTGTGACCACTGCGATTATGCGGCTAATATTGAAAAGGCCACTTCCCAGGTTCAGGTGGAGGCGGCCGGTTCCGTTAAAGAGCTGGAAAGAGTCGCGACTCCCAACCAAAAAACCATTGAGGCAGTATCCGACTTTTTAAAAGTTAAACCGGCAGATACTATTAAAACCCTTTTTTATGGGACCGACTCCGGATATATAGCCGTATTGGTCCGGGGCGACGATCAGGTGAACGAGATTAAGCTGGGTAACTTGGTTGGCGGCAACAAGTTATATCTGGCGCCACCGGAAGAGATCAATCAACAGTTTGGACTGCCCGTGGGTTTTGTGGGTCCGGTTGGACTTGATGCCAAGATCACAATTTATGCCGACAACTTGGTTGAAGAAATGCATAATGCAGTGGTTGGGGCCAATCAGGAAGGATATCATTTGGTTAATGTTGAGCCTTTACGCGACTTTCCGGAAGTTACTTATACCAACCTTCGAACGGTCAAACCCGGTGAGCAATGCCCCCATTGCCAGGGGCGGCTTCATGACGCCCGGGGTATCGAAGTGGGCCAGATCTTTAAATTGGGGACCAAATACAGCAAAGCTTTGGGCGCGACTTTCTTAGACGAACAGGGTAAAAGTCAGTTGATCATCATGGGATGTTACGGAATCGGAGTCAGCCGGACTATGGCCGCCGCCATCGAACAACATTTTGATGAAAACGGGATCAAATGGCCTCTTGCCATTGCTCCTTTCCAGGTCCATGTAGTCTCGGTGAGCGCCGACCAATTACCGGTGGCGGAAGATTTATACCGGCAGCTTAATGACGCCGGAGTCGAAACTTTATTGGATGACCGTAACGAACGACCGGGTGTCAAGTTTAAAGACGCCGATTTGATCGGAATACCGGTCAGGATCACTATCGGCCCTAAGGGTCTCGCCCAAGGCGAAGTTGAAGTTAAATATCGACAAACCGGCGCCGAAGAACGCTGGACTTTGGCTGAAGTTGTCACGAAAGTCAAAGAGTATCTGGGAAGTAATTTGTAACTTTAGAGAATACAGTAGACAGAAGGCTCCGGCAAATGCTCCCCTCTGAAATACCTATGGGATATTCTTCGGTGTCACACCTGCACTACTGTCTCCTGACTTCTGTCTATTAACTTCTATATTCTGTATTCAGACTTCTGTTTTCTGTATTCTATATTCAGACTTCTGTATTCTGTCTTCTAATTTTATTAATAACCTGGGGTGCATAATGGCAGGGCAATACATTATTAAACCTGACAATCGATCATTAAAGGTTTTTCAGGGGATCGAAGAGATCTCCTTTTCTTTTCCGATTGGTCCGATCTTGGAAGAAGGCAGGATCCAAGAGATATTGGTGGATACCGCCAAAGAAACCTGGCAAATCACATTGTTACTCAAAAATAAATTAACTTCGGAACAGACCAGGGAATTGGAGGCAGCCGTTGGTTTCTTAACATTAGGTTCCGCCAGGGTCCGGTTGAAGGTCATCTATTTCCAAGATCTACCTTCCTTAAGTGAAAGAATCGATGGTCACTGGGAGCGTTTGGTGAAAGCCGCGGCCGACAAGTTCCCCGGAATTAACGGCTGGTTGACTGAGGCAAAATATAAGTTGACCGGTGAACGAACTCTAGAAATATTGGTCCGAAATAAAGCCGGAGTCGAATATCTGGAACACCGCAAGGAAGAATTGGTCGAGTTGTTCCGGGATCTGGTTTTTGAAGACCTTATTTTCAGTTTTGGAGTTGGCGACTTTAATGAAGCGATTATCCAGGACCAACTCCGTAAGGAACAAGAAGAAGCCGAACTTCAAGCCTTGGTCATGAAAACTCAATCGGTTGCTCCGAAAGCATCCAAACCTGCCCTTGATCAGAATGTAATCTACGGGAAGAAGTTCAACCAAGATCCTACTTCCATTAAACAATTGACTGAAGAAGCCGAAGGAGTGGTTGTCAGCGGTGAGGTTTTTCGATTTGAAACCCGAACCGCCAGGAGCGGGAAAAAGTTTTATCTGGGAGATATCACCGATTATACCGATTCGATCAGTTTTAAAATTTTTCCCCGTAGCGCAGTCCAATTAGAAGAGCGGCTTAAAGAGGGGGCTTGGGTAATTATCCGGGGCAGCCTTCAGTTTGATCCCTATTCCAAAGAATTGAGTCTATTGGTTTCCGATATTTTACCGGGGAAATCAATCTTTACCCGTTCCGATCAAGCTCTAAAGAAACGGGTTGAACTTCATTTACATACCAAAATGAGCGCTATGGATGCTACCGTGAATGCGGCGGAAGCCGTTAAACTTGCGGCGGAGTGGGGTCATCCGGCGATTGCCGTTACCGATCATGGAGTGGTCCATTCCTTTCCGGAAGTAGCCGGGGTGGCGAAAAAAGCTGGAATTAAAGTGATTTATGGGATGGAAGGCTATCTGGTCGATGATGGAGTTCCCATTGTAGTAGGTGCCTCAGATGAACGGATTGAAGATCTCGAATTTGTGGTTTTTGATATCGAGACTACCGGATTTAACCCGTTGAAAGAGGACTTATTGGAAATTGGCGCGGTTAAATATAAAAATGGCGTCAGAATTGCAGATTTTTCGAGTTTAATTAAACCCGGGAAAGAGATTTCGGAAGAAATCCAAAAGCTAACCGGGATCACCCCACAGATGGTGGCCGACGCTCCGGCGCCGGAAGATATCTTGCGGCAGTTTATGGAGTTTAGCGCGGGAAGTATTCTGGTGGCGCATAATGCCCGTTTTGATGTGGGATTTATTACTGCTAAACATAAACAGCTATTTGGGGAGAAAATCACTCCGATCTATCTGGATACTTTGGGACTGGCCCGTTCGGTCTGGCCAAACTTTAAGAATTACCGTTTGAATAATGTCGCCAAAGAACTCGGCATTAAACTCGAGAACCATCATCGGGCTACCGCCGACGCTCAATGCGCTGCCGAGATTCTCTTGAAGGCTTTGGAAAAAATTGCCGACCGCGAGTTTGAACTGCTGAACGATTTGAATACTTTAGTTAAGGAAAGTGGTGTTGAACACCTTCGAACCAACCATGTGATCATTTTGGTCAAAAGCCAGATCGGAATGAAACACTTGTATCGTTTAGTCTCGGAATCCCATCTTAAATATTTTCATCGTCATCCACGAATTCCCCGATCTAAATTAATGGAACTTCGGGAAGGTTTGATCATTGGCAGCGCTTGCGAAGCCGGCGAGCTTTATCAGGCGATTTTAGACGGAGCCGACGATGGAAAATTGGAAGAGATTGCCGAATTTTATGATTATTTAGAAATCCAGCCTCTTGGTAACAACCGTTTTTTAGTTGATTCCGGCCGAGTAAAGTCCATCGAGGAACTGCAAGACTATAACCGGAAGATTATCGAACTTGGCGTCAAATTGGGTAAACCGGTGGTAGCTACCGGTGACGTTCACTTTCTTCATCCTCATGAAGAGATTTCCCGCAAAATATTATTGATGGGACAAGGATATCAAGATGCTGATAATCAGGCGCCCCTCTATCTCCGGACTACTGAGGAGATGTTGGTGGAGTTCGATTATTTAGGAGAGGATTCCGCTAAAGAGGTAGTGATTACCGCTCCGCTCCATATTTTAGATCAGATTGAAGACGTGTCGCCGTTACCCAATAAGTTTTGCCCACCGCAGATTCCTGGCGCTGAAGAAGAAATCCGGACCATGTCCTACAATCGAGCTAAGGAATTATACGGCGATCCTTTACCCAAACTCGTTGAAGACCGGCTGGAATGGGAGTTAAAGAGTATTATCGATCATGGTTATGCCGTTTTATATCTGACTGCCCAAAAGTTAGTGAAAAAATCCTTGGATGACGGCTATCTAGTTGGTTCACGGGGTTCGGTCGGCTCCTCTTTTGTAGCGACTATGTGCCGGATTACCGAAGTTAATCCTTTACCCGGCCATTATCTTTGCCTGAAATGTAAGTATAGCGAGTTTATGGAGACTGGGGCCATTGCTTCAGGGTATGACTTGCCTGATAAGGATTGTCCCAACTGCGGACACCCTTTGAACAAAGACGGACAGGATATTCCCTTTGCAACCTTTATGGGTTTCGAAGGCGATAAGGAACCTGATATTGACTTAAATTTTTCCGGTGAATATCAGCCGATCGTCCATAAGTATACCGAAGAAGTTTTTGGTAAAGGTTTTGTTTTTCGGGCAGGCACTGTGACTGGTTTGGCCGATAAGACGGCTTTTGGTTTTGTCAAAGGATATATGGAAGAGAAGGGAATCAAGCTCCGACAGGCGGAGATGAACCGGCTGGTTAAAGGCTGTACCGGAGTACGTCGTTCCACCGGTCAACATCCGGGCGGACTTTATGTAGTTCCCCAAGATCAGGAGATTTACAGCTTTACTCCCATTCAGTATCCGGCCAACGATAAAAAGGCCGATTGGATTACTACTCACTTTGAATATCATGGCGCCTTGGAGGGCCGTCTGGTAAAGTTGGATATTCTCGGTCATGATGATCCAACGGTCATTAGAATGCTTCATGACCTGACCGGTATTGATCCTCGGACTGTGATCATGGGTGAGCGGGAGACGATGAAGATCTTTTCTTCCATCGAACCGCTGGGCCTAACCGAGGAACAAATGGGATTTAATTTAGGTACCTTGGGGATTCCGGAATTCGGGACCGGATTTGTCCGTCAAATGCTTGAGGAGACGAGACCAACTACTTTTGCGGAGTTGGTTTTCATCTCAGGGTTGTCCCATGGGACCAATGTCTGGCTGGGAAATGCCCAAGAATTGATCAAAAAAGGCACGGCCAAGCTAGCGGAAGTAATTTCCACCCGGGATGATATTATGAACTATTTGATCTTTAAAGGGTTATCTCCGAAAACTGCTTTTAAGATCATGGAAAAAGTCCGTAAAGGTAAGGGTCTAGACGAAGAAGAGATTATAATCATGAAAGAACATGATGTTCCCGATTGGTATATTGACTCTTGTTTAAAGATTAAGTATATGTTTCCCAAAGCTCATGCCGTGGCTTATGTAATGATGGCTTTTCGGATCGCCTATTTTAAAGTCAAGTATCCGATGGCTTTTTATGCAACTTATTTCAGCGTTAGGGCCGACGAGTTCGATGCGGATATTGTGGTTTATGGAACAGATCGGGTTAAAACGGCCTTGGAACAGATCCGAAGCAAAGGCAACGACGCCACCCAGAAAGAGAAGAACTTGGAGACGATTTTGGAATTAGCTCTGGAAGCTATGTTTAGAGGAGTCCGTTTCTTAAAAGTGGATCTCTACAAATCCGATCCGCAGAAATTCATCATTACCGACGAAGGATTGTTGCCGCCTTTGATTGCGCTTCAGGGATTAGGCGAAAATGCCGCTAGGTATTTAGCGGCAGCCAGGGAGGAAAAAGAATTTCTATCGATCGAAGATCTTAAAAGCCGGGCTCGTTTGAGTTCGGCTGTGATTGAGGTATTACAAAATCATGGCTGTTTGGAAGGGATGTCCGAATCCGATCAGCTAGGATTATTTTAACTTGCCTTCGGTAATTAACCAATTAGCAATCTTAAAAAACAGATTTGCCAGATTCAATTTTAAAGGGGCTTAGGAATATTAAAACATTCTAAACCCCCTGAGGGGCTAGGTGAAACTTTGAAGAATAACCGAGCCCCATTTACATTACTTTAGTTGGTACAAACAAATCTATTAAACCAATTACCAAAGAAGCTAGTAGAGCTCCAATTATTGATACCGACATTCCCGGGACAATAAATTGGGCAATGTAAATCACTAATGCGGAAACGAGAAAACCAACCACTCCATGGGCGTAAGGGGAAATATTACGCCCCAGAACCAGTTCGACCAGATAACTGATTCCGGCGATTACCAAAGCGGCTAGTAATGCGCTGCCGAACCCGATGGCTCTAAATCCGGGAATGATTGCTCCGATGAACATTAAAACCAGCGCGGCCACAACAAAACGTATGATTGTTCTTAACCAATCCATTTATTTCACCCCCTTTGCCATCAATTAATCCTTTAATATCTTCTCCAGCAGGTATGGAAGTATTCGCCTTCGGATCGGGTAAATTCTGCCTGAAACTTTTAATGATTGGAATTTTGGGCTACTAAAAACTAGCAAACTTTTTGTTGTTAGGGTGTACTATTAGAATCCAAGGGAAAACTAGTCAGGCTCAAAATTCTTTTATAATTAAGAGGAGGCTCTAATGAAAAAAATTTATGCCGCTTTTGAAAGAGTAGAAAATGCTAAAGCCGCAGTTGGCAGAGTTAAGAAAGAGTGTTGGAATCGGGCGGGTTTATCAGTAATCTTACCGGAAAAACTTGAGGCTAATGAGGCTAATAATGAAGAACACCGTTATGAATTTGGGCAGGAGCATTTTTTGGACACCCCCTATTCTCAAGAAAAGTCAGATTGGCCTGCCTTACATGAACACGAGTTTGATGGTATCGGTAAGGTAAAAATGGCGGCCAATCATAAACCTTATTCCGGTGAAGCAAGTGAAGGAGTAACAATTAGCAAAGAGTTAGTAGTTGATGGTTTAAAAAAAAATAAAATAGTGGTTCTCATCGAAACTGAGGATGAAATGATTTCGAAAATAGAGACCATCTTGGAAAGCGAAGGAGCGGACTATACAATTTACGATTAATTATAATGATCACGGGAGGAGTTGAGGGTTAAAAAGCGAATAGTTACCATTCCTAAGGAGGAAATTTGATGGTAACGAAAGAGGGAGCTCTGATCACCCAGGTTGACCCCAATGGTATCGGGGCTGAACTAGAATTGGAACCGGGAGACCGTTTGTTGGCTATTAACGGTAAAAAAGTGGTCGACCAGATCGATTATTTGGCGTTGACCGCTGAAGAATATCTTCAGCTAAGAGTATTAAAACATTCCGGGGATTATTTGGAGTTGGAGTTTGAGAAGGACGCCGAAGAATACTTGGGTTTGGGTTTTGAAACAGCAGTTTTTGACGGCATTAGAACTTGTAGCAACCATTGTCTGTTTTGTTTTGTCCATCAACTCCCGCCCGGCCAAAGAAGTTCCCTTTATATTCAAGACGACGATTACCGGCTCTCTTTTTTGCAGGGTAGTTATATCACCTTAACCAATTTAACCGAGGCCGACTGGGAACGTATTCTAAAAATGCGTTTAAGCCCGTTATACATATCGGTCCATGCCACCGATCCGCTAATTCGTCGTAAAATAATCGGTTCCAAGGCGGGCGGCGCGATCTTAAAGCAAATAAAACGATTGGCTGATGCCGGGATTAGTCTTCATACCCAAGCGGTTATTTGTCCCGGAATCAACGACGGCCCTATTTTGGAAAAGACAATTGCCGATTTAGCCGAATTCTGGCCCCAAGTGGAGTCATTAGCTATCGTACCGGTAGGTTTGACCGGCCATCGACACAAGCTCTTTCAATTAAGGACACCAAATCGAAACGAAGCTGATCGGGTTTTAGAAATGGTCCATCGTTATCAAGGGGAATTTTTAAAAAAAATCAATACTAGGTTTGTATTTGCCGCTGATGAATGGTATATTATAGCGAGGAAGCATTTTCCATCGGATCAAGAATATGAAGGATACCCTCAGTTGGATAACGGAGTAGGCTTGATTCAATGGTTTTTAACCGAATTGGATCTATGTTTACTAAAAATAACGCCATCATTACAACCTGCCGTTGATAAAATAGTGATTGTAACCGGTGAATCGGCTCTCGGGCTCTGGGATAAAGTTAAGTTGAGGCTCACTAAGGTACTTCCCCAATTGAAGCTGGATATCTTGCCTGTTGTCAATCGCTTTCTTGGTCCCTCAGTTACAGTGACCGGTTTATTAAGTGGACGCGATATTATCAGCGCGATTCAAAATCACCCGCATTCGGCCGGAGAAATTTATTTGGTCCCCGAAATCACTTTAAAACAAGGAGAAGCGCTTTTTTTAGACGGAGTATCGGTTAATGAATTAAGAAAAGAGTGTCATCCGAAAAAGATTGCGATTGTCCCGACCAGAGCTTCGGATTGGCTGGATTGGATTATAAATAAAGGATGTGTTGACGATTGGCGCGACCGGTAATAGCCATTGTAGGCAGACCTAATGTAGGAAAGTCGACCTTATTTAACCGGATTATCAAACAAAGGTTAGCGATTGTCGAAGACACTCCCGGAGTGACCAGGGACCGTCTTTATGCTAAAAGCAATTGGTTGGACCGGGAATTTTTACTGATTGACACCGGAGGTTTGACTGACGAACGGGACCCGATCCAAACTCAAATCCGTAAACAAGTAGAGTTAGCCTTGGAAGAAGCTGATGCCATCATCATGGTGACTGACGGGCGGGAACCCTTGACCACTTCCGATTATCAAGTAGCAGAGTTGCTTCGAAAAACTAAAAAACCCTTTGTTTTAGGGGTAAATAAAATTGAAACCCATCCGGCCACAGCGGATCCGGAGATCTATAGCTTGGGTTTGGGAGAACCGGTTTTGATCTCCGCCGACCATGGCTTAAATATCGGAGATCTGCTCGAAGCGGCCCTAGCCCATGTT
>Ga0123334_1006522_pt1 | contig 10765 bp, 5 predicted proteins | sample BiotimSIPDNA_FD_89706 | JGI IMG/M metagenome (GOLD analysis project Ga0123334, IMG submission 89706) | Anaerobic biogas reactor microbial communites from Washington, USA - Biogas_R1 time_0 SIP DNA | ecosystem: Engineered > Bioreactor > Anaerobic > Unclassified | place: Washington, USA | collected... | reverse complement strand
TGCCCAAACGCTACCCAAGGTGCCCTCCATACCACCCAAGGTGCCCTCCATACCACCCAAGGTGCCCTCCATACCACCCAAGGTGCCCTCCATACCACCCAAGGTGCCCCGACCACCCAAGGTGCCCCGACCACCCAGGGTGCCCAACCCGTCCGACCCGTCCGACCCGTCCGACCCGTCCCAAAACCTCCACCGCCACAAAACCCACCGTCAAGTCCCATATCTCAGTCCTATGCCCCATAACCCCAAACTTCTCAAATCTCAGCGTCCTAGTTTCCGCTCTTGAATCTAGGAGTATATTACTCCGGAAGGCATTCGTTTCGGGCTTTCTTCGTGCAATCAAGGCATCAATCAACACTGGAGCAGACGATGAGTGGCGTATTCAACACGGACAAGCGGATCAGGCTGGGCATTTGGGGATTGGGTCGCGGCCAGTCCTTCATCCAGGCGGCGAATTTCCTAAATATCGACGTTGTCGCGGGGTGTGACATCTACGGTCCCATGCGCGAGCAATTCTTGCGGAACGTACCTGGTGCCTATTGCACAGACAACGAGGATGATTTCCTGGCGTATGACATGGACGCGGTTCTCATCGCCACGTTCCTTCCGGACCACTCGAAGCATATCATCAAGGCGTTGGAATCCGGCAAGCACGTGATGTGCGAAGTCACCCCATTCAGAACCCCGGCGGAGGGAGTCAGGGTCGTCGAAGCCGTAGAAAAATCCGGCAAGGTCTTCAACTTGCTTGAGAACTATCCTTTCAGCAAGGACAACATGTTCCTTCGGAAGCTGTGGCAGGACGGATTTTTCGGCGATTTCATGTACGGTGAATTCGAATATCTCCACGAAGGTCGCACATTGACCTATTCGTATCCCAATGGCAATCCGATGGAGCCTGGCTACATCGTCCACAACTGGCGTTCCAGCCTGAACTACCACTACTACTGCACACACTCGCTTGGCCCCGCGATGATCATCACCGGAACAAGACCTGTCTCCGTCTCCGCCATGTTCTGCGATGTCACAATCCCAGGATACCTGGAAGGAGCCAGGATCGCAACCGCATGCCCGTCGACGATCAAGATGGACAACGGAGGACTCGTCAGAAACATGCCCGGATCGACCACCAACGACTACCACACAGGCATGCGTATCTGGGGCACAAGGGCTAGCGCCGAAAAACTCCATGATGGACTCAGGATTAGAATCGGTGGCGGAGGAGGAGGACCCATCCTGCAAATGAAAACACAATGGCCCGAATTGGCGGAATGGGCGGACAAGGCAGGACACGGCGGAGGCGACTTCTGGGAACTCTACTACTTCGCACGAGAAGTCCTGACCGGCGAACCCGCACCATGGAGCATCTACCCCGCCTGCGACGTCACACTCCCGGGAATCCTCGCAATCAGAAGTGAAAACCTCGGAGGAATCCCAATCCAGATCCCAGACTTCAGAGACAAAAAACAACGGGAAGCCTTCAGAAACGATAACGGAGACGTCAAAGCCTTCGATCCTACAAAAATCTTCCCCGAAGGACATGACACCGCAATCACAAGCGACTTCTCAAAGACGATGATCCAGCTCTATCCAATGAACCAGTACGGAGGACTATATCTCCTCAACAGGGTCATGGACGGCATCAAAATCTATCCGCATATCGCCGACTCGGCAGGCAAAATCGCCATCCAGGACGCGGCCAGGAAACTCGTCGCCGACCTGCCGGAGATCGCAAAGACGATGGAAACAGCACTCAAGATCAAAAACGCATATCCCGATTCCATGCCGGGCAAGACCATCGCCAGAATCATTGATTTCTATGACATCGATGCTATCCTCAACTATGAAAACACAATCCAGAGGCTCAATCGCTGGCTGACGACACTCGTGTTTTAGCACCCCATTTCATACGCTTCGTTTCGATATGATTTCTTGCCATTTCCCTATTATACATTAGATTATAAGTTTTTAAAATTTTTGTTTTAGGAGTCGTTCAAAAATTAAGGCAACAGTTCCGGAATTGTTTTGAGCTGTTTTTCCCCCGTCCTGAAAGGAGCGTATGCGCATACGCGACTGACAGGAAGGGGGAAAGGCGGCCAAAAGAAACCGGAAGTGTAAACTTTATTTTTGAACGGCTCCTTAGGGATTTATGATCGAGGCAATCGATCATATCGAGGCGAATTGATGAAGACATGTCATGTCATCACGCGGATGATTGTCGGCGGCGCTCAGGAAAATACCTTGTTCACCTGTCGCGGTCACTTGGCATCCGGTCATCAGGTTACGTTGGTCACCGGACCTTCTCCTGGTCCTGAGGGCGAATTGCTGACACGCGACTGCCCAGAAGGCCTGCAGGTCGTCACCTTTCCGCAACTCGTGCGCGAACTCTCCCCTTTGAAGGATTGGCAAGCCTATTGCAAGCTCAAGGCATTCTTCAAAGCCGAGAACTTTGACGTCGTTCACACCCATGCTTCCAAGGCTGGCATCCTGGGACGTTGCGCCGCACGGGCCGCCAATGTCCCGTTGATCGTCCACACGGTACACGGGCAGGCTTTCCATCCGTACCAAAGCCAGCTGATCAACAAAGCATATATTCTGGCGGAACGGTTTGCCGCCAAGCGATGCGACAAGATCTTCGCCGTCGCCCAGGCGATGATCGACCAATGCGTCAACGCCAAGGTAGCTCCCAGGGAAAAGTACAAGGTCGTCTATTCGGGAATGGATCTGGATGCCTTTTTGAACACCAGGCCTGACGATGCCCTGAGGCAACAGCTTGGGATTCCTGAGGGTGCGCCGGTCATCGGCAAAATCGCCCGTCTTTTCGAACTCAAGGGACATGAGGATCTGATTGAGGCCGCGCCTCAAATTGTTGCCAAATTCCCCAATGCCAGGTTTTTGATTGTCGGTGACGGGATACTTCACGACCAGCTTGTTTCCCAAATCGAATCGCTTGGGCTTCGCGAAAACTTCATTTTCACGGGCCTTGTTTCACCCAGTGAGATTTGCCGTTACACGGCATTGATGGATGTTCTTGCCCACCTATCGTTGCGCGAGGGATTGCCCCGTGCCGTGGTCCAGGCGCTTGCCTCCGGGGTTCCCGTGGTCGCCTACCCGCTAGACGGCACCCCCGAGGTCGTCAAGCCCAACGTAAACGGCTTGCTTCCGCCGGTCCAGAATATCCAGGAGGTCGCAAACGCAATCTGCCAACTCCTCGACAATCCGGAAAAACGCCGGCAATGGGGCAAAAACGGGCAGGAACTGGTTCGGAATCTGTTTGATTGGCGCCAGATGGCCGACATCCTCGAACAAGAATACATCCTTGGACTGAAGCAAAAAAACGCATATAAATAATTCCAAAACCGTTCAGAAAGAAGGAAAATCATGACTACTCCATCAACGTATGATTTCGCTGTAATCGAACCTAAATGGCAAGATTACTGGAAGCAAAACAAAACGTTCAAGGCAATCGACTGCGACACGACTCGCGAAAAGCTTTATGTCCTTGACATGTTCCCATACCCCTCTGGCGCCGGTCTCCACGTAGGACACCCTGAAGGCTACACCGCAACGGATATCTGGTGCCGATTCAAGAGAATGAATGGTTACAACGTCCTCCATGCAATGGGATGGGACGCATTCGGCCTCCCTGCTGAACAGTATGCCGTCAGGACCGGAACACATCCGGCAGTCACCACCGCGAAAAACATACAAATCTTCAAAAGGCAGCTCGAAGCGTTCGGTTTCTCCTTTGATTGGGATCGGGAAATCAACACCACCGACCCCAACTACTATAAGTGGACACAATGGATCTTCGCCCAACTCTACAAGAAGGGACTGGCATACGAATCAAACGAACCCGTCAATTGGTGCCCCGAACTCGGCACCGTGCTTGCCAACGAAGAAGTGATCAACGGACGCTCAGAAGTCGGAAACTACCCCGTCATCAGAAAGCCAATCCGCCAGTGGGTCCTCAAAATCACCGAATATGCACAGGAACTCCTGGATGGCATCGACGACCTGGATTGGCCCGAAGGCACCAAGGAAATGCAGAAAAACTGGATTGGAAGATCCACAGGTGCCGAGGTTGACTTCAAGGTCGCCAATACGGACGAGACCATCCGAGTCTACACCACAAGACCTGACACCCTGTTCGGCGCGACCTATATGGTCCTCGCTCCCGAACACCCGCTCGTCGCAAAAATCACCACTTCAGACAGGGCGGACGCCGTACAGAAGTACATCGAGGTCACCCACACCAAATCCGACCTCGACCGTACCGAGACAAAGGACAAGACCGGCGAATTCACCGGTGCCTACGCCATCAATCCCGTCAACAACACGAAGATTCCGATCTGGATCTCCGACTACGTCCTGATCAGCTACGGAACCGGCGCGATCATGGCGGTTCCGGCACACGACACACGCGACTTCGAGTTCGCTAAAAAATTCAAACTCCCGATCATCTGCATCATGACGCCGGACCCCAAAGCTTGCGAAGCGGCAGGAGTCAACATCGACGAAGTGCTCGCGGGCAATGCCTGCTGGCCCGAAGACGGAATCCTGATGAACTCTTCGAACGAAGAAGTCTCCCTCAACGGACTCCATGTCGAAGACTCAAAGAAAGCGATTACCGAATGGCTCGAAAAAAAGGGAATCGGAACTCCGACCGTCAACTTCAAGCTCAGGGACTGGCTCTTCTCAAGGCAACGCTACTGGGGAGAACCTTTCCCGCTCATACACATGGAAGACGGCACCGTAAAGCTGGTCGATGAATCCGAACTCCCAGTCATACTCCCGGAACTGGAAAACTACAAGCCGACGGATGACGGCGAGCCGCCCCTGGCAAGGGCGACCGAATGGCTCAATGTCGTCGATCCTGAAACCGGCATGAAGGGCATCCGCGAAACCAACACGATGCCCCAGTGGGCCGGCTCCTGCTGGTACTACCTCAGGTACATCGACCCCCACAACAACGAGAAAGGATGGGATTCCGAAAAGGAAAAGTACTGGATGCCGGTTGACCTCTACGTCGGCGGCGCCGAACATGCAGTCCTCCACCTCCTCTACTCCAGGTTCTGGCACAAGGTCCTCTACGACTTGGGGTACGTCACACATCCAGAACCCTGGAAGCGGCTCATCCACCAGGGCATGATCCTCGGGCTCTCATACAAGGATCAACGTGGCGCACTCGTCCCCAACGACCTCGTCCAAGAAAAGGACGGAAAATACTTCCATAAGGAAACCGGCGAAGAATTGGCGCAACTCCCCGCGAAAATGTCGAAGTCGCTGAAAAACGTGGTGAATCCCGACGACATCATCAAGAAATACGGCGCCGATGCATTCCGCCTCTACGAGATGTTCATGGGACCGCTCCGTGAAGTCAAGCCATGGCAGACAGAAGGCGTCGAAGGTGTCTTCAGATTTCTCAATAAGGTCTGGAGGATGATCGTTAATACAGAAACCGGTGAACTTGTAGCAGAAATCTCTGACGATCCCATCACCAAGGACCAGGAACGACTGCTGCACCAAACCATCAAGAAACTCACAGAGGACATTGAAACCCTCGACTTCAATACCGCCATCTCCCAGTTGATGATCTTCGTCAACGAATTCAGCAAACTCCAAAAGCGCAACCGCAAAGCAATCGAGACGTTCGTACTCCTCCTCAGCCCAATAGCACCGCACATCGCTGAAGAACTCTGGCAACGACTCGGAAACGAAAATACACTCGCATACGAACCATGGCCAAAATTCGACGAGGAAAAGCTCAAGCTCGACCAAGTCGAAGTCCTCGTACAGGTCAACGGAAAGCCAAAAGCACGAATCCAAGTCCCGGCAGAAGCCGACAAGGATCAGCTCATCGAAATCGCCAAGCAAAACCCAAGCATCATGCCGCTCATTGACGGGAAAACCATCGTCAAGGAAATCGCCGTCCCCGGACGCCTCGTCAACATCGTAGTCAAATAATCACCTCACCAAAAATGTCTCGGATTACATTCGTAATTCTAGTTTCGTTGGCCTGCATGCTCGTCGCCCAAAATCAACTGTTGGACGACGAGACGTACCTTATCCAACGAAAATCATTCCCCTATACATACACAATCAGGGTGAAGACCAAAACCGACAATTCCGAGAAAATCCTCAATCCCGTCCGGTGGCTGCCCCTTTCGGAACTGATACCAGACGGATCGCTCGTCAAAAAAGGAGACGTGGTCGCAAAATTCAGCACCGAGCAATCACAGTACGAACTCGATACCCTCCTCCTGGAAGAGGCGGTCATTGACGCCAGGCTCGAACGAAGACTCGCCAATATCGACAACAAGGACATCGATATGATGGATCAGATGGGGTCGCTCGAGGACAGGCTCAATACTTTCAAAGCCAGACTCGATCGATTGCTCGCCGAACCCAACCCCGATGACGTCAGAATCGCTGAAGGACGACTCAGAATCGCGCAACTCAACCTCAGGGCGGCAGACAAGGACTTCAACAAGGCAAAAGACCGTTTCAACCGGGGAATGATCTCAAGGGCCGAACTGGACTCGGCAGACAAAACAAGGCAGGAAAACATAGTCAGGGCAAGGTTCGCCGAACGGGAAATGGAACTGACCAAAAATCCAGTCGAACTTCCGGACCAAATCAAAAGGACAAGGCTTGAAATTGACAACTGCAACCTGGAAATCGAGAAGCTAAAGTTCGAGATGGGGGAGCAGAAGAAGATCTCGGAGATCCAGCGGGTTGGCGCACAATCCCAGAAGAGACACAAGACCCGCGAATTGAAGGAAAAGCGCGAGGATATCGAGCACTCAACAGTCACAGCGCCGATTGACGGCTATGTCAGCCACAACCGCCTCAACAACGAAGAACTCGTCATAGGCGCAAGGATGTGGAACAACTTCGCCTTTATGGAAATCCCCGAATTGTCAACAATCGGCTTCCAAGGCGTCCTGCTCGAGGCTGTCAGAAAGCATTTCAACGAGGGCGACAAGGTCATCGTCCGCCTCAATGGAAAGCAAGACCAGCCGATAACTTGCTCGCTCAAGACGATTTCAACCTTGTCCCACGACCTGTCCGAAAAGGAGAATGCAGGTTGGAACCGAGATCAAAAGTTCGGCGTCAAGGTATTTGACGTGACGATTCAGAAGGACGAGGAAGCGCCCTGGCTTCGTCCCGGAATGGTTGGCGTCGCCGAACTGCACGCCGCCACCCCCCTGGAAGGACCGGCGCTCCCGCTCAAATTCGTCCGATTTGAAGAAGGCAAGAACTTCATCGCCTACAAAGGTGTTTTCACCGAGGTCGCAGGGACCTCCTTGGACGGATGGTTCGTGCTCGCAGACAATTCCTGGGACGGAAAAACCGTTTCCATACGCGGTGAATTCAAAGTGGCCGCAAAGACAGGAAACGAGGACGAACAAAGATTATCCGCTTCAGGGGAACTCGATCCCATCAACAAAACCGACATCGTCGTCCCGGACATCGGATGGTGGCCCTGGCCAAAAGTCACATGGCTCGTCCCGGAAGAAACCGTCGTCAAAAAAGGAGACGTGGTCGCCAAGCTCGACCCCAAGGAAAGGGAACGCCAAATCGAACGAATCGAAACAAACGTCGCCGCGCAACAGGCAACTGTCGATGAGACCGAAAAAAAAGTCGAACTGACAAGAATCAATGGTGAGTTCAAGCTTAAAATGGCTAAAAATACCCTCGAAATCGCCAAACTGACAGCTCGTGACACCCTCGAAATCGTCAGGCCACTGCCTATTTACAGGGCGGAAATGAACCGGGACCTGGCGAAAATCAGACTCGAGGACACACAACGAAAGGTCAAACGGGAAGAAGCCAAGGCGAACCCGACCATGTCGCCCGCGGAAATCAAAAAGCTCAAGCGCGACCTCAGGCGACATGAACTCAACCTCGAAAAGGCACAGCTGAATCTGGATAAAGAACTCGAAGGACCGACTGAAGTCAGGCGATCCAGGGCGCAACTGACACTCGACGAGGCGATTTCAACCTACGAGACAACCGTAAAAACAGTCCATTTTGACAATATCTCAATCAGGCGGGAATTCGAACGGGTCAAGAGTAACCTGGAGCGAACCCAAAGACGGCTCCAACGCAGAATCAAGCAACGGGACAACCATACGATTACCTCGCCTGCAGACGGGCTGATCTGCTACAACAAGGTCTATAACCAGGGTGCCATCACCAAGATCGCCGTCGGAAACACAGTCGGTCCTAGGTTCAACATTCTATCGATTCCCGACTTGTCCGAGATGGAGATCAAGGTCGAGGTTCCTGAGAAGTACTATCCTCAGATCAAGACTGGTCTTGAGGTTGAGGTTAGGATTCCGTCCTTGTCTGACGATCGTTTGCAGGGTCAGGTGACCAGCGTTGACCTGCTCTTCTCGAACAAGACCAAGAAAGACACCCAGATCGGTCTCTATTCCGCCAGGGAACCCTTGGGCGAGGTCATCTTCAATGTCCGCATCAGGATCAAGTCCGACGAGACTGAGCTTAAGCCTGGACTGATCGGCGAAGTCTACTTCCCATTTGCCAAATAACCGATTCTATGAAACTGAAATTCACACTCATAACCACGTTCCTCGGGGCTTGCGCACTGGCCGCTTTCCTATTTTGGAAATCACGTCAATCCGACGACGCACTAAAGTACGAAACCTACCAGGTCAAACCGATCACCGCTTCAAGGAGCATCCTCGCACGAGGCATCCTCCAATGCTCCGAAACAACACCTGCAATCGTCAAGACAAGAGGACGCATCACAGAACTCCTGCCACAAGGCACGCCCGTCAAAAAGGGAGATATCCTCTTCCAAATAGACGATTCATCAGCACGTGAGGAAATCGAAAACCAAGAATCCTCACTCCATACCACAGAACTCTCACTGGTCAGACTCAATACGCAACGAGACTTGGTCGAATTCCAAGAAACGCAAACCATCAACCTCAGAAAAGCACAGCTCGACCACGCAATTCTCGAGGAAAAAATGGAATTGACGGAACCGCTCCCGAGAGACAGAAGAATTATGGAAATCGAAGTGGAACTCGCCCAGCTTAACCTTGAAGAGGCACAGGACAACTACGACAGGGAACATAGGCTCTTCACGAAACAGTACATCAACGCATCGGCACTCGAACCCTTCGAACAAAGACTCGAAAACGCAAAGGCAACACTCGACGAGTTGCTGCTGCAAAACAAATTGAAAAAAAAGGGGCCGACAGACGAGCGCAAGGTCGAACTCAATATGGCAGTCAGAAGAGCGCGGGCCAACATGGAGCGAATGGAAAAAAGAAAGGAAAGAAGGGTCAACGACATCACGGCGCAAATCGAAGCCGAAGAACGAGAACTCAAAGTCATCAAGCACAGAATCGCATACTCCGAAAACGAAATCGCACAAGCGGCAGTCAAGGCAACCTCGGACGGGCTCTTCAAGGTCAGGACATACAGGGACTGGACTTCAGGCGGACTGATCAAGGAAATCAGCGTCGGCGAAGAGAAAAACCAGCAGGACGTCGTCGGAGACGTCATCGATCCAACCAGGATGGAGGTCAAACTCGTTGTCAACGAGGCCGACTACCACTACCTCAAGGAAGGCATGAAGGTCAAGCTGTCGATGCCAGCCATCGCGGAAAAGACCTTTGAAGGCACGCTGAAGCAATTGGGAGCAATCGGACGAGACAGGAACAGGGTCGATCCGACGGCGCTGGATTCTGGCGACTCCGAAATCTCCATGTTCAACGCGAACATCGCCTTTGACGGGCAGGGAGTGATCTTCCACCCAGGAATGTCGGCGCTGATCGAAATCATCATAGAGCAAAGCCAAGACCATATCCTCATCCCAAGGTCGGCAGTCAAGCAGGACGACAACGGACAATTCCAGGTCATCTTGACGGACCATTCCACAAAAACCGTTGAAGGAACCTACTTCAACGACATGTATTTTGCCATCCGCGAAGGGTTGGCTCAAGGAGATTACATCCTAGTACCAACCACCAACGGACTCCTCTGAAGATCAATGCAGATGCCACCATGAAATCAATTATCCACATATCAGGACTGGAACGACACTACAAAATGGGCGACCACATAGTCGCCGCGCTTGATGGTGTTGACCTGGAAGTCAATCCCGGGGATTTCCTGATGATCGTCGGCTCCTCCGGCTCCGGCAAATCCACCCTGATGCATTTGCTGGGCTTGCTGGACATTCCGACGGGCGGCGTGATGGAAATCAACTCCCAGTCGATGACCAATTGCAATGACGCAGCCCTTTCCTTCCTTAGAAACGAGCATATCGGCTTCGTTTTCCAGCAATTCAACCTGCTGAACGACCTGAACGTAATCGAAAACATCGGCCTTCCGCTCGTCTATCGCGGAGTCCCCAAAAACATCAGGCAGGCAAAGGCAAAGGAACTGGCAAGCAAGCTCGGACTGGGGAATCGACTCAGGCACCACCCCAAGGAACTCTCGGGAGGACAACTACAGAGAGTAGCCATCGCAAGAGCGCTGATCGCAGAACCGGACATCATCCTCGCTGACGAACCTACAGGCAACCTGGATTCGACGACATCAAATGAAATCATGCAAATCCTGTATGACCTCAATCAACAAGGACATACAATTATCATGGTTACCCATGACCCCAAGCTCGCAAATACAGGAACACGCAAAATCACACTTTCGGACGGCAAAATCATCGAAGATTGCCCGGGACAACGCACGCCAAACCCAAATCCGATCATCCGCGAATCCAATG
>Ga0123334_1006515_pt1 | contig 10771 bp, 13 predicted proteins | sample BiotimSIPDNA_FD_89706 | JGI IMG/M metagenome (GOLD analysis project Ga0123334, IMG submission 89706) | Anaerobic biogas reactor microbial communites from Washington, USA - Biogas_R1 time_0 SIP DNA | ecosystem: Engineered > Bioreactor > Anaerobic > Unclassified | place: Washington, USA... | reverse complement strand
TTTGCGGCCGTCCTAAAACCTGTTTATTAAAAATCTAAAGGAGTGGTAAAATTGTCGAAGAGAGAAGATTTTGTCGCCAAAAAAATGGAAAGTATGACTCTAGAGGAAAAAGTTGGACAGCTTTTAACCTTTACCTGGCGGGGCGCCATACTAACACCCAGCAGCATCGAACAGATTACAAAACTACACGCCGGCGGACTCTGTCTGGAACCCTATGCCCACGAAACCTTTAAGAACCTTTACTGGGGGAACACTCAATACGATAAGAACTTCCAGAAACCCGCCGATTATTTCAACATCGCTCTCACTTATTTTGAGCCTCAAAATTATGGAATCAGTGTCACCCCGGAGGAAATGACTGAGGCCCTGAATAAAGTACAGAAAATTGCCATGGATCGGCCTTCCGGGATTCCCCTTCATATTACCATTGATTTCGAAGGCGATTTTAAAAACGATTACACCTCAGGGGGGATTAGGCAGTTCATCTCCAACATGGGATTGACGGCAATCGGCGATCCGAAGCTTACTTACAAAGTTGGTCTGACCATTGCCAAACAATTGAGCGCGATGGGAGTAACTCAGATGTATTCCCCGGTCTGCGATGTTAATATTAACCCGAACAATCCGGAGATCGGTATTCGTTCCTTCGGCGACGATCCCAAGATCTGCGCCGAGCATGTTACCGCCATAGTCAAAGGTTACCAAGATGGCGGTATCGCGGCTACGGCCAAGCATTATCCCGGCAGAGGCGATTCTGCGACGGACGCCCACGATGTGCTCGATCATTGCCCAGGCGATAAACAGCGGATGAACGAAGTCGAACTGGTACCCTTCAAAGCGGCGATCGATGCCGGCGCGAAGTGTGTCATGACTGCTCATACCGTTTACCCGGCTTATGATCCCGACTATCCCGCCACCTTGTCCAAGAAGATATTGACCGACCTTTTAAGGGGCGAGTTGGGATTTGACGGTGTGATTGTTTCCGATGCCATCGGTATGGCCGCTATTCTCAAGAAATGGCCACTTCCCAAAGCTTGCGCCATGGCAATCAAAGCGGGCGTAGATACGATCTTATTGAAGGCCGACGATGAATCCCGGGCCCAATGTTTCTTTGGGATCAAGATGGCGGTTGAATCCGGCGAGATACCGATGGAAAGACTCAATGACGCGGTAAGACGCCTCCTGCTTATGAAATACGATCAAGGCCTCTTTGAAAAAGCCGGTAAAGGCGATCCGAAAAAGACCACAGCCGTTGCAAGGAACAAGGAAGTTATCGATTTTTCTTGGGAAGTAGCGCGTAAAGCGTTGCTGGTAGTCAGGGACGACCAAAAAATACTACCTCTTAGCAAGGATAAGAAGATATTAGTCATCGAACAGTGTTATTTTTACGAATTCTGCGGTAAGGATATGTACAGCCATCCCCATATGTTCTGCGAGCAGATGACCAAGCATTCCACTAATCTGATTTTAGACGATACTAAATTCCACGCCAGCGATGATGATCTGGCTGAAGCTTTGGAATTGGCGAAACAGGCGGATCTGGTGGTTATGACCAACTGGAATGCCCGAATCGAAAAGAATGGGAATAATCAGCATCTGGTAAAAGCCCTGAAAGAAGCGGGACACACTGTGGTTGTAGTGACCAACTGGCCGTATGCTATTGGAGTCACCGAAGAGGCGGATGCGGTCGTCTGCAATTTTAGCGCCTCGCCGGATTCGATCAGGATCTCGGCTGATCTTTTATTCGGAACGGTCAAAACCTGTCCTACCACCAAGATGCCGGTATCCAACAATTAAGAGGAGCCTGATATGAGTTACGATATTACTTTTATTGGCCACATGTGTTATGACGAGATCATTCCCTTCGGAGGGGAACCTCTGGTCGCCCCCGGCAGTGCGGTTCTATGCGGAGCAATGGTTGGCGCGAGGATCGGGAAACGGATCGCGGCCGTCGTCAAAATGTCTCCCCAAGATGAGCAGATTTTAGACCCCCTTAAAAATGGGGGAGTCGATACCTACTTGATCCCGGCCGAGGTGACCACTTATTCCCGGGTCTTGCATGAATCGGCCAATGTGGACGAACGCCAGCTCACGCTGGTGAAAAGCGCGGGCCTGATCGGGATTGAAGATGTTCCTAACTTGGATTCCCATTGTGTTCATCTGGCCGGTATTTCCGATACCGAGTTTGATATGGCTTTGATGAAGGGCCTAGCTGCGAGGAACTACAGTCTTTCCGTCGACATGCAGAGTTTTGTGCGGCAAGTGACGCCGGTCACTAAGGAGATTGCTTTTGGTGACGTCAAGGAGAAAAAAGAGATTGTCGGTTTGATGGATAAGGTCAAGCTGGATGTGGTTGAGGCGAAGATCTTGACCGGCACGGACGATCTGGAAAAAGCGGCGGTTATTATCGAATCATGGAGCGACCGCCCGGAGATTATCATCACCCATTCCGGTGGGGTGTTGGCCCGGGTGAAAGGTAAAACCTATTACGAAAAGTTCTCCAACAGCAGCGTGGTGGGGAGGACCGGCCGTGGGGACACTACTTTTGCGGCTTACCTTTCCTGGAGACTGGAGCATGGAGTGGAGGAGTCTTTGAAGTTCGCCGCAGCTTTGGTATCGATTAAAATGGAAAGCATCGGTCCTTTTAAGGGAACTCTGGCCGATGTGATGCGGAGGATTGAGGAGAAGCATTCTTAAAAACTTAAGCTGAGCTTTATTAGGCCTCCAGATCGGGTTGAACTAAAACCGGTTTTGGAGGCCTAATTTTTTTTAATACACCTCGGAGAAAATCTCCTTCATATTAGTGATTGCTTTTTGATAATTACCCGAGCGGCAGATTATTGCTGTTGCTGCTATAGTTGCGCCTTTAGTCCTACATATTTTTTTGAGCATGGCGATGGCTCGGTTTCCGCCCATCCAGGGGAAGGGGAAGCCCATGGTGACGAAGGCGGTAATTTTTTTGTCTTTTAAAGTTGAAAGTTGGGAGAGGTAAGCGGTTAGAACCGGCGAGATATTAAAGGCCCAAACTGGAGCGGCAAAGATCAGTCCTTCATATTTGGCTATCTCGGGGTAAGTCTTCAGTTGAAGGTTTTTAACTCCGGGGTGGGCATCGCCGATGGGTTCTATGGGTTCGATGGTTACATTATGTCCTAAGGTTGATAGCTTTTCCTGAAGTTTTAAAGCAACTAAACGGGTATTGCCGGACTGGGAATGGATGATAATACCGATTTTCATACTGGTTCCTCCTGTAATTTTGAATGGTGATTAGAGTATACCATTAAAATAGTTTGAAAGCTATGATTGGAGGGGAAAGATAGAACCGTAAAGCCCCTCGTTTATTGAGGGGCTTTACGGTAACTTGCTTACCCGCAAGGTACGTTTCTGGTCTGGAGATTATTTTCAGGAAGGAAATTCCTCGTTGAACGCGAAATTTTTAAACTAGTTTCGAAATAAAGGAGAGTGAATCGAATGAATGAAGAGGAAAAATATCGAAAGGCCAAACAACGGGTAGAGGAGATAAAGGGTTTTTATATTCACTTGTTTATGTTTTTATTGATCAATTGCGGTTTGTTAACGATCAATCTAGTTTTCGCCCCTGATCATTACTGGTTTTACTGGCCCTTATTCGGATGGGGGATTGGTATAGTGGCTCATGGGATAACCGTATTCGGGCTTGGAGGATTCTTAGGAAAAGAGTGGGAAGAAAAAAAGATTAAAAAGATTATGGATAAGATGGATTAAAAAAGAGGACCGATCGCCGGTCCTCTTTTTTCAAGCACTGTTAAATCAATCGTTGACTACAGTTTGCTCTCCTTGGCGTACTGCTATGAAGAGAAATTTAGCTCCGGATAATAAAGCGCCGGTACCCATAATCAGAACGCTGAAGACCAACATGAATCTTAGCAGCGGAAATACGGGGCCCACCACAGGGAGTTTGGCGAGGAATTTAAGGATAAATAGGCCAATAGTGATGGTAGCCAATCCAACTCCGAAACGATAAGGAACGCTAGCATCTTGTTTAAGCATTAGACCTCCCAACCAAAGCGCCACCGGTATGGAGGAGCAATAAAAAAGAAGGATATAGCCAAGGGTCATCGCAGTTCCAAAGATTAATCCGATACCGGGATTGATTAATGCCGAGAAAGCAAGCAAGATAATAAATAATATCAGTGATGACAAAGTAGAGACCAGACCAAGCAAACCAACTCCAGCTATATTAAAAGGTTTGGTTTTAATTAGTTCAGCTTGGTGTTGGAAGGTTTTCGGGAAGAGTCGATAAAAAGCCAAACCGAGTAAAAAATATACTGCGGTCCCCAAAATGAGCCGGACTAGGTTCCAAATCTCAGCTATTATCTCCCGTACCTGCATTCCTCCGGTTTTAACCGCTGGTTTAATCCAATCGACATCGCCGATTTCAGCGCCACTCTCAATGTCGAGTTGAGTACCGCGATATTTTAATTTGCCATGAATGACGGTACCGGAGCTGATTTTTAGAGTGGAGATTTCATCCGCCTCTTCAGAATAGGCCAGCTCTTCTATGGGAAGACTCGTATTGACGTCCACATCTCCGAAGAACTCGCCTTTTAGGACGATCTGATGGCCTTCGATGTGAGTATAGCCTTTAACTTTCCCGTCAATGTCGATTTCTTCACCAAATACCAGCAGATTACCGCCGATCTCGGCATTTTTACTTAAAATAATTTCTCCACCGAAGACATTAACATTCTTACCGGTTTTGCCATCCAGGTCGATTGTCCCACCGGCAATCCTAATGTTACCAAGGACCGGCCCGTTAACGGTTAGTTCCGAGGCGGCACCGATGATGTCGCCGGTTACGGTACCGGTTGACCAGATATCGTGGGTACCGAAGAATAGGTCTCCTTCAATCGTTCCATTATGTCTCAAACTTTGGGCCCCCACGAATTTGTCCCGGGTAATTACTTCATTCTTTTCGATAGTTACCATTGGCGAATCAGCCAAGGCGGCTCCGGAAAATAATAATAAGACCAAGCCCAGGAGATAGAGATATTTCCACTTTAATTTTTTGGTTAGCATCAAATAAGCACATCCTTTAAAGTTGATTTAGGTAATTATAAAGTTAATTCTGGTAAGGCAATTCAAGATTATAATCCTTGGCTAATAATCGACTCACCCCCTTGATCTGCTTTATAACAAAGCTATTTGTTTAAGTTAATAGATTAAGCAGATTGATTTGAATTGAAGGCGCCCTTTTAGTCGCCGCAATTTTTTTGGATCGATATGAATCGGATTAATAAGATCATGGCAACTAAAACCGATCCCTTATAGATCGCTAAAACCCATTGGGCTATAGTATTCAGCCCTTGGAACACAAAGGGGCGTATGATACTGTAGACTATTTCCAGCTTGGTTAAGATGTTTGTGATCTGGGATAATTGACGGCCCGCTTTTAGAAAAAGATTGAAGAAGCTGAAATTTTCCAGGCTGCCACCTAATAGGACCGCCATAAGGAGTAAAATCAATCCGACCCCGGCCAACCAAACGTATTCGTTGTATATCGTGGTCCGCATTTCTTTGTGGCGGATCATTTGCATTACCTTTACTTCCAACATGGGGTCGATCTCCAGGTCTAAGGGTGGCTCTTCCTCCAGTTCGGCCAGGACCCGTTTCAAATCTTGTTCGAGATTACGACAGATAGGGCAGCCTTCTAAATGTAAGGATAGGTTCTGATTCTCGATATCATTAGTAGTTCCATCAATTTTTTTCATGATTAGGTTGCGCCATTTTTTGCAGCTCATCGGAGAACCTCCTTTCCTGCGGTTAACTTCTCTCTTAGTATCAGCCGGGCGCGATAGAGACGATTTTTGATAATCGTCAACGGAAGCCCGAGTACGGTAACCATTTCTTGATATGACAAACCATTTTGATGGTATAAGATTAGGGGAATCCGGTATTTTTCCGGTAGTTCTTCCACGGTTTGCCGTAATATTCGCCGGGATTCCTCTTTCAAATAAGCCTCCTCGGGAGAATCCGAATTGCCATGAAGTTTAGGACTATCCTCCAGTGGAACCGGAAGCGGTTTTTGCCTGCGTAATTGATCCAAACAATGATTGACAGCGATCCGGGTAGACCAGGCGGCGAAGGTATGCTCCGGGTTATATTGACGGAGGGATTTATAAATTTTAATGAATACTTCCTGAAGTAAATCGTTGACTTCGTCCCGGTTGCGGGTAAGATTATAGATCACCTTCGCCAGATTATATTTATAACGCCCGATCAATTCCGTGAAAGCGTCATCTTTCCCGGTAAGGCAAAGCTTGATAAGTTCAAAATCGGATAAGGACAATGGTAGGTGGTCACCTCCGGGTTTTAACTATCGGCTATTTCTTTTAAGATAACAAAACAACCAAAAACAGATTCTATTATTATATACGTCAGTTGATAGATTTTGTCTGAATGATTTTGTAATTTATTTTATAATAGATATTGAATAGATAAAAACGCTGAGCTTCGGTTTTTGGCGATCCGGGATGATGACCCTTTGGCTCTTCCCTGGAGGATGGGGATAACCCTTGATGAAAAAATTTTAACGAAGACAACCGAGTGGCAGTTTTTGAGATCGTGGCGGAGAATGATGGTTGGCAGGATACGGGGATGTTCATCGGGGAGATCAAGATAGTTACTAAAGGACCGGCAGAGTAGCCGGTCCTGTTGGTTTAGATGACCAGCTTATTTATAAAAGCTCCATCCTCCATGATGAAATGGGGAATTAAAAAAGAACTGGATTGGAACCGCGGTACCGATATCATTGATACCTTCAAAAACCAATAGCCAACGGACGCCGCTTTGGGCCAGCACATCCCGGTCCAATCTTGCCAATCCATTGGGCCCCAGTCGCTAAATGCGTTTGAAAACCTTACCCGTAGCCATTTCCCTCCGATGGTAGCGTGAATTGTCTGCCGCAGAGTAGTATTGGAAAGAACTAACCCAGGTCCCGACCCATTGTTGGCCATAACAGGCTGGAAATGAACTTGCTTGGGCAATAAACGGAACTAATAACAACAATCCACAAATCAGAAAAGTAACTAAACGGTTTCTTCTCATTTTGGAACACTCCCCTTTTTCAATTTATTGACTTAACAGTTTTTCAAATTTTGAAGTGGAAGGGTTAAACCGTATTCATAACCTCCTTTCTGATAACTTCGATGATATTCAATAAAATTTCATGGTAGGTGAGAAAAGCATCGTTTCCTTTTAATTACATAATTAAGCAAGAATATTTTACCATATAAATTATAAATTTACAATTGTTTATAACCATAGATGATAATGGCTGGTTATGAAGAATTAGGGTTTTGGTTTAGGGAAATAAGATTCTTGGAAGGTGAGGGATGATATGAAACATAGAATAATTATTAATTTCTTTGGGCAAATATATTTATGTACTATCTGTACATAGTGTGCATATCATGATATAGTGGAGGTGAAAGGAGGATGACTATGTTATCTGAACTTAATCTTACTGAAGCTCGTAAAGGCTTTTCATCCCTTTATGATCAAGTATTCAATACTTTTAAACCGACAATAATCAATCGGAAAAAATCTGAGCAAGTCCTAGTTTTACGTGTTGACCTACAAAAAATGCTTTTATCACATTTTTCTTTAAAACCGGAAGTTATTAGTGAAGATAATAATTCGGTTACTTTATCCCTCGATCAGCTGGAATTATACGTAAATGGTAATACATTGGAAGAAGCTATCAAAATTTTGATTGAAGACTTAAAATTTTATGCCCAAGATTATATCCAACGTTCACAATTATTTCTACACGCTCCTAATCGGCGTTCTCATTTCCCATATGTTTTACGGGTTTTACTCTGCGACAATGATGAAGAAATCCGTAGTTTATTGGAGCTATAATAATGGCGCCAAAATTTAGAGACCTAAAAAAATATTGTGAGAAAAATGGTTGGGTAATGATTCGTAATACAGACCATTGGTACTATGAAAAAGTTTTAGCTGACGGTACTTTGTTACAAACTAAAGTTAGTCATGGAGTTCATCAGGAAATTTCCGCTAATATATGGAAGCTGATCTTAAAAAAACAACTAAAGATATCCGAAGATGAATTCTGGAATAATCTGTAATTTTGATTCTAAGAATGGCAGTCCCAGTTCCTCTAATCTAAATGAACATTTCTTTCGTTATCTTATCTAGCTCTGCTTCATCATTATCCTGCAGCCAATCATTTGCGAGCTCTACTAATTCTTCAGAAGCACATGATCGGATTTCCTTGTTCCATTCAATCTGATTATTAAATAGGGGTCACTGAACAGAGACATTAATATCCGTAATGTTTCTTTTTTGCAGCATTTTATTATTAAGTTTCAAAGTGATCCTATTCCCGTTAATTGAATATGACCCAGTACAAGCATAGCTATAATGAGGAAGGAAAAAGGAGTCATCAGCTGTAAACGATTTTTCGAAGACTTAGCTGTATCGATGTGGGCGCGTCAACATCGTGAATCAGCTTCTTGAACCAACCTCGTGATTGAACTTTCTTCTTCGAATCCCGCCAATGTTTTAATCACAATATCTTAATAAATACATTTACAACTAATACAATACCATATACTACAATAAGTGCCGGAAATCCAAAAATATAAGCATGTAAAAGCGCTTCGAAATAACCATCCACTGTCTTTTTTTTATTTTTCTCAATTCTAATACGGCACCCAAAAAATAAGGCAATACTTAGAATTACCAGAGATATACTGTTGTACGTTGAAAAATGGAACTTTAAAAGAAACATATATGTAAACAATGACACTAGTATATTTATGAAAATATTAAACTGCTTTTCCCATTGGAAAAATTGATGAATTTTAAACCAGGTCGATATAATAACCGGAATAAAAGCAACCCCTAAAACTAAGTGGGTGATATAAGGATTTGCAAAAAAATGATTTGTGGCACTATAAACAAAACCAGCAATATGATACTCAATAAATGGTATTAAAATAAAGTATGTCATTTTTTGTTTTTTAAGATTACTCATATTTGACCTCTACGTTTATAAAAGATCACTTGATATTAATAGCTCGCATCCTTCATGATTTAACTTCATAATTAACCTTCCTCGGTTAAATCATTCTATGAATTACCTTATCATTACCTTAAATATAAAAGTGGGAAGTCAACACTTTCATAATTTTTCAATTAACCTAACAATATCATCGAACATTGCAATATCGTTTTTGAGAATCATAAAATGCATACAAATAGACAAATTGCCTATATCTAATTTTTTAATGATATCCTTTAATTCTCTCATAATTATTGAGGCTATATATAAAGTTACTCCTATATATTTTTTTGAAAAAAACCCTTTTGACATTTCGTATATATCATAAGCTTCCTCAAAACATTCTACTTTAACTTCCCTACACCATCTAGAGGCCCAATCTTCATCGCTAGGTTTTTCAACATCTTTTCCTTTTGTATAATCATTACATATAAGAAACGCAGCATTCCAATTACGGTTTTGGTCGTAGGAATAATAAATTGCTTTTGCTCCTTTGTCATTAGCAATTTGAATTGCTTCTAAAAGTTTGACCTCTAACTCTGCTTTATAATTACTAAAATCTAATTGGTTAATTAAGACAACAAATTCTTCTCCTGCAATTCTTATACATAAATTTTTAAAACATTCCTCAATAATTTCCCATTCGTTTTTTTCAACCAGCTCTTGAATATTATTTAGTTCCTCAAAATCTTTAAGACTTTTCATTTTTCAACCCTCTTCTCTAATAGATAAATTAGACCCAATTATTTGTTCTCCATAATCCACTTTCATTTTAACCATTAAGGCTCCTAGAAATGTGATACAGATTCACAATTGTTTTTACGGAAAAACTATGGTTTACCGGAGAATTTTGAAAAAACTAAAACCCTTTCTTTTCCTTCAACAACAAGTATCCAAGCATGACGTTTATATTGTTCAAGTCTCTCAAGCAATTTAAGCTTCGGTTCTTTGCTCCAAAACAATGTAAACACTCCTTATTCTTAGCGGTCTGGATGATCATCACATCAATAAAGCTATCTAAGGCAAAACCTTCGTTCCTCCCTAACACGGGAGGAAGTAAAATGGAGGGTTAACCCGAGAGCCAATTCTTTTTAGTTAACAGTAATATTTTAACATAATATTTACATTGTGGCAAAGTTTATCAAAATTAAACATTTATAATTACCTCAACTTAAAGAATAATGATCCTCTAGGGTGATCCGGATATCCTCCCGCCAAAATGGAATACTACCAACTAAAGAATAACAAAACGGAGGAATTGACTATGAGCGATGTTACCGTATATACCACACCTCAATGTCCCTGGTGTAGTAAGGCTAAGGAGTTTTTGGAGAACAAAGGCGTGGATTACCAAGAGAAAAATGTGGCCGAAGATCGAGAAGCGGCTGACAAAATGATCGACCTTACCGGCCAGCGTAGCGTCCCGGTAATCGCCAAAGGCGGTTTATACGTAGTCGGCTACAGCCCGGAACAGATCGATAAGCTTTTAGTTTGACGAAAGTAATTCTATTATCACAAAACATTAACCACCGGGGCGCCTGAAAGAAAGGAAATAGGGTCAAAGATCATAACCTCGCGCAGAGGTGCAAAGGCGCAGAGCTAAAAACCGGTTTCGAAGCACCACCGAGCCCGGTGAGACCGGGCTTTTACACTTAGCCGTGGGTTTTAACCCGCGGTGGACAGAATCAAATGCCAATAGCCGCGGGC
>Ga0123334_1006513_pt1 | contig 10773 bp, 11 predicted proteins | sample BiotimSIPDNA_FD_89706 | JGI IMG/M metagenome (GOLD analysis project Ga0123334, IMG submission 89706) | Anaerobic biogas reactor microbial communites from Washington, USA - Biogas_R1 time_0 SIP DNA | ecosystem: Engineered > Bioreactor > Anaerobic > Unclassified | place: Washington, USA... | reverse complement strand
TTTGGCGGCGACTTCAAACCAGGAGATGCGTTTGTTGTCGTTGGTTTTCAGGCCTTTGGCGCAATGGTCAAAGGTGACGATGAGGCTGTCTGCCACTGTTTCAACATGACTGATCCTTGGACCTGACCACACTATTTTTGAAAATCCGTATGTTTTTGCCAGTGCCAACCGGGCCAGGCGTGATCCGACTTCCCATTTGTAGGGTGGATGAATGTCTGTCAGTTGATCCACGAGGTCTGATACGACTATGTAGTCGCAATTCTCTACCAGATTCACGCCTTTTTTCTGTTGTTCGCGGAATAGTGGCAGGTCTTCAGCGGTGACGGGGTAGGTCTTGTTGTTGTGTTTGCGGTCTGAGTAAATATGAGGGGCGAGCAAGACACAGTAGAAGGGAGCTTGGGGGGCTACAAATGCCGTACGCCAGCTTTTCACCATGACCTGGAATTTCTCAGCGTATCGGCGGTCGCGTTTGCCGCAGTTGTTTTCCCCTTGATACCAAAGGAATCCTTTTACAGCATAGGGTGTTAGCGGCTCCATCATGGCTTTGTACCAATTGCCCGGCCGGAGACCACCAACCCTGCCGTTGCTGCGTTGAAGTTCGTCTGCAAACAGGGGGAATGCTTCGTACATGGTTGTGGTTGTCCACGCTTCAATTTGTGTACCGCCGAGGGCCACCGTGATCAATCCGATGGGGATGTCGAGGGTGTCCTGGATGGCTTTGGCAAAAAAGAAGCCAATAGAAGATGTTCGTTCGATTGTTTTTCCGTCAGCTACTTGCCAGGCTGCGTTTTTGCCGTTTCTAGTCTGATTGAACACGCTCAACAGGGGCATGGGACCACTGGTAAGTGCGACAGCCTCCAAATCCTCGCCTTTGGCCGGGGGTAGGAATGAACTGTGTCGTTTCACTGAATACTCCATGTTGGACTGGCCTGAACAAAGCCAGACGTCACCGATGAGTATCTTATCGTACACCAAGGTGGTGTCTTTGCCTTTGATGGTGAGTTGTTGGGGTGTCTTGTTGGCTTTCATGGCCGGCAAGGTGACGCGCCAGCTGCCCGACTCATCGGCAAAGGTTTTCAGACGGTTGTCTCCGAATTTAACGGTGATGCGCTCCCAGGGCTTTGCTGTCCCCCAAACGGGAACAGGCATGTCTCGTTGCAAGACCATGTTGGACGAAAAAATGGTTGGGGTGGCTAATTGGGCAAGGAGTGGTAAGCCAAGCAGTAACAGGCCGGCTATCAGTAAGAATTTGTTCAAGTGTGTCATGGTTGAAAGACGGTTTTAATCGATCACGTTTACGGGTACAACATGACGTGCCCGCTGGGTTTACAAAGATAGAACCGTTGTTTACAATAAAGGGGCGTTTATTGCCTATTTTTCACTTTTTTTGTCTTACTTTTGGGTCTGTTTTTTACTATCTTTGTCCTGTATAAACACACGATATGGTACGTTCTAAAGGTTTTGTCTCCCAAGTTATCGGTCCCGTAGTGGACATTCAGTTCAAATCAGAGAAAAAACGTACTGAGCCTCTTCCCGGTATTCACGACGCTATCCGCATCCCACTTGAGGATGGCAGAGAACTTATCGTTGAGGTGCAGCAGCACATCGGTGAACACACGGTACGTACCGTGGCGATGGACAGTACGGACGGTTTGAGCCGTGGTACCGAAGTTTTTCCGTTGGGTTCCCCTATTCAGGTGCCCGTCGGTGATCAGCTTAAGGGACGCTTGCTGAACGTTACCGGGACGGCTGTCGATGGTTTAACGGCTGTTGAAGGGGCCGATAAATTACCCATTCACAGGGATCCGCCTTCCTTTAGTGAGTTGACCACAGCCACTGAAATCTTTTACACCGGTATTAAAGTCATCGATTTGCTGGAACCCTATGTGAAGGGTGGTAAGATTGGTTTGTTCGGTGGTGCCGGTGTAGGCAAGACCGTGCTTATCATGGAGTTGATCAATAACGTGGCCAAAAAGAGCAAGGGCTTTTCAGTTTTTGCCGGTGTGGGCGAACGTACCCGTGAAGGCAATGACCTGTTGAGGGAAATGATCGAGTCCAACGTTATCCGCTATGGTGAGGACTTTAAGAAAAGCATGGAAGAGGGCGATTGGGATCTCTCGAAAGTTGACTATGAAGAGTTGGCTAAATCGCAGGCTACCCTGGTGTTCGGTCAGATGAACGAACCTCCCGGAGCCCGTGCTTCGGTGGCTCTTTCTGGTTTGACCGTCGCTGAATCATTCAGGGATGCTCAGAGTGAGGATGAGGCACCAAAAGATATTCTATTCTTTATAGACAATATATTCCGTTTTACACAAGCTGGTTCGGAAGTGTCGGCATTGTTAGGCCGTATGCCCTCCGCAGTGGGTTACCAACCAACATTGGCGTCAGAAATGGGTGCCATGCAGGAGCGCATCGCTTCGACCAAGTCCGGATCCATCACGTCGGTACAGGCTGTATATGTGCCTGCCGATGACTTGACCGACCCGGCACCTGCCACCACGTTCGCTCACCTGGATGCCACCACGGTGCTCAGTCGTAAGATTACTGAATTGGGTATCTATCCGGCCATCGATCCCTTGGAATCCACTTCTCGCATCCTTGACCCGCAGATTCTGGGCGCCGAACACTACGATACGGCCCAACGGGTGAAGCAAATTCTACAACGCAATAAAGAGTTGCAGGATATCATCTCCATTTTAGGTATGGAAGAATTGTCTGATGAAGACAAGCAGACGGTCAACAGGGCTCGTAGGGTACAGCGTTTCTTGTCACAACCCTTCGCCATGTCGGAAGCGTTTACTGGTTTGCCGGGAGTGATGGTCAGCATCTCTGACACCATTCGCGGATTTAAGATGATTCTGGATGGTGAGGTGGACTATTTGCCCGAATCGGCTTTCCTCAACGTGGGTACCATAGAGGAGGCCATCGAGAAGGGTCAAAAATTGTTGGATCAAGCCAAATAACTGGCAGTAAGCATAAACGGCATCCATATGATGCCATGTAATTAACGCACACATGAAACTGGAAGTCCTATCTGAAAAAGGAGTATTGGTAAGCAAGGAGGTCTCCTCTGTTATCTTGCCTGGATTGGAAGGATCCTTTGGTATCCTGCCCGATCACACACCGTTTCTCTCTATTCTGACCAAGGGGCATCTGACGTATTTTGCACCAGATGAGACATCTATGGATATTGAAGGAGGCTTTGTGGAAGTCAGGAATGACAGGGTTTGTGTGTGTCTGACGGTATAAACGATGAAACGCAGAGTTAGACTGATTTTCAGGTTGTTGATGCTGGTTACCGGGGCTAATGCTTTGGTTGCCGGGGTGGCCTGGCTGTTGTTGACTTTTGCCTGGCCTGATGCTTACTTTGCAGCCTTCCCCGTGATTCCCCTCTTTTTCTGGGTTGTCGGCATGGGTATGGCGCTGAGTTTGGAGGCTACTCATACGGAAAAGCCGGATTCCGTGACCATGACGTATATGATGGCCAGGGGTGTCAAACTCTTATTGGCTGCACTTTTCGTAGGTATTTATGCCTGGTTTGTCCATACCGATATGAAACAGTTCGGTCTGACAACCTTGGTTTTTTATATGGTCTTTCTCATATTGGAATCGTATGTGTTTTTCCTTTATGAGAAACGAAGGAACAAACGGCGCCGTGCCAAGGAAGGGGATAAACTCCCCAAACCTGAGCCATATGCCGGTAAGGAAATAGAAAATGAGGACGTGGATGTATAAACGCAGTGTTCTGCTTGTTTTGATGGTTTTGATGGCCGGTTTTGCCGTTGCCAGCCAAGCGGGCGTGGCCGATACGACGACCGTTGCTGGCGCTACGACTGTTGCTGACTCTATGACCGTTGTCGAAGCTACCGACGTTGCGGAATCACCATCGGTAGAAGCCCCGTTGGATGTGAAAAAGATGATTTTTTCTCACATCAACGATTCATACACCTGGCACATCACCACCATCGGGCATACCCATATAGAAATACCTCTGTTGGTCATTGTCAAGGCACCTGAAGGCGGTTTGGAGGCGTTCTCGGCTGCCAAGTTGCATCATGGCCATGTTTATAAAGGATTTTACCTGGCCACCGATGGTAAATATGCCGGCAAGGTAGTGACCAAGGCGGCTGATGGTCGTGAGGTCAGACCTCTGGATGTGTCCATCACGAAAAACGTATTGGCCTTGCTTATCAGTTCTCTGCTGGTGGTGCTCATCGTATTGATTGTTGCCCGTTGGTACAAGAAAAACCCCCTGAAAGCTCCTGGTGGCTTCGTGGGCACCATCGAAGTGGTGGTCGAATTCCTCCGCAATGACGTTATCAAGTCAAACATAGGACCCGATTACAGGAAGTTTCAATCGTACCTGATGACGGTGTTTTTCTTCATTCTAATTAATAACCTGCTGGGTCTGGTACCCTTATTCCCTGGGGGTGCCAACGTGACAGGTAATATTGCCGTTACTTTTGTACTGGCATTGTTTACCATGGTCATTGTCAATGTGTTTGGTACCAAGGCTTATTGGAAAGAAGTCTTTTGGCCGGACGTGCCCATGTTCCTGAAATTGCCCATACCCCTGATGCCCATCGTGGAAATCTTCGGGGTTATTTCCAAACCGTTCTCGCTTATGATTCGTCTGTTCGCCAACGTCATGGCCGGGCATACCATCATGTTGAGTTTGGTCAGTCTGATCTTTTTCACGGTGGCCATGGGGACGACCATCAACGCTGTGATGACCTCCATGTCAGTACTGTTGAGCGTGTTCATGTTTTTTGTGGAACTGCTGGTTTCTTTCCTGCAGGCATATATATTCACCCTTCTTTCATCGGTGTACATCGGTTTGGCCAGGGTGAAACACCATTGATTTATTTTTAATCGTCATACTTTAAAATGCAATTCTTATGTTAGCAACCATCTTACTGCAAGCAGCCACTCTGGGAGTGGGCATTGGAAAATTAGGTGCAACCATTGGCGCTGGCCTGGCCGTTATCGGTGCCGGTATCGGTATTGGCAAGATTGGTGGATCGGCTATGGAATCCATGGCTCGTCAACCGTCTGCTGCCGGTGATATCCGTACCTCCATGCTGATCATTGCTGCCCTTGTGGAAGCCGCCTCTCTGTTTGCCATCGTGGTCTGTTTCCTGGCCCTGTAAAACACAACAACCATGTCAATACTAACTCCGGAACCCGGTTTGTTGTTCTGGATGCTTCTGACATTTGGTATCGTTTTCTTTGTCCTGGCAAAATTCGGTTTTCCTATCATTGTCAAAAGCATCGATGAGCGTAAGGCTTTGATTGCCAAAGGCATTGAAGACGCACGCAAGGCGGAGGAACAATTGGCCGTCGCGCAACAGACGTGCGACCAATTGATTGGTGAAGCCCGGTCGAAGAAGGATGCCATCCTCAGGGAAGCCGCCGAACTCAAAGAACGAATGATCAGTGAGGCCAGGGAGCTTTCGCTGGCCGAGGGCCGTCGATTGACTGAACTGGCCAGAAAAGATGCCGAAGCGGAGAAGCAAAAAGCCGTTAGAAGCCTGCACAACGAAGTGGCCTTCTTGTCCGTTCGTTTGTCTGAGCAGATCTTGCGCCGCGAATTGTCTGAGAACAAGGAGCAAAAGGCGTTGATCGACCGCTTTTTGGATGAACTGGAAGATAAACCGTTGTAAACATGAATGTAGGTCAGATTGCGGTACGTTACGCCAAAGCCTTGTACGAAGTCACAGCTGAAGCTGGCGAAGAGACCCTGGTACACGATGCGCTGAACATGATTCAGCAGCAGGCATCGCTAGTACCGGCTTTTGCCGAGGCCTTGATGAGCCCCTTGGTTGACGAGGAGGCCAAGTTGGGGTTGATGCGGATAGCCGCCGGAGGCAGCCTTCCTGGCACGCTGGAGCGTTTTTTCACGCTTCTGGTCGATCGCCGCAGGGAAGATACCCTGGTTGACATCTGTCATGCCTTCAAGCAACGCTACGACAAGGAAAAAGGCATCGTCAAGGTCAGACTCATCACCGCTGTGGCGTTGGATGAGGCCAGAGAATCGGCCATCCGCACCAAGTTGGAAGCCTCTACCGGCCGATTGATTGAATTATCCCTCCAGGTGAGGCCGGAAATTATCGGTGGCTATATCCTTATGACGGACGAGAAAAGGTTGGATGCCAGTGTGCGTACGCAACTGTTGACCATACAGAAACAATTGACAATATAACGGAAACGGCCAATTGGTCGTAACCATTAGAGCAAGATCATAGGAATGAAGGAGATAAAAGTGAGTGAAGTCAGCGAACTCTTGCGCAACGAGCTGCAGGGTGTCAACAACATGGTACAACTGGATGAAACCGGTGTCGTGTTGCAGGTAGGTGACGGTGTTGTCCGCATCTACGGGCTGAAAAATGTACGTTCAGGTGAGTTGTTGGAATTTGACAACGGTGCCCGGGGTATTGCCATGAACCTGGAAGAGGACAATGTAGGTGCTGTCTTGTTCAGTGAGTCTTCAATGGTGAAGGAGAACGACACCGTGAAGTGTACGGGTAAGATTGCTTCCATCATGGCCGGTGAAGGTTTGTTGGGCAGGGTCATTGACACCTTGGGTAATCCCCTGGATGGCAAAGGCCCCATTCAAGACGCCACCACTGAAATGCCCTTTGAGCGTAAGGCTCCAGGAGTCATTTTCCGTCAACCCGTCAAGGAACCTCTGCAAACCGGTTTGAAGGCCATTGATGCCATGATTCCCATTGGCCGTGGCCAGCGTGAGTTGATTATCGGCGACCGCCAAACAGGTAAGACGGCCATCGCCATCGATACCATCATTAATCAACGTGCCAACTACGAAGCTGGTAACCCTGTTTATTGTATTTACGTAGCCATTGGCCAAAAAGCCTCCACAGTAGCAACCATTGTAAAGGTACTCCAGGAGAAGGGTGCCATGGACTATACCACCATTATTACCGCCTCTGCCGCCGATCCAGCTGCTCTTCAATATTACGCCCCATTTGCTGGTTGCGCTTTGGGTGAGTACTTCAGGGATACCGGTCGCCATGCGTTGGTGGTTTACGATGACTTGTCGAAACAAGCCGTGGCTTACCGCGAAATTTCCTTGATTCTCCAACGTCCTTCAGGTCGTGAAGCCTACCCAGGTGATATTTTCTACCTGCATTCCCGTTTGCTGGAACGTGCAGCCCGCATCATCGACAGGGATGAAGTGGCCCGTAATATGAACGACTTGCCAGCCAGCATGAAAGAACGTGTGAAGGGTGGTGGTTCGCTGACGGCTCTCCCCATCATTGAAACACAGGCCGGTGACGTATCTGCTTACATACCCACCAATGTCATTTCCATTACAGACGGTCAGATATTCCTCGATACCGGTTTGTTCAACAGTGGGGTGCGTCCCGCCATTAACGTAGGTATCTCCGTTTCCCGTGTGGGTGGTAACGCCCAAAATAAGGCGATGAAGAAGGTGGCCGGCACGTTGAAAATTGACCAGGCCCAGTTCCGTGAATTGGAGGCTTTTGCCCGATTCAGCAGCGACATGGACCCTGTGACTGCCTTAATCCTTGACAAAGGGCGTAAGAATACGAAACTGCTCATTCAACCTCAGTACAAACCCATGCCGGTTGGTCAGCAAATTGCCATCCTGTATTGTGGAACCAATGGTTTGATGCGCTCCATCGCCATCGATCAGGTGCCTGAGTTTGAACGTCTGTTCCTGGAAGACCTCTTTTTGAACCATCCTGATGTGGTCAAGGCCTTGAATCAGGGCATCGCTGATGCAGCTAGTCTGAAAGTGCTTGAAGCCATGGCCGCCAGCGTTACCGAAAAAATGACACAAAAGGGCTAAGGCATGGCATCACTCAGGGAAACGAAAAACCGGATAAATTCCGTTCAGAATACGCTGAAGATCACCTCGGCCATGAAACTGATTGCCTCGGCTAAGTTTCATCAGGCTCAGCAGGCGGTCAAGAAAGTGCAGGTGTACGATAACAACTTGCACGGTATTCTGACGGGCTTGTTCGAGGGCCGCGAAGCCCTGGAATGTGCCTTTACCACTGTTAGACCCCTTAAACGGATAGCCATCGTTCCCTTCTCTTCTGACACCGGCCTTTGCGGTTCCTATAATGCCAATGTACTCAAGGAGGTGGAGCGCCTTGTGGAAGACTGGAACCGACGTGGTGTTGAAGTCGTGGTATATCCGGTCGGAGAGAAGATAACGCACAGTGTCCTGAAAGCCGGATTGCCCACCAATGAAGAAGGCCGCCATCTCTTGGATAAGCCAACCCTGGCCAAGTGCAAAGCCTTTGGCTCTGTCTTGATGAAGGCCTTTCAGGCTGGCGAAGTAGACAGGGTGGATATTGTTTACCATCGACTTAAATCAGTGACCAAGCAACTGCTCACTGAACAGACCTTGTTGCCCTATGTGCCTGAACCTTCAACCGGCACGACCGCTCCACAAGATCTGGTAACAGAACCTTCACCCGTCGCTTTCCTGCGTTTGCTCTTTCCACAGGTGATGACATCCCATCTTTACCTGGCGGTTTCCGAATCGCTGGCTTCTGAACATGCTGCCAGAATGACGGCCATGCAGATTGCTACCGACAATGGCAATGACCTTCTCAAGGAACTAACCAAACTTTACAACAAGACACGCCAGCAAGCTATCACCAACGAAATCCTCGATTTGGTCGGTGGTCGTGCAAGGAAGAGTTGAGACGTGATATAAAACGATGCAACCATGAAAAGGACAGTTGTAGTTTTGCTAATCTTCATGTGGTTCGCTCTGTCTGTTCGTGCTCAATATCAAGCTTCCCTATTGGTTGAGCCCCTGTTGCACACAGATACCACTGTTTTGGGCCAACCCATCAAGTATCCTGGCGTTGCATCGGCCGAAGTTACCTTTTCCAAAGTCACCATACCCCCTGGTGCCAGCACAGGTTGGCATAAACACCTGGTACCTGTGTTTGCCTATGTATTATCGGGTACGTTGACCGTAGAACTTGAAAACGGCGAAACAAACACCTTCAAAACGTCTTCTACATTTGCTGAAGTGTTCAATGTTTACCATAACGGTATCAACAAAGGAGACACTGATGTAGTCTTATTAGCCTTCTACCTTGGGGGGGACGGTCAACCTTTGTCGTTGAAAAAAGACCAATAGGCCCTTTCTGACTGATTTTTGGAAGTTCATCCTGCTTCTTTCATGTACTTTTGAGCCATAATCCCACATTCAATGATTATGCGCTCATCCCTCATCCTTTCTTTTGTTGCCTTGTTGGCAACCACAACTCTGTTTGCTCAAGAAAAACGTACATCCATCAAGCCCGGCGAATTGTGGCCCGATGACAAAGGTGTCCACATCAATGCTCATGGTGGTGGCATGCTATACCATGAAGGTACCTATTATTGGTTTGGCGAACACAAGGGAGATCGCTCCAACGCAGCGTTGGTCGGTGTCACCTGCTACGCCTCCACTGATTTGTACAACTGGGACAACAAGGGTGTCGCCCTTTCCGTGGTGGATGACCCCAACAGCACCCTTGTGCGCGGCTGTGTTATTGAGCGACCCAAAGTGATTTATAACGAACGGACCAAGACCTTCGTGATGTATTTTCACCACGAACTACGGTTCAGAGGGTATGATGCTGCCAGGGTGGGGGTCGCTGTCAGCAAGCAGGTGACCGGTCCTTATACCTTTATCGATTCTTATCGCCCCAATGCTGGTTTTTGGCCGGCCAATATGCCTCTGGCTGAACGCGATACTAACTTGAATGCCCAACCTGAACCCAAATCCTGGACACCCGAATGGATTGATGTTGTAAAGAACGGACTATATACGCGCAGGGATTTCAAAGGGGGACAGATGTCCAGGGATATGACCTTGTTTGTGGATGATGATGGCAAGGCTTACCACATTTATTCAGCCGAAGAAAACCTGACGTTGAACATTGCCGAATTGTCCGATGATTACCTGTCGCATACCGGTAACTATGTTCGCATGGCCCCAGCTGGTCACAACGAGGCGCCGGCCATTTTCAAGAAAGGAAAAACGTACTACATGATTACCTCTGGTTGTACGGGCTGGGCTCCCAACGCTGCCAGACTCTTTACAGCAAAGCATATCATGGGACCCTGGACACAACATCCAAATCCCTGGAAGGGCGATCAGGCTGACATTTCATTCGATTCTCAAAGTACCTTCATCTTCAAGGTGGCAGGTCGTAAAAATACGTGGGTATTTATGGCCGACCGTTGGCGGCCTAATCATCCTTCAGATGGTCGTTACATCTGGATTCCCATCGAATTTGAGAAGGGATTACCAGTGTTGAAGTGGAAAAAAGAATGGTCGCTGTAGTCAGCGACCATTTCTTTTTCAGGGTAGGTGGTTTGAATAGCTTACAAAGACCGGTATACCTCGCAGGCAGCCAGTAACCAGGCACCTGTGCCAAAATTGTAGGTGGATTTGGCGCTAACCGTGGTCTTGGGGCTGGCGTTTTCACCAATGGGCTGTACGTAGCCAATGTTCATATCTTCTTGTAGGGCTGTTTCTGTGAGGTATTTCCAGGCTTTTTTGGCCATGGGCAAGTATTCCTTTTTGGACAGGAGGCCGTTGTTCATGCCCCAATACAAGCCGTACGTAAAGAAGGCTGTGCCACTGGTTTCCGGACCAGGTGCATGGGCAGGGTCCAACATGGTGCGTGTCCAGTAGCCACCTTCTTGCTGGGTCGTTTTCAAGGCCTTGGACATGGCAATGAAGCGTTCTGTAAACAAGGGACGTCGTGGGTC
>Ga0123334_1006508_pt1 | contig 10780 bp, 9 predicted proteins | sample BiotimSIPDNA_FD_89706 | JGI IMG/M metagenome (GOLD analysis project Ga0123334, IMG submission 89706) | Anaerobic biogas reactor microbial communites from Washington, USA - Biogas_R1 time_0 SIP DNA | ecosystem: Engineered > Bioreactor > Anaerobic > Unclassified | place: Washington, USA | collected... | reverse complement strand
TCGCCTGCTTTCAGATTGTCGATATCTCTTTTCACTAAAACGATATCTCCCGGATAGATCTCCGGTATCATGCTCCCCGTGATGATTACATAAGGGCGCACGGGGAATACCCCTACGGTAAACCATATGATCAGAACGGAAACGACCAAAGCCGTAATCCAGCCCAGCGGATTTTCCGTATCTTTTTTCCGGGCCGTAAAGCCTGTCCTTTTTCTGAAGCAGTAGCGCATCAGCATCAGACCGGACGCCGGCAGGAGAATTTCAATAAACGCCTGGGCGATCCAGCTTAGGTTGGGGAGGATGGGACAAAACCAAAAGAAGCCGTCGTGGATCCCCAAATAAAGTATGGAGAGGGCCGGCCCGCCGATAGATACCAAATAGGTGGCAAAGCTACTGATGCACAGCTTTGCGATCATATCAATGCCGATAAATTGGATTATCTGCAGATTTGTTTCCAGATTGACAAACTGGTCGGGGTTAAAGCTCAGTAAATAAATGAACACGGCGGCAAAAATGCAGTCACCGAATTTTGGATTTCTGCCGCTGCCGTTTACAAGATAATCCCGCACCAGCTCCTTGGCAATCAAAGCGGAAAACAACTGGAAGATATTTAAAACCAGACCGTATAAAGAATGATTATACGGACTTTTTCCAAAGCCGAACACCATCCCGCTTATCATCATTGCAAAGACATATACAATTGAACAGGCGGCGGTCATCCAAAGGAGAAAACTCTTGTCGCGAATTTTAGCTGCGGGCCGCGTCCTGGGAAAGCAAAGTACCATGAATATAACAGAGCACCATAACAAGGGATATAATAAAGAAGTAAAAACTGTTGTGCTTCTGATAAAGTCGGGACAATACCGTCTGCACAGGATTACCCCAAAAGTCACCGGTATCAAAACGACATATCTTACCCGGGAAGTGCCGGTATGCCGAAAAAGTCTATGGGTCATTAACCTGTTCAAACTATTTCCCGCTTTCTTCCTCATTCGCTTATTTGCATGGAATGCGCAAAAGGTTTCATGATTCCCCCGGCAGATCTGCGGGCTCTTCTAAATGCTCTTCCGCCGGCTCTTCCGATGGCTCCTCCGGCTCCTCCGATGGCTCTGCCGGCTCTTCCGATGGCTCTGCCGGCTCTTCCGATGGCTCTGCCGGCTCTTCCGATGGCTCTGCCGGCTCTTCCGATGGCTGCCGGGAGGGTTCCGGAGATTCCTCCGGCAGCCCTTCCGTTGACGGCTCCGGCTGCCTTTCTTGCTTATCTGCCTGCTCTTCGGGTATTTCTTCTGTTTCCTCAGTGGCGGATGCTGACGGAAAAACATCGGCTGTCCTGATCGATATGTCTATACTCAGTCTTTCGGTCCATGCGCCGAAACCGTATGTAATAACGGAGAGAGAAATCAGCGCAGATAAAATAATAAGTAATTTTTTTTGTTTCATAAAAACACCTCTATACTTTCAAGAGGTCACTGCAATTCATTGTATTGCACATAATCAAGATATACGTTCATCTGGGAGCTCATGCCTTCTTGTGCACCATCGCTTATCGTTATTATTAATGTACCGCAAGAGCTGCCGCCGCCCGGATTTATGATTACGTTCGGATTATCTGTATAAACGGAAGCAATGCTGTCCTGATCGGTGATCAGCTTGCAGTAAACAGGCACATCTCCGTCGTTTTTTATGCTGTAACCGATTTCCGCAGAATACCCGGGATACGCGTTATCGATGGCTATCTGCAAGCTCTTGCCGTCTTCGCTTATACGCATGTCGGTGATCTCAGCGCCGATTTCCTCAGCCGGAGATGTCTCACTTAACACCTCAAATGTGTCGAAAACAGTATGTATCCTGCCGGTGGATATGAGGCTGGTTATACCGATCATCCCGTTCCAATACGCGTAACAAAATCCTATCACGACGAGGGATACCGCAATACTGACTGCAAGGGCCATCATCTTCAAGTCTGTTCTATGCTTTTTCAAGTTAATTACCTCTTTTTACGCGAATACAGGGTGCCTGTGCACAGTACATCAATCCTGTGTCGGCTAAACCGTATTTGTTTACATAGAGAATCAGCTGCATACGATTTTGAAGGTTCAGTTTTGACATGATGCTGCTTAAATGCTTTTTTACCGTATTGATTGATATGAAAAGTCTTTTTGATATTTCCTCATTGCTGATACCCTTTGCCAGTTCCGTGAGCACCTCTCTCTCCCGGTCGGTCAACTGAGCCGTGGTATCCCCCGACCTGTCGCTGTTATCGAAGGAAATAAGGTCGGAATCGATGTATTTTTTCCCTCGGGTGACCAGGTCTACAATATATACAATATCCTCCGGCGCCGCGCTTTTTGAAAGATACCCCGACACATTCAGCTCCTCGGCCTTTTTGTAATCTTCTTTCGAAATGTATGTCGTAATCAGAATGAATTTCGTCCCGGGACTGATACAGCCGCCTTCTCTTACGATGTCAAGACCGAATTCCCCGCCGAGATTCAGGTCAACAAACATGACGTGTACAGTACCTAAACGGAGCGCGCCCAGAGCTCCTTTTACACATGTCTCCTCCGATATGCAGCAGTTATCAATATTATCTTTCAATATCGATATAATACCTTTTCTCGCCAGAGGATGATCGTCTACGATGAGGATGTTCAACACAACATTTCTCCTTTTTCCAGAGAACAAAGCGGTATGGAAACGCTGATTGTAGTTCCTTTGTATGGCCGGCTGTTAATATCTATGCTTCCGTAATAGGAGTGAACGAGACAATTCATATTGCGCATTCCCATTCCGAGACGATTGTCTTTGGTAACCTCGCATAAATCAAACCCGGTCCCGTCGTCTGTTATTTCAATGCAGATATTTTCCTTATCCTCACACAGCTTGATACCGATATTTTTGCTCCCCCCGTGCCGGATCGCGTTTCCGCAGCCCTCTCCGATGATTCTGAATATAACCTTAATCAGCTCGCTCGATATATTCTCAAATCGTCCCTGCATATGAAGGCTGATTTGAACATCGTTTAAATCCATGATATCGTTCAGATAATTTTTTACGCTTTCTTCAAAAACACCGTTCCGAAAATTCCCGGCGCCATTGCTGTAAATGGTGTCCCTGAGCTCCTGAATGGCTGTTTTCAAAGCTTTTTGCACCGTGTGCAGCTCTGCCTGCCAATCAAGTGGTATGCTTTGATCTCTTTTCATTAAAATATCGCTGATTTTACAGGAAATATAAAACAACCTCTGGCTTACTCCGTCGTGTATTTCATTTGCGATACGATGCTGCTCCTCCGATACTAAATAATCGCTGTATAAAACCTCATACTGATAGCTTTCAAAAAGAATTGCGCTTAAAGAGGCCAGCATTCTTACCTGATCTATGATCTGATACTCGATTATTTTCCCGCTGCCTCCGTTAATTTTAATACCCAGAATTCCATAGCAGTTGTTGCTTGTTTTAATTGCGCTTATGATCAGCTCATGGCCGCATATGTTATCTCTGACAGGCGTATCGGAATCAAAAATTTCAGCCATGTTGCCGTTAAGCCGGCTTTTTACCGCTGAAGACAGGATTTGCTGCTCCTCTTGAGACAGATTGCCGTCCGCATCAAAATTCATCTCATCATTTGCTTTGTAATAAACAAATGCAAAGAGGGTCTTTGTTATTCTAAGTGTATATTCCGTAATCAGACCCGAAAGCTGTTTCTTGCTTTTAAGATTAATAAAGGCATTAACATTATTGTATAGCAATGCGATTTCATCCATGGAATCCATAAGCATTTTGTTGGCTTTCAAAAGCTCGGCGTTGACTTTCTCCGTATTCGTTCGCTCTTGTCTGATGCGCTTATCCATGCATACCAGTAAGTAAGCCGCGATGACGATGATAAAATAGCTTAAAATCAGGCTGCTGTTTTGCAGCAGAAAATCATTAAGCCGCATATCGGCGCTGTGTATCCGGCAGTAGGTCCCAAAGGCAATGATGTATGCCAGAACGTAGCTGAGAAGAAACAGCGGACTCAAAAAATACGCCGAAACAATAACAACATTAAGGGAATACCAAATGTAAGGGCTGCTTATGCCCCCCGTAGGCAGAAGCACCACGATATTTCCGATGATTTCAATGACCACCATGACGCTTATGAATACAGTATTGCTTTGATATTTTTTATAAATGTGATTTAAGATGACGGCGGCAATTCCCAGAAATAATACAACGGAACATTTGTTGAGCAAAGGAAAGTCCCACCACAGGATATAGAATGCGGAAGTCAGTATGTAAGACAGATACCTGAAATATATTATTACTTTCATATCTTTAGCGTTTATTTTGCGAAAAAGGGCAGACAAGCCTATCATTATTCCTTTCTCCTCTATAGCCGGCAGATATTCTCATCATCAAGGAATAGATGGTGATTAGTAATAAATGATTATCCAGAGCGATAATAGCATGAAATATGACAGTATTATGTCATTATTTGGTTCTCTCTAGAATTTTAATGCGGTAATTCGAAAAAATTCACCGGACTAAAAAACTAAGGTCCAACCTGACGGTCGGACCTTAGTTTTCATTAAGAGCAATGATGAATTAAGAAATTCAGGCGGCGGGGCCATCAACAAGCTGGTTGTACTGTACGAAATCGAACTCAATGACGACCTGGAAGTTTGCCTGCATGCCGATGTTGCCTTCCAAAGCTTCGGCGGGAAGCTCGAAGTTGAAGCTGTTCATCAGAATGTTATCATCGCCGGTGTCAAGCTCGTCAGAGACCCCACCTTCAACATCATAAGAATAAAGCTTGTTGTTCCAGTTGAGCACTTTGCCGACCAGCTTTTCATACAGGAGATCCTGCAACTCGAGCAAACTGCATTCTTCGTCGATATCGATCAGAGAATCAGTGCCATTATTGCCGTTATGGATTGAGAACACCGGGTGCACCTTTATAGCACTAATAAGGTCCCACTCTTCTGTGGTAGCATTAGCATTAGTGATTGGAGTATCCCCGTTTGCTTTGAGCAGCGTCACTCTGACATCGCCGATTTTCGCGTCAATGGTGCCGTCATTTCTGATTTCAAATCTGGTGAACGCCTTGGTTCCCGGATGCAGGTTGTAGAACTGGAATGTGCATCCGGTAATGTTTGCCTCAGCGGACTGATCAATTCCATAAGGAATGTTGGGAATGGGCTCCATAACATAAACAAAGTCTGTTGCGTCAGAACTCACTGCGCCATCGTCGCCGCTGGGGGGAGCATCATAAGACTTGTCCAGGTCTTCATAATTGGTTGCCCCAAAAATGCCTGAAAGAGTACTCTCCCTTTCGAAATAGCCGATCTGATCTCCCGCCCAGTAGGAGGAAACGGAGTCGTTTTCAAGGACGATTCTCCATTCACCGCTGTGCATTTTGGTTGTGGCTGTGATTTCGGTTCCCCATGCCGCATATCCGGCCCCTATTAACGCAACCGCGACGGCAAGGGTAAGCGCCAGGATTCTTACCTTTTTGTTCATACATGCATCTCCTAAAAATATAGTAATTGCATTGCAATCCTGACTTTTATTTTAGGTGCCGAAAGGAAACCGCATAATGCTCTTTCGTATGATTTTTCGGTAACCCTCAGAATAATTGCTGCGCACGAGGGTGTACTCCGGCTTACACGAAAGTATTATGATCGCCGAAGGCGCGCGCATAGACGGCAGACGAATACGGCGCATCAAAGTATTCTGAAACTGCATAGGCGAGTTCGCACCGTCAGCCGCAATTCCCGCACCGGATCAATCGGGTAGGAGGCTAGCCATTATTTGACTAGCCGACCTCCCACAGAACCGTGCTTACCGTTCGGTACACGGCTCCTCCCTTGTTTATGCGCAAACAGACTCGTAATACTCGAGAAAATTGAGATATCCTGCCTTCTTAAGCCTTTCGGCGGAGATTGCCTTTGCAATGACTGGAGGCTGTAGCAAAACGAAAATTGCTACAGCTCCGTCTTTATGCCCAAGAGCCGGACGAAAGTCCAGAAAAAGAACCCACTTGTGGGAAAACAGCGGGCGAAAAACAGCAGTCCGGTTCGGAAACCCGCCTTTTGTGGAAAGCTATTCTGTTTTTGCTATTGTTAAGCCGTAAGTTTTTCGAACAGCTGTCGTCCGGTGCGATTTCGCTGAATTTTACTGTGGAGTTTGTTGATGTTGTAACCCATCGCCACCAAGAGGATCTCCGTCAAAACCTTCTTTTTACCTCGAAGCAAAAACTGCCGGAAGCCGTAATCCTGCTTGATGACTCCAAAAGCTCCCTCTGACTGGATGGAACGGTTCATCCGAAGCAGGATGCCCTTCTCACTGGTGATGCGCTCCGGGGATTGAGCGCGCTGTATAATGAATTTTTTCGAAACCTGAAGTGTCCGGTTGCCCTTTGACTTAGTGCATTTCTTCTTGTGTGGACAACCATCGCAGTTCTCGCACTCATAGTAGGTGATTTCTGCTTCAAACCCGGATTTGCTTTCCGTTTGCCTGTATAAACCGTCCTGAGCTTTTTTCGGGCTGTTTTGCTACAGCCCCTATGCACTTGAGCCCCCGGATGTAGACTGGATACGCACCCTGAAGCCGCTGTTGATTTTCGAGGCTGTCCAGCCTTCGTATCCCCATTTGTCAGCAGCTCCTCCCAGCTCAATATAGCTGCCGGTGTCTGAATTCGGCAGCGTTCCGGAATTCTTTGAAGCTCCCCGGTTGCTCTGGCCGCTGCGCAGCTGCAGGTTAAAAGTGCGGGTGCTGTCGCTGCTTTTAGAGGCATCTATCCTTACAGCTATTCCCGTAATCTCGGCATTTGACGGCACGAGTCCGCTGCCGAAAGTGTATTCCACACTGTCTGAACTGCTGTTAAAGGTGGCCCGTAGATTGTTTTGTGAGTATGCGTTTTCGGGGTTACTGACGCTGTTATTGTTCGCGTTCCCGCTCGCGCTCACCCAGCCGGTCTCAGCGGCTAAAGCGGTCAGTAAAAGCAGCGAGGCCAAGAGCGACAGCACCATTATAAAAGCCAGCGGCCTTTTAAGCCTGCGGTGACAGCCCTTGGTAAGGTTGTGTATTTTCGTTTTCATACATATTTCCGCCTTCCATAATATGCCTGTATTATTTCCGAGCGCCTGAATTCACGCGCATTAGCATGAGCAAAACAAAGCAGCTATCCATACATCAACATTTCCCCCCAAAAAACAAATAACCGGCACAAAGGCCGGTTACGCCACTTGCTCCCCCGTTTACCGGGCGCCCATACACGCCAACGGGATCATTGCATCCGAAAAAAACGCTTTTTAATTGTGATGGATATTCTGTTTATTGATTCCTGGCGTGAGTTGAAGAAATCAGAATTTTTGCTGAATATCTACATAATGTGTTGTAAATGATGAAATACCCAAAATATACGTATCCCATTTATGGAAATACTTACCAGTGTTTTTAGTATACCACAAAATGTTACAGGGCGGTTACATTTGCTAAATTTTAGTATTATTTTTTTCTTTATAAAAAACGCCGGCTGTCAGGAAAAAGCCTAGCTGCATCAAACAGGTGTGCCTCGGCGCTTTTCCCGCTAAATGATTTGCCGGTAGACGGCAGCTCGCCCGATATACAAAAAATGAGCCCACAAGCAGTAGTTTCGCCTACTTCATGCTGATGTTGCGCATAACTTTTGTTTTTTCGGACAGCAAGCTGCTTTGCCTGCAGCCTTTTGCTCTTTAAGGGTATTAAGAAGGCGCTGCGCAAAGTTCTCATTCTGCGACAGCTCCTGTTTTTCATTTCCGCTTAAACTTTGCGGGCGGCAATGTTGTTTACTATGGTCCGCTATGCTATAATTTAATTCGTAAAATTATTAAAGCGGAAGCTTTGTATCCCTTAAACCTGCATGAAATCGACCAATGTAAGAAAGGATGAATTTATGAACTGGCATGAGTATGTGAACGCAACCGGCAAAGTGCCGGCGTGGCCGTATGAAATCAATTACGGCAGAGAACACGTTATCAAAACGGACGTGCTTATTATCGGCGGCGGCGTGGCCGGCATACGAGCCGCGATTTCGGCAAAACAGCACGGCGCGACCGTAGCCGTCGCGGATCGCGGCGCGGCCAAATACAGCGGCGCGGGCGGCGCGGGCGTCGATCACTGGCACGGGGCGGTCCTCAATCCCTGCTCCAAAATCACCCCCCGGCAGTATTCCGATGTAGCCATGTACTGCGACGACGGTTACTGCAACGGCTCTATGCGATACATAGTCGGAAAAGAAGGCTGGGATACCCTGCTTGAGCTCGAAAAGTGGGGCATGCAGATACGCGACGTGAAAGACGAATTCGTCGGCTCCATTTTCCGCGATGACGAAACAAAGCTTATGTTCGCCTACGATGTGGATAATAAGCACTGCCTGCGCGTGTGGGGCAACAACATAAAGCGCGTCGCTTTCGCCGAAGCCAAGCGCCTGGGCATTGACATCTACGACCGCATCTGCATCTTCTCGCTGCTGACCGAGGGCGGCGTGCAGGGCGCGAGAGTCTGCGGGGCGCTGGGCGTACACGACAGGACCGGAGAGTTTTATATTTTCAGATGCAAGGCGGCCGTTGTAGCCACAGGCGGCGGCTCCCGCATCGGCGGTCTGGCGCCCGAGCTCAACGCGGCCAGCGCGATGGGCGACCTTAACCTCACCGGCATCGGCCACACCATAGGCTGGAAAGCGGGCGCTCAGCTTGTTATGATGGAGCAGGCCGGTACCTACGGCGGCGGCTTCGGCTACACTCCCTACAGCATGGGCAACTCCGACAACACATATCAGGGCGCGCCCACGGTCGACTACAACGGGAAGCCCATCGCCTTTGCCACCCGCTACGGAAAGCTGCTTGACGATTACAGGGATGTCTTCAGGACCTCAAACCCCGACACCTTCGTTCTCGGCCACGGCATAGGCGTTTCCTTCCTCAAGCCGGGTTCCGCCAATGACTACGAAGCGACACATCTTGACCCGAAGATAGGGGAAAAGGTCCGCAGCGGCGAATTCAAAATGCCTCTTTACAACGACTTCACGGATCTTTCCGATCTTGACAGGCGCGCCATATACAACCTGATGCTCGCCCACGAGGGAAAATGCCGCGTGCCCATCTTCGAAACCTGGAACGAAGCCGGTTTTGACCCCGCGAGGGACCTTCTGCAGTGTGTAATCACAACTCCCGATACGCTCTACGCCAGGCCCGGCTGGGTAGGCATCAACGCCGGCCCGAACAACTGGTTCAGCCCCGGCAGCGGCGGCTATCTCACCGACTGGCGGCTGCAGTCCACTATCCCCGGCCTTTTCGTCGCCGGAGGCCGTCCCATCTTCGGCGGCGGCTGCCACGGCGAGTCCCACACCACCGGCCGCTACAGCGGACGTCAGGCCGCAGCCTTCGCCCGCGCGAACGACTTCGCCGAAGCTAACCCGGAGCAGATCAAAAAGGAAAAGGACGCCGCCTACACCCCCGTCAACAACAAGGGCGACATAGGCTGGAAAGAACTCAACTACGCCATAGCGCGCGTTATGGCGGACTACTGCGGCCATGTAAAAACCGAGGAGGTCCTCAATCTGGGCCTCAAGCGCCTTGCCGACATGCGCGAGTCGGAGGGCGAGCGCACCTTCGTTAACAACCCTCACGAGCTTGCCAGGATGGTCGAGGACTACTCGTTCTTCGATCTCGGTCAGTGCTACATAGAAGCCGCAAAAGCAAGAAAAGCAAGCTCAAACATTCTGCGCTTCACGAGGATCGATTACCCCGAGGTCGATCCCGAGGAATGGCACAAGCTTATTCCGCTGTCTTTGAAAGACGGCGAGGTCGTTGCCGGCTCGCTTGACTGCTGGTTCTACAAAAAAGGCCCCTACTCCGAGGACCTTGAAAGTAACTATGTCAAGTATGCCGAGCTCGACTGAGAAAGGAGGCCGTTTAAATGTCTGGATTTTCAATGCCAAGCTTTTCGGGACCCTGCCGTGTCCTGAAATTCGATGCCGATAAGTGCGTGGGCTGCAACCTCTGCGTGGACGCCTGCCCGCTGGATGTTATGATACCCAACCCCGAGCCCGGACTCGAGCCCATAGTCGTTTTTGCCGAGGAGTGCTGGTTCTGCGGCGGCTGCGTGCAGGAGTGCCCTCACGGCGCCATAACGCTTATTTTCCCCGCCAAACAGCGCATCTCCACTATTTTCAAGCGCAAGGATACCGGCGAGGAGTTCCGCATAGGCCAGAAAAAGCCCATGCCTCCCAACATTGTGCCCCCTTCCGGAGAGTAACGGGAGACAACTTAAAATAATCTCAGCTGACGGGGCCGCGGACCGCGGCCCCGTTTTTATGCTTTTTGACATATTGCTTTCCGTTACGGCAAAATGTATAATATGATATATATTTTACGCGCATTCGCGCGTACCCGATTTTGCTTATATTCAACAGGAGAAACCGAAATGGATACTGAAATAATGCGTGCCGAAGATATGGATCAGGCAGGGCTGGCGGAGCTTATGCTCGATATGTTTCATCGGATGATGGTCCATCACACGCTCTGGTTCCGGGAAGTCGAGCATCAGCTGGGCTTCGAGCGCGCGCTTGAGGCGATGGATTATGCCTGGACAAAGAGCCGCGAGATAACTCTCAAGCGGCTGGCGGGAGATTTCGGCTTTGAGCTTAAGGACGGACTTCCGACCGCCCTTCTTGATATGCCCAAAGAAAAGCAGCTCGGTATTATCGACTCCATAGCGAAAAACTGGCTGGCGCAGGACGGAGTCTGGTTTCAGGCCG
>Ga0123334_1006503_pt1 | contig 10788 bp, 8 predicted proteins | sample BiotimSIPDNA_FD_89706 | JGI IMG/M metagenome (GOLD analysis project Ga0123334, IMG submission 89706) | Anaerobic biogas reactor microbial communites from Washington, USA - Biogas_R1 time_0 SIP DNA | ecosystem: Engineered > Bioreactor > Anaerobic > Unclassified | place: Washington, USA | collected... | reverse complement strand
GAGATAGTATGCATGGAACAGCGGTGTATTGGTAGTGAGGATATTGTCAAGTCTTCTCTTCTTCTCGTCATCGAACACATCCTTGTCCTTAGTGAGCAACAGCCATCTTGAGCCTTTTATTATTTTATTCTTTCATCAGATAGAATTGTGACAAATACCAAAGTGCTAATGAGACATTTTAATTGTAATGGAATTATGTATATGCAAAACCAAAATGATATATATTCAATAAACGATTGATTCATATAAGTTTAGTAAAGATTAAAGAAAGTATTTGCATAATAAAAATATGAAAATCGTGACAAATACCCAATACATATCCGTCACGGTATTTTTCATCCTTTAGGGAATCATCCATCATCAGAAAAAATAAAGAATAGAGAGAGAAAAAAAATACATAACTAATTCATTTTCAAAAGATATAAGTGCATTTCAAGAAGGATGCTAAATACGAATCTGTCACGGTAAAATGTGCCCTTTTAAGACGAAAATGTCACATCCGACTAACCCATTTTTGTCACACCTTTAGGTATGTTGTTTAAAGATAATAATGTATCTATTTGAAAAATAGATATTTAGAATGTTATTTATATCATTTATCCGAGTAAATGCTGTGACAAAAACCAAACAATAAAAGACCATTGACTTCCTCTTAAAAGCATATATTCATATACAAAACAGCAAGAAAAGAAGCGTGACAAATACCAAAGAAGAGGTATATAAACGTATAAATAAATATGTGACAAATACCCAAGAGAGAACTATCATGGATATAAAAAGTGCGTGACAAATACCAAACAATCGCTGATTATAAGCTACTTATAAAGATTGAAAGAAATATATAATGATGAAAGGGAATAAGTCTGATACAAAGAAACATTGAGTATAAAAGATATTTATCCTCAAAAAAGAGAAAGAATCTTCAGTTTACTTTTATAAACTTGTTATCATTGAATAAAAAAATAACAAAGAAGGGTCTTTCTTAAAATTTTAATAAAATAATATATAAAATATAGAAGAATGTAATGAGTTGAAAAACAAATAGATGGAAGACAAAAACGTGACATATTCCAAACATAACTGTGACAAAACCCCAATATAACTGTGACGAAAACCCTTTATAATTCCATTCTTTTGTGACAAAATCCCTACTCATTTGCTTTTATGTGACAAAATCCAAACTGTCTTGCGACAAATTCCCTATATTATATATGTATGTGACAAATTCCCAACATGCTCCCTTTTGTTTTTTAGCATTCTTCTCTTTAACACACTTTTGTCACGACAAAAGCCCCTTCTCCTTGCATTTTTATGAACAAAAAAGACAGAAAGTGTTGAAAAAACTTTTGTTTTCAGAAAAATATTTTCATCTTTGCAATGAAATAAATACCAGCCTGTCATTTTTGTACTTGCGAGTCTCCTTTGGAAATAAAATGATCATTGGAAGAATCTCGGTCTCTATGACAGCAATCATAAAACCTATATACTTATCGGATGAAAGAAGACCAGGAAAGGAATACGGGCACAGTCAAAACCGTTTCTTCCCAGAAAACCAAAAAGGCGCAGGATGAATCCATCATGAAGAACCTGCCTCAGGATGTGGAGTGGATAAAGCAACCCTATGCATTGTCGGTCATGCGTGGCGATCTCTCGCTCACGCAGACTCATATCATGGTAGAGTTGATGGGAGCACTTCAGGTGAAGATCAATGATTTCATTGCCCACATGGGCGAGGAGGGGAATGCTGTCTTCAAGGAAGAGGATTTCGGAGAAGATGGATTGGCTCATGTTGATGTGAGTTTGGCTGCTGTTTCCAACCGCCCAGACTACTACAACGATGTAGAGAACATGGCATATCGTCTGATGGGTGCTACCATCAAGCGTCCAGAGGAAGTGGATGGCATGAAGATGATGAAACTCTCACACGTGTTCGACAGCATCATGGTCCCTTCAGAGGACAACGATCGTGGTCGTCGCAAGGGATTCATCCGTTTCAACTTCAACCGTGGACAGGCGCGTGACATTTTTGATTTTACCCGCTATAGCAAATACATCAAGGCTGTGGCTCGCAACTCTTCCAGCCAATACACGAGCCGTCTCTACATGATCATCACTGCCTATAAGTCTTTTGGTCGTTGGGAGGTTGAGTATAGCGAGTTACGCAAAATCCTTGGCTTTCTTGCCCACGAAGAGGTGGAGAATGGTAAGTGGAGTTGGGTGGAAAAGAAATACACCGAATATCGCCAATTCAAGCGTCGTGTGCTCAACACCGCTGCTGATGAGCTCCGTGAATTGGCAGAACAGGGAGAGGCTGATTGCTACTTCGAGTTTCAGGAAATCTATCCAGAGGGAAGGAAGAATGGAACTCCCGAAAAGATACTCTTCACCATCACTATCAGCGATCTTGGCAAGCAACAGAATCACTCTGCTTCACATGCAAAAAAATTGATTGCCATTACTGTTTACCTCAAAGAAGAGTTCAAGTTCCGAGTTTCCGAGGTAAGCCAACTTCTTAAGCGTGTCAATGAAGAAAATATTGATAACTTCATTGCAAAGATGTATGAAGTGAAAAAGTATATAGAAAAGAAAGGAAGCAATATTGCTGACAAAAAGAAGTATGCCTTTACAGCTCTTCGCAATGTGATTAGTGATTATGAAGAGGTGATTGCTGAAGAAATCAAGCGAGAAGAGAAGATGCAACTCCACGAAAGCGAGATGCCTTTAGATAGGAAAAAGTCTTCCTCATCTTCTCAATGGGATAATATGAGTTTCACCGATCCTGCATTTCGTGACATCCTTACATCCTCTTTTGGCGCAAGAATATTTACAATGTACTTCATGCAGGTGCGCATTGTTTCCTTCCACAATGGTGTGGTTCTCCTGCACATTCCCCACGAGGAAGTCAGTGATTACATTGACTCCAACAATCTCCTTGCTCAACTCAAAGATGCACTTTCTTCAGTCATGGGCAAAATTCAATCCATAGATTATCTGATCGGATAGTATATATATAAATAATGTATAACTATTCCGACAGATGATGGCATCCTGTCAAATAGAATCAACATATTTCATTCACCTATATCTCTAAAAAAACCCAACAATATGAAAAAGTTCTCTTATTTATTATCTTTTGCTTTCATGTTTCTACTTGTGGCATGTCATCCCATCCCAGATGTTTCTGGTCATGAGTTCGGTTTTGAAGCACTGAAAAAAGGTTGGCAAGATGTGAGCATCACACTTTCTTCCGAAAACAAAGACTCTGTAAGTGTAGAGGATTTTCTCAAAGCGTTCAACGACGAGTGGAAGATTCAGCCTGCTGATTCCATTTTGGCCCATATTGAAAAAGCCAAGCAATCTCCTGACTCCACGGTCTTTACGGATGCAGGATATGTCTCCATTGCAGATAATGCCATTAGCTTAAACAATGAGACAGAGACAGAAATCAACATTGGTTCGCTTGAATCTGCTGTTCTGCCTCGTTCCAACAATCATCAGCTTTTCTATGTGTTTGTTTCTCAGCCTGCAGATTCCATCGTTGAAAGCGTGATATGCTTCTACGACTTCAATCCAGCCACCTCCACACTCACTCCCGAGGAGAATCCTGTCAGTCAGTTCCGCCCATCGTGGAAATCCTCTTCCCTTTTCGCCAGTTCTTCCCCCGACAACGGTATCTTTCTCTATGAGAGTCTTCCTTATAGTGGAATGGTCGCCTTCATTCATTATTTCGAATACGATGGCAACAAATATGATTTCTTTTATACAGAAATGGGAGGCATGATTCATCTCTATGAACAATACACGAAGGAAGTAGGGGATTGGAAAGACTTCACCCACTATGCCCTTGGTGACATCAATGATGATGGCATTCCCGAAGTTTTTATCAGCGAGGAAGAGCAAATAGACGAATCTGCCATCTTTATTATTTCTGATGGAGAACTCAAGCCACTCATTGCTGTGGCCAAAGCGTTGGGCATCAATCCTGCTGATGCTAAACGACTGAAACTTGAGTGGCATGCCATGCGACCTCTTTCTGGAGATGAAATAGGGGAAGAATCCTTCTGGGAAGAGGAATATCTTGACATAAGCGAACTTCCATCCACAGCCCAAAGAATGGATAATTTTTTCCAGACAGCCCTCTTCTTCAATGTGGAAGAAGAGACTCCCGATGCCAAAATTGTCTCAATATGGTTGGCAGACGAACGTTCAGGCACAGTCTCTAAGTTATGTGTGACCAATCCATCGGCTAAACCCAGATGGGAAGAGTTGGCAACAAAGAAGGAAGGAGTGGAAGTTGGTGTTAATGAAATTGCTGTTGCAGAGCAGGGATGGCTTTTCCCTGGCGACTGCAGCAAGATTATTGTGCAAGGATGTCCTGATGCGCGCAACATCTGGACTTACCTCATAGATACAGAAGCCCAAACGGTCATGCAACTCCCAGGTTCGGAAGGTGTTCAGGGATTTGATTCCCAAAAGGAAGAAATCCATATCGCAGACTATGGATACTATCCGAAGGGAGGTCGCTACAGTGTTGTGAAAGCCTATTCTTTAGAAGGGAAATATCTTCGTGATCTGACAGAACCTATATCAAATTAGCCATTAATACGTTTATACGAAACATTCACATATATAAAATAAATCGAAAAAGATACACCTTTCTGCGCTTACGCACATTACAATTATTACGGTGATAAAATGTGCATGATGCGTGGGAAGAAAGAGGTGGTTGTTCTTACATGCCTTGCCGTTGGGTAACTCTTCCAAGAAAAGAAGGATGTTCTCCTGATTCCTTTTATCCGTTGTATCTTATTCATATACAAATATTTAAATAACTTTAGAGGGTTCCATGCTTGTCTGGGAAAAAGACATGTATGGTTCATGGCTCATCGCACCATTGTTCGTTGGCACTTGAAGCATTCTTCATTGGCCATTGAACAATGGTGCGTTGCAACATGAAGCATTGTTCGTTGGAGCATGCAGTAGGTTTCAATCCTTTGATGTGTCAAATGAAAGGTGTTTTCTGACATGTCACCCTCACTTATGTTTGTTTATATTTACACTCTTGACAGACAAAAGGGGTAGGGATGGATGATTTCATCCGACTCTCTTTATTGTAGTGCGTGACAATCATGTGCCAGCCTTTTCCTTCATTTTAGAAAAAAGAAAACCACTCCACATCAATAATGTCTGATGTGGAGTGGTTGATATGTGTGAGGAAACAAAGAAGGTGGAAGTTAGTAGTATTCTATCTCTCGAGTTTCGGTGAAGTAGGATACTGTGACCTCAAAGTCTTCTGTCTTCTCGTTGTATGCAGGTCCTCGTCTGATGCCTTTTCGCTCAATCCAGTTGCCATGAGCATCCTTCTTGGTGTCTGAATACTCAATCCAGTAGGATGCCTCTTCTGCTGAGTCATTGTCGTAGGTGCGGAAAATCTCATCACCATTCTCGTTGTAGGATATGCCTATCTTGCCGCCAGTGTCAAAAGAGTCCCATGAGATATGCACCAATCGTCCCAGTTCGTCATAGGCGAAGTATTCGTCGCTTTGCACTTCCCACTCGTTGTAGTTTGTACCCTGCAGCGACTCATAGTCAGACTTGTAGTGCACCATCTGCCCGAGAGCATTTCTTCTGGCAAAATGCTTCACCTTGGGGTCATCCAGTCTCACCTTGTATTTCAGGAGTTTCCCGTCTGCAGAGTAGTCCAGTGTGTCCTCTTTCATCCCATATCCTGCATCTTTCAAGGGATTTCCCTCCTTGTCTGTCCACATTTTGCTGGTTGTCAGATGCTTCACTTGTCCCTTTAGATTATACATGGCAAGTTCCAATGATAGAAAAGCCTTTCCGTCATTGCTGGTCATGGCACTTGCTTCCATGTCTTGCTCATGGTCAGTTTTTGGGGCATCATTTCCCATACAACTGATGGCTGTTGTGGTAATCACTGCAAAGGCAGTCAGTCCAAGAAGATGATTCCAATTCATGATAGTTCGTTTAGATAGTTGTGTGAATAGAGATTATTTGCGCCACTAAGTTACGGGTTTTCTCTTTTCCCTCAAAATTTTAGGGAGGAAATATACTTTTCTCTTCCTCTTTTTAGGGTGAGAGGAATAAATATGGAAAAAAGATTGATGGCTCAATTAATCTTTTTGGGGTGATGGATTATCTAATGAAATGTATCAATTAAAAGAAAAGAAATGAAATACAGGTTATTGTTAGCATGGGTGTCTATGCTATGTTTTGGAGTTGCTCATGCACAGGATATTACTATTCGTTTTGATGGAAACAAGGTGAAAGTTCTGCAGGATGCAAAGGATAGTGTGAAGGTGGAGGTGGATGGTGCTCATGTGTATGTGGTCAGCACTTTCGAGTCTCATACGCTGGAGGTGCTTCTCACGGGCAAGAGCGAGGATGGTCAGCTCGTGTTGAAATCGGAGGGAAGGGCAAAGATCCGGATGAAAGGACTGAATCTGACAAGCCAGGAGGGTGCTCCTCTGTGGTTGAAGAACAGAAAGAGAGTGGAGATTACTGCCGAGAAGGGAACGGAGAATACGCTCAAGGTCGCTGCCTGCAATGACACAGCCAATCATAAGGCGGCTGTGATTTGGGCTAAGGACAAGATTAGGCTTTCTGGCAAAGGGGTGCTGAATGTGATGGCTACAGGCGATGGCTGTAAGGGTATCAACTGCAAGGATAATATCACCATAGAGGATCTCACTCTGAATGTGGAGACAAGGGGAAACAATCTGGGCGTGAAGGAGAATGCTTTCGGAGGTTTTGGCGGTCTGTTCGGAAGAGGTTTCCCCGAGATGAACGACAGCACAATGCAGGGTGGCTTTGGTGGTCTGTTTGGTGGTGATTTTGGCAGATTTGGTGAGAGAAACGATAGTACCAGGCAGGGAAGAGGTTTTGGTGGTCCGTTTGGTGGACCAAGAGGAGACTTTGCTGGTCCTCCACAGATGGGTGGCTTTGGCGGTCCGTTCGGAGGATATTTCCCCGAGATGAACGACAGCACAATGCAGGGTGGCTTTGGTGGAGGTCCTTTTGCAGGCTTTGGTGGCTTTGGCGAGAGAAGTGACACAACGGACTTGGGCTATACCATTCCTGCAGGAAAAAACAAATATGTAGGTTCTACAAAGGGCATCAAGGCTCAAGGCAAGGTGATGATCAACAGTGGGCGTGTGACAGTGGTGACGCATGCGGCTGGAGCAGAAGGCATAGAGGGAAAGTTGGGAATAGAACTGAATGGTGGTGAGGTAAATGTGAGGGCAGTGGATGATGCCATCAATTCGGGAGGACGCATCTATTTCAATGGTGCTAACGTGGTGGCTCGAAGTACCAACAATGATGCCGTGGATTCTAACTATGGCGGTGGCTTTGGCATGTTCTTCGGAGGTGGAGGCTTTGGTCAGCAGAACCAACAGGACGGAGCAGCCATCATCATCACTGGTGGCACGGTATATGCGTGGAGTGAGGTAGGTATGCCAGAGGAAGGATTGGACTGTGATTTTGCCCCTATAGAGATTACAGGTGGAAAGGTCTTCACCGTAGGTGCTGGTATGGGAGATATGCCATCTGTGCCCACCAACGAGACAGCCAAACAGCCAACGGCTTTGATCATCGGCATCAATATCCAGAAGGATGAGCCTGTCTATATCTTCGATGCTCAGGGCAAGCAGATTGATGCTGTCACTGTGCCTTTCTCTTTAGGAAGAAGTTCCAGTTTGATCACAACTCCTGCCTTTAAGGTGGGTGAGACCTATACTGTCAAGACCAAGAACAATGAGAAGGCTTTCAGCCTGAAGGAAAACTTCACGGTGGTTCGTTAAGCAAAGAGAATTGGTGCAGAGGAGTAGGGTGGACAGACACGATTGAAGATGCTTTCTGAGCATCTTCAATACTGATGTGGGTTCATTTGAGAAAGAGGGGATGCAAGCCTGCAAGGTCATTGTATAGCACTTCAATACAACTCTTTCCCTTTCCAAGATGTTTTTAATCTACGAACAAATGTACGTATAAATAATTAAAGATGTGTAAGGAATACATGAAAAGCCTTCTATTTTCTTATCATACATCGGAAAATACTTCTTTTTGCTTCATAACACATTGCTTAACACAGGCTTTAGTCCAGATCAAGGGAAAGAATATGTAATACTGTGAGTTATTGGCAGTCAGAATCATCTGAAGAAAATCAAATGTCAATGGATGGCAGATGAAGAAAAAAGCGGACAACCTTTTTAAGTAGGTTGTTCGCTTTTGCTTTCCCATAAAGATTCTTGTTACTCAGTCATTAGTCCATTTGTGCTGTTGAACTGATTGAGAAATGAATAAGGCAGGGTTGCTGGTGACAGTTTTACAGTGATGTCTTGATTTCCTCTACCCATTTGCTGATGCGCTCATTCGTTTGACTGTCGCTTTCTGCAACATCGATTGCCAACCCTACAAACTTTCCATCCACTACGGCTTCTGAATCATCATAACTGTAGGAACTTGCATCTACTGAACCTATCAGAATTACTCCACAATCCTTGATTGCATTGTAGATTTCTGCCATAGCACCACAGAAGGTGTCAGAATATCCCTCTGCATCACCACATCCGAAAAGTGCTATGGTTTTGCCACTCAGGTTGGCAGACTTCAGTGTCTCTAAACCATCATACCAGTCATCTTGCAACTCGCCTGCGCCCCATGTGGAAGTGCCAAGAATGAGATTGTCATATTCGCTGAACTTGTCTGCATCAACATCGCTTATGTTCATCACTTCTGCATGGAGTCTTTCTGCTATCCTCTTTGCATAGTCCTCACAACTACCTGTTGTTGAACCATATACTACCAGTGTCTTGTTCATATCTTGTTTCCTTTCTTTCTTTCATTTTATTGTTATCCACGAACCATTGTTATGATCATTTTAAACTGCTGTTCGGCCTTTACGGAGTGGCGAGCTCCACTGGGTATCACAAAACCTTCTCCCGCCTTGATGTGGTTGTCTGTTCCTTCCACATTGAGCAACATCTCGCCATCCACTACTTGGATGAATGCGTCAAATGGTGCAGTATGCTCTGAGAGTCCCTGACCAGCATCAAAGCTGAACAATGTCACGCTTCCAGCATTGCTGTGAATGAGTTCCTTACTTATTACACCACCTTCGGCGTAATCTACCATCTCGCTTACCACAAATGTCTTTCCTTTTTCAAACTTCATCTTCTTATATTAGTTAATGATCCTCAGCGTTTTTCCAACATATGTGAGGACTCTACGATATAGATATAATATAAAATCTCTATTTATAATCCTGACTACAGGTATAAATTTTTAATTTATCGTGGTTGTTTCATTTATCCCACAATCTCGTTCTCTATGGTTTGGCATCGTGGGAAAATGATGTCGTTTTCTATATGAATGTGTTCATGGAGGTTAGCAGAAAACTCCTTCAGCCCTTCCACAACCTGGCGATAGGTGTCGCTGGCACCTTCAGGAGCAGTATAGCCATTGGTGAGTTTGCTGATGCGCTGATGTCGTTCCACCTCGCCATCATGTTCTGTCATCATTACTCCAATAGGGAAGGAGATAGAGCCACAGTGCATAGGACCTATTTGACCTCCTTGTCTCTGGGCTTCAAGCATGTCGTAAAGGTAAGGGAAGAGCACCTGTTCCTCTTTGAGCAAGTGATTTTCCAAATCATTGAGCGACTCACCAAAGAGTTCTGATATTTCTTCCATCACAGGATCTCCCTCTTTGATGCTGTGAATGAGTCTGTGTAGGGCTGGTCCAGCCTCACGAATGCCACGGTGATGTACTTTGAGGGCATAGTCGATGAGCAAATCTGTTGGCCACTCTGTAAATTGATGTCTTGATGTATTCATAATTAACTCGTTTAATTGTTTTCGGTGCAAAGTTATAGAGAATACAAGGCACGAATGGTAACAAATGTGTCCATGCTGTGTTAAAATTCAGTAAAAACGTGAGTTCGAATAATTATTCAAGACTCCTCTCGAAGCCTTCTCGAAGGCATATCGAAGGCTCGCAGAGGTGTGGGGAGGGTGTATTGACAGTAATTATCTCAATTGTCTCAATCACAAATACCCCAGATGCGCACTGTGGCACAAGAGGCAAAAAGGTTAAAATCAGAATCCGGCATTTTAGGAACATGTCGGATGGGGCGAGATTGAGACAATCGAGACAAGTCGCCCGACAGAAAAAGTGACCGCCAGTTGTCCTTCTTTTGATGATGATAGCAGAAGTGCTCCTTTCCTTTGCCATGTCAATAGGAAAGAGTCTTCACTGATTCTCTTTGCCGATCTTTACAGATGATTCTTGTCAGTATTCATTGATGATGAAAAAAGGTCGGAAAAGAGTTGCTCCGAGAGACACTAATCTAAATCATCTGTTCATTTTCTGAATTCTATGAACTCACGTTAAAAGAGGAGGAAGAAGCCTTTTGGAATCAAAAAGAGATGAAGCTGCAGATGAGGGCAAGAAGTGCTGGACCGCCCTGCTTGAGGATGATGTAAGGATTGCTGGTCAGACTGCCATAAGCGGCTACAAGCACTACATAGCCAAGAAGAAGACGCACCCAGAGCAGGTCTTGTTGCCAGATGGCAATGATGAGCAGAATAGCCAAGAGTCCGTTATATACTCCTTGATTCTTGAAGAGGGTGGAGATGTTCTTGTCGCGCAAGGTCTCTTGACTCATGCCAAATGTTCTTGATGTGGTTTTACTGGTTGTGGCGAAGGTTTCCATCCACATGATATAGAGGTGCTCAAGAGCCACAAGGGCGGTGAGGATAATGGTCT
>Ga0123334_1006502_pt1 | contig 10789 bp, 7 predicted proteins | sample BiotimSIPDNA_FD_89706 | JGI IMG/M metagenome (GOLD analysis project Ga0123334, IMG submission 89706) | Anaerobic biogas reactor microbial communites from Washington, USA - Biogas_R1 time_0 SIP DNA | ecosystem: Engineered > Bioreactor > Anaerobic > Unclassified | place: Washington, USA | collected... | reverse complement strand
GTCGGTCGTAAGCCTTGTTATCAGAGATGATGTAGGAAATTTATCCATATTGGCAAAAGAATAATCCTGAATTTTGTAAAACATGTTTCTTCGTATTTCCTTTGCAAAACCGCTGCTTGCAACCGAAGCAAATCGGGCGGCAAGGGCTCCGAGGATAAGTGAAGCAAGAGCCATTATAATCATCATAGCGCCCATTTTGAGAATATAATCCAAATTACGGTTTGCTATTCCGATATCGACTATTTTTGCCATTATACGCGGTATGTTTACCTCAAGAAATACTTCAACGATAACTGCGATGGGAGCGAGGATTGCATATATTTTATATTTTCCGATATAAGGAAACAGTTTTCTAATCATTTAAGATTTCCTCTTTCTATTGAATTTGATCATGTTGCTCATGGCATATAACGAGAAAAAGTCCATATCTTCCACATCCAAAGAGTATTTTTTAGTAAGGTTTGCTAAAAATCTATCAATAAAATTATTAAAAGTTTCCAGTTCTTCTTCCGAAAAACCTTCAAGCATTGCATTATCTATCTCATCAAATACTTTTCTGCAGTGTAATGATAATTGTTCACCCTTTTTGGTTATAAACAGCCTCTTGCACCTCAAATTCTTATCATCCGGCTGTTTTTTGAGTAAGCCCGATTTTTCCATTCTCTTTGTGGATAAAGCTACGGAAGCAGGTGTAATAAGTAAATTTTGAGCAACCTCCGACTGTGTACAGCCGCTATGCGTTTTGACAAATTCCAGAATATGAAGCTGGCCGGGATAAAGGGGAAAGTTTATTGTTCCTTTACGACGGAGTATACGCCGGATTATATTAAGCTTTTCAAGGGATATGACAGTTTTTTTACGCTGCATTTATTTGCTCCTATACATCGGTTACTGCTTTAGTTAAGCATTTAACAATTAAACGCTTAATATTATATATAAAAGAAGTAATAGAGTCAATAGCATTTAGTTTGATTATGCTTGCACGTAACCGCCATTATGATAAAATAGAAACAAACTGGGTATGGATTGTTTTTACTCTTGATTTAATTGCAAAAGAATAAAAGGGGATTACATAATGCACAATACGATAGATAAAAAGCGGCTTTTTAAGGACGTTTTTTATGAAATTACTGTTGATGAAGAACTCTTCGATTCTTTTAACAATGCTCTCATTTCAAAAGTTAAGTTCAATAAAAAATTCGGCAGGATGGAAATACATCTCGAATTGCCAAACGTGGTTCGAATTAACAGAGTTTTTACTCTTGAAGAATCGCTCAGCAGTTATTTTAATATGCCTGTATTGGTAATACCGCATTTCGAAGTGAAAAAGATAGACTGTGATTTTATTAATAGCTATAAAGAAGATTTTGTCCGGATTATGGCCGGACAATCCGAACATTATGCCTGTTTTCTGGAAGAAGCGAGATTCGTGCTTGAGGGTACAAACTTAAATGTTTATTTGTCCACAAACGGCAGTATGATTTTACAGGCGGGTAATTGTCACAAAATATTGGAAAAATTTTTTAAAACATGTTTCGGCCAAAGCGTTAGTGTATCATTTATCGATCCGCCTTTCGATGAAAATGACAGGAACAGCTATATAAAGAATAAAGTTATCAAAGAAGCGGAAACGGTGAAAAAAATCATATACAATTCGGAAAAGGCCGAAAAAGATAGAAACAAAAAAATATCGGACAATACATCAGTTTACAAATCAAAGAATGGTTCAAATACAAATGTGATGTACGGAAAGGCTTTTAATGATGAAACAGTGCCGATGTCCGAGGTCACAATTGATTCGGGTCGGATAACGGTTAAGGGGAAGGTTATCCGGATTGAAACACGTTCCCTTAAAAACGGAAAGACTTTGTTTTCTTTTGATATAACAGACTATACACATACATTGACAATTAAGTGTTTTTTAACCGAAAGGCAGCTTGTGTCATTAAATGAAAGAATACACCCGGGAGACTGGCTGTTGGTTAACGGAGATGCTCAGTATGATACATTTAGTAAAGAGCTTACTATTAGAGCGAAAGCCATTATGGGAACAAGTATTGCCGAAAGAAGTGACAACGCCGGGCAAAAGAGGGTAGAACTTCATCTCCATACAAAAATGAGCCAGATGGATGCAATAACACCGGTTGAAGCTATTGTCGAAAGGGCTGCAAAATGGGGGCATAAAGCTATCGCAATTACCGACCACGGTGTAGTTCAGGCTTTCCCGGATGCACACTCGGCGGCGAAAAAGCATGGAATTAAATTGATTTATGGAGTTGAAATATATTTACTTGGAGAAGAAAAAAAGGAAAAAAACGGTCAAATCGATTATAAAAATACGGATACCTTTCATGCGATACTGCTTGTGGAAAACAAGACGGGGCTTAAGAATCTATACCGATTAATATCGGAAAGCCATCTGAACTATTTTTACAAGAGGCCAAGAGTGCCGAAATCTGTACTTGCAAAGTACAGAGAAGGTCTTATTTTAGGAAGTGCGTGTGAATCCGGTGAAGTTTTCAGGGCTGTTGCGGCAGGCAAAAGTGAAGAAGAGATAATCAGGACAGCCGATTTATATGATTATCTTGAAATACAGCCGCTCAAGAATAACGGTTTTATGGTTGATTCAGGAGAGGTTTCCGGGTATGAAGAATTAAGAGAATACAACCGTAAAATTGTTGAAATTGGCAGAGTCATAAACAAGCCTGTTGTAGCAACCTGCGATGTTCATTTTCTTGATCCTGAGGATGAAATATTCAGGCGTATACTTCAAGCCGGTCAGGGCTATGATGACGCAGATAATCAGGCGCCGCTCTTTTTCAGGACAACCGAAGAAATGCTCAGTGAGTTCTCATATTTAGGTGAAGAAACCGCATTTGAGGTCGTGGTAAAAAATACGCAGATGATATCGGACAGGATAGACGATATCACCCCTATACCGGAGGGGACTTTTCCTCCTTGTATTGACGGAGCCGAAGAGGATATAAAAAATGTTTCGGAAGAGAAAGCGGCATCGTTGTATGGAAACCCGCTTCCTGAACTGGTTCGAAAAAGACTTGACAAAGAACTTAATTCTATTATCAAGAACGGCTTTTCGGTTATGTATATAATAGCGCGCAAGCTTGTATCAAAATCAATCAAGGACGGGTATCTCGTGGGCTCACGCGGTTCGGTTGGCTCTTCGTTTGTCGCGTATTTAACAGGAATTACCGAGGTTAATTCGCTTCCGGCACATTACAGGTGTGAGAATTGCCTTTATTCCGAGTTTCTTGATACGGGATGCGGTTTTGATCTCCCGGATAAAAAATGCCCGAAATGCGGGCAGCTTCTTACAAAAGACGGCTATGACATTCCTTTTGAAACTTTCCTTGGCTTTGACGGTGATAAGGAACCGGATATAGATCTGAATTTTTCAGGGGAGTATCAATCAAAAGCTCATAAATATACGGAAGAGTTGTTTGGAAAACAGCATGTGTTCAGAGCCGGAACGATAGCAACGATAGCTGAAAAAACGGCATTTGGTTTTGTGAAAGGTTACCTTGACGAGAAGGGAATAATGGCTACTAATGCGGAGATAAACCGTCTGGTGACAGGATGTACCGGTATTAAGCGTACCACCGGGCAGCATCCCGGAGGCGTTATGATTGTACCCCATGATATGGAGATATATGATTTTTCACCAGTCCAAAGGCCTGCAGATGATGTGAATTCAAATATAATCACGACCCATTTCGACTATAACGCGATTAGTGGGCGAATCCTTAAGCTTGATATTCTGGGACATGACGATCCTACTATGATTAGGATGCTTCAGGATATCACTAACGTGAATCCGAAAACGATACCAATAGGAGAAAAAAATACGATGGAGATTTTCAGAAGCACAGAACCATTGGGAGTTACGGCAGAAGAAATAGGAAGTGAAGTGGGGACTTTTGGAATACCTGAATTCGGCACAAGATTTGTACGTCAAATGCTTGTGGAAACCAGGCCATCAACTTTTTCGGAATTGGTAAGAATTTCAGGGTTATCGCACGGAACAGACGTATGGACAAATAATGCCCAGGAACTGGTAAGAAATAATATAGCAACCCTGTCGGGTGTTATTACTACTCGTGATGATATTATGATATCACTAATAAATAATGGAATTGAACCGCTCAGTGCGTTTAAAATAATGGAGGATGTCAGGAAGGGAAAAGGGCTGACTGAGGAGTACGAAGAAATTATGAAAAAAGCGGGTATACCTGATTGGTATATAGATTCCTGCAAAAAGATTAAATATATGTTTCCAAAAGCGCATGCTGCTGCTTATGTAATGATGGCTTTTCGTATAGCATGGTTTAAGGTGTATTATCCGCATGCGTTTTATTCCGCGTATTTTACTGTCAGGGCCGATGAATTTGATGCGGATATTGTTTCAAAAGGGCGTGATGCGGTATTAAGGTCAATAGATGAACTGGAAAGAAAGGGAAATGAAGCAACGCAAAGGGAGAAAAACATTCTTACGATTTTGGAAGTAGCAAATGAAATGTATGCTCGCGGTATCAATTGCCTACCTGTGGATTTGTATAAATCGGATGCCTCACGTTTTATTATCACGGATAAAGGAATCCTTCCGCCGCTGAACACGCTTCAGGGTCTTGGTGAAGCTGCAGCACGCCGTATTGCCGATGCAAGGGATAATGGTCCTTTCCTTTCGGTTGATGATTTAAAAATCAGGGCAGGTGTGAGCAAATCGGTAATAGAAATACTTGATAACCACGGCTGCCTTGACGGTATGCATCAAAGCAACCAGATATGCTTTCTGTGACAATACAATTGTACTTAACAAGCTGTTACTGTTTTTCTTCGATATTATAACTAAAATAACAGGAAGCCATTTTTCCAAAAGGCTTCCTGTCACATGTTCACTGATTCAAAACTACTTCTTTTCTAATTTAGAGCAAATATAGTTATAAAAAGCTTTCTTTTGATCTCCGAGTACTTTGTTCGTTAAAACATACCCATGCCGTGCCGACGTATATATCACCATCAATGTCGGCTTTTTTGTTATTCCTGTCACATTGTTCCAGTCAATGTCGGATTTCTGATCGCCGATGTTAACATGTATCCCTTGATCGTCGAAGCCCAAATTAACATCTTTCGGAACATTTTTAACCTGTTTTCTTGCCCGTATATATACAAGCAATGGTTGTATGATCGGAAACAAACAACATGCTAATATAAGCAGGCACTTAAGAATAATATGGACATTTGAAAAAAAGCGGACGGTAAGCAAAATCATCGCAGCCGTAAATGCCGTGTTAGTGGCTCCAACTATCGAGCCATAAATTCCATACATCGAAAGCTGCCAGAGATCAGATGCGGTTGTATTAATTGTAAACTGATATTTCATATACTTCCTCATTTCATCAGTAAAGATGGCAGCCACATGCTGATTTCGGGTATGAACGTTACAAGTAAAAGTGTACCAACCATCGCAAGGTAGAACGGCAAGGTCGCCTTCGCAAGGCGTTCAATCGGAACGTTACCGACAGCCGATCCGATAAAAAGTACGGCTCCGACAGGCGGTGTTAGTAAGCCGATGCCGCAGTTAAGAACAACTATAATACCGAACTGAATAGGACTGATGCCGATGGAAGACGCAATCGGGAGCAGGATTGGCGTTGTAATCAGAATAATTGGTGCCATGTCCATAATACAGCCGAGAACCAGTAAAATAAGGTTTATCAGAAGCGCAAGAACTATCGGGTTGTCCGAAATACCAATCAATGCGTTAGCTGCGTGTTGAGGCACATGGAGGTGTGTGAGTAAATATCCGAAAATACTGGAAGTTGCGATCAGAATGAGTACGATTGATAATGTATCGACACATTCTTCAAGCGCCTTCCATACGCCTTTCCATGTAATGCCTCTGTAAATAAATAAGCTTACAATCAAACTGTAGATTACCGCTATAGCAGCTGATTCGGTAGCTGTAAAAACCCCGGCGACAACTCCTACGACAACGATCAGAACGGCAGCCATTGCCCAAAACGATTTGAAGATCTGTTTAAACAAATTTATTAGACTAAATTTATCCCCTTTTGGGTATTTTCTTCTCAATGTGATTATATACACAGAAATCATCAATGATACAGCAAGCAGCGCTCCCGGAAGGTACCCCGCCAGAAAAAGGCTTCCTACCGATATTCCGCCGGCTGCCATTGAATATATTACCATGTTGTGGCTCGGAGGAACCAATAACCCTTCTACCGATGAGGCAATGGTAAGGGCTGTTGAAAATTCCGGATCATAACCCTGCTTCACCATTATCGGAATGAGAATGCTTCCGAGGGACGCGGTGTCTGCCGCCGCGGATCCCGATATTCCGCCGAAGAAAAATGAATCGACGACGTTAACCATCGCAAGTCCGCCGCGCATCCAGCCAACCAACGCGTTTGCCAGGTCAATGAGCTTTTCCGAAATACCTCCTGAACCCATCAGCACCCCCATCGTGATAAAAAACGGCACAGCCATGAGGCTGAAGGAACTGATTCCTTTAACCATTTGCTGACAAATGGTCGTCAGTGGCAGTCTAAGGTACAGGAGCGTAAAAAACGACGCAAGCGCGACGGCATATGAAATCTGGAACCGGAGTATTACCATAAGCAGAAAGGTTCCTACTAAAATAAGTATTGCAATTCCTTCTTGACTCATACCGTACCACCTTTCATTCTATAAAAACTTTTAATGTGATTATAGATAGACTCCAATTCAAATATAACCATCGCTATCCCGGCTAACGGTACCGGAAAGTACATCCACCGTTTGGATAAGCTTGGAATACTGACATAACTGGCCTTCGAACCTAACACCATCGCATATTTCCATCCCACGGTAATCATAACAATCCCAAGAATGAAAACGGCGAAATCAGCAAGAATATCCAAAAAAACAACTAATTTTTTCGGAAGAAAACGATCAAACGCGGTCATGCGGATATGGGCATTACGCCGAATTGCAAGCGCCGCGGAAAGTACCGCCATATAGGCCATTAGCGTCAATACGATCTCCTCGCTCCAGGCAGGATCGGGAATGAAAGGAATATATCTCCCGGCAACCGACATAGTTGTAATGGCAATGTCCGCAATTAATAATATCTTGCATATAAAAAGAACAATCTTATAAATCATATCATATGCGGGCTTAAGCTTATCAATAGCACTAAAAATTTTTAACATAAAACCCTCCTGACAAATAAACTCAGGTAATATAAGGATGAAATACAAAAAATTGTTTTTTTAATTCAAGGAAGTCCCCTGTCAAAAGGCAGGGGATCTTCCTTGTCAATGCTCTTCATCAATTTAACGCCTGGGATCATAAAATAAGTATATTGGCCGCAAATCCCAACCGTACCGATGCTCTATCACTGCATGTCAACAATTTTCTTATAAAGGTCGGCATATTTAGCCGATTCGGCTTCAATAATGTCTTTACATGCATCCTGCCAGGGCTTTTTATCCGGCACTTCAACAAACTTTATTCCTTCTGCTTTCAGCTCTTCAAGAACTTCATTCTCTGCTTGTTCGGAAATCTGCCTGTTATATTCCGACGCGTATTTCCCTGCTTCCATAAGAATATCCTGCTGCTCTTTTGTCAGCTTATCCCAGGCTTCGTCTGTAATGATTACCTGAATCGCGCCAAGAGTATGTCCGTTTAGGATCATTGTTGGGGCTACTTCCTGGAATGAGTTTGCTTTATAGTTTGCGATGGGCTGTTCAGCCGCGTCTACAACACCGGTCTGAAGTGCGGAGTATAGTTCGCTGAAGGACACGACGGTCGGAGAAGCACCAAGCGCTTCTACCATTCCTGTCATGACAGGATCGACGGATACGCGGATTTTCATACCCTTAAGGTCTTCCATCCCGTTAATATCCTTTGATGAGAAGAAGTGACGGAATCCTTCTTCGCCATAAAACAAACCTCTGACTCCGCTTCCGTTTTCATGGGGCTCAAGCAGAAATTCAGGTGCAAGATCCGAGTTTGCGAAATTCCAGAAGTGCTCACGGCTTACAAATGTAAAAGGCAGAGCAAGCAGCTTCGATTTTTCACCGCCATAACTTGTCAGTGAAAACGCGGAAATACGGGACATATCGACGGTACCACCGCCGCCGAGCATTGTGTCAAGTACATCGTTCTCAGCGCCTAAAACACCGCTGTGCTGAATGTCAAGAGTCATTTTCCCGCCGGAAAGCTCTTCGATTTTCTCTTTAAATTTTACTGCCATCTTACCAACGATGGAATCTAACGGATTAACCTCCGCATAAACAAGAGTGACTTCTGGCTGCGAAGACTTAGTATCGGGTTGAGTCGTTTTGGGTGTGTCTGTTTTAGCAGGTGTTGTGGGTTGTGTCGGTGATTGCAATGAGCATGCTGTAATTGAGAAAATCATCACAAGACAGATCAGAATAGTAAATAGCGTCTTTTTCATGGTTTCCCTCCTTATAATAATTACGAACTGAAACTTCATTCGTAATTATACCATTTCCGACCAAACAGGTAGTAGCATAATAAAGTTGTACAATAGGACAATTTAGTCATTTTGATCCACGCCAAAATTCTATTCTGTATTCTGTCGGCGTAAGCCCCTCAGATTTTTTAAATACCCGGGTAAAATAGTTTGGATCCATAAACCCGACCTGATATGTAATGCCCTTAACCGTAAGATACGGATCCTTTAAAAGTTCCTTCGCACGAGAAATCCGAAGACTGGTAAGGTAATCCGTGAAGGTGACACCGAAAGTCTTTTTAAATAGCTTACCGAAATAATAGGTGCTGAACCCGGCCTCATAAGCGACGTTTTCCAACGTAATGTTTTCACGGTAGTTTTGATTTATAAACTGTATGGCTTTATCCAAAATTACAGGGGTCTTGTTACTTCTCTGCTCCTTCAATGCTTCCAAAACTTCTAAAAGGTATCCATGAATGTATTTGCGGGCTTCGCCTCTGGATTCAATACTTCTCAAATCATTAAAAACATCTTCCGGGACCGCTCGCTTTAGCTGACTCTCCTTGTTCAGATACCGGCTCATTAATATGAAAAACTCGTATAGTTTCAGCTTTGCCTCATTCATATCGTTTGAAGCAAAAATGATATTATCCAGAATATGATCGGCTTTTTGAATAACAGCCTCTTCCATTCCATTTATTATGCTAAGCCACAATTCATTTTCCGTTATTTCCAGACTGTATTCAGGTGGTTGTCCGCTGCCGGAATTTTCTATAACAGATAAATGCATATTCCTTGCGGCTGCTTTCGCTTGCGCAAAAGATTTCCACAACTGGGATATCTGCTTATATTCGGTGCCAAAACCGTAATACAGCTTTATTGAAAGTTGCTCGTTAAGGTCTTCACCCATCATCTTAAGTTCATCATCTATAAGCATTATACAGTGGTTTCTCATATCAGGTGAATACCCAAAGATTAGCATATAGATAGTGTTTTTCGCCTGATGCATCATAAATTTCGTATTTTTACCAAGTGTTTCGGACAGCTGCTGTGCAACCCTTTTCTTGATCATATTTCTGTAGACCTGGTTAGAGGAATTGTTTTCTGAAAAATCAACTTCAACAACAACGCCAAATCCCTCCGAGAACTGATTTAACATAAACTTCAGGTAATCCGCTGCCTGATGTTCATCAATTTCACCGTTTACTACTGAATTGACAAACTCACTTTCAAGATAACCGGATATTTGATTGATTTTCACCTCAAGAGATTCATTCCGGAGTTTCTTTATTCGTTCTTCTTCCAACTGTTTGATACAGGATTGCAGAATTTCCAAGGTTTGTTCATCTGAACCCGGCTTAACAATAAATTCCTCCACCCCTATCTTTATTGCTTCATGGGCATATTCAAAGCTGTCATAAGCCGTTACAAATATAATTTTTACCTCAGGTTTTCTCTCCCTGAGAATTTGCCCTGCTTCAATTCCGTTCATGCCCGGCATCAGAATATCCAATGTCACGATATCAGGATCAAATTTTTCCGCGATCGCAAGTGCTTCCAGTCCATTTGCTGCTTCCATCACTTCCGAGATTTCAAGGTTGCTGTTTTTAACAATGAATTTTAAAGCTTCCCTTTCAATAGCTTCATCATCAACAACTAGTAATTTATACAACCATTACACCTCTCTTTTAAAGCCAAATGAATTAAACGAGGATAACGTCCCCTTTCACTTTGCTTTAATCCTCCTGATCAATTCACCGTATTGTTCCTCATATTTATCATAAACCGGTTGAACAGCTTGAACAAAAGCGGATCGCTCCTTTAGCTCAATAATTTGCACACCTTCTTTAATCAGTTGTTCCTTTGCTTTTTCTTCCATCTCGGACCACAATTTCTTCTGGTAGACCGTTGTTTCTTTAGCTGCTCTTTTTATAATATTCCAATCCTCCTCGGAAAGATTGGATAATGCAATCTTGCTGCCTATGAGTATTTCAGGAATTCTCAAATGTTCATCCATCGTAAAATACGGAGCTACCTGGTGATGGGATTGTGTCAGATAGCTTGAAAAATTGTTTTCCGCCCCATCAGCTTCACCCTGCTGGATCATCGGATATACCTCACTGTATGGCTTTAATACTCCTGTAAACCCCATGGCTTTTGACATTTCCATCATCAATTTATTCTCCATTAGACGTATCGTCAAGCCGTTCAGGTCTTCAAGCTTTGTTATAGGATTGTCCCTCGTATAGAAGTTTCTGGAGCCCGCGTCAAACCATGTCAGGCCAACAAAACCGT
>Ga0123334_1006500_pt1 | contig 10793 bp, 7 predicted proteins | sample BiotimSIPDNA_FD_89706 | JGI IMG/M metagenome (GOLD analysis project Ga0123334, IMG submission 89706) | Anaerobic biogas reactor microbial communites from Washington, USA - Biogas_R1 time_0 SIP DNA | ecosystem: Engineered > Bioreactor > Anaerobic > Unclassified | place: Washington, USA | collected... | reverse complement strand
TGGGCACATATCGACGATTTGCCGACAGCCGGGGAAGTCCATTTCATCGCGTCCGGCTCGCCAGTCAGCCAATCGGGTTGGCGAGGCCAGTCGCTCCAGGTTTATGGATAGGCGTCGCGCACCGGGGAGTGCGGGGTCGCCGCTACGGGCAACTTCCGCAGCAATTTGCAGCAGTCGCCGGCCAGTTCCGGCGACGGGCGGACGTGGGATTTCCAGGACATCCGCGTCCTTGGAGTATTTCCGTCCAACCGCCAGCCAAGAGCCATGTCCCAGTTGCCGGTAGCGCTGAAAAAGGCTCCGAGCCGAGCCTTCGGCGCCGCCGCCTCGGTCTGCTGTGTTGATTTGGAGTATGTTCACCTGGACTCGCAGCAACCATGTGACAATTGAAAGCAGGGATTCCAAGCCGGAAGTCGGCTTGGCGCGAAACGCCATACTATAGCGGCAGATAAAAGAAACGGAAAACAGCAACGAGGATTTTCACTTGCGATGTAACTGGAAAAGCAAGCGGGCGGAATGGCGTCGTGCCAACTATTGCAAGAGCAAATTGGGTTTATCTGCAGAATAAAAAAACGCAGTGCAGCGTGATGCTTTGCACTGCGGTTTAGGCGGTTGTGTGTCAATGTGCGAAGTTTTGTGATGGAAAAAAGCGGCAGGCTAAAGCCTGTGCTATCTTCGGTGTCTGAAGACGGCTAACTGCCAAGGCAACAAGGGCGCATCCCCAGCTACTATATTTTCGTTGCCTTACGGACAGCGATCAGGATAGAGATGCTTATGATATGGCTTCAGGTTGGAGGTCGAACCTGGCTTGGCAATTGAACCGGCCAGCTCGTTGACCACATGGCCATCCGCAACCAATATATTGGCTCTGCCATCATGATGGTGGGCAGCGCGCGACAGTACGTTGGGGTTGCCGGTGGTGTACTCATAGCCGTAAAAGAACCCCTGCCCTCCGGCTTGGTTATGGTGATCCAAGGCTATGATGACCCTGGAAGGCTCCGGCTCTCGGCTGATCATGAAGAGTCCGTGAGACCTAGGAGTTGTACCACCTACAATAAGCTGTCCCAAGGTGCGGTCAAAGATATAGCTGCGGTTGGTTCTTTGGCACCAGCCATACGGATACCAGCCGCCATCCTGGTAGTTTGATGTATAAAAATCCCTGGTTGTGTCGCCGGGGCAATCCCAGACACGTATGTCAGAAATGTAGGAGCCGTTTAAAAGTGGCCGCCATGGGCTGAAGTTGCCATGCCCTACATAACTTGCCGGGAAATAATCGTCATTGTCACCAAAGTACATGTGAACTGATAAGCCGATATCCTTCAGATTAGCGGTGCATTTTATCGATATCGCCTTGGCTTTGGCCTTGCTTAAGGCCGGCAACAGCATCGCCGCTAAAATGGCGATGATGGCGATGACGACAAGCAGCTCGATTAAGGTGAACAACTTGCGTGAGGGCAAAGACAGGTTTAGTTTTTTTTGCATTTTATATCCTCCTGGCTCGATGGCTTTTCTTCTGGTCTCCTGTTTTTCTTCGTGCCTCCTGTTTTTCTTCGGGTGATTTTTTGATATGAAAAATTGTGCCGCTGAACAGACGGGAATACGGTTTAACAAAATTGGCTTCTGGATAACTTATCCCCGCCGCGGTACAATAATTATATACTGTGCTGTGCCATAATTTCAAGTGCAAAGTTGAAAAAGTCTGTGCTGCAAGTGAAAAAGCCAAGCGCACGGAATGTCACGGCGCCACCTGCTGGATAAAAAAACCGCAGTGCGGCGTGATGCTTTGCACTGCGGTTTAGGCGTTCCTTTTCCTGGTGATTTACGGTGGTCAGTTAAGTCGCTCTGTTTATTCAGGCTGCTTTAGAAGTCCCCGCCGCCCTTGCGTTGTTCAGTTGCCTGCTGTATTGCGCTGCCGTCCACAAGCTTGAAATTCAACAACGGGTGCTGGAAGAAGTTAGGCGCATCGCGGTCATCATAGGTAACGTTCAGGAGAGTGTTGGCCGGCAGGTTGAGGAGTCCGTCCAGGCGGTTAGTCACATCAATTTCCCGGTTTTCGCCCGAAGTCAGCAGCGTTGCCTTGACTCCCGGGTAGAGCAGCAGCTTGTCGCCAGGTGCGAGTGAGTCGCGGTAGAGTATTTCCTGCTTATTGAAGGTCAGCCGGGGGTAGCTGACCGCGCGCCTGAGCGATTCCAGTTCCAAGTGGAAGTTAGGCCCCCTGCCGCCGCCGCTTATCATCTGCCAGTGTTCTCCCGTACGGGAGATGGTGTATTCAGTATTCATGCTGCGGCTCTGCTGCATGCCATCAGCATTTTGGACGATTTTTTCCACGCTGTTTGCCTGCACAGTGATTTGCAGCTGTTTCGGTGAAAAACTATCGCTGTTTTTTTCTTTTTGCAGCCACCAGGTTGTTTCCATGACTGTTTCGCCAGCCAGGGTCTCCATGCGCAACAAGCTGGGGCTGTTAGCCTCTGGCGGCAGGACATAGCCGTCTGGAATGCCGGACAGTTCCAATTCCACGTTTTTCAGGGCGACTTCATCTTCATTGCCTCCGAACCAGGATTTGTTGCGGGGATTGTAGACTGTAGCCGAGACCGAGACATAGTCTCCTGGCGCCTTGTCGCGGAAGTCATAGCTCAGAAAGAGTCGGGGCTGCAGCACTTGCTTGACTACTGGCAGACCGACTTGATAGCGGTGTCCGAACCAGCGGTGTTGATCACTGATATGCAGACCAGTTTTACCCTTGAACTCCGGAACTATGTTCCAGGCATGAATATTCGGATCATTGTCAGTATAGATAAATGTCCCCAGGTTGTTGGGGTGCTTCACCCTTGCTCGTTCCACGGTGTCGCTGAAGCTAGTCAGCCGCATGCGTGGCGGGATTGAAATCTGGCTGAAGAAGAAGCAATTGTGTTTCTGCACAATATCCATAGTCTGTTTCTGCCAGATCAGGTCATTGTTCGGATAGCCGAAAATGCCGTCGCAATTGCCTTCTTGCAGCAGGTCTTTGATATAGAAGGGCATCACGCCGGTGTCAAGCAGCTTTTTATCGGCGCGATCCAGGGTGTTGTAGTAGGTTGCTGGCCAATAGATGATTTTGCAGTTGGGCGCTAACGACCGCATGTACTGATGCATTTCATTGAGGTATTGGCAGTATTTCTTTCCCCACCAGAGGGCGTCTTCCTCTTTGCTGATGTCAAACGGATGCCCCAGTTCCGCGTTGATTTCCGCTTCAAAGGGTGCCATATCCCAAGGCATGAAGGCTTGGGTGATTCTGGATTTGAAGGGGCAACTGGTGAAATGCTGCGGCAATTCTTCCAGATAAGTCATGCCGACGATCGCCTCGGGCCGGGTCAGCCCATTGTGCAGCAGCTCAATCTGCTGACGGATTTTATCTCGCAGCTTTTCCTTGACATCCGGCCGGTAGAAATAGTCCCATAGGGTGGCCATGTAGCGATTGTTCGGCAGCCTTCCTTGGTTAGAAATAGGCCATATCCGGATGACAAAGCGGTGGTTTGGGTTCACGCGAAGGATCGCATTGCAGCGGTCGACCGTCTGTTGATTGTCCGGGACACTGCCGAAGTTCACCAACGACCAGTCAAAGCGGGCGATATCTTCGATCAGCCCATTGCCGTAAGTGCCCCAGCCCCATTGCCAGTAGTGATCAGCCTGTTGGGCTTGCACTCCAAATACCAACAAAAGTAAAAGCCAAAGCCATGCCTTTTTCAACATAACAAAGTTCCTTCAAGATATATTTAAATTGTATAAATAAAGGGGAAAAATGCCTGCGGTTTTCGTCGTTATTTTAGAAGTCTCCACCCCCCTTGCGTTGTTCTTCAGCCTGTTGTATTTCGCCGCTGTCCACCAGCTTGAGCCTCAATAGCGGCGTCAGCCAGAAGTTCGGCTCGTCGCGATCATCATAGGCAACGTTCAGGGCGGTGTTGGCTGGCAGGCTAAGGGAGCCTTCCAGGCGGTCAGTGACATCACGTTCCGGGTTTCCGCCTTCCTGGAAATTGAATTCCCGCAGATGGAGCTTTCCGGTTTGCGCATGGCGGTAGAAGCGGACAATCGTTCTGATTTCGCTGTTGTCATCAAAAGTTGGAACCTGCACAGTCTGGGTAGCGGTGCTCAATTCCTTGCCCAGCGGATTGAAGTATCGCACGCTTTCTTTGTGCGGCTTTCCATTGCGTTTGCCGTTGAATTCCACCAGGCAGTTGAGGATGGCGTTGTCTGCCACAAATCCGGTGACACTGAAAACATATTCGCATCCAGGTTTGACTCTGATGGTCGGGCTGCTGAAAACCAGGTATCCGTCCTCAAACACCCGCTCGGCATCGGCGTCAGCCCGTTCGAAACGTGCCGTTCTTTTCGATATCAAGGGGGTCTTAACCAGGGTTGCCTTGACTCCCGGGTAGAGCCGGAGCTTGTCGCCCGGCCCAAGGCTGTCCCGGTAAAGTATTGCCTGGTCTTTGAAGGTCAGCCTTGGATAGCTGACAGTTCGCCTGAGCGGTTCCAGTTCCAGGTGGAATTTGGAGCCTTTGCCGCCGCCGCTTATCATCAGCCAGCGTTCTCCTGTACGGGAGATAGTGTATTCGGTATTTACGTTGCGGCTCTGATGCATGCCCTCCGCATTTTGAATGGTTTTTTCCACGCCATCGGCCTGGACTGCGACTTGCAGCTGCTTCGGTGAAAAATTGTCGCTTTCCCGGTCTTTTTGCAGCCACCAGGTCGCTTCTATGGCTACTTCACCATCCAGGTTCTCCAAGTGCAGCACACGGGGGCTGTTAGCCTCTGGCGACAGGATGTAGCCGTCTGGAATGCCAGACAGTTCCAATTCCACGTTTTTCAGGGCGACTTCATCTTCATTGCCTCCGAACCAGGATTTGTTGCGGGGATTGTAGAGCGTAGCCGAGACTGTGACAAAGTCTCCTGGCGCCTTGTCGCGGAAGTCATAGCCCAGATAGAGCCTGGGCTTCAGTATTTGCTTGACTACCGGCATGCCAACCTGATAGCGGTGTCCGAACCAGCGCAGCATATCATCGATATGCACATTGCTTTTGCCCTTGAACTCTGGAATGACATTCCAGGCATTAATATTCTGTTCAGGCTCGACATATACAAATGTCCCCAGGTTGCCTGGATGCTTCACCAGCGTCCGGTTCACGGTTTCTTGGAAGCCGGTCATGCGCATGCCAGCCGGGGTGGAGGCTTGGCTGAAGAACAGGCAATTGTGTTTCTGTACAATGTCCATAGCCTGTTTCTGCCAGATCAGGTCGTTGTTTGGATAGCCGAAAATGCCGTCGCAGTTGCCCTCTTTCAGCAGGTCTTTCATATAGAAGGGAAGCACGCCTGTTTCAAACAGCTTTTTATCGGTGCGGTCCAGGGTGTTGAAGAAAGTTGCCTGCCAATAGATGATTTTGCAGTTGGGTGGTGCTATCGACCGCATGTACTGGTGCATTTCGTTGAAGTACTGGCAGTATTTCTTGCCCCACCAGAGGGCGTCTTTCTCCTTGCTGATGTCAAACGGGTGGCCCAGCTCTGCGCGGATTTCCGCCTCAAAAGGCGCCATGTCCCAGGGCATGAAGGCTCTGGTGATCCTGGAGTTGAATGGGCGACTGGTGAAATGGTTCGGCACTTCTTCCAGATAAGTCATGCCGACGATTGCCTCGGGATTGCTCAGGCCATTGTGCAGAAGCTCAAACTGCTGCCGGATGTTTTCTCTTATTCTTCCCTTGACTTCCGGGCGGTAGAAATAATCCCAGAGGGTGGCCTGGTAACGGTTGTTCGGCAGCTTCCCGATGCCCAAAATGGGCCAGATGCGGATGACAAAGCGATGGTTGGGGTTCACGCGGAGGATAGCATTGAGGTGCGCGACTGTCTCCTCGTCGGCAGCGATATTGCCGAAGTTCACCAGCGACCAGTCAAAGCGGGCGACATCTTCGACCGGCCCAGAGCCGTAAGCGCCCCAGCCCCACTGCCAGTAGTGATCAGCCTGCTGGGCATGCACGCCAAATGCCAACAATAGTAAAAGCCAAAGCCATGCCTTTTTTAACATAAAAAAGTTCCTCGAAAATGTATTGAGTTGCGCAAATAAGGGGAAAATGCCTGCGATTTTCGTCGCCGTTTTAGAAATCGCCGCCGCCCTTGCGTTGCACGTCAGCCTGTTGTGTTTCGCTGCTGTCCACCAGCTTGAACCCCAATAACGGCGCCAGCCAGAAGTTTGGCGCGTCGCGGTCATCATAAGTAACGTTCAGGACAGCGTTGGCCGGCAGGTTGAGGAGTCCATCCAGGCGGTTGCTGACATCAGACTCTCGGTTTTCGCCCGATGTCAGCAGCGTTGCCTTGACTCCCGGGTAGAGCAGGAGCTTGTCCCCCCGTCCGAGGCTGCCCCGGTAAACTATTTCCTGGTTGTTTATGGTCAGGCGGGGATAGCTGACAGGGCGTCTGAGCGCTTGCAGTTCCAGGTGGAAGTTGGAGCCCCTGCTGCCGCCGCTTATCATCAGCCAGCGTTCTCCTGTGCGGGTGATCGTGTATTCCGTATTCATGCTGCGGCTTTGCTGCATGCCCTCGGCGTTTTGAACGGTCTTTTCCACGCCGTCGGCCTGGGCTGCGACTTGCAGCTGTTTTGGTGAAAAACTGTCGCGTTCCTTGTCTTTTTGCAGCCACCAGGTTGCTTCTATCACTTCCTCGCCGCCCAGGGTTTCGATGCGCAGCACGCGGGGGCTGTTAGCCTCAGGCGGCAGGATATAGCCGTCCGGAATGCCGGACAGTTCCAATTCCACGTTTTTCAGGGCGGTCTCATCAGCGTTGCCCCCGAACCAGGATTTATTGCGGGGATTGTAGAGTGTAGCCGAGACTGTGGCATAGTCTCCGGGCGCCTTGTCGCGGAAGTCATAGCCCAGATAGAGCTGTGGCTTCAGTATTTGCTTGACTACCGGCATGCCGACTTGATAGCGGTGTCCGATCCAGCGTTGCAAGTCATCGATATGCACATTGGTTTTGCCTTTGAACTCCGGAATCATATTCCAGGCATGAATATTCTCATCGTCGCCAACATATACAAATGTCCCCAGGTTGCCGGGGTGTTTCACCATCGCCCGGTCTACGGTGTCGCTGAAGCCAGTCAGTCGCATGCCGGCGGGGGTGGAGATTTGGCTGAAGAACAGGCAGTTGTGTTTCTGCACAATGTCCATCGTCTGCTTCTGCCAGACCTGGTCGTTGTTTGGATAGCCGAAAATGCCGTCGCAGTTGCCCTCTTTCAGCAGGTCTTCGATATAGAAGGGAAGCACGCCATTGTCAAACAGCTTTTTATCGGCGCGGTCCAGGGTGTTGTAGTAGGTCGCCTGCCAATAGAGGATTTTGCAGTTGGGTGCTATCGACCGCATGTACTGGTGCATTTCATTAAAATACTGGCAGTATTTCTTGCCCCACCAGAGGGCGTCCTCTTCTTTGCTGATGTCAAACGGATGCCCGAGCTCCGCCCTGATTTCTGCCTCAAAAGGCGCCATGTCCCAGGGCATGAAGGCTTGGGTGATCTTGGATTTGAAGGGGCTGCTGGTGAAATGCTGCGGCACCTCTTCCAGATAAGTCATGCCGACGATCGCCTCGGGATTGCTCAGGCCCTTGTGCAGAAGCTCATACTGATGCCGGATTTTTCCTCTTATTCTTTCCTTGACTTCCGGCCGGTAGAAATAATCCCAGAGGGTGGCCTGGTAGCGGTTGTTCCGCAGTTTCCCGATGCCCAAAGTGGGCCAGATACGGATGACAAAGCGGTGGTTGGGATTCACGCGAAGGATTGCATTCAGGTGCGCAACCGTCTGCTCATTGTCAGCGATATTGCCGAAGTTCACAAAAGACCAGTCAAAACGGGCGACATCTTCGACTGACCCGGCGCCGTAAGAACCCCAGCCCCATTGCCAGTAGTGATCAGCCTGCTGGGCTTGCATGCCAAGCATAGACAGAAGCAAAAGCAAAAGACATGTCCTTTTCAACATGCAGGTAACCTCCTAACTAATTGTAGGGCGCCGCCAAAGGAGTTTTGCGGCCACAGCTAAGCCAGATGGCATAAGCTCCCAGGGCGCGCCTTGGAAAATCAGCAATGGTCGATTTTGCGATGAACGCGCTTTTTACTGGTTCCAGAGGCCGAACGCTTCCCAGACGACATGCCAGGCGACAGTAATGTTCTGCGGGTCTGGCCAGGCTGTGCTGTAGGCCCTAAGGCTGTTCGTCAATGTCTTCCAGCCTTGCACGTGTCCATCTGAATATGCGACATTGGCTTTGCCGTTGTGGCTGCCGCGCATGCAGTAGAATTTACCGGCGAGGATATACGGGCAGCCGCCGCCGGCACCTTGCTCTGAGACGAGCATGCAGTCGCTGGGGCGCTTGATGGAGGAAAACGGCCGGCCCTTGAAGAACAATTCATGCTGTGTGTAGACGCCAGGCTCGTCAGTAAAATTAGGGCCTTTCGGCATACCGTAGTTGACTAAGTAGTTGTTCCAGGTGGTGGATGGGCACATAAATGGCTTGATGTCGTTGATGTAGGGTAAAATCACCGAGGCCCAGCAGACATAGTACTCGTTAGACTCGGGGCTTTTTTGCAGGAATCTTGGATCGCCTGGCCAGGGCACCACGGTGGCGTCCAAGAAGGTCATGTATGTGCCTGGGAAGCAGTCTTCGTTGTCCTGCGCGTACATGATTTGAGCCAGGCCGATTTGCTTTAAGTTATTGACGCAAGAAATATCGCGCGCTTTTTCCCGGGCCTTGCTCAGGGCCGGCAAGAGCATGGCCGCCAAAATGGCAATGATGGCGATAACGACAAGCAATTCAATTAAGGTGAAGCGATTGGATTTGCTAAGTTGCTTTTTCATGCTGGGATTCTCCCTTGGTTTGATGGTTATGCATAGTTTCCTGTACGTTGGTCTTACCCCCCCCCTTTTTTTCAATTTGTCTGGCCTCCTTGCTCGGATTGAATTAAACTTTCCTAACGCTACACGGCGACGGTGCGGAATTTTTTCCCGGGGTAAAAATCATACGCATATTTCCGTTCTTGGCGCTGGGCTCCCGGGTTATCAGCCAGCATTTTGACTGCTTCATATCCCATTACCGCGTTAGGTACCGAGAAGTAAGGAAAGTTTTCCAGGTGCGGAGGTGAAAAGAATTGCTGGTCTATCCCACAGACTTTGATTTGCGGCGGCAATCCCAGCGCGGACTGAATGGTCCTGTTGACGCCGTACTGTCCGCTGCCCAGCAGCACACCGTCAAACGGCGACGCATCATAAGTCTGACGAATGATATTGGCTGGAGAAGGAGTAAGTGATTCGTCATCTTTATAATGCAACTCCAAAATTTTGGCTGGCATGCCGTTTCTTGCCATGTATTTCTGATAGGCGCTGGCCACAGGATGCCGCGCCTCCGCGATATATTGTCCGATTAGGATGATTTTGCGGCAACCCTGCTGGATTAGGAGGTCCAGTGCTGCCGTGACTCCTTGGTTGCAATCGATGTTAAGCCGATGCCAGGTTTTTGCGTACTGGGCATAGCCGTAGGGGATTACGCCCTTGGTGATCATGGCTACTTGTGCTTGCCGTTCGAAAAGCAATGGAAAAGTCTTCCGGAACCAATTGCCCAGGATTACCATGCTTCCGGCATTGAGATGCCCCAGCTGCGCAAAATCGATTTGGTTAGGGTCGTTGGTAGGCGAGACCGCAATCATCTCAAAGCCGAGGTTGCGCTCACGAGCAGCCGTCATGGCGCCCTGCATCTGATCACGAATGATGCAGGCACTGTCTAAATGACTGCTCAAAAAATCTGGACAGGGCAGCAGAAAGGTAATAACCGACTTGCCCTTCACCAGCGTCCCGCGTCCAACCTGCCGTTCAATCAGCCCTTCATCGACCAGTATTTTCAGCGTCTTGGCTACAGTATTGCGGGAGATGTTATATTTACGCGCCAGAGTCCATTCACTCGGCAACATCCGGCCAGGGCTGGATTCGCTGATAATAGTACGCAAGTCTTTGAGCAGAGCCAACGCCTCTGCCCGCAATCCTGTCGCGCCGATTGAATGAGCCTTTTTCATGGTTAGCTTTCGCCAGGCAAATGCTTAGTAGCAATTTTGTTTGTTTTATGTAAAAATTATATATGAGTCAGCGTGCAATTTCAAGAAATCAAGTTGGAAAAGATGCTCAAAATCAAGCTGAAAACGATGCCAATAGTCAAGTTGGAAAAGATGCTCAAAAGCGAAGCCGAAAATGCAAAGGCGCGTTTTTTCGCACCCTGCTTGCGTTTACTTTTCCAACGTCGCCTTTTGTTTGCGGTTCCTGGCGGGTATAGTAAGGACTGAGCCAAAAAGCCTGCCGTGCGGCTGTGGCAGCCGGCATTCTTCATCACACTTTAATAATGAAAGGGGCAGAAGCAGCCATGAGCGCGGACAAGACATCTTCCGTGCCACGCCTTGACCTGGTGTCGCGGCTGTTGCTGAGTGCCATGCTGCTGCTGGCTGCTGCTGTGTTTACGGTTTCCGGCGATGCCTGGCACGTCGGTCTGTTGACGCTGGCAGCCGTGCTCGGGTCAGCGTTGGTTCCGCCTTTTGATTTTAGCACTCGCTCGTTTGTCTACGTTGGCCTGATAGTTCTGGTGGTGTTGACGTTTCTCGATCAGGCCGCGCCGGTTCAGTGGGTGCGTTTCTTTTTCATGCCATCGCATCTGCTGTGTCCATCACTTCTGCTCGGCGGGGCGGCTGGGCTGTATTTTCGCCGTCACGAAGCCGTGATTGCGTGGGTGATCGGCTGTGCCCTGATGGC
>Ga0123334_1006495_pt1 | contig 10797 bp, 7 predicted proteins | sample BiotimSIPDNA_FD_89706 | JGI IMG/M metagenome (GOLD analysis project Ga0123334, IMG submission 89706) | Anaerobic biogas reactor microbial communites from Washington, USA - Biogas_R1 time_0 SIP DNA | ecosystem: Engineered > Bioreactor > Anaerobic > Unclassified | place: Washington, USA | collected... | reverse complement strand
CTATAAATAAAGTTAGATCTTTTCTCAAATCTCTCTCTACTGGTTGTTCGATTTTACTCCCGGTTGAGTCAACTATAGAAGCCAATACCGGCCGGCCTGGAAATTCTTTGTTGATTTTAGTAACCACTGCCTTTTCGCCGTTATTAAGCTGTACAACACTTCCCACTGGAAACGGGGCGATCTTTTCTAAAAAAACTTCGGCGATCTCCGGATCAAAAGTGATTCCCTCAGCGTCTCTAAGGTATTCAATGGCTTCGTGGGGCATAATTTGTTCTCGGTAGGAACGCCTAGTGGTCAAAGCGTCATAAACATCAGCTAAAGCTGTGATTCTGGCATATTCATGGATTGTTTCACCTTTCAACCGGCGGGGATAGCCGGTACCATCAAATTTTTCATGATGTTGCCAAGCCACATGAGCTGAAGACATACTAAAATCATTACAATCACGGATGGTATTGTAACCCATTTTAGTATGGTTTTTAATCTCTTCGTATTCCGATTGGGTAAGCGGACCCGGTTTATATAATACTTCATCAGGGATGAATGCTTTCCCGATATCGTGTAAAATAGCGCCTATTCCTAATTCTTTTAGTTTTTTATAATCATAACCCATACCGATTCCGGTAACCATCGCCAAAATACTTACCCCTAGACAATGGGCAAAAGTATAATCATTCATCGCCCTGACTTCCACCAAATTTACAATTATGTTTGGGTTGCTAATCAATTCATCAGTAATACTGTCAACAATTTTGATCACTTTCTCCCCTTCGGGAGTCTTCGCGTTTTTAACATTTTGCATTGTCTCTTTGACAATTAGAGTTGCTTCATTCCTGGTCTGTTCGGTTACTAATTCATCTACTTCAATCTTATCAATCAATTCATCAATAATATATACGGAAGTAATACCGAAAACTTTCAGCTTTTCAATGAACCCCCGATGCAAACAGACGCCTTTTGCCAATAGAACATTACCGTCGCACCAATAAACATTCTTGGCGACCTTCATTCCATTTTTTAGACTATCTACCGCAAGCAGTCTGATTAAACTCACCCCTAACAATGATGTTAGAACAACCGTTTGCTGTCGACCATAATAGTGACTGGCCCGTCATTAATTATTTCTACAACCATCTGGCTTCGAAAACGACCTTTAGCTACCCTCAATTGATAATTTTCAACTTCGCGGCAAAATGTTTCGTATAATTTCTCTCCGATTTCCCATGGCGCAGCTTGAGAAAAACTGGGACGTCTTCCTTTACGGCAATCTCCATATAAGGTGAACTGGGAAACAACTAACATTGGCAACTGAAGATCCTTTAAAGAACAGTTTAATTTACCATCGTCATCGTTGAAGATCCTTAAGTTAATAATTTTTTCAGCTAGGTAACACGCATCTTCCTCACCATCACCAATGCCAACTCCCAATAACACTACTAATCCCGGACCAATTTCACCGATTGTTTCAGCCTCCACACTAACTTTACCCCTTAAGACTCGTTGAATAACAGCTCTCATAATTACGAGTTCACCCTCAATATAATGTTAACCGTAAATACCCCAAAATAGAATCTGCCATTTATATTTAATGATGTAATTAATAATACTTATCCCCGATCTTTATCGACATAATAATTCCTTAACTCAATCCATTTATCGCACCAACCGGCTGACTCGATAAACCCTCTGTACACCATCTACCCGGCTTATTCGTTTAAAAATCGCTTGAATTTGATCCGAATTGGCGATTTCAAGAGTTAGGTTGATATATGCCTTCCCCTTCTTCGAACGGGCCTTGGCTGCATTTAAATATAATTTTAATTCCGAGATCGCATTCAAGACATCCGTCAGTAGATTGACCCGATCATCTCCTTCAATCTCGATATCTACCGTATAAGTACCAGTTATAGTACGGTCCCACTCAACCTCGATAATCCTCTCCTTGTCCTCTGTTAAAAGATTAGGACAATCGAGCCGGTGTACTGAAACTCCTTTACCTCTAGTTATGAAACCGATAATCGGGTCGCCTGGCACTGGATTACAACATTTTGAAAAACGGACCAAGATATTATCGACTCCCCGGACCTTAATTCCCAGTCCTGGACGGCGAGATCTTCTTTTCTCTTCGGTTTCGGGAACCGCTGGTTTCGCCTGTTCTTTCACGATACCCAATTTATTAAGAACCTGGTTGGGTGTTACCTTCAGATCACCGATGGCCGCCAATAAGTCGTCCATGTTCATAAATCCTAATTTCTTGGCTGCTTCGTTCAACTGCTCTAAACGGGCGCTTTCCTGAAAATCAAAGCCTTGCTTTCTTATCTCTCTCTCTAATAATTCACGGCCGATTTGAATGTTTTCTTCCCGGTTTTGTTCCCTGATCCATTGTCGAATCCTGTTTTTAGACTTGGATGTTTTAACGAATTGCAACCAATCCCGACTGGGACCGGAGGCGCCTTTAGAACTTAGTATTTGGATAATGTCCCCGTTTTTTAACTGATAATCGAGAGGCACTAATCTGCTGTTTACCTTGGCTCCCACGCACTGGTGGCCTAAAGTGGTATGGATGCTGTAAGCAAAATCCACCGGAGTCGAACCAGCCGGCAAATTCTTAACATCGCCTTGGGGAGTAAATACGAAGACTTCATCCATGAACAACCCGATTCGTAGAGTCTCCATGAACTCCTCGGAATCTTTCATCTCTCCTTGCCATTCAATGAGATGGCGCAACCAAGCAATTTTATCTCGTAATTCTTTATCGTCCGGTCCATTTCCCTTATAGAGCCAATGAGCGGCAATACCAAATTCTGCTGTCCGGTGCATTTCCCAAGTTCGAATCTGGATTTCCAACGGCTCCCCCTTAGGACCGATCAAGGTGGTGTGTAAGGATTGATACATATTTGATTTAGGCATAGCTACATAGTCTTTAAACCGTCCAGGAATTGGTTTCCATAGCGTATGCACTATTCCTAACACTTCATAACAATCCTGGACCGTGGAGACGATTACTCTTAAGCCCATTAAATCGTAAATCTCGGTAAAATCCTTACTTTGTTCCTGCATCTTTGCATAAATACTATAAAAATGCTTGGGACGGCCCTGGACTTCCGCCTTAATTTCCATCTCCGTCAAAGCCCGCTCCAGGGTTTTTTTGACCTCATAAATATAACCCTCGCGTTCTTGGCGCTTCTTAGCGACTTTATTAACCAAATCATAATAAGCGTCAGGGTCCAAATACCGTAAAGATAGATCCTCCAATTCCCACTTTACTTTCCACATCCCCAACCGATGGGTCAAGGGAGCATAAATCTCAATGGTCTCCCGGGCGATGTTTCTTTGTTTCGCTACCGGTAGGTGTTTTAAGGTCCTCATATTATGGAGCCGGTCGGCCAATTTAATAATGATCACTCTTAAGTCTTGGGTCATCGCCAAAAACATTTTACGTAAGTTTTCCATTTGTTGCTCTTGCTTATTTTGAAAGGCGAGCCGGCTTAATTTGGTTACTCCGTCAACTAACAAAGCTACTTCCGAACCAAATTTATTTTTTATTTCATCGATTTCAATTTTAGTATCTTCGACAACATCATGAAGTAAAGCCGCAATTATCGAAACCGTGTCCATTCCTAATTCATAAACGATCAGCGCTACTTCCAAGGGATGCAAAATATAAGCTTCACCCGAATCCCGTTTTTGACCTTGATGGGCTAAAAACGCAAAGTCATAAGCTGACTTGATCTTTGCCAAGTCGGATTCGGACTTAACACCGCCTAGTTTTTGAAGCAGTTCCTCAATAGTCATCCTTAATCCCTTTCTATATCCGGGAGGATTCGAAGCTATCCCGTTCCTTCCTTCGTGCCGATTCAAAGGTACCGTTTCGTGAAACGATTGACTCGGAACTATATCCTACGTATCGTAGGTCACTATATCCTTCAAGTTTAATTGGACTTGGACTGATCCGTTCCAATTATTTTCTTCTAATGAAAATGCCAAATCCACTTCTTTAGTAGAAGCCAGTTCTTGATGAAGACTACCTAAATTAAAACCGATTCCTTCCCGGATTATATTACTATCTGCCACCTTTAATTTTAAGTGTTTACCGTTTTCACCCACATTACGGTATTCAACTACTTGCAAGGATTTACAACCCAATACCGGAGTCGGGTTCGCCGGACCGCAGGGTGCCAGTTTACCTAATTCTCTGGCTAAATCCAGAGTGACTCCGTCCAAAGCCACCATACTCTCAATTTTAAGCCAAGGCAGCAAATCTTCTTCGGTTAAAATAGTCTTAACTTGCGTTAGAAATGCCTTCTTGAAATCGCGGAACTGTTCTCTAGTTACGGTTAAACCTGCTGCAAATTCATGACCGCCATATCGGACCAAATATGGACCGCAGGCTTCAATGGCTTTAAAAAGATTGAACCCGGCAATACTCCGTCCGGAACCGCGTCCCTCATCTCCTTCAAATCCAATCAAGACTACGGGTTTATGATAGATTTCAACCAACTTAGAGGCAACAATCCCGATTACACCTAAGTGCCATCCTTCACCGGCTAAAACCAGGGCATACTCTTGAGCTAGCTCCGGTTCGGCTTCTATTTGAGCTAGCGCTTCCATTAATACTTCATTTTCGGTCATTTGCCGGTTCTGGTTTTCCTTTTCCAATTCTTTAGCCAAATCCATGGCTTGAAGATCGTTGTTTGTTAGAAACAATTTCACTCCGATCGATGGGTTCCCCATTCTTCCGGCCGCATTAATCCGGGGGGCTAATAAATACCCGATATGCCCCGCATTAAGAACCCGCTCTCCCAATCCGGCGGTCTGAATTAAAGCTTGTAATCCAATATTAGCTGTTTTTTGCATCCGTTCCAATCCGTATTTTACAATAACCCGATTCTCATCTAAAAGCGGGACAATATCAGCCACTGTTCCGAATGCAACTAAATCCAGGTTATTAAAAAGCCATTCCTTTATCTCCGGAAACCAGGTCGCCAACCCCTGTAATAATTTGAAGGCTACACCTACCCCGGCTAACTGAGTAAAAGGATAACCGGAGTCGGGGATTTTAGGATCAATAACTGCAACTGCTTGAGGAAGTTCCGCCTGGGGTTGGTGATGGTCAGTCACAATCAAATCAATTCCTTTGGTTTTCAAATATGCCCCTTCTTCAATGGCGGTTATCCCACAATCAACGGTAATTACCAATTGAACCCCACGGGCAAACGCCTTCTCCAAGGAACTAAGATGCAAACCATAGCCCTCTTCCAAACGCTTTGGAATATAGTAAAGAATTTTCCCCGGGAGAAGTTTACCTAATACTCTAACCAACAAAGCCACCGAAGTAACTCCATCAACATCATAATCACCATATATTAATACTTGTTCCTGATTTTTTACAGCTTGTTCCAGTCGATCGACGGCTTCTCCCATCTGATTAAAGAGAAAAGGATCATGTAAGCGACTAATATCCGGCGCTAAAAAAGCATCAGCTTTTTCAATATCGGTGATTCCTCGGTTTACAAGTAACTGGCCTAAAAGAGGCGACACACCCAATTTCCTTGCTAATTCGTCGCTTAATTCAGGATAAGTTTCTACTAGTTTCCATACTTTACCAGACATTTATTTACACTCCTAATTTAAAGGCCGGCGGACAGATTCCCCCGGCTATCTTAGGTTAAGAATTCGTTATTCTTCCGTGACGTTCCTGCTTGTTTTAAAAAGAACTTTAACTAGCATCCGGCAAGTAAAAGTATCAACTAAAGTAACTTTAATCAATATCAATATTTAGCTAGTAACATTCAACTAAGATTAATACGTTACCTAATCTTAACAAAAATTTTGCTTCTTATTCATGCCTTGTTTAGCTGCTATTATCGTCAGCTTACAACTTAACTACAGCTAAAATGCGGTTGACAGGTGGCCAAGCTTTTGGATATACTCAAAAACGCGTTGGTTTATCTTAAAAATAATATTTTAACTATTATATCCAATAAATCCAATCTAAGATCCCAATATTAAATGCATTCGAGGTTTATTATTTTTGTTTCAAATTTTAATATAAAGGAAGGTATTGCTATTTGTTAACTGTTTTTTATTCGGAAACCACTCCAAAAATCCCAAAGTGTATTACATTTATAGTATTATTTGTATTACTTAGTTTAACTCCTTGTCTGGTTAGTAATTATTCTGAACAACAAAGAGCCCACCAAGAATGGCAGCTTATTTCAGATCGGGTGCTTTCAATTATGCGGATGTACAACTGTGATAATCAAGAGATCTATGAATCGATTATGTCTACTTTTGATCCAATATTGGTTGCAGTCGTAATTGCCATCGAAAGTGAATATCGAGTCGACGCCGTCAGCCGCGTCGGCTGTCGGGGATTAATGCAATTATCCCCCGATAAACTTGAAGATTGGAAGAATATTCATCAAAATATCCAAGTTGGCGCCGCTTATTTAGAAACCCAGATAAAACGTTTTGGCGATTTGGAACTAGCCTTTGCCGCTTATAACGCCGGCCCGGAATGGGTTCAGAAATATCAAGGCATTCCCCCTTTTAAGGAGACCATCGCCTATGTGAAAAAGGCAAAAGGTTTTGGAATAGAACACGTCAAACCAGATCAAACATGGGAGATTGCCAAACAAATTTAAAACTAGATTAGGTTAAACCTTTATCCGGCAAGTTTATTTTTAAGATTCTTGACTTTATATAGGTTACTTGCCGGACACAGGTAAAAAAAATACCCGGCATGCCTAGCCGGGTTCTTCAAAAAAAATATTTTCCGATCCGTATTCCTCTTGTACGGGTTAAGTTTCATTCTTTATATCGTGTGTTTACAGAAATAAGTTTAGGGCTATTTTTACTTTTCACCTTTATTTTCATAGTTTTAACAAACGGTAATCCGCTAAACTCTTTAGACATGGGCTTTCACCCTGGATCTGATATTTTCGAAGTTTAAGGAATTATCTCCGCTACTGAATTAACCACCCGCTTCGGCCGATAGGGAAACTTACTTAACATCTCCTTTTGGGTGACTCCGGTCAACACCATAATTGTCTCCAGACCTGATTCCAGCCCTACTTTGATATCGGTATCCATCCGGTCACCAACCATTACCGCATTTTCCGAGTGTTCATCCAAATACCTAAGGGCTAACCGCATTATTAAAGGATTGGGTTTTCCCACATAATAGGCCATATATCCGGTTGCTTTCTCAAGCATGGCGGCTACCGCGCCACAGCCAGGAATCGCTCCCGTCTCCGCCGGTCCCGAAGGATCAGGGTTAGTGGCGATAAAAGGGACCCCCTCCATAATCAATTGGGAGGCCCTAATTATCCGATCATAAGAATAAGATTCAGTCTCACCTAAAATTACATACTCAGGGTTATAATCAGTTAAGGTATACCCTACTTCATTTAACGCTTGATATAAGCCGGTCCCGCCCAAAACAAAGGCCGATCCACCCGGCTTTTGAGACTGGACAAAACTGGCTGTGGCCATGGCGCTGCTAAACAAATGTTGAGCATCAACCGGGATTCCCGATGCGTTTAAACGGTGCTGAAGATCATCCGGAGTGTAGCGGGAATTATTAGTTAGAATTAAGTATTTATGCCCGCCATCATTAAGCCGGTGGATAAAATCATTGGCTCCCGGGATCGCCCGGGCGCCATGGACCAACACTCCATCCATATCAATTAAATAGGTCTTTTTTACAGAGACGGAACTTGGGCGTTCCTTTGATTCTTGGCTTGTCATTAAGTGTATCCTCCAATTTATTTAATGTTGAATATTTCAAAGCTGAAATTTCTCAAACTATTAGTTGCAGTTTAGGATGTAAAGTATTTAAAAAGTTCATCAAAATTGATCCCGGCGATTGTTTTTCCTTGGTACATCTCTTGTAACCTTCTTTTCCCTTCTTCCAGATGGGGCGCCCTGACTCCGTAACGAATCGACAGCGATGCCTCAATAAAAGCGGCCAAATGGTCACAAGCCTTAATAATTTTCCCATCCAACGGGCAAAACTGATCTTGATTATACTTTTCGGAGATTTCCTCACTTGATAATCCCTTAATTATTTCGCCTTGATCTATAATTTTATTTTCAAATTCATCCTCCACAAAAAACCGGATTTCTCGATGCCAGGCGGGTGGTAGTAACGGTAAGATTCTCTCTTCCACCTGAATTCCCTCATACTCCTTGATCAAGTCTTGAAGGCCTTCGATCGAGCTTTTCACCGGCGATACAATATCCCTGGTCAATACTTCCGGAAGATCATGAAAAAGAGCGCCGAAGTAATTATTATAGATCCGACGGTCGCAACCATCAATCTCAATCGTGCATAAATAAGCCAACATGGCTACAATGAGCATATGGCCCAATACCGAAGTCTTCGGAAGGCGCGGCGACTGGGCCCATCGTTGTTGAAACCGAAGTTGGCCGCAGAGATCGATGAAGCCGAAAGATTTCTTGCCGAGGGATATTTTTTGGACACCGATCAGATCGAAATAGTCTTCAATTTCATTTTCAATCTCTTCCTTGGTCCGTTCGATTCCATAAATAAACGGGTTCATGGTATAAATTATTTTAAACTCCCAATTGGTCGCGAGATAATGGGCTGCTTTTAATATTTTCCGTTCGAGCTTATATTGAGCAGGTTCTCCCAACAAGTACTCCCGAAACCTACCGGCAAAATTTCCTTTAAGGTTACCGATATCTGGTATTAATTGCTCCAGAACCCACTCATTGAGTTCCCTGCCTTTCCGATCCATCATCTGATGAAATACCGGTGGTTTAATATCAGTTAAAATCAACCGGTGGAGAAACTCAAAAAGGCCGCCCTCAATCAGACTAATCCAATTGATGGCGGCGTTCCGCTCATAGGTTTCATACTTGGCAATCACAAAAGCGATCAGCATTTTATGGGCTTGTTTGTCCAATTCGGTTAGTTCCACAGGGCGGACATGATCATTCCACCGCTGGATGCTGGCAGCATCATAAAACCGTTCAATAATTCCTTTTCCAATCATATTTCTACCTCAGCTTCTTCAGCTTCTTCTAAACGGACTATTGGATAAATTCGCCCAACTACCATATTTACCTTCTTAGCGGCCTAATTTTTACATTAGAAGCAATAGAAGCTTTTAAAACGATCTTAATTGACGTAGACGGCTACTTTGTTATAATATTCTTAACTGGAGGTTATTTAAATGATGAATCTAAAAAAAATCTGGGAAGCCCATCTTTCATTAGTCTTACTACTCTGGATAATTGTTACCGCTGCCATTCGTCCAGGCTGGGGCGTTTTTGGAGCAGGAATTCTCATCTGGATTGCTTTACTTTACTTGACCGCCCCCGGTGTTTTTTGGAACTATATTGCGCTAATCACACCTCATTCCGCCACCGTGGACCGATTGCTAGCCAAATCCGTTTCCTATAAACCATTAATTCCTTCCCCATATTTATTTTTGGGTTTAAGTTATGCCCGTGGTAAAAAGTGGGATCAAGCCATCCCTTTGCTTGAAAAAGCGGTTGAATACGCTCCGAAGCACCAAAAAAGCCGGAATATGCTACGATTAGGCGAAGTTTACCACGCCAACAGCCTTCATGAAAAAGCGCTGGCAACCTTTGAAGAGTTATTAAAAAATGGTTTTCATTCTACAGTCCTTTTTCAGAACTTAGCTTTTACCAATCTCCAACTCAACCGTCTTCCCGAAGCCCTGGAATACGCCAAAAAAGCAAGAGCCGGCAATTTGTCGGATATCAATCCGGTATTAATCCAAGCAAAAATTCATTTTACCATGGGCGATTATCAACAAGCCAAAGATGATTACCTATGGGTGATCGATCATCTAAAATGGCCGGTGGAATCCTTTTACTGGCTGGGTCGGGCTGAGTTGGAACTGGGTGAAACCGAATCTGCCGTCAATCATCTTCAAACAGCTGTGGAAAGAATTACAGCAGATCCCCTCCTGTCCGATGTTAGCAAAGAAGAAGCCGAGGAATGGTTGGACCGGGCCCTTGAAAGTAGGTAGAAATAGAAGGAGCGATAGAGGCGCAATCTAAAAAGGACTGCTTTTTGGGCAGTCCTTTTATTTTTAAAGAGACCTATTAACCGATTCTTACGCGTATTTCTTCTTCCCCAGCCAATCTTTGAGAATCGACCAAATGGGGCTGGCCACAAAGATTGAGGAATAGGTTCCGGCTGTCATACCGACGATTAGGGCAAAGAGAAACTCCCGTAAGTTCGGCACCACCAGAAACATTACTAAAATTGCCAATACCGTAGTGAAGCTGGTATTTAACGAACGGCGAAATGTTTGTAAGATACTGTAGTTGGCCACTTCGTCAAAGGTTACATCCCTATGCTTTGATCTGTCATTTTCACGGATCCGGTCAAATACGACAATGGTATCATTGATGGAATACCCGATTACCGTTAAGATCGCCGCAATCATCGTAACGTTAACTTCCAAACCGAATAACGCGAACGCGCCTATAACTAATAAAGAGTCATGAATCAAGGCGGCTATCGCCGCTATGCCGGATAGCAATTCAAACCTAAACCAGATATAAACCAGCATTAAAGCTATGGCGATCAGTACCGCGGTAAGCGAATTGGTCAATAGTTCCTTACCGATCAACGGAGCAACTCTGGTAATATCCAGTCCCTGGGTTTGTTCGGCTTCACCAAACTTGGCTTCAAGAGCATCAATTACGATCTCCTGTTCGGCGTCATTTAAAAACCGGGTATAGACCAAGACTTGATACTGCCTGTCACCATTGGAATCAATATACTCATTT
>Ga0123334_1006485_pt1 | contig 10807 bp, 8 predicted proteins | sample BiotimSIPDNA_FD_89706 | JGI IMG/M metagenome (GOLD analysis project Ga0123334, IMG submission 89706) | Anaerobic biogas reactor microbial communites from Washington, USA - Biogas_R1 time_0 SIP DNA | ecosystem: Engineered > Bioreactor > Anaerobic > Unclassified | place: Washington, USA | collected... | reverse complement strand
TGGTCTCATTCATTCTGACGATAATCTCCAGTTTCTGTCGGTCCGTGTACCTGAGGTGTTCGTTTTTCCTGCGCTTCTTGGTATACTGGTAGTGGCTCATGATGATCCTCCTGATGTTTAGTGATGAATCCATCTTACAGGATTGTCGTGAGCTTTTCTGTTTCACTTCATTCTACAACTCGCCTGAGCTGAAGAGTAATCGAAGGTAGCTTGACACTTGGTAATGCCATAAAGCAAAGAAGAAACGAATTAAAATTGACCATTGAATTGGCTGCATCAAAAGCGGGCGTTGGCACAAAAACATGGAGCCGTTATGAAGCCGACAGGTCAATACGCCAGGACAAGAGTGAGGGCTGACCTGAGCATGCTCCCTTTGACCGGATCATGGTCACTGCCGCCGCAGGCAAATTGCCGGAAATGCTTGTGGGGCAGTTGGCAGTGGGAGACCGGATGGTCGTCCCCGTTGAACAACCCGGTTTCCAGATCCTCAAGCTCATCGCCAGGGACGCCGAAGGCGATATCCATATTCAGGGTGCTGAAAGGGTCAGTTTTGTGGGACTGAAGGGGAGGTATGGTTGGGACTGAGGATGTACCTGATAGTTATCACAGCCGCGTACCCACCTGTCTTATCACTCATATATTGCCAGACTTCGAAAAACATGATAAAATAAAGGTAATATCCTTTTGAGTTGCGGTATCACAGATAAAAAAACCCCATGAAGGAGAGGCCAGCCATGAAAAAAGCGAGGATGATCCTGGACCGCGATTTTGCCATCGGACAGGTGGACAAGCGCATTTATGGTTCCTTCATCGAGCACCTGGGCCGCGCGGTGTATGGCGGTATCTATGAACCCGGGCACCCAACCGCTGATGCAAATGGTTTCCGCCGGGATGTCATCGACCTGGTTCGCAAACTGGATGTGCCCATTGTGCGCTATCCGGGAGGCAACTTTGTCTCAGGTTTCAACTGGGAGGATGCCATTGGCCCCGTTAAAACCCGCCCCAGGCGGCTGGACCTGGCCTGGGCCGCCACGGAAACCAATGAAGTGGGCCTGCACGAATTCGTCCAGTGGGCCAAGGATGCCAACACTGAAGTCATGTACGCGGTTAACCTGGGCACCAGGGGCGCGGATGCCGCCCGCAATGTGGTAGAGTACGCCAACCATCCCGGCGGTACATACTGGAGTGACCTGCGAATAAAGAACGGCGCAAAGGCCCCCTTTGGCATTAAACTGTGGTGCCTGGGCAACGAAATGGACGGCCCATGGCAGATGTGCCAGAAACCCGCTTACGAGTACGGGCGTGTTGCCAACGAGGCCGGAAAAATGATGAAATGGGTAGATCCTGCCATAGAATTAGTCGCCAGTGGTTCATCCAATCATGATATGCCCACCTTCGGCGCCTGGGAATATCAGATGCTGGATGAATGCTATGACCAGGTGGACTATGTGTCCATTCATCGCTACTACGGGAATCCAACCGGAGACACCCCCGGCTTCTTGGCACGCAGCATGGATATGGACGCCTTTATCAAAACGGTGGTGGCCATCTGTGATGCTGTGGGCGGGAAGAAACACAGCAGAAAAAAGCTAAACCTGTCATTTGATGAATGGAACGTGTGGTATCACTCAAACGAGCAGGACAAGGAGCTTGTTAAACAGGACAAGTGGGCCAAAGCCCTCCCATTGCTGGAAGATATTTACAACTTTGAAGACGCCTTGCTGGTGGGCAGCATGCTGATCACCATGCTGCGAAACGCTGACCGCGTCAAAGTAGCCTGTATGGCGCAGCTGGTCAATGTCATCGCTCCCATCATGACCCGAGATAGCGGCGGCGCGTGGGCACAAACCATTTATTGGCCCTTGCTGCATGCCAGCAAATACGGCCGGGGAACTGCGCTCAGGCCCATTGTCCACTCCCCCACATATGACTGCACTGACTATACCGGCGTGCCGCTGCTTGATGCTACCGCCGTGCTGGGAGAGAGCGGATTTGTCACCATCTTTGCCGTCAACCGAGATTTGGCGGAGGATATGGAACTGGTTTGTGACCTGCGCGCCTTTGGGGAGCTCATGCCAGCGGAGCATATCCTCATGCATCACGACGATGTCAAGGCGATCAACACCGAGGACAATCAAGATAATGTGGCACCGTCAAAAGGGAAACATGGGCAAATGGACAATGGCAGACTCACCATCCAAGTCCCCGCCCTCAGCTGGAATGTTATTCGATTAATGCCTGCGGCTTTATGATATTTTTGATCAATAACACCGGGTTTAGTCTTTAATCCCTGTCATCACAATGCCTTCAACGAAGTAGTTTTGCCCTAACAGGTAGAAGATGATGCCCGGGACAAAGGCCATACAGGTGGCCGCCATGATTTTGGACCAGTCTGACTTCAGCGCCCCCTTAAAGAGCGACAAGCCCAGGACGATAGTGAAATCCTCCTGTTTGTTGATGTAAACCACCTGTTGCAGAAGGTCATTCCACAACTCGATGAACTTAAGCAACGCCACCACGATCATGGCGCTTTTTATGTTTGGAAGCAGGATGCTGAAGAGAATCCGGTAGGGACCGCAGCCGTCAATGGTGGCCGCTTCATCCAACTCCCGGGGCACCATTTTGACGAACTGGCGGATCAGGAAAATATTAAAAGCGCCTCCACCGCAAAAGTGCGGAAGAATCAGCGGCCAATAAGTCCCTCCCAGCCCAAGGATCTTGTTCCAGGCGAGGTAGAGCGGCACCAGGGTCACCATGGTGGGCAGCAGCATGGAGCCCACACACAGGGCGAACAGAAACTTCTTTCCACGAAACCTGAGGCGGGCAAAGGCATAGCCGCTCATGGTGGCGGTGATGGTAGCGCCCAGGACCGAGGGCAGGATGATGGTGAACGTGTTGCGCAGGTAGGTCCAGAAGGGAAACTGTTCCAGGGTGGCCGGGAAATTTCCCCATCGCCACTCAGGCGGCACAAGCGCCGGCGGATAGGCGTAAAGCTCGGCGTTGGTCATCAGGGAGGATCTGAAAATCCAGTAGATCGGAAATATGACCAGGAGTGTCAAAATCACAAGCAGCGCGAATGTCAGGCCGTTGAACACGGCTTCCCTGCGCCTGCGTGACTTGAGTGCGCCGGTTACGGCGGATGGATTGTTCATCACTCGCGTTCATCCCCCATGTAGAAAATCCAGCGCCGGCTGGTGGCAAACAAGATGCCGGTAAAGACGGCGATCAGTACAAAGAAAACCTCCGCGATAGCACAGGCATAGCCCATTCGGCTGTTGATAAACGCTGATCGATACAAAAGAAAACTGAGGAAAGTCGTAGAGTTCCCAGGGCCGCCGTTGGTTAGGGCCAGGGCGGGTGTGACGACCTGAAGGTTGGTCACCAGGGACATCAAGAGGTTATAGAAGATAATGGGCGTCATAAAGGGTATCGTGATTTTCCAGAAACGCTGCCAGGCGTTGGCTCCGTCTATTTCCGCCGCCTCATAATAGGTTCGCGGCACGTTTTGAAGGCCGGCAAGATAGATGACGATCAGGTTGCCCGACAGCCAGACGGCAATCAGTGCAAGCGATGGTATCACCAGCCTTGCGCTGTCCAGGAACATGATGCGCCCCAGCCCCAGTTGTGTTGAGAGGTAGTTGAAGAGGCCGTGGTTATAATCATACAACCAGCTCCAGCCCAGATAAACAGCCATTGCGGGCAGCACATAGGGCAGGTAAAACGCCGCCCGGAAGAAGCCCCGGGCCGGGATCCTGCGGTTGAGCATCAGGGCAATGATCAGCGACCAGATCATGCTGCCAATCACCGCCAACAGCGCATAATATACGGTGGCCTTGACGGAATCATAGAAGTACGGATCCCGCGTGAAAAGGCGCACATAATTGTCGATGCCCACAAAGGTAATCGGGCCAAAGCCCTTCCAGCTGAAGAAAGCAAGGACGAAAACGGCGATCAGCGGGATATAGGTGATCAAGCTTAAACCTACCAGGGAGGGGAAAATCAGCACATAAGCTGCCCGTCCCTCAAGCCTTTGCATCCGGCTGCGTGGCCTTTTGATGGTGCGATCCATACATGCGCTCCTTTTGCTAAATGCGTTTCCGCCAGAAAATCAAGATGCGGGGAAACACCCTCAGACGAGTGTTTCCCCGCGCTGTGGGAACCGGGCTTTCACAATAATCGTTCAGTGTGTTTAAAAATCCTCAATGGATGCGGCGAGATTGGCAAAATTGTCGGTGATCACCTGTTCAGCGGTTTGCTCACCCACCCACACGGGACTTAAGACGGAGCGCAGCAGCTCGATGAACTGGTTGGTGTTGGGGGTGTAGTACCAGCAGGTGGAGATGGCCGCTTCGTTGGTGAAGTCCACCAGAACAGAACGCGCCATGTCATTGTCCTTCACCGGGAACTCCTCGTCCTTGAGCCACTTGTCGATGTCTTCCTCGTTGTGGTAGTACTTCTCCAGCAGCGGCATCCAAATGCCTGTCTGGATGAGATTCCAGCTGTTTTCTTCCTGGGTGTACCAGGCGATGAATTCCTTGGCCTCTGCCAGATGCTTACTCTGGGCAAACACTACCTGCGGCCCGGCGGTGGCGATGGTGACCTTTTCCTTCATGTAGGGCAGGACGCCGATTCCGAAGTTGATGCCGGAGGAGGACATGCTGGTGCCCATGTTCCATGCGCCGCCGGTGGCCATGGCGACTGTGCCGGAGGCTACGGAGCGGACAATGCCTTCATCAGCCAGTCCCAGGTAGAGGGGTTGAACATGTTCCACCAGGGTCAGGTCGGCCACCTTCTGGATGGATTCCATGGCCTCAGGAGAGTTGATCAGGCACTCTTTCCCGTCAGGGGAGAACCAGCGCCCGCCGTTTGAGTGCGCCCAGACTTCCAGCTGCCAGGTCCAGTTATCCACTACACAGCCATACTGCACGATGTTGTCCGGATCAAAGCCGTCCTCACCGGGGTGCTTGCCGTCTTTATCAATGGTCAGTTTCCCGGCGACTTCAACGAACTCGTCCCAGCTCCAGGCGTCCTCAATTTTGGCGGGAGGATAGGGCAGCCCCGCCGCGTCAAACATGTCTTTATTATAGTACATGATCAGCGTTTCGGTGCAGCCCGAGTAGGCCACGGGAGTGACGCCTTCGTTCTTGAATGTGACCGCGTCAAGCGGCTGGGAATCCTTGCCTGCGTACATGTCGGACACATCTGCCAAAAGCCCGGCGTTGGCAAAGGCCAGCACGCCGTTCTCGTTCATAATGCCGCAGTCAGGCATGGTGTTGGCGGCGGCCATGGTCTGCAGTTTTGTGGTGTACTGCTCATTTGGGATGTTCATCAACTTCACAAAGACCTTGTCCTGTGAGGCGTTGTAGACATCCAGAATGGCTTGGGTGGAAGTCGATTCATCCGGCGTTCCCCAGTAGGAGTAGGTGATGGTGACACGCTCCTCCGCCAACGCAATGGTTCCCGTGAGTGACATCAGGAGAACCAGCGCTGTCACCAACGGCAGCAGTTGCAGTTTCCTCTTCATTCCGTTTCCTCCTTAAATATTAGCACTTATGTGCCAGAATACAGGTTTATCCACACCGTCATTTCGCCCTCGCCCCTGTTCTCCCAAGCCCTGTAGGGGATAAAGGTCAACTTGCAGGGCAAATAGGCCGGCATTTTCTCAGAATAGAGTTCACCATCCCAACTGCTTTCGGCCATACGAAAGCCTGTGGTTTCAAATACGGGAAGACCGGACATGGTCCTGCCAGGCACCGGTATAAACCGGGCGTCAGCCTTAAGGCTAAGGCCAGACAACCACGGCCCGTTGTCTTTCTCCTCCAGGCAGTACACCTCAAGTCCCCGCATTAGGCAGGCTTTCCCCGCATTGGCGATGACCCGAGGGTGGGCGCGGATAAGACGCAGGCGGGGAATTAGCTTATAAGTGTAATCCGCGCTGCCGCCGGAATGGCGGAAGATATGCTCCTGGCCTTTGGTTTCCCCACTATCGGCTGAAAACACATGGCCCTCAGGGATTCTAAGCCGGAGATTCATTGGCCCACCCTTTAGGCTAAGCTGATAATCCTCTCCCTGATTTTCCAAGTGGAGGCTTAATCCCTCATCCTCATATACGCTCGCGATATGGGCAAGCACGCACACCTCTCCTTCCCGCCTGGCATAGAGGCTGCCGGACAGGGAGGGCAAGGTGCGGGCGATGTTGGGCGGGCAGCAGGCCACGCCAAACCAGCTTTGCCTAACAGGCTTCACATGGGCGTAGGTCATATTCGCGCGAATCGCTTCCGGACGCACTGAAAGAGGATTGACATAAAAGAAATGCTTTCCATCATTCCCCATGCCGGCAAGAACAGTATTTTTAAGCGCCCGCTCCCAAAGGTCGTAATAAGAAAGCTCCCCGGTCAATAGCGCCATGCGCCGGGAAAAGAGCATCAGCCCAATGGAGGCGCAGGTTTCACAGTACATGCTGTCATTGGGCAGGTCCCAATCCGTGGTGAAGCGCTCCCCAAAGCTGGCGGAACCAATACCGCCGGTGACATACATGCGCCGTGTCCGCACATTTTCGGCCAGGGCGCGGCAGGCGTCACACAGTGCTTCTTCTCCTGAATGGCGGGCTGCGTCAGACATGGCCGAATAGAGATACATGGCGCGAACCGCGTGCCCCTCGGCGCTATCCTGCTCCCTGACGGGCTTATGTGCCTGGAAGTATTGGTCGTCAAAGCATTTCATGTCCTCCCAAATCCAGGCATGCCGGGGGTCATTGCGCTCCAGGTCCAGCAGATTAACACCTGAGCCCCGCACATCAATGAAGTGCTGGGCCAGTGTGAGGCAAAATTCCCCGCCAGTGTGCTCGTAAAGCCTGATGAGCGCAAGCTCAATCTCCGGGTGGCCCGGATACTGCCTAAGGGGCATGAAATAGTCGTAAAGATGCCGTGCCAGCTTTATGGCGCTATCCAGCAGTTTCTCCCCGCCGCCCGCCTGTGCGTAGGCCACCGCCGCTTCAATCATATGGCCGGCACAGTACAACTCGTGCCCTTCCATCATATTGGTGTACCGCTCCTGCGGTTTCATGAGAGTGTAATAGGTATTGAGGTAGCCGTCTTCCTGCTGCGCCCGGGCGATAAGCGCTGCCGCTTCATCGGCCAGGGCAGCCAGCTTCTCATCCCACTGGATTGCCAGGGTATAAGCGACCGCTTCAATCCATTTGTATAAATCGGAATCCTGGAACACCATGCCGCCGTGTTTGGCCGTGATGTCACCGGCAGCCGCTTTGAAATTACGAATACAGTGGCTTTTCTCCGCTCCCTCAACCCGGTCATTGAGGATTTCCCACTGGTAGGGCAGCACAACTGTACGCACCAGATTGATACGTTCCAGCCAGGTCGGATCCGTGATGCGTACCTTGGTGAATGGCAGAAGAGTCAGCAACTTCATCACCTCATTAAGGTAAAATTTAACTTACTAACTTTATCTTACTTGTGTAATTCAATCTTGTCAAGACGTTTTATAACAATATTCGGGTAAATATTGGTTAATTTCCACGAAAATTAGAATAGTGACAAATAGCGCTTGACGGGAAGCAAGATTGAGGTTAATATTTTACCAAAAGATTGCGCGGCGGAGGATTGGCATGGCGACGATGAAGGAAATAGCGGAAAAGGCAGGCGTGTCCACGGCAACGGTATCCCATGTGGTCAACGGCACCAAACAGCTCACCCCCGCCACAACAAAGCGGGTGCAGGAGGTAATGCGGGAACTGGGCTATCGTCCCAAAAAGAGCTTCCTGGCGCAGCATCCCTTGCGCTGCAACGTCATCGGCGTATTGGTGGAGGATATGTGCTGCTTCCCTGTGCCGGATATTTTGTGCGGAATCTCAGAAGCACTGGAGCCGTTTGGGTATCATATCTTGCTTCATAACATGCACCTCTATGACATCATCTACAACCAGTATGAGATGATCGGCGCTTACCGTGAGCAGGTCAACCAGGAGGTGGGTGTGCTTCTGGATGCAAAGGTGGAGGGAATTATCTATGTGGCTATCCATGACCGCCATCTGGATGGCCTGCTGGACCCTGTGTCCTGCCCTGTGACCTATGCCTATTCGCTTGGTTCATCAAGGGATTTCTTTGTGACGTATGGGAACAAGGAGAGCGCGACTGAAATCGCCCGTTGTCTGATTGCCCGAGGGCATCACCGTATTGCGATTATTGCCGGCCACCCCCATTCCTTCCCCACCATGAAGCGCCTAAGCGGCTTTCAGATAGCCCTGCAGGAGGCTGGCCTTACTATCCCGGATGGGTTTTTGGCCTATGGCAACTGGGAATACGAATCCGGCTACAAAAAAACGGTGGATTTGCTGAAACTTCCTGAACTGCCCACAGCCGTTTTCGCGATGAATGACGCAATGGCCGCCGGCTGCCTGCACGCGCTGCTGGACAACGGCCTGAGGGTTCCCGAAGATGTGTCACTCATCGGCTTTGATAACCGCGAAATTTGTGAATACCTTAGGCCCAAACTGACCACCATTGAGCTCCCGGTGCGTGAAATCGGCCGGCAGGCCGGCAATTTGGTCATGGAACAAATTGCCTCTCAGGATGACGAACCCCGTTCCATTATTCTTCCCTGCAAACTGGTTGAGCGCGATTCAGTGGCCGCGCCAACCCAAGCGGGTATCCCGGAATCTTTATGATACCGGGATTTATCCAGTGATTTTCTGTCAGTTGAGGATAACGCCCATATCGCGCAGCCTGTCCTCCAGCTTATTATAATCACCGTCAAACAAGTGGGCTGCTATCTCAGCCTTAACCGCTCCGTTGACATTCTCGATCAGATCATCCACAAACAGGCACTTGCTTGGCACTAGGGCGTGTTGACACTACTGAAGCCAAATAGTAATAAAGGCAAACTGTATGATCGCCAGAAACATCATGTCCGTTTTATCGTAGCGTGTACAGACCTTTCGGAATTCTTTGAGCCTGAGAAAGAGGCGCTCCACCATGTTGCGCCGCTTGTACTTCTCCTTGTCATACTCCCAGGGGTCTTTACTGTTACTCTTTGGCGGAACGATAGGTTCATGCCCATTGGAGGCGGCCAGTGCGCGGGTTTCATCACCTTCATAGGCTCTATCCATCAGCAAGGTGATGCCCTCAAAGGCTTCGCCGATTGCGACTATTGAGATACGTCCTTCGGATGCATCGTGACGGCTTCCGCTGGAAAGGTGCATCTCAACGATGACCTTATCATCTGCGGATACCACATGAAGCTTGGTGTTCCAACCGCCTCACGATTTACCGATGGCTTGTTCCCCGAGTTTTTTAAAGCCCCGTGTCCATCGGGGTGTACCTTGCACGATGTGCTGTCCAAGGCGAGAACCTCTACGCGCACCGCTATGATCTCTTGCGCCTGTAATGCCGCAAAAATCCTCTGCAAAACGCCGTTCTTGGCCCATCGGCTGAACTTCTTATAGATCGTAGACTAGCTGCCAAACTCCTTGGGCAACGCACGCCACTTACAACCGTTTTCGGCCATATACAGAATAGCGTTGATAAAATCCCGATTCTCAGTCTTTACATTCCCGCGCTGAATCGGAAAGTGACCAGCTATCCGCTCATATTGCGCATCTGTTATCTTCATGCTGTTATTCTATACCATTTAATCATTAGTGTCAACACGTTCTAGTGCATTGCCTAACATATCGTAGCAACAAACCACGAACCATACCCATGTCATTTCCTGCAACCAGATTACACTGTTGCATTTCATAATCCCAAATGCAACTACCTATCCGAAAATGCAACTACCTCCCCTCCCCCGTGTTTTTGTATCAATTTTCGGTTCCATATACACAAGTACCCCAGGAATATCAATGATTCCTGGGGTTCCTTCTTTCAAAATACCACGTTGAATACCACGCTCGTGAATCCGTCACACCAAAACCATCATCTGCCCAGGCGTATCTTGCAATGAAAAAGGAGCGTTTCCATGCTCCCAGAGGCTCACTCAGCCAGCCAGCGACCAGTACGCCGCAGGGCTTGGAGATGTTTCTGGCATCTTATCCATTGATGGACATACTTCATTGATAACATGATATGGTAAACTATCCCTATCTTTAGGAAACGGGGTCAGAGCAATGCAGCCAGGGATGGGCCGCGGGCGCGGCGGCTTTTTGACGGAAGAGGAAAAGGCGAAAAGACCGCGCATCACCGGAGCCTTTCTGAGACGGATTCTCTCCTATTTGTTGCCTTACTGGAAGCAGATGCTGCTGGTGCTGCTGGCCATTCTGCTGGCCACGGTGCTCAGGCTTTTGCCCTCCATCTTAACGGGCAGAATCATTGACGATGGCCTGATTGGGCGGGATTTGAATGCGCTGGTCCTGCTGATCGCGCTGTCCGTTGGCGTCACCCTGGCGGCCAACCTGGTGGGCTTGCTTGAGAGCTATCTGAATGTCTGGGTTTCCCAGCAGATCAGCTTTGACATGCGCAACCGGATGTTTCGCCACCTGCAGGGTATGTCCCAGCGCTTTTTCACCGGCAGCCATCAGGGCAACCTGATCACCCGCATGACCAGCGACATCGCAGGCGTCCAGCAAACCCTTGCCGGCACCTTCACCAGCATCATCTCCAATATCCTCACTCTGGTGGTGGCCGCGGTGGCGATGTATCAAAAGAACTGGATTCTGGCCACGGTGGGCCTGGTTATCGTGCCTCTTTTTGCCCTGCCCACACGCCGGGCGGGGAAGACCCGCTGGACGCTGACCCGGGAGGCCCAGGAGAGCCAGGACGAAATCAACGGCATCCTGAACGAAACCCTGTCC
>Ga0123334_1006483_pt1 | contig 10808 bp, 22 predicted proteins | sample BiotimSIPDNA_FD_89706 | JGI IMG/M metagenome (GOLD analysis project Ga0123334, IMG submission 89706) | Anaerobic biogas reactor microbial communites from Washington, USA - Biogas_R1 time_0 SIP DNA | ecosystem: Engineered > Bioreactor > Anaerobic > Unclassified | place: Washington, USA... | reverse complement strand
GGGCGTGGGTGACGCAGGGCGGCAAGTAAAAACTACACGGGCGCTTAGCCGTAAGGCCCACCAGCGAGACCATCTGTTGCACGATGTTTGCAAAGTGGGTGCAGTCCTGGCGTGATCTGCCCATGAAATACAACCAGTGGTGCTCGGTCATGCGCTGGGAAAAGACCACGCGCCCGTTCCTGCGCACGGCGGAGTTCTGGTGGCAGGAAGGCCACACCGTGCACGCCACGGCCGAAGAAGCGCAGGAAGAAACGTTGCAAATGCTGGAGGTGTACCGCGAGGTCTGTGAGGACGTGTTGTCCATCCCGGTGTTTGCCGGCCGCAAGAGCGACAAGGAAAAATTCGCCGGCGCCCGCGCCACCTATTCCGTAGAGGCCATGATGCAGGATGGCAAGGCGCTGCAAGCCGCCACCTCGCACAATTTCGGCACCAATTTTTCAGAGCCGTTTGAGATTCAGTTTTTGGACAAGGACGGAGCACTGAAGTACTGCCATGAAACCAGCTGGGGCGCGTCCACGCGCTTGATTGGCGCGCTCATCATGACCCACGGCGATGAACGCGGGCTGCGCCTGCCGCCCAAGGTAGCGCCGCTGCAGGTTGTAATTTTGCCCATTGCCGCGCACAAGGGCGGCGTGATGGATGTGTGTGAAGATGCTTTTGCACAGCTCAAGGGTGCAGGTATCCGTGTCAAGCTGGATGACCGCGATCATGTCACCCCCGGTTGGAAGTTTAATGAGTGGGAGCTGAAGGGCGTACCGCTGCGTTTGGAAATTGGCCCCCGCGACATTGCCAATGGCGTGGCCAGCTATATGCGGCGCGACACGCTGGAAAAGGGAACGCTGGCGCTGGACAATCTGACGCAGGGCGTGGCGGATTTGCTCGAGGATATTCAGGGCACGCTGCTTGCGCAGGCACGTGCGTTTATGGATGAAAAGACCCGCGATGTGTTTACCATGGAGGAATTGGCTGCACAGGTGGACGGCGGCTATGCCCGCGCCATGTGGTGCGGCGAGCGTGAATGCGAGGACAATGTAAAGGAAGAAACCGGCGCTACCACCCGCAACATGCCCTTTGACCAGACGCCCTTTGCAGATACCTGCGCAGCCTGCGGCAAAAAGGCGCAGCATGTGATGTACTTCGCCCGGTCATATTAATAGCCGGGCGGGGAGATGCGATACACCCGAATCCATGTGCATCGAGAACGGGCGATATGCATTAAAGATGATAGCATACAGCCTGTTTTTAGAGCGTACATAGCAAAATAGAAATCATAAAATTACGAAAAACACTTGCACAGACAGCTTGACCCGCGTATAATGGTCAAGCTGTCCCTTTTGGGATGGGTGATAGGTTGCCGCTCTGGCCGGAGCGGGGAATTATCGCCAGCCTAGTACCTGGATACCGGGTAGCGGACCCTCGCCGTTTGACCAGACGGCCTGCACGGACAGCAGCCCACCGTCTACTGCGTGACAACGGGCGAGTGCAGAGGTTCGAACGACGAAGGAGGATCAACATGGCCAACCAGAAAATCCGTATCAAGCTCAAAGCGTACGAGCACAACCTGATTGATCAGTCGGCCGAGCGCATTGTCGAAACCGCCAAGCGTACCGGCGCGCGCGTATCAGGCCCCATCCCGCTGCCCACCGACAAGGAGATCATCACCATCCTGCGGGCGCCGCATAAGGATAAGGACAGCCGTGAGCAGTTCGAACGCCGTACGCACAAGCGCCTGATTGATATTCACAACCCCAATGCACGCACTGTGGACGCGATGATGAAGCTGGATCTTCCCGCCGGCGTCGAAATCGAAATCAAACTGTAAGGCAGGAGGCAGCAACAAGATGAAGAAAGCGATTCTGGGCAAGAAGCTGGGGATGACCCAGCGGTTCTTAGAAGACGGGCGTTTGGTACCCGTCACGGTCATTTTGGCCGGCCCCTGCACCGTGGTGCAGAAAAAAACTTTGGAGCGCGATGGCTACGAGGCCGTGCAGTTGAGCTTTGACGAACTGCCCGAGAACCGTGCCAAGAAACTGGTGAACAAGCCGACCGCCGGGCATTTTGCCCGCGCTAACGTTGCGCCTGCCCGTTACCTGCGCGAGTTCCGCCTGCAGGATTCGGCTTCCTATGAAGTGGGGCAGAAGGTACAGGCCGATGTGTTTGCCGCGGGCGATCGCATTGACGTGACCGGCACCAGCAAGGGCCATGGCTTTACCGGCGTTATCTACCGCTGGAACCAGCGCCGCGGCCCCGCGTCACATGGCTCTAAGTATCACAGGGGTCCAGGTGCCATGAGCGCCAACTCCACCCCGTCCAAAGTTTTCAAGAACAGGCACATGTCGGGTCATTACGGTGTCGAGCGTGTCACGATCCAGAACCTGGAAGTCGTGGAAGTAGATGCCGAGCGCAACCTGCTGTTGGTCAAAGGGGCGGTTCCCGGCCCCAAAAACGGCCTGCTGCTGGTGCGCAACACCTGCAAGGCTTGATGAGGAGGAAGTATGCCAACCATTAATGTTGTCAATATGCAGGGTAAGCCGGCCGGCACCATGGAGCTGAATGAGGCTGTTTTCGGCGTCGAGCCCAATGTGGCCGCCCTGCACCTGGTCGTCCGCTCCATCCTGGCCAGCCGTCGCCAGGGCACCCAAAGCGCTCTGACGCGCAGCATGGTGCGCGGCGGTGGCCGCAAGATTTATCGCCAGAAGGGCACTGGCCGTGCACGCCATCATGGTAATCGTGCACCGCAGTTCCGTCATGGCGGCGTAGCGTTTGCTCCGCAGCCGCGCGACTATGTGGTCAACGTGCCCAAAAAGGTGCGCCGCCTGGCGCTCAGGAGCGCGCTGTCGGCCAAGTATAACGCCGGCGAAATGATCGTAGTAGATGAAATTAAGCTCAACGAAGTAAAGACCCGCGTGGTGGCCAAGATGCTCAATGACTTGGGCGTGACCAAGTCGGCGCTGATGGTGCTGCCCACTTTCGATGACGGTGTGGTGCGTGCTTCGCGCAACATCAAGAAGCTATATCAGGCGTCTGTCAACACCCTCAATGTGTATGACATCCTGCGCGTCGGCCAGCTCATCGTCACCAAGGACGCGATTTCCGGTATTGAGGAGGTGTTCGCACAATGAAGAACCCCCATGACATCATCCTGCGCCCTGTGCTTACCGAAAAGGGCTACGATGGCATCGCAGACAAGCGCTATGTGTTTGAAGTAGCGGTCAAAGCCAACAAGGTGGAGATCAAGCAGGCGCTGGAAGCCGTGTTCAAGGATATCAAGGTGCAGCGCGTCAACACCCTGCGCAGGATGGGCAAGATCAAGCGCCAGGGCCGCACCCAGGGCCGCACTGCCGAAGTCAAGAAGGCCTATGTCACCCTCACGAAGGACAGCAAGCCGATTGAATTCTTCGAAGGCATGATCTAAGGGAGGAGAGACAAGATGGCAATTCGTGTTTATAAGCCGACCTCGCCGGGACGCCGCCTGATGAGCGTGCTCTCGTTTGAGGAAATTACCCAAAAGGCTTCCGTCAAGTCCCTGCTGGCCCCCAACAAGAAGCATGCGGGCCGCAACAAACAGGGCAAGATCACCGTCCGCCACAAGGGCGGCGGCCATAAAACCAAGTATCGTCTGATTGATTTCAAGCGCAACAAGCTCAATGTCCCGGCCAAGGTAGCCGGCATTGAGTATGATCCCAACCGTTCGGCGTTTATCGCGCTGCTGCACTATCTGGATGGCGAAAAACGCTACATCCTGGCCCCCTTGGGCCTGAAGGTAGGCGACATGGTGGTGGCCGGTGAAGATGCCGATATCATCCCGGGCAATGCGCTGCCCATCGCCAACATCCCCGTGGGCACGCTGATTCACAACATCGAACTGCGCCCCGGCTCCGGCGGACAGCTGGTACGTTCGGCGGGCACCTATGCGCAGCTGATGGCCAAGGAAGACTCCTACGCGCAGGTGCGTCTGCCCTCCGGTGAGGTGCGCCGCGTTCCGATCAATGGCTATGCCACCATCGGCACCGTTGGCAACACGGACCACGAAAACGTCCGCATCGGCAAGGCTGGCCGCAGCCGCAACATGGGCATCCGCCCGACAGTACGCGGCTCGGTCATGAACCCGGTGGATCACCCGCACGGCGGCGGCGAAGGCAAATCGCCCATCGGCATGCCCAGCCCTGTGACCCCATGGGGCAAGCCCGCGCTGGGTCTGAAAACCCGCAAGCGCAAGAAATACTCCAACCGCTTGATCGTCAAGCGCAGGAATGTGAAGTAACCCCGCGGGGTGAGAGGAGGAAACATCTGTGAGCCGTTCGATTAAAAAGGGCCCCTATGTAAGCGAAGCGCTGCTAAAGCGCATCGTTGAAATGAATAAGACCGGCAAAAAGTCCGTCCTGAAAACCTGGTCGCGGGCAAGCACCATTTTCCCGGATTTCGTCGGACACACCATCGCTGTGCATGATGGCCGCAAGCATGTGCCGGTATATGTTACCGAGGATATGGTTGGCCACAAGCTGGGTGAATTTGCCCCCACGCGCACCTTCAGAGGGCATGCGGGCGAAAAAACCAGCGGCAGGAAGTAAGGAGGAGGACATACATGGCAACCAATACCCAGAAGAAAGGACTGCGGCATGATGCCAACCGCGACCCGCGGCCCAAGGCGCATGCGCGGCATGTCCGCATCTCCTCCCGGAAGGTCAAGATTGTAATCGACCTGATTCGCGGCAAATCGGTGGATCAGGCGTTGGCCATCCTTGCGTTTACCCCCAAGGCAGCTTCGCCCATCGTAGCCAAATTGCTCAACAGCGCTATCGCCAATGCGGTAAACAATCAGGAAATGGATCGTTCGGCGCTGTATGTGGCGGAGATTTATGCCAACCCCGGCCCTACGCTCAAACGGTACTTGCCGCGTGCACGCGGCAGTGCGGCGCCCATCCTGAAGCGCACAAGCCACATCAGCGTAGTGCTGGACCAGAAATAAAAGGAGGGACGCAGAATGGGTCAGAAAGTAAATCCGCACGGCGCACGCGTAGGCGTAATTTTCGACTGGAGTACGCGCTGGTTTGCTGATAAAAATTCGTTTGCTGACAACCTGGTAGAGGACCATGAGATCCGCGAGGACCTCAAAAAGCGTTACTATCAGACCGGCATCAGTCGTATCGATATCGAGCGTAGCGCAGCGCGCATGACGATCAACATCTTTACCGGCAAACCCGGTATGATCATTGGCCGCGGCGGCAAGGGCATTGAGGAGCTCAAGGCCTATGTTGAAAAGAAACTGGGCCGCTCGGTAAACATCAACATCATGGAGGTCAAGAACCCCGATGCTGATGCGCAGCTGGTGGCCGAGAACATCGCCCAGCAGCTGGAACGGCGTATTTCGTTCCGCCGTGCCATGAAGCAGAGCATTCAGCGCGCACTGCGCGCCGGCGCCAAGGGCATTAAGACCCAGGTCTCCGGCCGTCTGGGCGGCGCTGACATCGCCCGCAGCGAGCACTATCATGAGGGATCCATCCCGCTGCAGACGCTGCGCGCAAACATTGATTATGGCTTTGCCGAGGCCAAAACCACTTATGGTCGCCTGGGTGTCAAGGTCTGGGTGTATAAGGGACAGATTCTCCCGCAGGCCAAGAAATCCCGCGTCCGCACCGAAGGAGGCAAGTAACCCATGTTGATGCCCAAGAGAGTTAAGCACCGCAAGCAGTTCCGCGGACGCATGAAAGGCAAAGCGCACCGCGGCAACGTGGTCAGCTATGGCGATTACGGCCTGGTTGCGATGCAGCCGAGCTGGGTGACCAGCCAGCAGATTGAGGCAGCCCGTATTGCGCTTACGCGTCATACCAAGCGCGGCGGCCAGGTATGGATCAAGATTTTCCCGGACAAGCCTGTCACTGAAAAGCCTGCCGAAACCCGCATGGGTTCGGGCAAGGGTTCTCCCGAATACTGGGTAGCAGTTGTGAAGCCCGGCCGTGTGATGTTTGAGGTAGGCGGCGTAGACGAAGCTGTAGCGCGTCAGGCCCTGACGCTGGCAGCGTCCAAACTGCCGCTCAAGACAAAGATCGTGTCGCGTGAGCAGCTCAATCCCAAGGATGGCGGTGAAAATTAATGAAAGTCAGCGAATTTACATCCATGAAGCCGGAGGAATTGACGGCCAAGATCGCCGAGTTAAAGAGCGAGCTGTTCAACCTTCGCTTCCGCCTGGCTACCGGCCAGCTGGAAAACACCATGCAAATTACCGCGGTCAAGCGTGACATCGCGCGCGCCCTGACCGTACAGACCCAGGCGCTCAAGAAAAAAGCGTGAAAGGAGGCAGGTTCATGGAAGGCACCACTCGAGGCATCCGCAAGACCCGCACGGGCGTTGTGGTAAGCGACAAGATGGACAAGACGATCGTCGTGGCTACCAGCACTTTGACACGGCACGAACTGTACGGCAAAATCATGAAGCGCACCAGCAAGGTGAAGGCGCATGACGAGCTGAACCAGTGCTCTGTGGGCGACAAAGTCCGCATTGCAGAGACCAGGCCCCTTTCTAAGGATAAGCATTGGCGGCTGGTCGAGGTTATCGAAAAGGCGAAGTAAGCCCGATCACACAGGCGACCTCTCATGGGCCCAGGGCCACATGATGAGGATTTGATAAAGGAGGAAACCCGTACTATGATTCAGCCGCAATCGCGACTCAAGGTCGCCGACAACTCCGGCGCTAAGGAAATCATGTGCATTCGGGTGCTGGGCGGCTCTTTCCGCCGTACAGCATCGATTGGCGATGTGATTGTCGCCAGCGTGAAGACCGCTACGCCGGGCGGCCAGGTGAAGAAGGGTGACGTAATTCGGGCGGTTATTGTCCGCACGGCCAAGCAGCGTCGCAGGCCGGATGGCAGCTACATCCGTTTTGACGACAATGCCGCTGTGATCATCGGGGCCGACAAGCAGCCCCGTGGCACCCGTATCTTTGGGCCGGTCGCCCGCGAACTGCGCGAGAGAGATTATATGCGCATTATCTCGCTTGCCCCCGAAGTTCTGTAAGGAGGACACGATGAAAGTACACGTAAAGACCAAGGACGAAGTCATCGTTATCGCGGGCAAGGATAAAGGCAAGAAGGGCAAGGTGCTCAACGTCAACCCCGCTCAGGGCCGTGTAACGGTTGAAGGCGTGGCCATGGTGACCAAACACCAGAAATCCCGTGCCCAGGGCCAGCCCGGCGGTATCATCCACAAGGAAGCCGCCATTGATGCCAGCAATGTGATGCTTGTTTGCCAAAAATGCGGCAAGCCCTCGCGCGCAGGCATCAAGGTGCAGGAAGACGGCAAAAAGATCCGTATCTGCAAAAAATGCAATCAGCAAATTGATTAACAAGGAGGAATAGCAGATGGCAACCCGTTTGAAAGAAAAATACCTGGCCGAAGCTGTCCCTGCCTTGCAGCAGAAGTACGGCTACAAGAACGTCATGCAGATTCCCAAGCTGGAAAAGGTTATCATCAACATGGGCTTGGGCGACTGCAAAGAGAACGCCAAGGCATTGGAGAACGCCGTGGCGGAGCTCACCCAGATTGCGGGTCAGAAGCCCGTGGTCACCAAAGCCAAGAAATCCATCGCCAACTTCAAACTGCGCGAAGGCATGAATGTTGGCGCCAAGGTAACCCTGCGCGGCGAGCGCATGGAGGAGTTTGTGGACAAGCTGGTAAACATCGTTTTGCCGCGTGTGCGCGACTTCCGTGGCGTTTCCAACAAGGCCTTTGACGGCCGTGGCAACTATGCCTTGGGCCTGCGCGAGCAGTTGATCTTCCCCGAAATCAACTATGACAAGGTGGAAAAGATCCGTGGCATGGAAGTCATTTTTGTAACGACCGCTCACACCGACGAAGAAGCCATGACGCTTCTGTCGCTGTTGGGCATGCCGTTCGCGCAGTAAAGGAGAGGTATTATGGCAAAGACTAGCCAAGTAGTCCGTCAGTCCAGGCCCGCCAAGTTCAGCACACGCGCCTATACGCGTTGCCGCCTGTGTGGCCGCCCGCACGCGGTGCTGCGCCGCTACGGCCTGTGCCGTATCTGCTTCCGCGAACTGGCCTATAAAGGACAGATTCCCGGCGTCCGCAAAGCAAGCTGGTAAGCACGTCTGAACGCAGTAAGGAGGTTTCCATGGTTGTAAACGATCCCATCGCCGATATGCTTACCCGCATCCGCAACGCGCAGATTGCCAAGCATGAAACGGTGTGCATCCCTGCCAGCAAGTCCAAGAAGGCTATTGCCAGGATTTTGTTGGAAGAGGGCTATGTAAAGAATTATGAGCTGGTGGACGATGACGGCCATCCGCAGATTAAGTTGACGCTCAAGTATCTGGGCGACAGGCAGCAGCAGCCCGTCATTGCGGGCCTCAAGCGCATCAGCAAGCCCGGCCTGCGGGTTTATGCCCGCAGCGAGGAACTGCCCAAGGTGTTGGGCGGCCTGGGTATTGCCATTGTGTCCACGTCCAAAGGCCTGATGACCGACCGGTTGGCTCGCCAGGGCAACCTGGGCGGCGAAGTGCTGGCCTACATCTGGTAACCGGAATCACGTAAGAGAGGTGCAAGAATGTCTCGTATAGGAAAACTGCCGATTTCTGTGCCCGCAGGCGTGACGGTGACCATCGATGACCACAACCTGGTCGTCGTTAAGGGCCCCAAAGGCACGCTGCAGCAACAGGTCAATCCGGACATTAAACTTTCGCTGGAGAACGGGGTGCTGACCCTGACTCGCCCCAGCGATGCAAAACCCCACAAATCCATGCACGGTTTATACCGCACGCTGGTGCACAACATGGTTGTGGGTGTCACCACGGGCTTTGAAAAAGCGCTGGAGCTGGTGGGTACCGGCTATCGTGCGCAGGTGGATGGCAACAAGCTGACGCTCAACGTGGGCTATTCCCACCCGATCGTCTTTGAAGCGCCGGAGGGCGTAACCTTTGCCACTCCCGCCCCCACACAGATCGTCGTGCGTGGCATCGACAAGCAGGTGGTTGGTAACCTGGCCGCCGATATCCGTGCCACACGCAAACCCGAACCCTACCTGGGCAAGGGCGTTAAATATCAGGATGAGCAGATCCGCCGCAAGGTGGGTAAGGCCGCCAAGTAACAGGAAAGGGAGTGAACGCAAATGTTTCATAAGCGCGACCGTAATGATGTGCGCCTGATCCGGCACGCACGTGTGCGCAAGAAGATCAGCGGCACGCCCGACATGCCGCGGCTATGTGTATTCCGCAGCAACCAGTTTATCTACGCACAGTTGATTGACGATACCCAGGGCATCACCCTGGCGCAGGCAAACAGCCAGGAAGCGTCTCTGAAGGACGAACTCGCCGGCAAGAAAAAGGTTGAGCAGTCCAAACTGGTAGGCAAGCTGATCGCTCAGCGTGCGCTGGATAAGGGGATTACCACAGTGGTATTTGACCGTGGCGGCTATGTGTATACTGGCCGTGTGGCGTCCCTGGCCGAAGGCGCGCGTGAAGCGGGCCTCAAGTTCTGACAAGGGAGGAAGCGAGAAAGCATGCAACGCAGGGATAGAGACAATAGAGACCGCCGGGATCGCGACGAGCAGAACGAGTTTCAGGAGAAGCTGGTTAGCGTAAACCGCGTTGTGAAGGTCGTTAAGGGCGGCCGGAACTTCCGCTTTGCGGCGCTGGTTGTGGTAGGCGATGGCAAGGGCCGCGTGGGCGCGGGCATTGGCAAGGCCGTGGAAATCCCGGAGGCCATTCGCAAGGGTGTTGAGAAGGCCAAGAAAAACCTGCTCAACGTGCCCATCGTGGGCACCACCATTCCGCACCACAGCACCGGATACTTTGGCACGTCCAAGGTCATCCTGCTGCCGGCCGAGGAAGGCTCGGGTGTGATTGCAGGCGGCGCTGCGCGCGCCGTGCTGGAGCTGGCGGGCATTCGGGACATCCGCACCAAGTCCTACGGCAGCAGCAACCCGATCAACACCGTCAAGGCAACCCTGGAAGGTCTGCGCCAGCTGCGCTCGGCCGAACAGGTGGCCCGGATGCGCGGCAAAACTGTCGAAGAGATCCTGGGCTGAGGAGGTCACATGAAACTAAAAGTTACGCTGGTTAAATCTCCGATTTCCAGCCTGCAACGTCATATTGACACCGTCAAGGCGCTGGGGCTGCGTAAAATTGGGCAGAGTAAAATTCACAACGACAACCCCGCCATCCGCGGGCAGATCTTCGCAGTGAAGCATTTGGTTACTGTTGAGGAGATCAAGGAGTAAGGAGGACGTCCCTCATGAAATTGCACGAGTTGAAACCCGCACCGGGTTCTACTACTGCACCGAAGCGCCTCGGCCGAGGCGTAGGCTCTGGTCTTGGCAAGACCTCTGGCAAGGGTCACAAAGGTGCCAAGGCTCGCTCGGGCGGCGGCAAAGCCCCCGGCTTTGAAGGCGGCCAGATGCCCTTGACCCGCCGCGTACCCAAAAGCGGCTTTGTGAACATTTTCCGTAAGGAATATGCCACGGTAAACCTGTCGGCGCTGGAATGCTTTGAAGACGGCGCTGTAGTGACGATTGACACCCTGAAGGAACTGGGCCTGGTCAAACAGGTCAAAGACGGCGTAAAGATCTTGGGCGGGGGCGAAATCACCCGCAAGCTGACCGTGCAGGTAACCAAGTTCACCGCATCAGCCAAAGAAAAGATCGAAGCGGCCGGCGGCAAGGCCGAGGAGGTCTGACATGTGGGATACGCTTAAAAACGCTTGGAAGGTACCTGAACTCAAGAAGAAGATACTGTATACTTTCTTCATGTTGCTGGTTTTCCGGCTGGTAGGCGTCATTCCCGTTCCTGGCATCAACGC
>Ga0123334_1006482_pt1 | contig 10809 bp, 12 predicted proteins | sample BiotimSIPDNA_FD_89706 | JGI IMG/M metagenome (GOLD analysis project Ga0123334, IMG submission 89706) | Anaerobic biogas reactor microbial communites from Washington, USA - Biogas_R1 time_0 SIP DNA | ecosystem: Engineered > Bioreactor > Anaerobic > Unclassified | place: Washington, USA... | reverse complement strand
CTTTTCGTTGTCGGATTAATTAATGAATTTGACAAATCTCGAAAACACGATAAATTAAAATGCCGAAAAATATTAGAATATATTAGTGTAGATGAAGAATCAATTCAAAAAATAATATAACCAGCTGCCAACACATGGTATAGTGCATGCGGGTTTCAGGGGTTTGCGAAGGTTTGTGGCTCGTAAAAAAAAGTCGGTGTAACCTGATAAGTTATCGCCTCGTAATCCCGCACGACACCATACCATCAACGTTATGCGCAACAATAACTTGCAGACACATAAAGACATTCGTAGATGAAAATTAAGATCGTAAATATTAAAATTGGAGGATTTATATTGCTTTTTGCCTTGTTGTGTTGTAACAATTCATTCGGACAAGATTTCTCAAAGAGCAGCATCAAACTTGGACTTGGATTTGGTATGCACATGGGCGACAATTCCGAAGGGAGCGGATTGATTTATACAGTTGGATACCAAAGAGAGATTTGGAAAGAGAGATTGAGATTTAATCCGAATTTCAGTATAGGACAATATAGCTCGAAATTTTTGCCCCTTGACGCAAGAGATCAATATTTTAATTCCATAAATCTTGAGGCAAATTTGTATTATGACTTAATTAAAATTGAATCATTTTCCATCGTTGTAGGATGTGGAGGATTAGTCAATAATTCCAGAGGACTAAAAGGTACTGGAGGAGACCCAGAGTATTATTCTGAGCCGCTGACTTCAGAGTATATCAATGATTATCATTTGGGAGGTTTTTTAGGTTGTGGAATTAGATTTAATTCTCCTAATAAAAGGACAGTCCTTAATATCATGCCTCTAAATGTTCATTTTGGGACAAATGATTTTTTAGAATTTAACCCCAAAATAGAGATAGATATAAAACTTTGAAAAACAACAAATTGCAGCGCATAACAAAAACTATATATCAATTGGGGTTTCCGTGCGGACAATCAACCGCACAGCCCGCAATCCCGATGGGTATCGGGACGGCTCGACAGGGACGAAGCCCGCAATCTGCCCCTAATCATATACGCGGAACGTTATGCATTATAATGCTGCAAACAAGATTACTCTTTCAAAAGAATTATCTAATTTTGAAAAAAAACTTATTGAAATGAATATTCAGGCTGAGAAAATTGAAATAATGAAAATGATTCTGGACACAGACAATCCAATCATCTTAGAATCAGTTAAAAATATATTTGCTAAAAGTGCGACTACTGATTTTTGGGATACTCTTCCTCAAGAGCAGAAAGAAGACATTTTACAAGGCATAAAAGATATTGAAAATGGAGATATTGTTGATTATGAGGACTTCATAAAACAATATCGTTGATGAGAAAAATAATACTTTCAAAACGAGCATCTTACAGACTAAAAAGACTGTTGGAGTATTTAGAGTTGGAATGGTCGCTCAAAGTAAAGACTGATTTTATAAAAAAACTTGACAAGTCCTTAAAACGAGTTCAAAAATTTCCTGACTCATGTCCAAAGACAGATTCTATTAAAGGGCTTTACATGCTTGTTGTGACCAAACAGACCTCATTGTTTTACCGTTTTGATTCTAAAACCATTACGATTGTGACGATATTTGACAATCGCATGAATCCAGATAAACTTAAAAACGAGACGACTTAAAACCACGCTTTATAACAAAAACTATATGTCAATTGCCGTTTAGCTCCGCTGATTTTCAATTAGCTTCGCTGAACGTTGTTTGGCTCCGCCGATTTTCAATTCCGTACTGACAACAAGCCGTGTAGCCCGCAATCCCGATAGGCATCGGGACGGCTCTATAGGAAACGACCAACGGGAGTTCACCGGTAAAACCGCCCGCAATCCGCTCCTGCGTGTAGCTTCCTACGTTAGGGCATGAGACGCGCCCCAAATAAACAAGGATAATTTAAAGACTATTTCATCCGTGAAAGATTTGTAATAAAAAAGTTGATTATAAATTTGGTTTGTATTCCAAACTTAATTAAGTTTGTATTGCAGACTTGTTTTATTAATTGAACTTAAAAATCATGGAAACAAAACAACAAGATTTCGACTCATTCGATGAAAGTCAATCACTTCAAGTGATTAAAGAAATGATTCAGGTTTCTCAAAAGAAACTAAAGAACGATGGTGTTCTATTTATCTTATGGGGATGGATTATTTTTTATAATTATATCTCCTGGTATGTGCTAAACAATATTGTAACAACCTACCAAATTTATAAGGGTTTTGAGTATTTTGCTAAAGGCTTAGTAGTATTCGCATTAGCTTTTTCTGTCTATTATATTTTTAGAAAAAGTAAAAAAGTGACAACCTACATTGGAATATCTTTGCGTTATGTTTGGATTTCATTAATAGTAGGTCTCGTATTAGTCAATGTGATTATCTTTAATACGATACATGAATTTAATCCCACACTACAACATCCTATTTTTATGGTATTAATGGCCTTTGCAGTTGTGATTACCGGAGGAATATTGCGTTACAAATTAATCATCTTTGGTGGTATTGTTTTTGGCTTTCTAGCTTATATATGTACTTATTTTAGCGTAGAGATTCAAATGCTAATTGAAGCGCTTGCTTGGTTAATTGCGTTTATTATTCCTGGCCATTATTTGTATGCAACACGTAAAAGCTAAATACAATGTTCAAGGAACTAGACCCAATATTGCATTCACAAGTAAGGCTTGCAATAATGTCGTTATTGATGAATGTAAAATCAGCAGAATTTAGTTTTTTGCTTGAAAATATTAATACAACAAAAGGAAACTTGAGTTTTCAGCTAACAAAGTTGAATGAAGCAGAATATGTTAAAATCACAAAGTCTTTTAAAGGTAACTATCCATTAACAACTTGCGAAGCTACTCAAAAGGGGATTGATGCTTATGAAATTTATGTCAATTCTATTGATGAATATTTTAAAGAATTTAGAAACAATAAAAAATAAAATTATGAAAACAATAAAAAGTTTAACTATGAAAGCATTATTTATAGTATCCATGTCTTTTCTATTTTTCCTAATTTCATGTGATTCACAAACCAATATAAATGTACAAAAAGTTGTATTTGGAATACATGAAGTTGTAAAAGTGAATGAACTGCCAGTTGCAATAATTGATACTATAAAATCCAAGGGTGTTCAAATTGAAAGCAATTCACAAAAACCTTTTCTTGGTTATATTACCACGAAAGATTCACTGGTTCTTCAATTAGATTTATCTAAAGAAAACATTAAACTGGTAAAAATGATTCCGATGACAAATGAAGAACAAAAATATTGCCTGATAGTAGGGATTAGACCAAATACAGTTTTTAGCTTGTCGTCAATAAAAAAGACCAAAGCTAATGGGAACAATGTAGAGATTTATTTCAATTCGAAGGGAACTACAGATTGGGCGGATTTTACAAAACAAAACATTGGAAAATCGATAGCATTCGTTATTGACAATCAAGTTTATTCAATTCCTATAATAAATGGTGAGATTAAGCAAGGGATTGCAATGATTACCGGACTTAATAATGAGAGTGTTGCAAAAAACATTTCGGAGTCATTGAATTTAAGCATACCTAAATAATATTTTTAAAATACAGAAAAAAACTGATTATAAACAACGCCCAGCACATAACAACGGGTCATACGCAATGCGGGTTTCATCGGTTTTCGAGCCTTTGTTCCCGTATTGTAGTTTTTACTCGTGGGATACAGACGCACTTCGCATTACCGCACTTCGCATAGCTGCAACCGTTATGGCCAATATTAAAAAAACTACTGACATAGGGTTGTCACACATTGATATTAGATTTGGATTTTAATAATTATAGATAAAATTATGAGACAAAAAATTTACAGCTTAATTCTTATCGGATTTATGACATTCGGAGTTTACGGATTTTCTTACTCACAAGACTTATCCAGTACATTGATTAAAAAAATAGAAAATGAGATTTCTTTGGCATTTGATAAAAGCATTAAAGCTGGAGAAAAACTTGATGTAACCGGGATTTCTGAATGCATCAATGATTCTTTAAAGGCTGGATTTATTGATAATGGATTTTATTTTAAATCATTCGAAGAATTAATGGTCGGATTCAAATCAGGAATACAAGGACTAGAATCCCAGAAAATGAATGTTGACACAAAAAAAATTACGGTATTATCCGAAAATAATGCATTATTGACTGTTGATGGAAATTATTCAATAAAAGTAGTTGATGGTCGCATATTGACTGGTAAATTTGCCTGGACTTTTGTGTATTCAAAGATAAAAGGAGAGTGGAAAGTGATTCATTCCCATATGTCTAACCCGAAATAATAGGTTTAAGTTAGCAAGTATTTGCACAGAAAAATTGGTTGAACCTAATGACAAACTGGAAATGATTACAATAAAACGAATGAATTTAAAAAATACTGGACATAAAGGAGTAGACTGCCCCGCCAGTAATTAGCTGACGGGGAGAGCCTCTCACACCACGACTTTTTTCTTCATCAGAAGTACGTACGCGAGCTACGCTCCTCCCTTTCGAATTAAATGACCACCGGACATTCAATTCTCAGGCACGTATACGGCGGTTCCTTACAATGTGGGGTAACTTTCTCGTAGTGCGTCAGCAATGCTTCGTAACCTCTTTCCCGCAGCCTTTCGAGTATGATCCAAATAAATCACTTAAATTATGGGACTTATGAATGGCGTTAATCTATCGAGTGATGTCAAAGACCTTGCAAAAGAATTGAAAAGTGAATATAAAATCTCAGATTTTGAGTCATTATCACTTGTACTTAAAGTTGAACAAAATGAATTGATTAAAAGAGGATTTCTTATTTCAAGTACAGATTCACATCCAACAGGGTTAGAAGCGATTGCTATGGCATTAGTATTCAAATAATACCTGCAAACAACAAATAGGAGCTTAATCGGCACTTCCGATAGCTTTCGGAATTGAACGACATCTCGGCATGTTCGTTGCAATGCACTCGCCAGCAGTTTGCAGTTTGACCAGAACGTGTTCAAAAAGCCGTTTTATTCGTAGGTATCCATTTTATCAACAGATAATGATACGCCCGGTTCGAATTACTGATAATAATCTAAAAATCTTTTGAATTAATATAATTATTTATATTTTTATGTCAATAATAGGTAAAACTCTAATTCGATAAAACCAATTCATCATGAAAAAAGCCAGCCTCATTTTTCTGATTTTTGCTTTAGCCATTACAACAAGTACGGCACAAAAACAATTAACGATCGACCAAATTCCGGACTCCCTTTTTGGTGATTACCAGAATCAAAACGGCAATTGGGATTTTGACTTTACTCCTGAATTATTTAATATTTCAGGCTATCCTGTAGCTTCGGTACAGGGGGCAACCATTGAGGGGAACACGTACACACTAAACCTGAAAGCCAACGAAAAAGAAATTGGAAATTACCAGGTTAAAGTGAAACAGATTGCCCACGATACCATTAAAATATCCGATCTGAACGACACTTCTGTATATTATACTTATTCGCGTGTTGGTTCAGACAAGATCAGTTACCCTCCACTATCTCATATTCTGGATAAGGTAAAAGGGAAATGGTACTATAACGATGGTTCCAACAACATGTACCTCGATTTTAAAGACGACCATGTGGTAGCCCCCGATGGCAACTGGTATTACCGAACATACTCTTTTTTCCAGGGCTGGCAGTCTCAATTAAACGTTACCGGACCCGATGGTAAAGGATCGTTTCTGCATTTTTATGACATGACAGATAACTATGTAAGTATCGAGTTTAAGGGGAAGGAATTCCAAAAAGTAAAAAGGTTTAGCGACATTCCCGATGAACCGAGTATTGCATTAAAAGAGTTACCTTTTTCAATTAATGGAACGTGGTATAGCTGTGTTGATGACCGTTCGATTCAATTTGACAACTATTTTTTAAATACCGGAACCCAACGGGTGCTTGCCAAAAAGATAACGAAAGAAAACAATGTGGTTATTATTAAATTTAGTGACAAGGATATTACAAAATCCCTGCGGATAAGACAGACCGATAATCCCAACTACCTGAGCATAACCAACGAAAAAGGAATGGTTACAATAGTTCGAAACAATAAAACACTTGCTGCCGGAATGCCGGTTGAACCGGATGTTTCAGGCGATTGGTTTAACCTCAATACCGGGAAAAAGCAGGCAAATTTTTCTGCAGGCAAATTAACCATCGATGGAAAAGATTTCGCATACAACAGCGTATTGTTTGATGGACAATACGAAAAATTCTACAACGACCAAACACTTCTGGCTTCACTGCAAAAACAAAGTAAAAATAACCGTGCGTTAATCGTTGCAGGCAAAAAGCAAATTAATTTGAAGAGAAGCCCGGAACTTCCTTCCTGTATTGTTTTGGATGCCCTTCCCGACGACCTGTATCAAAACTGGTTACACCCTACTACGGGTGAATGGTTGGCCGGTTTTATGATGAATAAAGTAATTTATAAGACCAGGGACTGGGAATATAGTGAAATGGCTTATCGACTGAATGGTGAGTACCTTGTAAAACTGGTCGGTGTTGACACGGTTTGTTACATCAACGAAAACGGAAACAAACTTTGCAAATTAGTTGAACGCCACGATTCAATTAAATTCAGTTTAAAAAATAATCGTTATGCCTTCAATATCAATAAAGAAAAAAGTATTGCCCTGGTTAATTCATTCCAGGAAGTTAAATACCAGCCTACCGCTCAACTGCCCGAACCCAAAACAGGTACAGCTGTATTATATGTCCAGTATTTGGGCAATGCCAGCGAAATTGCCGGAAAAGAAGTTAAAGTTTACACAAATAACATCTGGTTTATGAATCAGTTGGGATACAATACCACTTTTGACGATAAGGGATATGCCAAATTGGAAGTACCCATGGCGCAGGCGCAACCGGTTTATGCTACGATAAAAAACTATGGCAGGATCTTTTTAAGTCCCGGCGATACGCTTTATGCAGCCTTCGATGGCATCTGGGCAAACAGGTTGGAGAGAATAATCTGGATGGGTAAATATGCACAAATAAACTACGATTTGTGCAAATATGATCTGAATAACTGGGGAATGGCAGAATTTACCAGGGAAAGTAATACCCTATTAAACAAGCCAGTTGACAAGTACAAAGAAGCCAGGACAATGTTGACCAATAAGATCGCTGCCCGGGACAAAAATTATTTCGAAAAAAATACCTGTTCTCCGGGTTTTCTTGAATTAAACACGGTATGCAATCAGGTTGAAGAATGGAACGATTGGATGCGTTACAGCTGGTTGTCGGAAAGAAACCGCGAAAGCGCTGCTCAGTTACCGCCTGAATATTTCAACTTCTTAAAAGAGATTGATTATAGCAACCGAAAATACTGGTATTCCGAAAATATGGCATGGTTACTTTCCGAAATTAAAAACTGGTTATCATCTGCCGACCAAACCGAAAAAATATCATTTACCTTGAATGAAATTATGGAAGCCGCATTTAAAGACGATATCGAAATACCTGATTCCACAAAAAAAGGTATGCAAGTTTATTTAGACCACTCAAAAAGTAAACTTGGCGATAAATTAATATCAAAAATTACCGAGGAGCTATATACCAGTTTTAAAGCTGAAATTGACTCTGTTTTTAATTCCCTTGAAAATAAGCAGGATTTTAATCTTGCTGATTTTCTTAGAAAAAAGCAAACGACCTATAATCCTGAAGAGTTTGAAATCATTGCAAACTGGATGAAATCGTCTAATGATTTGTATACAAAAGATATTCAAAGTTTTGTAAATAATTACATAAATATATATTTTGCTGAGCAGCGAAAACAAAAGTCTGTCAATAATTTTGAATTAATTAATGCTTCTGAAGACACAAAGAAGATGTTCACAATAATGATGTCTCTCAATGAATTTAACAGGACACTTGAGGACATGAATGAAAAAGATATAAGAGACGGTTATGCAAAGCTGCAAGAGCTGGATATTCCACCCTCGGTGCTTGAAATAGTGCATCAGAAATACGAAGAAACCCTTGAAATTATAGCCCAGCCTATGCCAGGCAATGTAAATCTTGAAACGGTTGCCGCAGGAAGTGCCGATGAATTTATGGCCAAACTGGCACAAAAACATGCCGGTAAGGTTGTTTACATTGATTTTTGGGCTCCATGGTGCGGACCATGCAAGGGCGAATTCCCCTATGCCCCTCAGCTTAAAAAGAGATTCGAAGGTAAAGAGGTGGCGTTTGTATATATATGCGGTAGTGGCGAAAAAAACGCCTGGGAGAATTGCATCAAACAATATAAAGTAAACGGCGACCATTACTATGTGGAAGCAAAAACATACAATGAGTTACAAAAAAAATACGCGATAACAGGTATTCCCCGTTTTATGATTATGGATAAACAGGGTAAAATTGTTGATTTCTCATCGAGCCGACCCAGCAACCTCGAAGAAACATCGCGCAGGCTAAACTTGTACCTTTAAATAAGCGTGGAAATGCATTTATGATAACTTGAGTCGATTATAATAACCTGAGTTCGACTTTATTTTTTGAACTTTAAAAATATAATCGAACTCAGGTTAATAAGAGCCGTGTGATGGGAGACTATCAAGCGCGGTTCTGTGAGAAGCTTGGGGTGAAACGAAGTTCGACGGAGTCAATTGAAAATCGACGGAGTCAAATTCCCCTTGCCTACTCGGTGTTCCGTCCGTTATGGCGCATGCTGAGAGCGCAAATTCGAGGCAGTTCAATTAATAGATTTGACTTATTTTTTGTAAATTAGCTGAGTGAAAAATGACAAATCCATAGGACTAGACTTCTTTGTTGATAAGCTGACAAACTCAATTGAGAATGTTGTAACAGGTGACAGTTTCAAGACTGAGTTTCTGTTCTTACAAAATCTGAGCTGAAATTGGTCACGAAGAAAAATGGTTGGGTATTCGATTGGAGAAAAGAATTGAAAGAACCATCCAGAGACATTTATAAATTGACGATTAATGGTAATCCTTCGGTTATTCAGGGACTTATGAGTATTGAAGTCAAAGAAGACCATGTTTTTATGCATTTAGTCGAGAGTGCACCTTACAATAAAGGCAAGTCAAAAATGTATTCAGGAGTTCCCGGTAATTTAGTCGCATTTGCTTGCAAACTTTCATTTCAGCGAGGGCACGAGGGAAATGTTTCATTCTTGTCTAAATCACAGCTTGTTGATCACTATATAAAAACTCTTGGCGCATTTCATTTCGGAGGACGAGTAATGATTATAGAAACTCAATCCGCATTAAAACTTATTGACAGATACTTTTAAAACAGTTAATTATGAAACAAAAGAAAATAGAATTAGATGTTGACTTTATTGGCGGTCAAGGTGCTTTGACAGTTGAAGAAGAAAAATCGCTGAGTGATTTTTTCAAGCAACGTAAAATGACTTTCCAAAAGCCTCAGAATAAAATTTCAACAAAGACCGTAAAACATAGTAAAACAACTGCATAATTGACCTATCAAGACAAAGCACTGGCAATAATAAAAACTATATATCAATTGCCGTTTTCGTTCCGACAACAGCCAGTATAGCCCGCAATCCCGATGCCATCGGGACGGGGGAACACCGAAAAAGCAACGCTGGCAACAAAAAGTGCCAATATGCTATATAACAATAAAATACTTTGCCTATCTTAAGGGTATTATACCAGATGCAATATCAAAACAGATCAAAACCACTCAGGTATAATGCCGATGAATAGAAATGTCAAGGCCAATAGAGTGAACGAAGATTGGACTGTTACATTTCTTCAATCGGTATAAAACCCCTAAAATGGTTTTTGAAGCGAACATAAATTAATGTTTAACCTGTAGCCATATTTTAGGACTAGACAAGTGGAAAAAAACCAGCAACAAACATTGAAACAGTAACAAAAACAGATAAATAAAAATGAATATTAATTAAAAAAGAAGTCAAAAAATGAGACAAAAACGATTAAAATTAAGTGCATTACTCTTGTTAGGACTTGGACTGACAGGTTTGCAAGCACAAACCATGTATGTAAAAGAAAGTAGCAGCACACAAACCGCATATTCTTTAAATAGCGTACGTAAAATAACATTTTCGGGAGGGAATGCAACAGTTCAGAAAACCGACAATACCACTGGTGTATATGCCCTGAATGGTTTAAGGTATTTAAGTTTTGCAGGTTTAACAGTCGACACTCAACCGCCAACAGTACCAAGTAGTTTAACAAGCACAAATACAACCACAACTACGGTAAGTCTTTCGTGGAATGCATCGACCGACAATGTAGGTGTAACCTATTATTTGATATATAAAGGTGGAGTTATGATTGATTCGGTTACCACCACAAGTTATATGGCAACAGCACTCACTCCAAGCTCAACCTATTCATTTACGGTAAAAGCCCGCGATGCTGCCAATAATATTTCGGAGGCAAGCAATGCGCTATCGGTAACAACAAATACACATACAAGCATCGACAAACTTCAATTATCAACATGCAATGCTTTGTCTACCTACCCCAACCCAGTAACCAATGTGCTAAACATTGATTTATCGGGCGTGGCTGCAGGTGGTACGATAAGTATCCTAAGCCTTGAAGGCAAATTGCTACAGACACAAAAAACCGATGGAGCAAACATGGTAACATTAAACCTAAACCAACTTTCCCGAGGTATTTACCTTTGCCGTTACAGCAATGCTACAGAAATTAAAACAGTAAAAATCATTAAACAATAAACAAGGAGGACAAAATTATGAAAACAATAAATACACTAAAAAAAGTATCATTAGCAACGT
>Ga0123334_1006481_pt1 | contig 10809 bp, 9 predicted proteins | sample BiotimSIPDNA_FD_89706 | JGI IMG/M metagenome (GOLD analysis project Ga0123334, IMG submission 89706) | Anaerobic biogas reactor microbial communites from Washington, USA - Biogas_R1 time_0 SIP DNA | ecosystem: Engineered > Bioreactor > Anaerobic > Unclassified | place: Washington, USA | collected... | reverse complement strand
GAATGTTTGGTCGTTTAGTTCTTGTCCAAATGACACAAGTTCAGTTGATGCATTTAGCCTATGTAGATATTCTTCAGCAACAGAAAGCATACCGCCTGTTCCACAAGCAGGGTCATATATAGTTTTTGCAACATTGTTACCTGCTAAAATATCACTATCATCGTAAAATAAAATGTTTACCATTAGTTCGATAACTTCACGAGGTGTGTAATGCTGTCCTGCATCTTCATTATGTGCTTCTGAAAATCTACGGATAATTTCTTCAAAGATATATCCCATCTCCAGGTTTGAAATTACACTTGGGTGTAAGTTTGCTTTTAGAGAAGTAAATTCTTTAATAACAATATATAAAATACCTTTGTTCGTCATTGTGGTAATATGAGCGTCAAATTTAAATTTTTCAATAATATCTTGTACATTATCAGAAAAACCATTGAGGTAATCTCTAAAGTTAGCCTCAATGTTATCAGGATCATCTAACAAACGTTCAAAGGTGAACTTGCTTGTATTATAAAAAGATAAACCGCCAGTGGCTTTACGGAGGAGAACATCTCGCATAGGTAGTGATTTAACGCTATCATATTTTTTTAAAACAGTATCCTTGGTATCAGAAAGAATGCAATCAAATCTACGAATTACAGTCAAGGGTAGGATAACCTCTCCATATTCATGTGGTTTATAAACCCCTGTTAATTTGTCTGCTATCGCCCATATTAGAGCGGATTTTTCGCTTACATTAGCACTTAAACTCATTATTTTTCCTCCAGTTTTTGTTTATGTTTGTCTTAACATTTTATACAAATGAACTCAATTAAAACCGTCCGATTTATACAAAAAAGAGAACTTTTGTTTAAAGTTGAATTCCCCCTTTTCTTAGGTTTACATTTTGTCAAATTTGTGGTATAATTAATTTAAATTAAAAAAAAGCATCCCCACAGGATATAAATTATTTGACAGATAATCTATATCCCATCATCAAATCAGATACCAGAACATCTGAATGACTTAGCGAGAATGCCTTCTTGTGGTTTTTTATTGTGGTGTGTTAGAGCACATGTGTGTTCTGACAACAATATTAATTATACCACTTGAATATATACTTGTCAAGCTTTCTAGATATTGTGTTATCTGGAAAGCTTGATTTTTTTTGATTAATGGCAACTTGAAAATTTAATAAAAAAATCTGAAAGTAATTCTTACTGTTGGTATAAAATCTCGACAGCCATATAAGAAGTACGCCATGAATGTATTATAAAATACATGAGCGATGAATACTAATCTTAAAGCTAAGAATAGCACTTAGTCGGCGATGAAAGGTAAGAACGATGCAGAATTATGAGAACCATAATTCTGAAACAAAAAGCTAATTTGTTGTTTCAGATTTCATAACAGTTATAATAAAGAAACAATTTAAAAAGATATTTATAAAATAATTTTTCTATAAATATCTTAGCAGAGTGATGGAGCAGAAATGCTCCATTAATGCGGACAGAGTATTTATTTTAAAAAATACTTTGGCGGTCACAATCCCCGCATTACATAGAAACGGTTGCAAACGTTAGGACGGAAAAAGCCTTCTCCGTCCTTTTCTATGTCTATAAGAAAGTAAGGCTAAATAAAAAGCTCTATTGAGCAGAAAGAAGGCTGTTTATGAAAACTATAGCAATATACAATAATAAAGGTGGAGTAGGAAAAACAACAACAGTAATTAATCTAGCTTACATACTCGCTGAAACAAAAGATAAAAAAATTCTTGTTATTGATTTTGATGGTCAACAAAATACCTCAAGATTTTTCGTTGAAAATGTAACTGAGTTTGGTATTGAAAAATCATTATTAGAAGAAAATATTTCACCATCTTCAGCTTTTTCAAAAACAAGATATAAAAATATTGATGTAGTTATTTCAACTTTAAAAATGAATGATATTTCTCAAGATTTTGAGAAGCTTTCAAAAGAAATGCAATACAATAACCTTAATAAAATAAAAAATACATTTGATAGTTATGATTACATATTATTTGATTTACCTCCATCCCTCAACTATATGACTAAAAGCATTTTAAGTATATCAGACGGAGTGATAGTTCCAGTAGAACTTGGAACTTTTGCAATACAAGGAATATCAAAAGTAACTGATACAATAAATGAAGTTGGTACAACGTTTATAGGCTGTTTTGTATCAAAGTTCGATACAAATAATAAATCAGATTATGCATTAAAAGATATGATGTCAAGTACACTAGGAAATAAAATGTTCAACACTTATATACCATACAGTAATATAATTCGCAACAGTATAAATTATAAAATCACAGCTTATGAATATATGCATTGGTTAAACCCTGTAAAAAAATTTATTAACCTTGCAGATGAAATTATAGAAAGGGTGAATTAAAAATGGCAAGAAAATTAGAGTTTGATGCATCAATTAATATTGATATGAAATCAGCAGTTTCTGATAGTTTTAAAGACAATATATTAATGATACCATTAGAGAAAATTAAACCATGCACAGATAATTTTTATTCATTATCTGAAATAGAAATGTTAGCAGACGACATAGACCGTCAAGGTCTTAAACACAATCTTGTTGTTAATATTGATAAAAATAATCAAAATGAATATTGGATTAAAAGTGGACATAGAAGATACAATGCAATAGTAAAATTAATTAATGAAAATAGAATATCCATAAAAAAATTACCCTGCCTTGTAGATGGAGTAAAAACAAAAGCAGAAAATATTTTAGACTTAATTATGTTGAATGCAACTGCTAGAAAAATGAGTGATTCAGAACTTATTCAACAGTATGAAGTTCTTGAAAAAACTTTTAAAGAACTTGAAGCTGAGGGCAAAACATTTAAAGGAAGACTAAGAGAGCAAATATCAAAAACACTTGGAACTTCTCAATCTCAAATAGGCAAAATAGAGAATATCAAAAATAATGCTGTTGAAGAAATAAAAGAAGCAGTAAAGACAGGAGAAATTTCAATTTCAACTGCAAACAATATTTCAAAACTTTCTAGTGAAAAACAAAAAGATTTTATTTCAGAAAAAAATATTTCAGAAATAAAAAACAAAGAAGTGGTAAAGGAGGTTCAAAAAGAAAAAGAGCAAAAAATTAAACCTGAAAAAAATATTGAAGAAAAATCATTTGAAGATAATATATCTGAAGATGATTTTTTTGATTATAAGGAGGAAAAAGAATATAAAGAAATTGACGATATAAAGGAAAATAAATTTGAAGAAACTAAAGATATAAAGTTTAAAAATGAAGTTCATAAAGAAAGATTTTTTGAGCTGTTATCAAAAATAAAAACAACCGATAGTTATCTCGAAACAGTCTGTTATTTATTTTCTCTAAATGCTGATTGTTTCAAAAGTATAAATGATTTATTTGACTTTGAAGATAGTGACACTAATAAAAATATTAAAATAAAATTTATAGAGGAGTAATAAAATATGTTTGAAGAAAAAAAAGAAAAATTAATGAAACAGATTGAATCTGAAAAAGAAAAAATTCAAATTGCAAAAAATAAAATAAAAAATCTTCAAAAAGAAATTAATGAAATAGAAAAGGAGGAGAAGAACTTTTTTGCAAAAGAAATAATAAATGTAATTGAAAAGAAGGGAGTATTAAATAAAAAACAATTATCAGATTTTATGAAAAAAATATCTGAAATTGTAGTTGAAAATGAAATTATAGATGAAAATATTCAAGAGGAAACTGTTGAAGAAATTCAACCAAATACAATAAAAAATACTGAAACAAATTTTGATAATAATAATCAAAATAGTAGCAGTAATCAAAATTCATTTAATAAATATTAATTAGATTTTGATTTATTTTGTGAGCGAAGCGATTTATTTTAAATTTCAGCTTTTGAAAAAAAGTTGAAATTTAGGGTCTTAGGGATATTCCCTAACAAGCGAATTTGGACGCCAGGTGGCGGATGAATTCCATGCTTGCCACAGAGTGAGAAACCCTAAGAAAAATGGCATATTCTACATAAAGTAAAATGGTGTTTCAGTAAAAAAAAATTACTATAGAAACAAAAGGAGGTGATTATTTTGGATGTAGATAGAATTCAATTAAGAATGTCTTTAGAAGAAAAAGAAAAATTAAAAGATAAAGCCAAGATGGCAGGATTATCAGTCAGCGAATATGTTGTTTTAATGAATAATAAAAAAAAAATTTATCAATTAAATGATTTTAAAAAAGTATCATACCAAATAATTATGATTGGAAATAATATAAATCAAGTGGTTACTTCTATGAATAAAAATAAAAAATATAATCAAGCACAAATTGATTTATTGAATAAAAATCTTCTTGATATTAAAAATTTATTTTTAAAAATAATAAACGAAATTCAAAATCAAGATGAAGATAAAGTTTTAAATAAAATACTTTCTAACTTAAATGATATAAAAGTATTTTTAAATAATTATGAAGAAAATAATAATAAAATAAATTCTATTGAGGATGAAATATAATGGCTTATATAGGTGTAAAATCTATAAAGACTTCTTCACATTTAGAATGTGCTATTCCTTATATAAGTAATGAAAAAAAATCATTAAATTTAAATAATCTAGTTGATGAAATAAATTTTGAGGATGAAAAAAAATTAGATCTTACAGAATTAAAAAATCATTTAAATGATTTGATTGATACTTGTTCTTCTAATAACGAACATGCAACATACATTAACTGTTCACCTCAAAATATAAGCAAGGAATTTGAAACTTCAAGAAAATTATTTAAACAAAATAAAGGTGTAATTGCTCATCACTTCTATCAATCTTTCGACCCACAGGATAATATTTCTCCTGAAAAAGCTCATCAAATTGGAGTGGAACTTGCAAAAAAATGTTTTCAAAATTATCAAGTAGTTGTATCAACTCACTTAGATAAAAATCACATTCATAATCATTTCATTTTAAATTCTGTGAATTTAATTACTGGTGGAAAATATCATTCTCATAAAACATCCTTAAAAAAATTAAGAGATGAAAGTGATAAACTTTGTTTAAAAAATGATTTGAGTATAATTAAAAATTCCTCATCAAAAAAAATTGATAGAGCTACTTCTGAATTTGAAGAAAAAAATAAATCATGGAAGTTAAAATCATGGAAGTTAAATTTAGTAACTGATTTAGAGCTTGCAATAAATTCTTGCAAATCTCAAAAAGAATTTATAAAATTTATGCAAGAAAAAGACTACACAGTTAGATATAAAGATGTTCATATTACCATTACAAAAAACGGTGAAAAGAAAGGAATTAGAGTTGATACTTTAGCAAAACAATTTGGTGAAAAGTTTAACAAGATAAATCTTGAAAAGGCAATGGGTTATTATAATCCCCTTTCTGAAATTAAAAAAGAAGAAATATTAAATGCATATAGAGAAAAAAATAAACAAAGAGAAATAAAAAATAATCAACTTTATAAAGATGAATATAAAAAACTTGAAGTTCATTTTTTTACCCCTAAAGATGAATGTTTTAAAAAAATTTCAGAAAAAAAATACTCTAGAATGAATAATTACACAAGAAAATTAGTAGAAAAAAATCTACCCAGGATGATAAAAAACAGAACAGTTTCCACACTATACTCCAATAATCTTTCGGTATTTGCTGTTAGATTATTTTTTTTACTGTTATTGATTAGTGGTAAAAGAAATGAAGAATTATATCAAAATTTTAGAAGCTATAAATTTCATAAAAAAAATTTAAAATTCAATTTACTTGATATAAAAAGTGGTCATAAAAAAAGTAACGTTCACGTTTTTGGAACAATGAAATATGAACATATAGTTAAATCTTTTGGTGAAAATTTTAAAGTAAAAGTGTCTGCACAAAAGATTTTACTGTTAGCAGGAAAACCTCTTTTATATTCTGCTCTTATTAATAATGATGGAACAGCTTTCATCACAATTAAAGAAAAGGATAAAGAAAAACTTGCTGAATATTTAGAGATGCCTGAGCTATTAAATAAGCTCGAATCTCAATCAGAAACAATAAAAAATAATCAATACTATAAAAAAATTAAACAAGAAGCAGAAGAAAAGAATTTAAAATTAGAATTCTTAGTAATTGATAAAAAAAATCTTCAACTTCTTCAAAACAACTATGTAGACTTCGCATACTTCCCTCGTGATGATGGAAGTTATAACATTTCTTTTCTTCCTGAAAAGAAAAATCATATTTTAAAATTAGTTGGAAAAACCAAAAAACCAGTTGATAAAAATACTACAATTTTAAATGAGATTAAAGCTGAAGCTTTACAGTCAAATGAAAAATTAAAGTATTTAATAATTAATGCTGAAAAGCTTACAGCATTAAAAAATACCAACATCAAATTTGCATGTTTTCCGAATAAAACGGATAAAGACAAGTTTAACATTGCTTTTATTGAAAATCAATATGAGCAGGTTAAACAGGTTCTTTATAATAAAAAGCATGTAGAAAAAGAAGAAAATAACTTAACTAGATAGGAAGTGTGTCATGGAAAGTAAATATAAACTTAGGAAGAAAAAATCTATGTTATCATTCTACATAACGCTTTCAATTTTTTTTATAGCAGGAGTTATATTGTTTACTTATGTAACTTTGTCTTACATGAAAATAAACAATATTGAAAAGTTAAAAACAGAAGATATAAATTTGATTTTTAATTTTATCCCTATGATAAAGTTTGAATTTGAAACATTAATAGATACCTTTAAACAACAAATACATCTTTGGGCTGTTTATCTCATTTTTGGTTTTGCTGTTTTTATAATGGCAACATCGAATAACAAAGATGATTTTCATGGAGTAGAAAAAGGATCTGCTTCATGGAGCGATAAATACACATTAAAGAAATACAGTGATAAGACAGGAATTCCACTTGGAAATAAACTGTATGCTACAGTTAATAACCCCAAGGGCAAATATTTTCCGACACACAATCTAAATGAAATAGACATCGGTGGTTCAGGTGCAGGTAAATCTTTCAGAAAGATTAAACCTGACATAATGAATTTATATGGAAGTTATGTTGTGACGGACCCCTCTGGAGAGTTGTATAGAGACTGCTATAAATTTTTAATAGAAAACGGATATAAAGTAAGGGTTTTAAATCTTTTTAATGTTGGATGCGGTAACAGCTATAACCCTTTTGAATATATTAAATCTGAAGAAGATATACTCAACATTGCAGACTTATTCATGAAAAACAGTGCAGGAGATGGTGACAAAGAGGACTTTTGGGCGGCTTCTGCAAAAGATTTATTATTAGTTATCATGATGTACCTTTTCAAAGAGCCTACTGAAATAAAAAGTTTCGGCAGGCTAATTAGATTATTGAATTCAATTCAATATAACAAAAACAAACAAATAGATGAATTATGTGAACTATCAAGGTGCATGGCAAGACATGCAACTAACTTTCCAAATGATGCAGGGTCAGTTAATTGGGAGAGTGTTAAAGCTACTCCCCAGGATACAATGGGTGGAATTATAAAAACATTAGCAACTCGCCTTGGAATATGGGCGATGGAGGATGTAGACATTCTCACAGCTAAAGACGAGATGGATTTTGATAATGTGGGTGTAGAAAAAACCGCAATTTTTCTCATCATTCCTCCTGCAAGAAATCCTTATAAGGTTATTTCCGCAATGTTCTATATGCAACTTTTTGAACGTTTGATGTATGTAGCAACAAACGTTCATCAAGGAAGATTGCCTTTATTAGTATCATGCGAACTTGACGAATTCGCAAATATAGGGCAAATTCCTAGTTTTAGTGAAATATTGGCGGTGGTGAGAAAATTTAATATAAGAATATGTATTGTTCTTCAAGGGTTATCACAGTTAAAAGCTTTATATGAAAAAACATATGAAGCTATTATAGGAAACTGTTCAATCTTCAACTTCTTAGGTACAAATGATTTAGAATCCAAAAAATATTTGGTTGAAAAACTAGGTAAAACAACCATTAGAACAGGCTCTAAATCATGGAATAGAGGAAGTCAAGGCGGTGGGTCAGATACAGAATCCTTAGACGGACGAGACCTTTTAACACTAGACGAAGTACCAAGAGCGTTAAAAGGTAAAGGAAAAGATAGAAAATATGGTGGAAACGCTATTGTTTTTATTGATGAAGAAAAACCTTTCTTCATCAATAAATTTGATACAAAAAAACACCCTGCTTTCCCCAAAATGGGAAGTACGTTCAAAACAGGGTTACCAAATAACACATATATAATGGAACAATACGCCGAGCTTGGTAAAGAAAGAAAAGCTAATTACAAGGAAGAACTTGACTTATTTAATCAAGTTCTAAAAGAAAAAGCTGAAAAAGAATTAGAAACTTTAGCTAAAGTAAACGAGGAAAAAGAGAATCTCGAACAAGAAAAATTAGCCAAGGATTTTGGCGATGATTTTGATGAAATTGAAAATCAAAAAAACAATAAAGAGGACATTAAAAACATACCATTGGATTTAGATGATGCAAAAGAAATCACAGAAGATTTCTTTGAAGAATCAATAGAAGATGTAGAAGCTTTTTAAAAATAAAGGAGGAATAACAGTATGTATAATGAGGAAGAACAGATACAGAATTTAAAAGCAACAGCTACAAATCTACAGAAAATAGCAGTTGAAATCTATAAATTCAGAAATCAACTCATAGAAAAAGAAAAAATGAATGCAAAAGAAGCTTTGCAAAAAGCTTTCCAACACATTATAAATCCTAACACAGAATTTGTTTTTACAGGTAAAATAACAGATTTAAGTTACTTTCAAAACACTAATCTCATGCCCTTTCAGTTTATAGAGAATATACCTGATGAACGAGTAAAGGAAGCAGTAAAAGCAGAGTTTAATTATGCAGCTAAAAATGGCTATATAATAATCGAACCCAATTCAAGGATGATAACCATAACAGAAAAGGGTAAGAAATATATAGATAAGCCTGAATTTAAAAAAGAAGCAGTAAAACAAACTGCTGAAGTATTAAAAGAATATGATTTATGTGTTCCTTTAACAGGAACGGAAAGGGATCTAGGAGTTTTTGCACACACTCCTGAAATAAATCTTAATGAAATTATAAATAATGCTTCCGCACCCGAACAAGGTGTAAAAGTCTTTGAAAATTTCAATAAGATGAAAAATAATGGACTTATTGAAATAAGTAATAACATAGCTAAAATAACTGAAAAAGGGAGTAAAACGTTAGGCTCTTTCAGTAATATTATTGCCAAAAAATCTGTAGCCTCACTCGGAGCTGTTGGAGCTGTAATAATAGTTGTTCAAAAAGCTGTAAACATTATTAATAATGTTAATGACAAAAAACAAACCTTATAATTTTTTATCTTCAAACTTTTAAGGAGGTGATTAGATGATGGATATAATAAGCAAAGTGGGTATAATTATTTTGTCTCCACTCGCATTTTTGGCTATCATTTTTTATGTTATCCCAATTACGATAATTGAAATAAAGGATATTGTAAATAAAATCAAAGATAAAAAAGGTAAAAAATAATCCCCTATGGGGTTTACATAGATAATATAAAAATGTGCTACATGTAGCACAAAATTGAAAGGAATAAAATTATGAAGAAAACAATCAAAAAAACACTATCAACCATATTAGCATTGAGCTTAATTGCGACACAAGTTATTAGTAATGTTTATACTGTATCTGCTACATCAACAGAATTCATAGTTGATGTACAATCTGAAGCTATTGAAAGTATGATAGATGCACAAAACTGTATAACTTTATCTACTTCAGACCATCAAGAATTCTTTGATTTTGGTGGAGAAAATAAGGAAATTTTGCTTGGATTTAACCAAAAAAACTTTAGAACATTGATAGAAGATGATGTGAAAATCATTCTTTTTATTGAAAATGTTAAGTCTATTGCAGAAAAAGCTTTTTTGGGGGACTCACAAATAACAATAATTTATCTTTTCCATGGTGTTGAGCATATTGGAGAATATGCATTTAGTAATAATGAAAAATTGAAAAACGTTACTATGACAAATAGTGTAACGAATGTTTGTCGTGGAGCTTTTGCAGACAATTTCGCCTTAGAAAATGTTGTTTTCACTCGCAATAACACAGAAAACGAATATGTTTTTACATCAGGTGTTGATGTATGTAAAAATATAGGTTATGAAGGTTTTGATTTGACTTTTGATACTATTTGTTCAAAAGATGAAAATGGAAAAGAACTTCCGCAGATTCTAAATTCTTCATCGTCTGTGTTTAGTGGATTGAAGTTGAAAAACATAATGATACCTGAAGGATATGTATACGTTGGAGGTAATCAATTTGAAAACTGTGAAGCAACATCAATATGGTTTCCCAATACATTAGAAGCATTTGATGGGCGTTTCAAAATGCCTGTAAATGAAGATTTGATAGTAAACACAGGTAATGATGTTGTTGCGAAATCATTAAACAGCCTTTACTTTGGTTTTGGAGACTCAAACATAGACGGAAGAATAGATAACCTAGATCTAGTAAACACAGCACAAGCCTTACTAAAAACAAAAGAGTTTGGATGGAAAGGTAAAATGTCAGCTGATATAAACATAGATGGTGTTGTTGACGTGGCTGATTTAGCAATGTTGAAACAATATTTAATGGGTGATACTGTTGACAACATCAAATAATCCCCTATGGGTTTTACATAGATAATAAATGTGCTACATGTAGCACAAAAAGGAGTGGTTCAACTTTCTACTAATCTCATTATTAGTTTTTCAAAATAACAAAATTAAAATTAATTAAAAAATGTGCTACATGTAG
>Ga0123334_1006480_pt1 | contig 10812 bp, 10 predicted proteins | sample BiotimSIPDNA_FD_89706 | JGI IMG/M metagenome (GOLD analysis project Ga0123334, IMG submission 89706) | Anaerobic biogas reactor microbial communites from Washington, USA - Biogas_R1 time_0 SIP DNA | ecosystem: Engineered > Bioreactor > Anaerobic > Unclassified | place: Washington, USA... | reverse complement strand
TCTATAAAAGGGACGATATTATGCGCGTGACCCACCGTGCCGGAGTACAAGATTGCCAGCTTGGCTTCGCCAAAGAGTTCCTTCCGCACCGCGCTATCCGCCATTGGCGCCTCTGTCGGTTCTGACAACGCCCACGGCGTGATCGTATGACCACACGCGCCTGGATTATACCGCTGCATGATCTTCTTCATGCGCGGTCCGATATCAATGATTTGGTCAACCGCGCGATACGCCCACGGCACAAAAGGCTTCGTTAAGCTAGCCAGACAACGCATCCACCATGGCGAACCAGCGAGAATGACTTCTGGGTACACGTCAAAGACCCAGTGAATGCGCCGGCACTGGCGGTTCATCCAGCGCATCAATGGAAACATAACATAGGCAAACTGCGGGTCTGTGCCAATAACCACTGCGTCATACTGTCGGCGTTCCTGCCAAAACCTCCGCAGCCACTGACATTGCAACACCGCTGAATTGAACAACCGTCCCCAGGCGCCGCGCTGACTAAAGCCAGACTCCCGAAAACGCTGAATCCGCACCCCTTGCCACTCCTCCGACGCTGGCAAATCACCGCTCGCATGGCGGAGATGCCGAGCCGTATAAACCGTGACCTCATGACCAGCAGACGACAACTCAGAGGCCAAATCAGAAAAAATCCGTGCGCTGATGACCGTGTCCGGATGGAAATAATGATAAATCAGCAATACACGCATAGCGTATATGAATCGTTAATCAGCAAAACATAAAGATGCACGTACGCAGTTCAGGTTTCAGCCTGCAAGCGCCCCACAAGACCGCAACATAAAACCCCAGCGCCTATGCCATCCTGCGCTCGCCTGTATACGTGCCTCCGTCCAGTCCCGGCACTTCAGTGCCGGCTCCATCAATCCACCCCACGCTGGGTTAACGCCCCCTCGCCCCTAAAAAAAGCCCCTACCGTTCCCGCTCTCGCCTCTCCTGCATTTTCAGGACGATCATATACTCATAGATGCACCGCAGCACCGTATAATGAAACCCAGCCCGGCCATCCAAAAAACCGAGCTTCACAAAATATAGCCACCCAAACAACAGCACTGGACGCCCCGGCAGACGATAAAACAGCTGCTTCATGGCCTTGCGCCGTTCCACCGGTTCGCCGTGCAGCAAATCCCTCCACCGCATCCCCTCGCCTCGTTCCGCCAACAACCGCGCCGCCTCCATGTCCGAATAGCGGTTGTGGCGCGTAAACCAATAGTTAATTCCATTGCTGAACGGATAGTGGACAAAGCGCACAGCGCGCATATAGACCTTCTCGCCAGTAGTATGGTACTCCTCATTGATGTCCCGCCGGACTTCGACACGATCCAGCCGCAGCAACCGACCCGACCACGTCCCTGCCCCGATATTATGCTTCAGCCACTTGCCCATGAACATGTCGCAACGCTGAAAATGGACAATCCCGACACCATCATCGCTACTCTTGATGAACTCCAGGATTCGCTCGCCGAGCTCCTTGCCCCAGCGTTCGTCTGCATCCACCATCAAGACCCACTTATTAGGATACTCTATCTCTCGTAACGCCGCGTTGCGCTGCGCGGCATAATTGTCGAAACGACGCTGAAACACCCTCGCCCCAAGCTCGTTGGCCAACTCTACTGTCCGGTCGCTGCTGAAAGAGTCATACACGACAATGTCATCGCACCACTCCCGCAACGCGCCAATGCACTCGACAATATTGCGCTCCTCGTTCAAGGTCAAAATAACCGCCGAGACACTCATGACTTCAGCTCGCGCTTCTTGATAAACTTCGCCGGATTGCCGCCCACCACCGTCCAAGGCTCGACATCCTTGGTCACAACCGCGCAAGCAGCAACGACCGCGCCTTCACTGACCGTAACCCCCGGGCCGACAAAGGCCCGCGACGCGACCCAGGCATTGTCGCCAATCACAATCGGCGCGTATGTGAGCTCCATGATCGGCGAGGTGATGTCATGCGATGCGCAGCAAAGAAAGGCCTCCTGACTGATAACGACCTGGCTGCCAATGCGGATCTCATCCACGCTGTAGCACTCTACCCGCTCAGACAAACAGGAATGATCACCCATGCTCAGCTTCCACGGCTGCCAAACTCGCGCCGAGGGCAACACGTGACAGCCACGACCAATCTTAGCGCCAAACAAACGCAGCAGAAAAACCCGCCACCAGTATAAAATCCCCCGTGGCGTGGGGCGAAACAGCAACAGCCATACCAAATTCCAAAGCAGGCGCAAGGCCTTCGTACGAAAACCATGACGGTTGCGGTAGTGCTGTAAAGTGAGAGACATCAGGATTTACTATCTACAAAAACAAATTAAAGAACCTAATCTATAGATTAAGTTATTATATTCTAAGATATATGAGCAATTATTGCATTATTACGCATAAAATTAAAATAACAAAAACTTAATTTTTTATAAGCCTTATTGATGAATTTCTACCCTCAGCATATCGAACAATATATCTGCCATTTTCTGCTGTCCAAAATGACTAAGGTGAATAAAATCATCATGCAAATACCATTTATCATTTAGGCCCAATTCTAAATTTTTGCATATCGGTATTTGGTATTGTTCTGCAAAGCGGATGATCTGCTGCCCTTGGGAATTATACTGTCCAGCCTGGAGTTCGCTGCGTTCGGCGTGTAGATAGATCATAAACGGTATGTTCTTATCCCGAGCAATCTGGGCAATGCGGGAAAAACCTGGATTCAATTCACCGCGAGCTTCGTTGATATGCAGTTCACGATAAGATATATCTCCCGTCGTTTTTTTTCGAGAAAACACCCGTTGGAGGAAAAGTCTGACATTTGTCTTCAGGTAGCGGTCATACAATTCCCAGCACGCCAGTTTATACTGCCGATCAGGACAACTAGTGCTGATGCCGACGATCGGAGAAAATGTCATCACGTCTTGGGCGTCATGGGAACTGACCACCAGCACGATGGCCTCAGCATCAAAAGTCCCGTGTTTACGCAGATAGGCAGCGCAATTGTCCGGCCCCCAGGAGCCGGCTGAAATATTCAGTACCTGGACATCGCCACCGGTCAACAGTGAAAGGCGCTTAGACAGCAAGGTGGAGGCCAGCTGTTCGTGCGAGGTCAAATGACCGCCGTTGACGACGGAATCGCCCAGCAAGAGAATTTTATGTGCTGTCGGGCGTACTTCCTCAGAACGCATCGAGAAGGAATTGTAGATGATCCTGTTTCGAAACCGGAACCGGTTCTGGTTAGGCTGGGCGATATATTCGTAATCTGGGTCTGCCTGCATGAGAACTGCATCACAAAAACCAAAGACATATCTGAGTATGAGTTCCCCAGACAGCCCCAGAACCAGAATGATGGCAATGACCAAGCCACACCGGCGTAAGATTCTACGACGTGCAGGGGTAATCATCTTGTACGCTTAAAGAATGGCATTGTTTTCATAAAGGACAGGTGGCTTTCCCACAGGTACTGTCTGTTTTCATTTTGCACCAAGGCAATGATAAGCCAACTGTAGGCATAGGTATAGTCACCTGAAGCCGTGATATGTGCTTCGGCATTCATATAAACCGCAAAAAAAACCATCTGCGCCAAAAGCAACGTGCCATCCGACTGCGGCACTCCCCTTTTCCAAAGCTGCGCCATGGGCGGCAGAAACACCAGACAAAAGGCGACAAAGCCCAAAATGCCCATGGATGAAAGAAAAAACAGCCATGCATTGCCTGGCTCGACCATGCCGGTGTAGAGTCCTTCAAGATCCTTAGCGACTTCCGGATGTATCGAATGAGCCCCAACTCCGAACAGCGGCGAATGTTGAAATTCAGCAAAGCGGTCTTCCCACTTTGGCTGTCGGCTGGAGAAAGTACTACTTATATCAAACCTCCCGCCCATTTTATTTTGCACACCGCTCAAAATGTCTCCTGTGAATTGCAGGCAGAAAACCAAGCCAATAGCCAATAACCCACATATCAGAATTGCCCGGCCATACTGTCCCTGGTAGCGTTTCAGCAGATAGACTGCGGCTCCGCAAAAGCTGGCGCCGAGCGAAACTCGAGAAGATGCATAAAACCCAGTGATCAGCGCCAGCACTGCCACAATGATCCACAAAATCTTTATTTTAGGAATTCCTGCTCCACTGGCTTCATGCAGACAATTGATAAAAGTAAAACCTGCAACCGAACCCAGAATCATGGAATGAATCGAAAATCCATAATAATACCCCTGAATGTCACTGCCGCCACCACCCAAAAATTTACCAGCCAGCGAAGCCAACGTCAGCAGCAGGAGGAATAAATTGAAAAAGTTCAGCATTTTAATACGAAAATAATACAGCCGCTGATTCAGCAAAAATGGCCCGAATGAGAGCATGACCAGGAAAAAGCTGATCGTGCGGTAGTGGGCTTTATACACCGGCGGAATCGAATCAAGATTGAAAAGTATGCTCAGCCACATAGCGCCCCAGAGAAAAAACATCCGTGGATTGAGTTTCCATGGAGATGAAAGCAGCACGACGATTCCACCAAGCCCAATGAGCGCTGCATAGTACAGCCCCATGGACAAACGCATCCCAGCTCCGACAATTTGATTGACAATCAAAAGTGCGAGCACAAATCCCAGAAAGTTCAATATTTTCTGTGTTCTGTCAGTCAACATTGTTTCTCGCGTTGTTATTCACGAAACATACCGCCAATCCGCATCACGGCAGGTTCACAGGTCATCCGAGGCAATGCGCCCCTGCCAGAGGCGCATAATCAAATAATCCATCGGGTTCCAGAGTCGGCGTTGATGTGCAGCGGCATAGCGGCAGGCGTCGTAAGCCCCCTGACTGAAACGCTCCACGCCCCAACCGGCAATGATACGCCGCGAGTGGTCAGAAAATCTCTGCCATTCTTCGCTGCTCATCTTTTCCAGGGTTTGCATGGCCTTGACCATAGCATGCGGGTCATCAGGGTCAAAGATAAAGCCATTCTCCCCTGGCTTGACAATAGTGGTGGCACACCCGCATTGGTTGCTCACCGCAACCGGTACGCCAGCAGCCATCGCCTCGTTGACCACCATGCCCCAAGTCTCAATCTTGTAACTGGGCAAAAATAATGCCCGTGCCTGAACAAAAATTTCCCGTACTTTCTCACGATCCTGAAAAGGCAGAAAGATGACCTGGCTGCAATCTTTGAGAATATCCACGATTTCCTGGTGACAATACCCCTCCCCGACCATAACTAAGGGCATGGTTCCACCCTCCGCACAGTAACGCAAGTAGGCGCAGGCAAAATTCTGCAAGTTCTTCATCTTGACCTGTCGGCCCAAGGTCAGGAAATACTGTTTTGGCAATTTCGGAAAACTGGTGTTGGCGACTTTAGCGCCCCAAAACGCATTGTCAGCCGTATTCAGACCATAGAAAATTCGCTCCTGGACAAAACCGAGCTCCTTCATGCTTTCATCCCAGGCTGAGGATGGGCAAAGAACAGCACCGACACCCCGCAACAAAGCGTTCTTAACCAGGCGAACCAAGACATTCTTGCGAAATGTATGGCTCATTGAGTTAGTGTAAATCACCATGCCTCGCCGGTTCCTCTGAGTCCAGCGCAATACTTCCGCGCCACTTGGAAAATTCACATCGCTGGTGATAACCACATCGGGATTAACTTCGTCAAGCACAGCGGCAATTTTTCGACAGACTTCCGCCATGGCAATTTTTCCGTCATAACGTCCTTGAAAGAGAACATGGTGCGGCAGATGACCAAAGTCATCGCTAATGAACTGATAACAGATGCTTTCTGAAAACAATTCAACGACGTGCAATTCATCGCCGCGTTGCCGCAGGAATTCGCCGAAGTGCTTGATCCGGGGCGGAAAATACGCCCGAAAGTCATAGCTTATAATGACTACACGCATACAGACTACTCCCAATCACTACATGAGAAGAAATCATTTTCTTAAGCCGTTACCTATCATGGCTATCGTTGTTGAGGCCGCAACACACGTGGCCAGAGGCAGCGAAGGTGGTTGGTCAACCAGACCCGGCAGGCCACGGCCAACCCGTTGTATGTCCGGTTGAGATGAAACATTTCCGCTGGCGGGAGTCCGAGCGGAGAATAAAAATGCTTCAGGCGCTGGCGCAATGGCACAGCTGGATCAGTCCAGCGCGATGGTGCAGTATTTTTTTCGCAATGTCCCACGTGTTGCGGTGCGACCCAGCATATAATTCCGGCTTTTCGGGCTCGCATGCCATATTCGATGTCGCCAAAAGAATGTCGGAAGAAGGGGTCGAGGTTTCCCAGCTCGCGGAAGACAGCCGCCGGAATCAGCACGACATTGCCATTGAATTCCTCACACGGCTGCATTTGGCCATTTGGAGGGATGAGCCCGCCTCTGGTCACGCGGCCGCTGTATGTGGTTTGGACGGGATCGTTGGCTGACGAAGTCGCGCCAACGACGATGTGGCGTTCTCCGTCCAAACTGCGAATCGTGTGCAGCAAGACTGCCAGTGCGTTGTCAAACAAAAAGGTATCGTCATTCAGCCACAAGTAATAATCAAAATCCTGCTTAGATGCCGTATCCCAGGCCAGGCGCATACCCTGGTTCCAGAAAAGTTCGCCATTGCCCGGGATAATGACGACTGCGGGAAATTCCTTTTGGACGGCGTCGCCTGTGCCATCGGTGCAGCCGTCATCCACCAGGAAGACCGTTATTTCGACATCATCAATTCCCTGCTGTGCAAATAGCCGACGTAGGCAGGACACAGTTTTTTCTCGCCGGTTATGGCACGTCATCAGTACGGCAAGTCTTTTCATGGCGTCGTTCCCTCTTGACGGTACGGAGCTTCGCCGCCCATGCACTTGGCCGCAACTTGAGCCGCCTCAGGTGGTTCCATGCCATACCATCCAGACGCTTCCAGGCACTGTTGCTGCTCTTCAGAACAGCGCATTTTTATCAGGCGCGCTGGGCAGCCGCCAACGACTGCGTATGGCAAGACATCCCGGGTGACAATCGCGCCAGCGGCAATTACAGCGCCATTGCCAACCGTAACGCCATCCATGACCATGGCATCAGCGCCAATCCAGACATCGTGACCGATGTGGACTGGACGGTATTCAACCACCTGTGGTTGACCTTGGGGCGGCGACACCCCAAAACAGTTGCGCTGACTGTAAAATACAGGCGATGTGGAAAAACGATCCAACGGATGCTGGCCAAGGCCAATTCTGACCCCAGGGCCTATAGAACAATAATTGCCTATTTCGGCATTCTGCACAGTGCTCAGACGCTGAATATAGGTATAACGACCAATGCGTGTGTTCAGGACAACACAGCCGTCGTAGAGTTTAACTGGGCAGGCAAGTTCTACGTGTTCATCAAGAATCACCCCAGCCTGGATGTCGCATCCAGGATAACGGCGCCGATTAATAAAATCGCGAGCCGCATTGTTGGCCAATCGGAAAATGGCAATCATCAGGCCGACAGGCAGATAAATCAGGCGATGCAGATAGCGTTTAACAGACTTCAATGCGGCTCCTCAATCGGTGAAAACACAGCCGGGCTTGCTGCCGCCACCCAAAATCCAACGATAGACACTGGCCATTTGTTCTGCAACCCGGTTTTCTGCATATTTTTCTGTCACCAGCCTTATGCCATTAGCTCCCATGCGGTACAAAACTTGCTCATCCGCAGCCAAGGCATGGCGCATGATTTCGGTAATGCTATCAACGCTGTTGTCGCGCCACCAGCCGCACTGGTGCGTTTCCAACTCCTGCCAGGGCGTTCCCAAGGAGGCCATCACCGGTGTGCCGACCATCAGGGCCTCCGGCACAATCATGCCGAAATTTTCAAAATCACTGGGCACAAACAACGCTCGCAGCTGTGCCACGGCAGCAAATTTCTCTTGTCCATCAAGCTGTCCAGTAAAGGTCACATTATTAAGGCCGAGCCTGTGGACTAAAGCCTTCAGGCTTTGGATATAGGACTCGTCGCCAGTGCCGATCAGAACCAATTCTCCGTCGCCGCAGTCTTCCTGCACCCTACTCCAAGCCTCAATCAGCCGTTCAACACGCTTGCGCGGATGGAAACGGCCGAGAAAACCAAGGCGGCGGCCTGCCTGCCGGGAACGACCAATCTCCGGGTCCGTTTGCCATTGAGTGACATAATCAGGAACCGGAACCGGGTTGGGCACGACGGCGACGGGATTTCGATACCCGAGCCGACGATAATGGCGCATCTCCTCATCGCACGTACAGTGAACGCACGCAGCTCCGGCGAGGTCACGCCGAAACCACAGAAACAGCAGCAATTTCTTCTTCCAACGGCTGCGGGCAAGTGCCTGAGGATAGAGCATCCCATGCGGAGACATGACATAAGGCTTGTTCTTCCGCCGCGCCTCCGCGCCAGTGAGATGGTTGACATGCACCCACAGACCATGAGTGTGGTACAGATCATACTCACGCTCCTGGCGGACAAAGTCGCGCATGGGTCGGGAATAGCCATAAGGCGTACGGTTGTCAAACCAGCAAACCTTGACAAAGTCATCTTCACGAATGACGCCGTCGCAGGACATCAACGGCCCGCCGCTGAGCAGGTCAGACGGGCAGCCGTTGCGGTTCAAGGCACTGACCAAATCATACACAGCCGTGGTCAAACCACCTGCCTCGATATTTAATCCTTTGATTGAATGAAGAATACGCATTGATTGACAATCCAAATCAAGCAAAATCTATCGATATCCTTACATTGCAATGCCGCAAAAACATCCCCTCAACCGCTGAGCAACAAGGACACTGGAGAACCGCCCAGAACACACGACCCTGGGCAACGACTAGCGCCACTGATTCACCCGCGCCATGGTGCCACTGGCCTGGTCTTGACTTCGCCGTCGAGGTATGCGCAAACAGCAAGAAAATACTCTGCCGCCGCTTTGCCGGAGATATGCTTGGCAGCCCAGGTCATCAACGCCTGCCGCGCCTCTGGGCTTTGCGTCCCAGCCGCGACTTGTGCGCACAGGGCTTCGGCCAAGGACGGTGACCCACGAAAGGAAAAAACAGTGCCGCGAACCGGGTCGTCCAGCAACGCCGCTGCCCCGCAATTCTCTGAACAGACTACCCGCACTCCATTCTGCAACGCCTCGTTGACCACTGCCCCCCAGCCATCGTAGTGGCTCGGCAGAACCAAGATATCATGACAAATAAGCTGCCGATGCACCTCGTCATTCGGCAACAATCCAAGAAAACTAATGGCCGCATCACCGGCAATCTGCGCCTCGACCTCTGGCCGAAGCCGCCATCTCCAATCAAAGTCAGTGTGGCTGGCAGACGAAGCTGCTGAAAGGTGCGAATCAGCAACAGGCTGTTTTTATTTGCGTCAAGGCGGCCGACAAATAATATCCTGGGCTTGTCATGGCTTAATTCGCCTATTGACCGCCCCTCTGGCAAAACAGTGAAATACCCCCAGTCAAACAGCTTCGATTCTGGGAAGAAAGCCTGCCGGTAACAGCGCCGGCCCGTGTCGCCAGTCACAAACAACGCATCCAGGCACTTGCCATAACGCATCCGCAGCCAGCAATATTTCAGACGACGCTGCCAGCCGCGGCCGTCATTCCAAACGTATGGCTCGACATAACAAGCCACCTTAGCGCCAGCCCGATGCAATCGCCTCAGGAGTTTCTCTCGCCGGAAAGCAAAATCAATACCGCAGACAAAATGCATGGCGTCATGCATGCGTACCAACTGGTCTATCTGCTGGCTATCAGGGGTAATGATGATTTCCGCCCGCCCCATGTCCGGGACTTTCCCTAATCCGCGCAGCCAGTCTTCATCCTGCGGTCGTTCTGCCACAAGGATTGTCGGCACCATTTCTGCCAGGGCACGGATAAAGGCGGCTTGATGCAGGCTGAGGATATTATGCCAGAGCACTACTTTCACGGTCAGCCGTCCTTCGTCTCGGCGCCTGGAGTTTCAATAATCTTCTTCTTGCATATAGCTGGCACCCCAGCCGCCAATTCGTAATCGCCAATGTCGCAGATCACCACCGCGCCGGCAGCCACTACTGCCTTGCGGCCAATGACGCGGTCAGCGCCTGCCCGACCCGGCACAACAATCACCCCAGTGCCCAGCCAAGCGCCGTCACCAATGACCAAGCGGATATTATATCCGGCGCCAGCCGAGTGCGCCCCGACCGGATCGACTTCGTGGCTGCCAGTAGTCAGCATGACCCGAGGCGCAATATCGACATCGCGGCCAATTTCCACTTCCCCCCCACACTGAATCAGGACTTCTTGACCAAGCCAGGTGCCACCGCCAATGCTTAACCGCCCAGCGCCGTAAATCCGCACCGATGAACAGATACGGACTTGCTCGCCAATAACCGCGCCGCACCAGCGATAAAGACATCGCTTCAAGGCGAAACCGCGCGTCTCAGGAATCCATGGCAGCAAGAGCCGCACTAAAAATAGTCTGAATGTGTGCATGAAACGAGGCGGCTGACTGGCCGTTGGGTTATTTCTTCCGCCAGCAGTATACCCAAAGATATAACCGCACGGAAAGATTAATTAGCCGGTATTTGAGACGCAGTCGCCAATGCAGGCCTCGCCCTATTCGAAGCGGGTAACAGGGATGTTCCGTGAACATCGCGATGCTATGCCCCGGTGCTCCTGGCGAGTAGTTGGCTAATGCCTGGGAGAAACAAAAGGCAATCTGCCGATCCAGGTAGTCCCAACCTGGTGATGTCCCCGGCAGGCGCTCTTCGCCAAACTGCCGCAAAGAGGCACAGGCAGTAAGCAAATCACCGGCCTTGCGCGGGTTAACGCTGCGCTGTATGGAATTCGC
>Ga0123334_1006479_pt1 | contig 10814 bp, 9 predicted proteins | sample BiotimSIPDNA_FD_89706 | JGI IMG/M metagenome (GOLD analysis project Ga0123334, IMG submission 89706) | Anaerobic biogas reactor microbial communites from Washington, USA - Biogas_R1 time_0 SIP DNA | ecosystem: Engineered > Bioreactor > Anaerobic > Unclassified | place: Washington, USA | collected... | reverse complement strand
GAAGTGCGTCATGATTATTCATCTGAATTTTATAATATTGTAAGTGGAGGCTTGATGGTACGACAGAACCTGCCCACAGGCGGTACCATATCTCTCAGTTCTTCACTACAACGTACCGACCGTTTCAGCGGCTCTTTCAACAACCACGAAAGCACCGAGTATCTTTCCACTGCCTTAAGTGTCCAGATCCAACAATCCATTTTTGGAGTGAATGAAATGAAATGGGACCGGAAGATTGAACCCTTGAAATACGAAGAAGCCCGTCGCACCTATATTGAAAGTATGGAAAATGTCAACCAGCGGGCCATCCAACTGTTTTTCAACATGGCATTGGCCCAACAAAGGCTGGCGATTTCCGAGTTCAACCACTCAAACAACGATACACTTTATAATATAGCTGCCGGCAGGTACGAATTGGGGACCATCGGGGAAAACGACCTGCTTCAGTCCGAACTCGCCTACCAGAACGCCCTGAAAACCCTCAACGAGAACCGCCTGAATTTGGAAGACGCAGAAAACCGCCTACGTTCATACCTGGGTTTCACCGAACGTGTGGAACTGAACATCCAAATACCTGACAGCATCCCCAATGTAGTATTGGATGTGGAGAAAGTACTCCAGCTGGCTTTTGAAAACAATCCCGACATGATCACCTATGACAGGCAATTGATAGAAGCCCAGAAAAATGTTGCACAGCAACGGGCCAACAGGGGCTTCCAGGCTAATCTGAACGTGGCATTCGGGTTAAATCAACAGGCAACCGGTTTATTTCAATCCTATAAAGATCCCAGGGATATGCAGACCGTAAGTATCGGGCTGACCGTTCCTATCCTGGACTGGGGCCGTGGACGTGGTATGGTAAAAATGGCCCAGAGTAACGAGGAACTTGTCCGACGCCAGGTAGAACAATCCAGAATGGATTTTGAGCAGGACATCATACTAAATGTGCGTCAGTTCAACATGCAGTCCCAGCAATTCGCCATCGCGGCCAAAGCAGACACCATAGCCCAGAAAAGATACGACGTAGCGAAACAACGTTATCTTATTGACAAGATTACTGTAACAGACATGAACAACGCACAGCTGGACAGGGACGAAGCCCGCGTAGGATATGTCCAGGCCTTGTTTAATTACTGGCGGTATTATTTCGAGCTGAGAGCCCTTTCTCAATTCGACTTCATTGCCAACAAACCGCTGGATGCCGATTTTGAATCTCTTGTAGACTAAAGAGTCATACCGTAACACCTTCTGCGTTTATGCATACGGTGTTCAAAAAGTTTCCACTGGCTCCGGACTTTGATGTTATCTTCAAGTTCGGGGCCGGTTTCCGCATATTCCACCCCGGTCTGCATGGCATTCAGAATGCTGTTGTAAATAATGACAGCATTGACACCGCGGTTCTGGTAGGCCGGCATTACACCTATATGATACATATCAAGAACCTTTGACTTTCTTATATCACGCATGATCCCGTAAAGACCCAGCGGGAAAAGTTTCCCTTTTCCCAGGCGCACTCCCCTGCTTATGGAAGGAGCCATCAACCCGTAACCAACAATTTCCCCGGCCTTGTTTTCCACTACGGTAATGTATTCCAATTTACAAATAGACATCAGTAATTTGGCAAAGTCCATCAATTGTTTTTCTGAAATCCGAACGACCCCGAAAAGCTCCGAAAAAGCATCGTTCAAGACAGGCAAGGCTTCACGGAATACGGGCTTCAAGTCTCTCACTTTATGGAATTTTCTGATGGAATAGCCGTATTTCTCCATAGCTCCCAACGCCAGTCTCTCCAATGTGGGATCCATTTTATCCGGCACGTGTACCTGGTATTCCACCCAGTCTACTTTCTTTGTCAGCCCCAGTCTCTCCATATGACTTATGTAATACGGATAATTATACTGGGTGATGTACATGTCCATTTGGTCAAAACCTTCAATGAGCATGCCCATTTTATCCATATCGGAAAAACCCAACGGCCCTACGACCTCTTTCATATCCAGAAAGCGGGCCCATTCTGCAACTTTACCGAACAGTGCGGCCGAGACCTCGTAATCGTCAATAAAATCAAAACGGGTGAACCGCATTTGACGTACATTCATCTTGTAGTTATAGGCATTGTTCAGAATCGCGGCTATTCTGCCGGCAATTACCCCGTCTTTGTATGCCAGAAACATTTTGCAAGAAGCATAATCAAACGCTGCATTTTGAGTGGGATCAAAGTCCCTCATTTCTTCTGAAACCAATGTGGGAACAAAGCAGGAATTGTTTTTATACAATCTGACAGGAAATTCAAAGAATTTTTTTTTATCCGACCTTGAAGTGATCTCTTTAACAGTAATCATAAACAAATATAAAAAAATCGAGTAAATTTGCACTTATTATCATTTTTCATACATATTTATATTTATATGGCAACTACAGCAGATTTTAAAAACGGATTGTATATTTCTTTCAACGGAAAACCCTGTTCAATTATTTGGTTCCAACACGTTAAACCAGGCAAGGGAGCCGCATTTGTAAAGACAAAACTGCGCAACCTGGAAAATGGGCGTGTATTGGAAAACACATTCAGTGCAGGAGAAAAAGTGGAAACCATTCGCGTGGAAAGACGTCCTTATCAATTCCTTTATAAAGACGATATGGGATTTAATTTTATGCATGCCGAGACTTTTGAACAAATATCCCTGCAACCGGACTTGATTGAAAATCCCGATCTGATGAAAGAGGGGCAATACGTGGAAATGATGTTCCTGGCCGACGAAGAGCGGGTTTTGACCTGTGAATTGCCTCCATTTGTGGAAATGGAAATCACCTATACCGAACCCGCAGTTAAAGGAGATACGGCTTCTACCAATGCCCTTAAGGCTGCCACACTTGAAACCGGGGCCGAGATCATGGTTCCCCTGTTCATTAACCAGGGGGAACGTATTAAAGTAGATACACGAACCCGTGCTTATGCGGAACGGGTAAAATAACCTTTTTATGAAAACACGGCTAATGGCCGCTGCGGCCTTAATGATCATCTTTTCCTGCAACAACGCGGGAAAAACGCCCACACCCGGACAGGTAGCTGCCGGAATTATGGAGCGACAGGCCGATGTCGTGCAATCCGCAATGGCCGAGGAATGGGAAATGGAACGCATGCGCCGTATCGCCCTGGATTTCAATAAAACGGAAGAAGAAGCTCTGGCTTATATTCGACAGTTCTTCCCCGATGTCACATCTGAGCAAATGAAAAAATGGGAAGCATCAGGAGCGCTGGAATCAATGAACATCAACGGGGAAAAACGCTATTTTTCGAGGGCTTTCCGGAATCTGTTCCGCATTGACAGTACTTGCCGTGAAAAATTTCTGGAGATTAACGGACCCGAGGAGGATCCCAAAGCTCCGCTCTTGCAGGAACACCTTCCCCGAGTGGTGGCCCTTACAAAAACAAAAGGCACGGACAAAGCAGAACCCGTCACGTATTCAATCACTTATACCCTGACCGTTCCGGCAAATACCATCCCTGAAGGCGAAATCATAAGGGCTTGGATGCCTCTGCCCAGAACCGATATCCCTCGCCAAAAGGACTTCCGGCTTACTGAAGTTTCTGAACCGGAATACATCATTTCTCCGGACCGATACGTACACAAATCCATTTATATGGAAAAAAAGGCGGTCAAAGACAGTCCCGCGGTTTTCAGTTATTCTTTTACTTATACGGCATACGCACAATACAATCATTTTGATCCGTTGCAGGATGTGCTTCCCTACAATACGTCAAGCACGGACTACAAAGAATACACAAAAGCCGTTCCGCCGCACATTGTCACGGACGGAAAGGTCGCTGAACTGGCAAAACAGATTATCGGCGATGAATCCAACCCTTATTTGCAGCTTAAAAAAATATTTTCCTACATAAGCCGAAACTATCCATGGGCCGGCGCCCGTGAATATTCTACCCTTGAGAGCATCCCCCTTTACGTTTTGGAAAACGGACACGGGGATTGCGGCCAGGTGAGCCTGTTGTTTATTTCCATGTGCAGAAGTCTTGGCATTCCCGCAAGGTGGGAAAGCGGATGGATGCTGCATCCCGGAGCGGTTAACCTTCACGATTGGGCCGAGGCTTATCTGGAAGGGATCGGATGGATCCCGGTAGATCAGTCCTTCGGCTTGCAACCGGAACCTGTAGAATTGTTTTATTCCCGAGGCATAGATGCTTACCGCATGGCGGTAAATACGGATATCGGAGGGGCATTTTTCCCGGCAAAGATCCATTTTCGATCGGAAACTGTAGATTTTCAACGCGGGGAAGTAGAATGGAGGGGAGGAAATCTTTATTTCAACGAGTGGGATTATCACTTGCAAGTCCATCCTTCCGGCAAATAGACAAACCGTCTCCCAGGGGAAGCAGTACAGATGAAACTTCCTGATCCTCAAACACCAGCTTGTTATAAGCCCGCAACCCTTCTGTCTGCGGGTCTTTGCATGTCGGATCGGCTACTTTGCCATCCCACAAAACGTTGTCAGCAACAATGTATCCACCGGGTTCCAGAACCTGTTTAACCAACCGGTAGTAATCGCAATATTCCCTTTTGTTGCCGTCAATAAATGCCATTTGACAAACGTATCCCTGCCTGTGCATTTTCGGAATTTCTTCCAGAGCGTCAGCCGTATGCAGCGTTATTCTTTCTTCCATCCCGCTGCGACGGAATGCCTCTATAATCAAATCATTATGCTCATCAAAAATTTCTATGGTATCTATCCTTCCTTCCTCAGACAAGCCCCTTGCCATAGATATGGCAGAATAACCGGTGAAAGTTCCGATCTCCAGAATATTTTGCGGGCGAATCATTTTTACAAGCATGGTAAGCAAAGATCCCAAGGGTTCTCCTCCCAGCATCCTGGGATGTACGCACCGGTAATGCGTTTCCCGCTCCAGCCAATCCAAAACCGGATCTTTTTTTGCACTATGTTCATTCAGATATGTTCTTAGAAGATCCATGATCATTAATAATATACCAGGGTACACCTTCTGGATGCATCCCATATTTCGTTGGCAACATGGAGAACCTGTTGAGGTGTAACCGACGCGATCATGGATATCATTTGCTCATGAGATATGACATTTCCGAATGCCAGCAGGCTTTTTCCCATGGACAGGCATTGTACTTCGTGGTTGTCTTCGGTTATGGACATTTGACCAACAAGCTGTTTTTTTGCCCGTTCCACCTGCAGTGATGTCATGGTTACGGTTGCATATTCCCGGATTACTTTTTCAGTCAGTTCCCTGCAACGGTCCAGATTGGGTCCATCCGTTCCAAAATAAATACCTGCAAATCCGGTATCCATGTATGGAGAATAAGAAGCTTCCACTGTATAAACCAACCCGTATTTTTCCCTCAGGATCATATTCAGGCGGGCATTGGAAGCCGGTCCCCCCATCAGGTTCATTAATAAAACCAGTGGTATCCGGTATTTGTCATGTAGCCCGTAAGCCACAGACCCTGTCAGGCAATGGGTTTGATAAGTACCCCTTTTCTCGGTATTGTCGAACACGCAGGAGGGAGCAGCCAGGGAAATCCTTTCGGTTCCGGCGGCAGTTCCGGGTCCCGCGGCAATTGCGGTTCCGGAGATTTGAAATACTTCTTTTCCGTAATACTTTTCCGCCATGGCCAAAGCCCGGCGGGGGGAAACATTGCCGACAATACTAAGTGACATTTGTTCGGGACGGAACCGTTCCTTGAGAAAATCTTTCAGGTGAGTGGAGCTGATCTTTTTAAGCTCCCTGGGAATTCCAAGAATAGGCCTGGACATGGGTGTTCCGGTGAACAATTTTTCTTCAAACCGGTCGTAAATCAGATCCATGGGCGAATCTTTATAAGAACGTATCTCATCCAGAATCACTTCTCTTTCCTTGACCATCTCCGATGGCGGAAAAACAGAGTGCAGAACCATGTCTGAGATCAGTTCCAGTGCTTTATTCAGATCTTCCCGCAAAACAGTGGCATGAAGCACCAGTTCTTCTTTTGTTGTAAAGGCATTGATCTCCCCGCCCAGTCTTTCCAGTCGGTTGTTTATATGGTAGCCTTTCCTTCTGACTGTGCCTTTGAAGAGCATATGTTCGCAATAATGGGCCAATCCTGCATATCCCGATGGTTCAAACCGGGTGCCTGCCAAGGTAGTTAAAGCGCAATAACTCACAGGAGATGCAGTTGTCATTACAGCACATTTCATACCGGATGAAAGTGTAGTAAGAAAGATGGATTTCATAGTTTTTGTCATAGTCACCGGAGGCCGCAAAAATAGGGATTATTTCTTATCTTTGCACCTTATGGATCAATTTGTGGTATCAGCAAGAAAATACCGTCCTCAACAATTTAATGACGTTGTTGATCAGGACAATATCGTAACCACCCTGAAAAATGCCATTGCCAGAAAGCAACTGGCTCATGCGTATCTGTTTTGCGGTCCCAGGGGAGTTGGCAAAACTACTTGTGCCCGTATCTTTGCCAAAACGATCAATTGTCTGCATCCGACAGAAAACATGGAAGCATGCGGAGAATGTGAATCCTGTAAGTCTTTTGCCGAAGGCCGTTCTTATTCCATTCATGAACTGGATGCCGCTTCCAATAATTCCGTGGACGATATCAGGGAATTGATTGACAAGGTTCGGATCCCGCCACAAGTGGGAAAATACAGTGTATACATTATTGATGAAGTACACATGCTCTCCCAGTCAGCTTTCAACGCTTTTCTCAAAACACTGGAAGAACCGCCTTCCTATGCCTTGTTCATTCTGGCTACGACCGAAAAACACAAGGTCCTCCCCACCATTCTTTCCAGATGTCAGGTCTTTGACTTCAACCGCATCTCCGTTAAGGCAATGACGCTTCACCTGGAAGAGGTGGCCAAAAAAGAAGGGGTAACTATCGGTCGGGATTCGCTTGGCGTTATTGCCCAAAAGGCAGACGGAGCCATGAGGGATGCCCTTACATTGCTGGATCAGTGTATTGCCGTGAGCGGTAAAGAAGTGACATACAAACAGGTTATTTCCAATTTGAATGTATTGGACAGGGAATATTATTTCCGCCTGACACAAATGGCTCTTGACGGCAGTTTTGAGAAAATGCTTCTCCTGTTTGACGAAATCCTGTCCCGAGGGTTCAATGCCTTGCATTTTATTGGCGGTTTGAGTTCCCATTTCAGGGACCTGCTGGTGTGCAAACAGCCAGAAAGTCTCCCTTTACTGGAATACGGAGAAGAGACTGCCTTGAAATTCAGGGAACAAGCCCGGGAGTGTTCCCTTCCGTTTCTTTTTAAGGCATTAAGTATCAGTACGCAGGCAGAGGCGGGTTACAAACAAAGCAACCAACCACGGCTTCACATAGAAATGGCCCTGGTACGGTTGAGCCAGTTGGAAAATCCGGCAAACACGACCGAACAGAAAAGCCCTCCGACAGAACAGAAAAGCCCTCCGGCCGAACCAAAACCCGAATTCCGTGAGCCTGAACGCCCGACTTCCGTAAAAAATCCTGAACCCGCAGATCTTCCCATTACCGAAGAACTTCCCATTACCGAAGAACCCTCAAAAACGCAGGAACCCTCAAAAACGCAGAACTCGGCCCCGGAGGACAACTCGGCAAAAATGTCTGCCAAAACCGGCACGGTTTCCATAAAAAACCTGATGCGCCAAAACGGGAAGAACCGGGAAACTCCAAAAGAACAAGAATCTGAAAAGGACGTTCCCGCAGAGCATGAAAATGGGATACAACCCGAAGATTTGCAAAAGATACTGCCCGGTCTGTATGCACTTTTTGAAAGCAGACCTCATTTGTCGGCTACCCTTTCCCGTTGTGCACCAACGGTGGTTGAAGGCCATATTGTCCAGTTCAAAGTAATCAACGAACTGCAGAAAAACTGGATTGAGGAACGTTTTGGTGTCACTATAGACCAATACCTGCGTAAATCATTAAAAAACAAAAATGTGAAGGCTTCATTGGCGGTAGAGGAATCTCTGGAAAATACCCCTGACGGAACTTGTTACATGCCCGAAGAAAAAGCAAGGTTCATGGCGGAAAAACACCCTCAGGTAGCTGCTTTGAGGGACGATCTGAATCTGGATATCAGTTAATCATTGCTTATTATGCGTTTACATTGTCAGAACCTGGTTAAAAGATACGGTTTGAGAACCGTGGTGAAGAATGTTTCCATCTATGTGGACCAGGGTGAAATCGTCGGTCTTTTGGGACCAAACGGAGCCGGGAAGACCACCAGTTTTTACATGATAACCGGTTTGATCAAGCCCAACAACGGTAAGATATTTCTGGATGACGAAGAAGTAACTTCCTATCCCATGTACCAGCGGGCGCAAAAAGGAATCGGGTATCTGGCCCAGGAGGCTTCCGTATTCAGGAAGCTGAGTGTGGAAGACAACATCATGTCTGTTATGGAATTATCCGCCTTTACAAAAGCAGAACGGAAAGAACGGATGGAAAAACTTATTGAAGAATTTGGCTTGCAAACGGTTAGAAAAAGTTATGGTATCCAGCTTTCCGGGGGGGAACGCCGCCGTTGTGAAATTGCCCGGGCTCTGGCGCTTGACCCCAAATTTATTTTGTTGGATGAACCTTTTGCCGGAGTTGACCCGATTGCCGTGGAAGATATTCAGCAAATTGTAGCCCAGCTCAAGACCAGAGACATCGGGGTGATCATCACCGATCACAATGTACACGAGACACTGGCTATCACAGACAGGGCTTACCTGTTGTACGAAGGAAGCATTTTGGAAAGCGGAACTGCAGATGAACTGGCGGCCAATCCGGAAGTCAGGCACAAATACTTGGGACAAAATTTTGAATTGCGAAAAATCATTCCCGTTAACCGGGAAAAAGATCTCAATCAAAACTGATTCCCGCAAAATCCACAATTTTTAAAGCTAAGTCTTTATAAAAACCGGGATTCAAGCTTCTTCGGTATGGTGCAATATGTTCCATAAACCCTTTCATATTTTCCTGATGAACAGGGTCTGCCGGAGGAGACTCCATTTTTAACGGATTTATGGGTTTCCCGTTCCTCCATACACGGAAATCCAGATGCGGTCCTGTTGACATCCCGGTACTTCCCACATAACCGATAATTTCTCCCTGAGCTACACGTTTACCTACGGAAAGCCCTTTTGCATAACGGGATAAATGAAGGTAAGCGGTAGTATATACACTATTGTGCTTTATTTTTACCGTATTGCCGCCCCCGCGTGTATATTTCCTTTCGGTAACCACTCCTTCGCCTATGCTCATGACAGGTGTTCCCGTGGGTGCGGCATAATCAACGCCTGTATGCGGCCGGACCACCCGGGTTATGGGATGCCTCCTCGCATAGCTGAATCCAGAACTCACTCTGGAATACCTTAAAGGAGCCTTTAAAAAAGTACGTTGCAGATTTACTCCGTTTTGGTCCCAGTAGCCAGGAACACTGTCCTGGACATAACGGAAAGCCAATTGTTCTTCTCCGGAGCGAATAAACGCAGCAGCCAGTACAGGTCCTGCTTCCACTTCTTCCCCGTTAAGCATATATGCTTGGTAATAAGCCCGGAAAGTATCTCCTTTGCGAAGGCCGAAAAAATCTACCGTCCATGCATAAACCTCGGACAAACCATTAGCTACCAGCGGATTGTAGCCGGACTCTGCAAGATTTTGCCACAAAGAAGTCGTTATGGTCACATCCACAAATTTTTCTTCCGTTACCAGTGGAAATTCACAGCGGGAAACCCACAGGCTGTCGGTTAAAGAGAAACAAACATGCGTTCTGAAATCCTCTTTGTAGATCATATAGGAAGGTTGCGCGGAATCCGGTTCATACAGCAGTGTGTAAGCATTTCCCGCCCTTAATTTTCTCATGTCAAAAACATCCCTGAAATCGCGTGAAACCGCAAATATTACGGCATAATCAATTCCCCTGCGTTGCAAGATATCGGCAAAATTTTCATTTCTTCTTACCGCATCATTTTCCGTTTCATAGCCCAGAGAAGGCAGGTTGAACAAACGGCAAAATTGTTCAATCTGTCCGTCGGTTTCTTCTGCCGGACACGGCGGGGCAGAAATTTCCTCCTGCGTTTTTTCCCTGTTACATCCAATAAATACAATGCTGATTATCAGTAATATATACCACTTTTTCTTCATGCTGAAAAATTTCTTCACATACAAAACTAAAAAAAAATCAGGCATTGTGGAAATTTCTGTAACAAAATGGGAAATAGTGGAAAAGTTTTTTTACTTTTGCATTTAAGATATATGGCATAAACGTGGCAAAATTTATTGGAGAATACAATGCGAAACTGGACGATAAAGGTCGCCTGGTATTTCCTTCCGGTCTGAAAGCACTGGCAGATACCAATGTTTCGCTTCGCTTTGTTGTGAAGAAAGATCTGTTCAGCCCTTGCCTGGAAATGTATTCTTACGACGAGTGGGAAAAACAGTCCGAAGCCGTAAAAGCCCGCCTCAATCCCTCTTTCAACCGGGAACATGCCGTTTTGTGGCGTGCTTATATGAGTAACCGGGCCGTTGTAGAACCCGATGAAAAAACAGGAAGGATATTGATTCCCAAACATTTGCTTAACATGATAGGCGTTAACAAAGAAGTGATCTTTGCCGGAGCCGATTTTAAAATAGAATTATGGCCCAAAGAATCCTATCACTCAAGCCTGATCAGTGAAGACGACTATGTATCGCTTGCAGAAAAGCACCTTTCCTAATATTGGTTCCTATGGGTTTGTATCACACACCGGTTCTTTTGAGAGAAAGTATCGAATCTCTGAACATAAAGTCCTCAGG
>Ga0123334_1006476_pt1 | contig 10817 bp, 6 predicted proteins | sample BiotimSIPDNA_FD_89706 | JGI IMG/M metagenome (GOLD analysis project Ga0123334, IMG submission 89706) | Anaerobic biogas reactor microbial communites from Washington, USA - Biogas_R1 time_0 SIP DNA | ecosystem: Engineered > Bioreactor > Anaerobic > Unclassified | place: Washington, USA | collected... | reverse complement strand
CTGACACCAGGCACTAGTTGGGAGGTGGTGGTACCAAAGGCTGATGCTGTCCAGGCCTCTGACGAGGCATCGTGTGCCAAACCGATTTTGGAACGACAATACCTCAATGTTGTGTTGTGATGGTCGTATGACAGGTGGATGGTTCCATCGTTTTTGCAGATGCCCATGGATATCACATTATGTGCATCATCAGCCGTGTTGCGGTGAGGGAGCACTACTTCTTTCCATGTGCCTGAGGGTATGGCACGTCTGGCTATGGTGACGTTGCGGGTGGCGTTGTAATAGACGGTGTATTGGAAGCCGTTGTAACTGACGAGGGCATCCTGCTGAAAGGCTTGACCGGTGAGCTGTTCCTGGCCTGACAGTACCCAGGCAGATGTATTGGGCAGGGTTTCCAATACCCGGAGGGCCTTGACGGTGGTTTGTCCCTGTATGTGGGAGGTGAGTAGGATTAATACCGTCAAGGATAGGAAAAGATGCTTCATGAGGGGACTATTTTTGAAACCAAAGATGGCCATTTTTTTTTGTTTAAGGGAGGAATAATCCGTCAAAACGGTCTGTCTTACACCTTTTCTGTGTATTTTTGCCTGAAGACATAGCCTTTTCTTTCGGTCAGGATTACCTTAGTGCCATCCATTTCATCCAGGTCTTAACAGTGTACGCATGAAACGACACCTCCTTTTAGCCTTTCTCATTATAATGGTTTCCTTGTCGGTCAAACCGGCGGGAAAAACCTTGCAAATGTCCATTGAAAGCTTTCCATACATGCGTCAACTGCCTTCCAGTTCGGTGCAACGTGTCTATCAGGACAAAGAGGGTTTCTTATGGTTTGGCACCCTTGATGGCCTTTGCCGCTACGACGGGTATTCAGTTAGAAGCTTTCGTTCCGACATGAATAATCCCAATTTGTTGACTAATAACGATATACAGAGTCTTGTTGAAGATGATGAGAACAACTTGTGGATAGGCACCAAACAAGGACTTAATCGCTTGAATAAACGCGATTGGCGCATCACCCCTTTTGAGGAAAACACCTTCAAGGGAGATCGAATCAACAGCCTGGCTGTCGACTCACAGGGCTCTGTCTGGATAGGAACGGGTAGGGGCCTTTATCGGTATGATGTGAAGCGAAAGATTCTTCACAATTATGTGCACGATCCCTCTGACAAGAAAAGCATCCCTGGCTCCAGTGTCAACTACATCTATAAAGACAATCAAGGTGAAATCTGGGTGATGTTCTGGGAGGCCGGCCTCTGTCGCTATCAACCTGAAACCGATAATTTTCAACGGTATCCCCAGGTAGGTGCCCACAACAATCCATTCCGTTTGTACCAGGACAAGCAAGGTCATTTCTGGATAGGGACCTGGGGGGATGGTGTCTGCCACTTCAATCCCAAGGCGGAACCAGAAGCCATGTATACGTTTCACACCGTGATGAATGTATCGGGTAAACATCCTGAAACCACCTTTTTCAGTCTTGTTCAAGACGATAAATACGGCTACTTGTGGTTTATGACCCTAACAGGGCTGTACGTGATGAAGTACGAAGATGATGGCGAGCTTACCCCCATTGATATTTCGACCTATTTGACAGGCTCCAGTCGCTTGTACAGTGAGATTGTCAAGGATAAAAACAATAACCTATGGGTGGGTGCTTTCAGCGAGGGTGTCATCTTTATCAATTTCGAGCGTCCACCTGTACAAAACTATAGTCTGGATATTGTCAGGCAACGTATGGGTTTGACTCCCAGTATCAAAGCTCTTTCTGTAGACAAGGATGGGCTTGTCTGGTTGGGGCTCAACCGTTACGGCCTCTGTTTTTACGACAAGGAGACCAATAAGGCTGTCATGCACAGTGATATTCCCGGTTTGTCCATTTTTCAAGAAATCGAGACCATCAATAATATCAAGGAAATCCAGCACAGCCAGGAGCATTGGATTAGTTGTAACCACCAATATGTGTATGTGTTGAAAAAAACAGGGAAACGCATCGACTTCCTCAGGACGGTTGATGTGAATGCCGGCAACAACTACATCAGTAGTGGTGACAAGGTCATTTTTGAAGACAGCAAAGGCAATGTTTGGATTGGCATGCTGGGCGGCATCGTCAAGGTAACGCCGAATAATATGGTGACTGCCGTGTCGGATTTACCGGCCGTCACCGATATCACTGAAGATGCCGAGGGTCATATCTGGGCATCCAGCGAACAAGTCGGTCTGTGTCGATTGTCACCTCAGGGACGAGGTTATCAAACCACATTGTTCGACAAATACACCCAAGGGCTTAATACCAGCAATATCCAAAGTGTAAAGGCACACAGTTCAGGCCTGCTATGGATAGGGACCAAAGAGGGCAGAGTGATCACCTACGATAAGAAAACGGGTAACTTCAACGATGTGAGCCATTTATGCGCCATGACAGGTGAAGGTATTCTCAATATCATGACAGACGTTTGGAACAATGTGTGGATTTCTACCAACAAAAAAGTGACCCGTTTCAACCCCAAAACTCAGTCGTCAACCACGTACAGTGTGTTCGACAACCTGGCTGTTAATTCGTTCATCGGGGGTGCTTGTGCACGGTCATCCAATGGAGAAGTGCTTTTTGGTGGCAACAGGGGCTTCTGCGCCTTTATGCCCGTTAAGGAAAAGAGTGGTCCAACCAATAAGCCCACAATGGTCTATATCACAGACGTTAAGGTGCACAACCTCTCCTTTTTTGATTCAGGCAGTACAGTTGGTTACGACAACGTGAAGGGCTATCTGACCTTGAAACACACCGATAATAATCTCGAGATAGAGTTTTCTTCCCTCAATTATGCGTTCCCCAACAAGGTGCAATATGCGTATAAACTGGAAGGCGTGGATAACGAATGGATTTTTGTGGCTAACAACCGTCATTTTGCCAACTACAACAACCTTGGCAAGGGATCCTATCGATTCCTGCTCAAAGCAACCGATGAGAATGGTATTTGGAGCGACGTCTATACAGCCTTGGAAATCGAGAAAAAGCCGGCGTTGTATGAAACCTGGTGGGCACAGTTGATTTACATCTTTGCCTTTCTTGTCCTGCTATTTGGTTTGTATCGTTTTTCGGTCAATCGTTTCAGGTTGCGCAATGAACTCAAATATGCCCGCATTGAGAAAGAAAAATCGGAAGAACTCACCCAAACCAAGTTGCGCTATTTTACCAACATCTCCCATGAATTGTTGACCCCGTTGACCATCATGTCTTGTCTTATCGATGACCTGGAGCAAACCCACAAAGGAAAGTTTTGGCAACACGATGTGATGAAGGTGAATGTGAACAGACTCAAGCGACTCCTGCAGCAGATTCTCGATTTTCGTAAGGTGGAAAGCGGCAATATGAAGCTCAAGGTGGCCGAAGGTGATCTGGTGACTTTTGTCAACCACATTTGTCAGTATAATTTCAATCCGCTGGCCAAGGAAAAGCAGTTGCATTTCTCCATGGTTTCACTGGAGTCCTCTATTACTGGTTGGTTTGATGCTGAAAAACTGGATACGGTGTTGTTTAACTTACTTTCCAATGCTTTCAAATACACTCAAGCCAAGGGGTCCGTTCTGGTTAACCTGGAACAGTTGCAACGCGGCGAAGGCCGTTTCGCCCGCATCACTGTTTCCGATACGGGTAGAGGCATAGCTCCGGCTGAAATTGAACACATTTTCACTCGGTTTTATTCCAACGACCCTAGCAATTCGGTGGAGAATCACGGCATCGGTTTAACCTTGACCAAAGAAATGATGGAGTTGCACCATGGCTCCATCAACGTGAAGAGCCAATTGGGTGGGGGCTCCACCTTTACGGTTGAATTTCCCTTGGATGCACAGGCCTATACTGAAACCGAACGGGTGGTGCAAGCCGCCTCTCCCTCTGATGTGGACATGGTACAGCTTGAAATTACCAGTCTGGAAGCCCTTGCCCAACCGGAAGCCACTGAGGTGAGTGATGTCAGCCTTTTAATTGTGGAAGACAATCAACAGCTCAGAACCTTAATGGAGAAGATATTAAGCAAGCGCTACCATACCTACCAGGCCGCCAACGGCGAAGAAGCGCTGGCGATTGTGGAAGAACACTCCATTGACATCGTGGTGAGCGACATCATCATGCCGGATATGGATGGCTTGGAACTCTGTCGCCGTTTGAAGGGCAACGTCAATACCAGTCATATTGGTGTGTTGTTGCTGACAGCTAAGAATTCGGTGGACGACAGGATAGACAGTTACAACGCAGGCGCTGATGGCTATTTATCCAAACCGTTCGAATTGAAGGTGTTGGATGCGCGTCTATCCAGCCTGATCAAAAATAAGCAGCACAAATCCGAACGGTTCAAGACGGCTCCCGAACTGAGCATCAGTGCCCTGGAGTTCCCATCGCTGGATGAAAAATTCCTGGAAAATGCCATCGCTGTTATTGAGGAACACCTGGCAGAACCCGATTTTGATCTTGACATGTTCTCGGGCAAACTCAGTATGTCCAAGTCGTCGCTCTACCGTAAGATCAAATCCTTGACCGGTATGTCGCCCGTGGAATTCACAAAGAACATCAGACTCAAGCACGCTTGTCGTATGTTGACCATGCAAGCCGGCAATGTCTCTGATATCGCTTATTCTGTCGGCTTTGCTGATCCTAAGTATTTCACTTCCTGTTTCAAGGCGGCTTTCGGTGTCACCCCCACCGATTATGTCAAACAACAGAAGCAGTTCGATGCGTAACCATTCTAATTAAACGGTAGACATGCCTTTTCCCATCGAAAGCAAACTAGTTATCGGTATCGCATCCAGCGCCCTTTTTGATCTGACCGATGCCGATGCGGTGTTCAGAGAGTCTGGTGAAGAGGCCTATCGCCGTTACCAGGAAGATCACCTGGAAGACACCTTGCCCAAAGGGGTGGCCTTTCCGTTTATCCGTCGTTTTCTCAATCTGAATAAGCAACTGCCGGATAGTCAGCCAGTAGAGGTTGTACTGCTTTCGCGTAACAGTCCTGAAACAGGATTGCGGGTGTTCCACTCCATCGAATACTACGGTTTGGATATTACGAGGGCAGCCTTCTTTTCGGGTACATCGCCTTTTATGTACAACGATGCCTTCAATTTGTCTCTGTTCCTTTCGGCCAACAAAGCCGATGTGCAACAGGCTGTCCGTAGTGGATTCCCGGCAGGGTTGGTCTTGAAAAACGAAGTGGAGGATGATCCTTTGGACAACGAGCTACGCCTGGCTTTCGACTTTGACGGGGTACTGGCCGACGATGAGGCCGAACGCATCTTTCAAGCAGAAGGTCTAGCTGCCTTCAGCCGCGAGGAAGCACTGAAACGAACGGAGCCATTGGGAAAAGGCCCCCTGGCCGATTTGTTCAGTCGCATCGCCCTCATTCAACAATTGCAAGAGGAGGCACGCCGTCTGAACCCCGCACTTCCCAAGTGCTTGAAAATCGCTATTGTGACAGCCAGAAACGCGCCGGCGCATGAGCGCATGATCAACACCCTGAAAAGTTGGCACTTGTCTGTCGATGAGGCTTTCTTCCTGGGTGGTATCGAAAAACGAAGGGTATTGTCTGTGATGCGGCCGCATTTGTATTTCGATGACCAAACCCTGCACCTGGAACGTCTGGACAACATCCCTATGGTGCATATTCCGTTTGGCGTGGCGAATGAGCCCCTGAATCCTTAATTCAGCAATAGCTCAATCAGTTCCTTCACACCCTCCACCGCTTTTTTTCGAATGATGTGCACGCCCCTGCGCTGCACGGGGACTTCGTTGGGGTCAATCAGGTAGATGCGACAGTTGTTTGGTGCGTCGTTAAGCAAGCCTGCGGCCGGGTACACATTCAGAGAGGTACCGATAACGACCAGAATGTCAGCCTGGCTGACCCATTCGATGGCTTCTTCCATAGCCGGCACCGCTTCACCAAACCAAACAATAAAGGGCCTGAGTTGGGAACCATCGGCGGCTTTGTCCCCCCATTCAATGGCGTTGAGCCCTATGTCGGTAACATGGAATTTGTCCCTGCTGCTACAGGCTTTCGTCAGTTCGCCATGCAGGTGTAGTACTTGGCTGCTTCCTGCTCGTTCGTGCAGGTTGTCTACGTTTTGCGTTACTATGCGTACTTCGTAACGGCTTTCCAGCTTTACCAAGCCTTTGTGTGCCTCGTTTGGTTCTGCGGTTCCCAACTGTTGCCTTCTTTCGTTGTAAAAGCGAAGGACCACCTGTGGATTCCGGTACCAGCCTTCGATGCTGGCGACATCCATTACTGGATAATTTTCCCAAAGTCCCCCGGCGTCTCTGAAGGTTTTCAATCCGCTTTCGGCGCTGATGCCTGATCCGGTTAGAATGACAAGCTTTTGTTTCATGTTTCGTGGTGGAAAAGGGTTCTTCAAATGTACTATTTTTAACTACCCTTTCCTGTGTGATTCATTACTATTTTTTCCTTCGAAGCCGCTCTTCTTGACGGAATCGGCTTCTTCTTTTCCCTTCGACTCCGCCCCAAGGGGAGCGGAATCGAAGAGAGGATAGATTCCCGCTCTAAGGAGAGGGGAATCGAAGAGCAGAATACTTAGAAGGACAGATCGATCACCACATACTCAGACTGCGACCCAATCCGGTACTGCGGCCCCCAAATACCAAGACCAGAACTAACATACACATGCGTGTTATCCTTCTTACCATACCCATACCCAATTTCAAACAACCACTTGACAATCAAATTGCCCGGAAAAAACTGACCACGATGGGTGTGACCAGAGAGCTGAAGGTCGATACCAAGGCTGGCAGGCTCTTCCAGGTGGTACGGTTGATGATCCATCACGATGACAGGCAGCGAAGGATCTAGGGATGCTGTCAGTCTGGCCAGTTCACTCCGTTTTGGATTGGTCCTGTCATCCCTACCTAAGAGATAGAGAGCACTGTCAATCAGGATGGTTTCGTCACGCAAGACCCTGACACCATGGGTGTTCAAATAGTGATACAAACTGTCAGGACGCCCCGAATAGTATTCGTGATTGCCGGAAATAGCAAAAACGCCATGGGTGGCCTTGAGGTTGGCCAATTCAGGGCCAAGGTTCTGTTCAAACACCGGTCCCAGGGCACGGTCTGTCAAGTCACCCACCAACAAAATGAGGTCAGGGTTACTTGCGTTAAGCAGCTTTACATACTGCTGTAGCTGCTTTTTTCCGATGCTGCTGCCCAGGTGTAGGTCGCTGGCCATGACGATACGCAGCTGTTTGCCCTGGGTCGGTTTGTTGGCTGTGAGCTCAAGATGTACGGCCTGGGGATGCCTGAAGCGGTAATACCCCACCGCTAAACTGACGAAGATGACAGCCAGACTGGCCACTGTAATCCAACGGCGCAGCGATAAGGTTTGAAAGGAGCCTTCAGGCCATATGGTCAACACTAACTGCAGCAAATCGGTCAGGACATAAGTGATGAGCAGGTAGATGAGGATCACGAGGAAAGTGTACCCCACGAATGCCAGTGTTTGGCCCAGTACAGGCGGCAACCAGTTTTCAGCCAGCAGGCCGGCAAACAGTGACACCCACAACAAGCCATAAAGCACGGAAAACAAGGGGCGATACCAGGTTTTGGCTGGCAACAATTGCCAGGTTCTATAGTAAACATAACCGGCCAACAGGAGCAGCAAACCCAGTATCACTAACAGAAATGCGTGCTTCATGCCTTCGATGGCAATTGGATGCGACGATCAAGTTCGTTACGCAGGGTGTCCAGGAAGCCTTCAGTGGTCAGGTAATCCCTTTCGCTGAGTTTATCCCCGTGAATGAGCACGGCCAGGTCCTTGGTCATGTGGCCGGCTTCCACTGTGTCGATGCAGACTTGTTCCAGGGTGTGGCAAAAATCAATCAACGCCTGGTTGCCGTCCAATTTACCCCTGTGGGCCAGCCCTCTGGTCCAGGCGAAAATGGAGGCGATGGGGTTGGTAGAAGTGGGTTTGCCTTGTTGATGTTGGCGGTAATGACGTGTCACCGTACCGTGGGCCGCTTCGGCTTCCACCGTCTGACCGTCGGGTGTGACCAGCACGGACGACATCAGGCCCAGCGAACCGAAACCCTGAGCCACGGTATCAGATTGTACATCACCGTCGTAGTTTTTGCAGGCCCAGACAAAGCCCCCTTCCCATTTGAGGGCAGAGGCCACCATGTCGTCGATAAGGCGGTGTTCGTAGGTGATGCCGGCTTTTGTGAAGGCATCCTTGTAGTCGCTTTCGTAGACCTCCTGGAAGATGTCCTTGAAACGCCCGTCGTAGGCTTTGAGGATGGTGTTTTTGGTCGACAGGTACAAGGGCCAGCCTTTGTCAAGGGCTACCCGGAAACAACTGTGGGCGAAACCGTATATGGACTCGTCGGTGTTGTACATACACATGGCTACGCCGTCGCCCTTGAAATCGAAGACGTCCCAGCTGGTGGTTTCCCCCCGTTCGTTGGTGAAACTCATGCGCAGTTTACCTTTGCCCTTAATGACGGTGTCTGTTGCTTTGTACTGATCCCCGAAGGCGTGACGCCCGATGATGATGGGCTTGGTCCATCCCTGGACGTAACGAGGAATGTTGCGCATCACGATGGGCTCTCTGAACACCGTGCCGCCAATGATGTTGCGCAACGTGCCGTTGGGGGATTTCCACATGGCCTTGAGTCCGAATTCCTTGACCCTGGCTTCGTCGGGGGTGATGGTGGCGCATTTGATGCCCACGTGATAATCCTTGATGGCGTTGGCCGCCTCGATGGTGACCCTGTCATCGGTGAGGTCACGGTGCTGAATGCTCAAATCAAAATATTTGATATCCAGGTCCAGGTAGGGCAGGATCAACTGTTCCCTGATGAACCGCCAGATCACGCGGGTCATTTCGTCGCCATCCAGCTCAACGATGGGATTTTTTACATTTATTTTGGTCATTGTATAGCTAGCATGTGGTTAACGTTCGACTAATGGTGTAAATGGCCTGTGCTCGCCCACGTTCTTGTAGGCCGGACGGATGATGCGCTTGCCAGGGAAGTTGAGTTCTTCGATGCGGTGGGCCGTCCATCCCACGATGCGTGACATGGCAAACAAGGGCGTGTACACCTCTTCAGGCAAGCCGATGGCCTCATATACGAAACCAGAGTAGAAATCCACGTTGGCACAAACCTGCTTTTTGATGGACGATCCCTTGTGTTCCATAAAAGCCTTGATGGCGCGTTCTTCGACCAACTCCATGAAATGGTACACCTCTTCCATCCCTTTTTCCTTGGCTAATTCACGGGCCAATTCCTTGAGGAGAACAGCCCTGGGGTCGGAAATGGTGTAGACCGCGTGTCCAATGCCGTAAATAAGGCCTGTTTTGTTGTACACCTCCTTGTTGAGCATGCGTTTCAGGTAATGATCGATCTCTTTGACATCGGTCCAGTCATGGATGGCTGTCTTCAAGTGCTCGAACATGGCCTTGACCTGGATGTTGGCACCCCCGTGTAAAGGGCCTTTCAGTGAGCCTATACCAGCTGCGATGGCCGAATAGGTGTCGGTTTCTGTTGAGCTGGTTACCCTGACGGTGAAGGTGGAATTGTTACCACCACCGTGTTCGGCGTGCAGGATGAGCATGAGGTCGAGAGTCTTAATATCCAGTTCCGTGTAACGCCTTGGCCCCTTCATCATGTAGAGGAAGTTTTCGGCAATAGACATGTTTTCGTTCGGATGACGGATGTGCAGGGATCGTCCTTGCTGGCTGTGTCGCAGAATGTTGAAGGCGTAGGCAATAACAGTGGGGAACTTGGCTATCAAGTTGATGGACTGACGCATCAGATTGTCCCTGGTGATGGTGTCCGGGTCAGGGTCGAAGGTGTACATCACCAATACGCTTCTGGCCAGTATGTTCATGATGTTGTTGCCTTCCAGGTAGAGGATATTCATTTTCTCCGTCTGCTCCAGGGGCATGGCGTTGTTGATGACGTTGCTGAAAACCTTTAGTTCTTCTTCATCAGGCAGGTAACCAGACAAAAGCAGGAAGGCCGTTTCTTCAAATCCTAGGCGGTTTTCACCTTGGATGCCGTGGACCAATTCTTCCACGTCAATACCCCGGTAGATCAACTTCCCAGGGATGGCTTTCAGTTTGCCTTCTTCGTCTTTTTCGTAACCGACCACATCGCCGATTTTACTTAAACCGACCAACACACCGGTGTGGTCTTCGTTGCGCAGCCCGCGTTTGACGTTGAACTTGGTGAACAGTTCCTTGTCGATGCGACTGGTGGTCTTAATTGTCTCGGAGAGCTTGTAGATCATGTATTCGTCTTGCATAGAGCTGTTAACTATAATAGGGTGAACGTGATTGATTTAAACAGGCTTCATGGCGTTCAGGGCGCTACCGGCCTTGAACCACTCAATCTGAGCCTGGTTGTAGGTGTGGTTGAGGTGGCAACGCTGTTCACTACCGTCGGAGTGGTGGATGACCAACGTCAAAGGTTGTCCAGGACTGAAGGTTTTCAATCCCAATATGCTGAAACAATCGTCTTCACGAATGGCGTCGTAATCGGCCTTGTCAGCAAAGGTCAAGGCCAGCATCCCTTGTTTCTTAAGGTTGGTTTCGTGAATCCGCGCGAACGATTTTACAATGATGGCCCTGACGTTCAGGTGCCTGGGCTCCATGGCCGCATGTTCCCTCGATGAACCTTCGCCGTAGTTTTCTTCAGCTACCACGATGGAACCAATATCAGCTGTCTTAAGGGTTCTTGCATAAGCTGAAACGGCTGAGTACTCACCGGAAACAGGGTTGAGTACCGCATTAGTGCGGTCGTTGAAGGCGTTGACAGCCCCCATG
>Ga0123334_1006475_pt1 | contig 10818 bp, 6 predicted proteins | sample BiotimSIPDNA_FD_89706 | JGI IMG/M metagenome (GOLD analysis project Ga0123334, IMG submission 89706) | Anaerobic biogas reactor microbial communites from Washington, USA - Biogas_R1 time_0 SIP DNA | ecosystem: Engineered > Bioreactor > Anaerobic > Unclassified | place: Washington, USA | collected... | reverse complement strand
TCGTTAAAGACCACTTCCGGCAATGACTACATCCAATACGAACCCGTGGCAATGACGCTTAACTAATGGCCGGTCGGCATCCGCTCACAAAGGCGTTAGGACTGGTAGCTCCCGGAGAGTCAATCTCCGCTGAGCAGGAAAACATCCTGCGCCGAATTGCCACGCAGCAGCTTGACTTGGTTGACTGCATCCAGGATTCGACTGGCATTCGGCAAGCGCGCCCGACTGTCAGTGCTGGTGGGTGCAACACAATTCGGTTTGAGATTTGTGAGCCCGATTGCGAGACGTGTTCCGCAGAGGTGATTATTCTCTCGCGACCTCCAGGTGGAGACGTTGAGGGGGAAGCGAACGGCAAGGTCACCGTCTACGACAAGATCGGGTGCTTTTTGAATGAAGTAAACGACGATCTGGTCGGGCGGCGTGGATATGCCACGTACCTGGAAGCTGATTCCGATCCGACAGTCTGCGAAGAGGGGCAGGTGTTCATGGAGAACTGCGAGGACATGCCCTTGGCGGCTTGGGAGATTATTCACCTGTGCCCGATGCGTGAGGAGTGTTAACGTGACGCTCTGCCCACAAGAGACGGACCACTCTGTGGTTCGCGATCCGAACAGGTGTTTCTATTGGCTCGGGTGCCACAACTGCTGCACGTACATTCCCAAGCGTATCTGCGTTACCCTGGCGATTGACTCGGAAGACGATCCACAATGCACATGCAAAGGAGGCTGCCGTTCGTTCGAGTGGGATTGCGACGAAGGGGCGTACAAGATCATCCCGATTTATGGCGAGCCAGACGAGTTGGCGTGTGGCATTGACGCCAAGTTTACCATCGAGAAGGACGACCTGGGCGGCGAAGAGGAAGAATGCGCGTTTGTCTTGGAGTCGGCGGCCTTGGGGTACGTCATTGATGGCGAGAGCGACACGAGGCTGAAGCTGCCGTTCGGCGAGACCTCAATGGACCGTGTATGTACGTGCAGGTACATGGACTTCACATTCTACCCGGACCTGAGCGTGCTGCATCCGTGCTGCAATGAGTACACACCGACGATCAAGACGTGGGCAGCAGATGAGCGATCGTTTGTCAACACGCTTGTTTACCGTGGCGTGTGTCCGCCGCTTCCAGAGAACACGGGCGTCAATCTGGTATACGACGACGAACTCGGCTGCTATCGCGACGCGGCCTGGGAGGGAGTCGCGACATGCGTACCCGAATCGGGACATGATCCCAAGTGGCTGCCAAACACTGAGGACTCGCGGTGGTTGACGCCGACGTGCGACCCACTCTACGGGCCGGGCGAGGTGTCCTATGACTACACGGTACGGTGGGAGATTGACTTTGATCCAGCCAAGGTCAGGAACGTAGTCCTTGGAGGCCGCTTTGCGGTTGACAATGCACTGGAGTCAGTGAAGCTCAATGGCAGCAGTGCCGGCATCTCGCTGGTCACTGACCCGGCGATCTGCGAACTGTTGCCTGCCGGAAATCAATGGTACTATTTCGAGCTGGACCCGGATCAACTCGTCGAAGGCGAGAATGTGCTTGTCTTCACCGCGTCTAATGTCAAAGGGACATGCGCGGACTCGTATCACATGGGGTTCCGCTGCGAATTTCTGTGCTGCGTCCAGGAGGAGTGTGTCACGGAGTGCTGTCCCGCACCGCCAAATACTGGGCAGTATTTGATGTACCTATCCGAAGAGGACGACTGCCGATACGATGCTCGCTGGACGGTGACTGCGGACGGAGAAGGCCAGGAGCCGTTTGTGCCGAACGACGAAGATGTTCACCCGCGATGGATTGGCAATAGCGAGGTCTCCAAGTGGCTTGCTCCAAATTGCACTCCAGCGGAGATATTTGACGCGACAGACACGTCGCGCGTTTACGCTGTTGAGTGGGACTTGACTGGGCACGACATTGATCGACTGCATATCTTTGCGCGTGTCGCATCCGACAACCTGATTACTGCGGTCGAACTCAATGGAGAGTTGCTGGACTTTACGGCAGACGGTACTCCCTGTGGCGAGACCGACCCTCTGACAATGAGCCGCTGGTACGGCTTTGAGCTTCCGTCCGACTTGTTTGTGTCGGGGATTAATGTCCTGTCGTTTACGGCCGTTAATGCGAAAGGGGACTGCACAGCCCCTTATTCGGCAGGGTTCCGTGCTGAATTTAGTTGTTGCGACTGCCTCTATGACGAGGACATGTATTGCGTCGGCCTAGCTAACACGGGTGTCGTGCGAGGGCTCTATGACGAGGTGGGCGGGTGCTACTACGACGGCGTGTGGAGGGGTACGACCACTGCAATCGGTAATCCGCCTTTTCCGGGCACATGGCTGCCGCCAAGCGCGGCGTCAACCTGGATCACCCCGACATGTACGGCTGGTGCAGATTTCTGGACTCCGTCTGAGTATACCGCCACAATCAATTTTCACATTGTCCGTGACCCGGAAAAGCTGAAGATTGTCGGCCGCTGCCTGTTTGACAACAATCTTGTGAGCGTCACGCTAAACGGTGTGGACCAGGGGGTGTCCGCAATGGATCCGCCATGCTGTCCAGGGAGCGAGCAGTATCTTAGTACATGGTTTGAGTTCGAGATATGCGACGGCCTCAAACTTGGTAACAACGTTCTGACATTCACAATTCTCAACACGGCTGGCTGCTGTGCGGCACCGTTCGCTACGGGATTTCGCTGTGAGCTTGCGTGCGCTTTCAAGGAGTGTTTGTGGGTATCGGACGCTGAGGGTATTGGATGGGAATTGCTTTCCGGTGATTGCCCAGATGGGTATCTCTGTGTTGAGCCAAGTACACCGCCAGATGGTGTGTGCGATCGTCTATGGACGTGCTGCCTCAAAGAAGAGGAAGATGGCGGCGGGAGCGGTGGTGGCGGAGAGGGTGAATGATTGACTGCACAAAACTAACCGGACACCGCAGGGACGTATGCCAGGGTTACGACTGTCACGGCAGGCCTGTTGGTTCGCCGCAAGAGCGCATTCGATGGCTACTGCACTGGGGGTATGACGAAGCCGACGCTCGCGAACACGTCAAAAAGCCCGTGGTCAAGGTTATTGATGGTCGAGATGTGGTATTTCGGGGCAGGTGTGGAAGGCCCCGGCAGACCGCGAAGCCATCGCATGGTTTTACGCCGAGCGGCAAGCATCACATTCAGTTGATCTGCGGCGGTCCAGGCACGGAGCTAAAACACATCATTGCCCGTTGCCAGAAGCTCCTGCCATGGTGGGACATGCAACCGCACAAGGGCTGTGGATGCAACGACACAGCCCGATGGATGGACCAGCTTGGGCCGGATGGCTGCGAGGAGAGAATCACCACAATCGTCAAGCGGCTAAAGAACGAAGCCAGGAAGCGCAAGATCACCTTCCCTTTCCAGGGGTGGGCCGCTGAGAAGATGGTGCGCTGGGCAATCAAACGCGCAAGGAAGCAACAAGCAGTCAATAACGACTGACAAGGGAGAAGAACATGGCATGGCCTTCGCTGGGAAACCTCGGGCAATCGTGGCAAGACTATAGGCGTGGAGGGATCAATGGTAGCCCTCTTGCTGCGCTACGGCCCAATACACAACCGTATGCGAGCCCATACGAGAATGCGTTTCTCAAGCATCCGCAAGCTGGTCAGCAGCATGCCTCTCACCAAGATCAACATGCGCTTGTCAAGTACCCGCAAGCTGGAGTGCCGCAGAACCCGGCCTTTGCTTCCGCTACTCAGGGCGCTACCGGTGGGGGCCAACTTGCCTCTCCTTTACGGGCTGGCTTGGCGACGAGTCCTGGCAGCCTGAAGGACGCCATCCAGATATACGAGCAAATGGCGCTGGCCGCGCGACCTGGGTACACGTACGAGGACGATCTGGCACGGGCACAGGAGACGCCGGAAGAGCGATTGCACCAGATCTGGATGGACTCATACGTGCAGCCCGGAGAAAGTGCTGCTATGGACGCCGAGATCGCCCAGATGCGTGCAGACTGGGACGCCAATGAGGAGGCCATCAAAGCCGGATTCGACGCCCCTCTTGGCTCTGCTGGCGCTGCCCTCGACCCGCAGTACCGCTACAACCAAGCCTTGCAAGCGAACCAGGGCTTGGTCACTGCGTCCAGAAATGCAGACGCTTGGCGCAAGCCGGAGGACCGCCGCTACGCGTACCTTGGTAGCGACGGCAGCGTGCAGCAGATGGAACCGCTGGCAGAGCGTCAGCCAACGCCATACATGCAGCAGAAGCAGTTCGACCTGGAGAGGATGTGGAACGGTACGTGGCAGTACGGCCCCATGGTCGGGACGCAGGGCCTGCCCCCACTGCCTACGCGGGAAGAGCGGGAGGCGGAGTGGGATCGCAAGATTGCCGAGCTCAAAAGACAGTCCGCGCCTTTTAAGGAGCGGCTAAGGCAACGGGCCATTGCTCGTGCGTTGGGCGATCCGGACGGCATGACGCGATACCACCCGCTTTACAACCCCGAAGGCAGGATCGTCCGGTCTGCCCACTATAATGAAGACGGGTCTCCGCAATACATAGACCGCAAGTCGGGCCTGCCGGTCTACATGACCTCTAAGGAAAGGGATGCGGCTATGAGGAGATGGATCAAGCATGGGGTTGATTCCAAGGCTCGTCGTCGTCAGAAGTACAACGCTGCCAGAGCTGCCGGCTATGCCCGCCATCACGGGATTCCGATGGGCACTGCGCAGGGAATCATCGGAGCCATGGACAGGCAGCGCGCTGACTCGCCCTTGTCCAGCGATGACCGGGCGCTCCTTGGAATGCCCGACATCGAGCGGCAGATTGCCGAGCAGCGCTACCTGGCAGACCGCCAGAACGTGGCTGCCGTCCTTGGGCATTACCTTGGCAACGAATCAGCGAGCAACCTGACGCCCGAACAGGTAATGCAGATTTTGCAGGGCACTGGGTTCGCGTCTCCGTTGGGGCCGGCTAAGCCGTCAGGTGCGGCAGCAAATCCCAAGAAGCCTGGCTTGTTTCGGTCCTTGTTTCGGTCTCGTCCTAAGCCGGCAGGCATGCCGGATGATGTGCTGAATAGGCTGCGAAAAGAAGCTGCTGCCGGCAACAAGAAAGCTGCTGAGGCAGTTGCGGCCGAGGAGGCTCTTCGCAAAAGAATTGCTGGAGAGACTGTCTTCGATTTGCTGAAGGACTCTCCCGAAGACAAGAAGAAGTACGGTGAAATTCCTGCATACTCCACAGGGTCTCCATTCTTCCGCATGTAACCACACCTGATCGGTGGTTAAGATACCATGACCAGAGCTTACCTTCCATACACTCTAGCTCGTGGGGCCTCGCAGTGGCCTCAGTGGGGCGCTGCGCCCGTTGCTGAAGGCTATGGAGCCCCAGTAGCACTGCCGATGCCCGGGCACAAGAAGCGCACCGACAGTGATGCCTCCCTGCCAGAGATCACCCCCGAGATTCAACGCGACCTGCTTGGAAAGGTGATCGGCGGCTTGGACTATGTCGGCGGTGTCATGGACAAACCTGGCGCTGCGTCTCGTGGCATGATCTCAGGCTTGATCGACACCATCAAGGGGGAGGAGAACCCTGAGTGGGGCGGCGGGCTCCTGAACCTGATTCCCTACTCGGACACCAAGCTTAAGGATACGGCAGTCGGCACCAGCCGGGAGGACCGTGTCTCTGGCCGCGACATCCTTGACAAGCTGGGCTACCCCGAGAACAAGCCTGGGCTCCACTTCAATGATCCTGTGGACCTCATTGGCGACGTGCTTGGGTTTGGCGTGGAGGTGGCCACTGACCCCCTCCTGCTCGTCACAGGGCCTCTAGGGTCGGTCGTAAGGGGCTCCAAGGCGGCTAAGGCACTTAAGCCCGTAGGCGCTGCTGCACGCTCTGTGGACGACTTCAAGGGCCATGTGGGCGACTTCCTGAAGCATGCTGCTGCCGGCACTGGAGATGTCCTGGAAAAGACCCCAGCGCATTTCGCCCAAGAGCTGCGCGAGGGACAGCGTGGGCTGATCGGTCTGAAGGTGCCATTTGCCAAAGAGCCTTTCGCAGTCTTCGGCAAGGGTGAATGGGCTGCGAAGATGATGGAGAGGCTTTTCTATGGCGGTTCGCAGTATGTGAACCCGATCCCGTTCATTCGCGGCCTCTTCAGCCATGTGCCGGGCATCAATGCTGGCACTCCTGCGGTGGTTCAGAGAGCTGCCGACCTGGCATTCACGGAGCGGCAGAGATACCTGTCTGGTATTCGTGACCTTGCCCCAGCGGTTCACGTTCGCTCTCAGCAGTTGCTTGACCGCTTCCAGGACATTGCCCAGAAGCTCGGTGCGCAGGGAGACCAGAAGGCATTCAATGACTTCACGCGCGAGATGATCGAGACCAAGGCTGCGCTGCCCAAAACAGACCAGCTTGTGAACGCACTGAAGCGCTCGTTGAAGATGCCCAATGCGGACATTGGCACGGTCGTGGATGATGTCCAGTCGCTTTCCAAGAGCTACTACGAATACTTCGACGGCCTCCGCAAGGTCGAGGACGTGCTCTACAGGCGATACCTTGGGCTGGGTGGCAAGGGTGGCCTGCTGGAAGACGAGTTCACCAGGCACTATGGGCGTGGTGCAGCCAGAACACTGAAGACCATTAAGGATGGTGAGTTTGGCAAGTCAGGATTCAAGTTCTGGCTGGCTCGGCGTAGCTGGCTCAGGGACTATCCTGGTGGCTCTGCTGGCATCAACCGTGCTAGCCGAGACAAGATGATTGCAGCCTCAATGGGCCTCGACCAGAAGGAGTACCGCAAAGAGCTTCGACGCATCCTGGCTAACCCTGCCGGTCCCGGTGTTGGCTTCCTGCCCCCCAAGAAGCACAGGGAGTTCATGGCACAGAATCCCACGATCAATCCGTGGGAAGCGCCCATGATGACCAGCTCCAGCGCCGTGGAGATGGGAGAACGGCTGCTCTGGGAATCGCACGTCAAGCCAGACTTGGAACGTGCCGTCAGGGAAGGGGTTATTACTCCAGATCGCATGGAGGAGGCTGCCAAGGAGTGGTGGTCACCCAAGCTCGCTATGGTTGGCGACAAGGTGAAAGAGAAACCGAGCCGTCTCCGTGAGCTGTACCACCACCTCCGCAGACTGCCGGAAGAGGTTACCGAAACAGGCATCTTCGACAAGAGCCTGGCCGACGACTTCTTTACATACATGGACTCCCTGATTCGGAACATGGCAGACCTGCGGTATGCACACGACATGCTCAGGCAGCCCGGCATTGTTCACTTCGCTTCCCAGGGTGGCCTGCCTGATGGTCTGTCCCTGCGCGAGGCCTGGACTGCTGGGGAGGGCAGCGGGTTCCGGTTGCGCGGGCTGTACTCCTTTGCCCTGGACAACTATGCCGACGAGCTGTCGCACATTGACGAGGCAGTGCGTGGAGGCATGAGGGTTGCGCTGGACCAAGGGGCCAATGCTTCTATCTTGAAGAAGGCGTTCGGCGAAGACTTCAAGGCCCTAGATGCCTTTGTGTCAGACATGCAGGTGAATGAGGCCACTGCCTATACCCTGAAGTCGCTCAATGAGGTGACCAAGCCTGAGACCAGGGGGGCGATGCTCAAGGCGTTAGATGCTGCCACGACAATCTACAAGGGTTACCTGACGATCCCGTTCACCTCGTTCCATACCCGTAACCACTTAAGCGGTATCTGGCAGGCTTGGACCGAAGGCAAGATTAGCATCAAGGAGCTGCTGGCAGGCCATATTGCTGCCGCCAAGCACGCTGCAACCAAGGGCGCAGAGCCCCTACAGTACATCGACGAGATCAAGCAGCTTGGTATCATCGGCCCCCATGGTTCTATCGTAGACATCCTGGGCGAAGAGGCTGCGGAGCGGATTGCCAAGGTTCCGGCTGGCAGGCTTGGTGGCATTACAGAGCCTATTCGGGATGTCATTTCCGGTAAGACCAAGCTCTCGCAGGCGGTAAACCCGCTGAATCTCCGTGGCTTCCGCGAGATGGACCTCGATGCGGCGAAGAGAGCGGCATTAAGGGACGTTCCGCAGAACCTCATCGCTGAGATGGGCGATAAGGCATACAACTACGTCGAGTTTCTCAACCGGGCAGGCTTCTATGAGGCGCTGCGGCGCAAGGGCTATTCCCCAGCTCAGGCTGCACACTATGTCAAGCGCACCCAGTTCGACTACTCGGAGATGTCAAACTTCGAGCGTACCGTCATGCGCAGGCTGGTGCCGTTCTGGTCTTGGAAGAGACGCTCCATTCCGTACACGCTGACGCAGCTCCTTGAAAGCCCTGGCGGCAGACGGGCGCAGACCATCCGCGCCTTCACGGACAGCAACGATGACCTGGACGAGGGCGAGGTCTACACCCCCAGCTTCCTGCGAGAGCGAATGGCAGTTCCGGTGGGCGGCGAGCCGGATGCCCAGAGCTTCTTTCGGCAGGCGGGCATTCCCATTGAGGACTTGAACGATATTGTCTTCTCACATGGGGTTCCGATGAAGAGGTCTTTCGAAAAGGCTGCTGCGCAAACGCACCCTGCTTTAGTTGCGGTCATCGAGATGCTAACGGGTAGGCAGCTCTACAGCGGGCGAGACCTGAAGCACAGGGAAAGCCTCACCGAGGCCATGTTCGGGACAGCCGTGCCTGCGCTGGATCAAATGACCCTCAAGTCTCCGTTCTCCAGGTTCTTTACAGAGTATGACATCCCCAATGCTGTTGGCAAGGTTCGCCGTGCGATCACGGGTGCCGAGCCTACGACTAAAGTGCATGACATCCCTTGGTGGCAGACCGCTATGAACTTGGGTACGGGTGCCAAGTTCGGAACCTACGACACGGAGAAGTGGCGAGCTATTGATGCAGTGGAGGCGCAGAAGAGAATCCTCCAAGGGACTCCAGAGATTCGCAGCAGTGCCTACCACTATGTTGCCCCGCAGTATATCGGCACACCCAAGGAGCAGCCGCTAAAGGAGAAGCTCCGGCTTCTGCGCGCCCTTGAGAAGCAGCAGCAGAAGCTCATGAAGAAGAAGCAGAGGGAGGCTGGCAAGAGTGGCAAGTAATCCTTCCCCGACTGAAGACATCTCCTTCCTGGCGTCTATGCTCAACAGGCTAGGCGCTGCCGGTACGATTGTAGACACGCCGGCCGCCATGACCCGCAACATGCTAGCAGGGCAGAACCCGATCTCTCCCCTAGCGGACTTGCCCAGTGCTGTTTACAACGTCTTCGCCGGCAATCCCATGGACACCGAGGACACTCGTGCTACCGGCAGGCAGGTGCTCACCAATCTGTTTGGCATGAGCGAGAACGATCCCGACAAGTGGGAGTGGCAGGACTTTGCAGGGTTTGGCGCGGAGATGCTCTTGGACCCGCTGAATCTTGTCGGCGCTGGCTGGGTCAACGATGCTGCCAAGGCTGCTCGCACTCCGAGGCTGTTCCATGGCTCGCCAGTTGCGGGCATTAAGAAGTTTGATCCAGCCAAACTTCGAGACCTTGGGTTACATGCTGGTGTATTGGACGCAGCAGTCAGCCGAATGCGCAACGCCAAAGGAATCGCTGCTGACGGTTCCATTTATGGCGTAGATTGGCCAATGCGCAAAGTGCTTGACACACCAGACCTTGGTAAATGGTATGGTGTTGGCGCAGCGGACGTACTACGCAAGGCTGGTGCCGGAGATGAAGCTGCGGACATCCACAGGAGCTTGGGTGAGCTTGAGACGATGATCGGGGAAGACCTGGAATGGATTCCGTACTTGATGCACAGCGACTTGGAGCTGGCAAAATCGCACGGGCTCGACACGTCGCAATGGCAAAAACTGGAGGATTTTGGCTTTGATTTAGAACGTCTTGACGAATGGGACTACGGCTTCCCGATCTCTGATGATTCTTTGCAGCGAATCAGGCAGTCCCCGTACTACCTGGAGTCGCTGGACAAGTTAGCGAGAATGCCCGCAGGTGACGCAACTTCCTGGGATGTTGCCGACATCTTTCAGAATAGTCAGAAGCAGCACATGACTGACACCCTGCGCGGCTTGGGCTATGACACGTTGCGCTATCCGAATAACGCCGAAACACCCCTCAGAGGGCTGCGATCCTACTCTTACGCGGCGATAGACCCAGAGAGCGTGCGGATTGTCAGCGAGACTCCATTGGGGCTCGCTGGAAAGCAATCAGACTTCCAGGAAGTCAACGCAATTGTCGAAGGCCTTGAAAGATTGGCAGAAGAGGTTGGCGTCCCGGCAGACAGTATAGATGCCGTGCGAGACATGGTTGCGTCAAGAAATATTGCAGGCGCGACGGAGCGTCTCTACAAGGATTCCAAGCAGGTTGTTGACAGCCTTAGGGAAGGAGAGGCCGCAGGTAGAATCATCCCAGGAACAGCGCAAAAGACTGAGGACAATATACACACCAGAATTGGTGAGCTGTACCGGCTAATGCGAAGCATAGGGGAAGGCAGCAGCGACATCATAGACCCTCTCGCGGCTCCTGTTCCATCAATCTCGCCCGCTCTCCTAAAGTCCCTGGCCCTGCACGGCGGGGCTCGTGCCTCTGCGATGAACCGTTAGTAGCTCTAGTTCCGGTTCAATAAAGCAGGCCAGCCTGGAATGGATTGAGCTGGCGCTACGCACAAACACAATCGTTTTACTTGCTTCAATGGGGCCAGGCTGGCCTGCACTCGTAGTCTATTGGATCGTCCTGATCCTTGCAAGCCCCTCCAGTGGGCTAGTCCAGCAGCCTGTCGGCCATCCCCTTCAGGTCTTCGGGCAGATCGTGCCCCATTTTCAGCAGCCACCGGGCGGCCCCTTCGTTGCTGACCCACTCAGCATTGGGCACACAGCCCTCCCGCTGGGAGCACTGCTCGATGTAGTA
>Ga0123334_1006470_pt1 | contig 10823 bp, 12 predicted proteins | sample BiotimSIPDNA_FD_89706 | JGI IMG/M metagenome (GOLD analysis project Ga0123334, IMG submission 89706) | Anaerobic biogas reactor microbial communites from Washington, USA - Biogas_R1 time_0 SIP DNA | ecosystem: Engineered > Bioreactor > Anaerobic > Unclassified | place: Washington, USA... | reverse complement strand
ATGTTAAAAAGTTGGCTTAATATTTATTCGTTGGTTTGTCTGTTGCAAAAATAGCTTCATCGGTATAATTTAACAAATTATTAGATGCTGTACAAAATTTTTTTATTTTGCTACAGCTCTTTTTTGTTTAAAGCTCAAGATGTGAAGAGAAATGCTGAGATTTTAATTTCCATAACACCAGTTTTAATTTAACAAAAGAGACTGAAGAATATTAATTTCAGCTAAGAAATTTACTTGTTCCGATATTAATGATAAAATTAACATTAATGATAAGATAAAGAAAAACACTTACACTAATTAATGGAGGTTTATCATGAATCGTGAGGGATATTTAAGAAGGGTTATGATGTCACTTTTATGTTTAACGCTTTTTTTCACCGGCTCTATCTCATCATCCGCAGTTGAGACAACACCTGTGGAACAAAACGGGCATTTAAAAGTAATCGGTAACCAACTTTGTAATCAAGCCAATCAACCAATTCAGCTAAGAGGAATGAGTTCATATGGACTACAATGGGATAATGGCTCAAAATATATAAACTATGACTGCTTAAAATATCTTCGAGATAATTGGAACATCAATGTTTTTCGGTTGGCTATGTATACCCGTGAAGGAGGGTATATTGACGATCCGGCGGTATTGGATACGGTTAAAAAAGGAGTCGAGATCGCCCTCGAATTAGGTATTTATGCGATTATCGATTGGCATATTCTTTCTGATAATGATCCAAATCTACATAAAGCCGAAGCAGTGGAATTTTTTGAACAGATGTCCCTTCTGTACGGAAAATACCCAAATATAATCTATGAGATTTGTAATGAACCCCATGACGTATTCTGGTTTAAAGATATTAGACCTTATGCCGAATCAGTAATTGAGGCAATTAGAAAACATGATCAAAACAATATTATTATCATTGGGACCTCGTCTTATAGCCGTGACGTTGATATTGCTTCCGATAATCCGCTTTCAGGACATAATCTAATGTATGCCTCTCATTTTTATGCCGGGTCTCATGGTCAATCGGTGCGACAACAAATTGATTATGCCCGTAAAAATAATTGTGCTGTTTTTGTAAGCGAATGGGGGACCACTAACGCTTCAGGAAATGGCGAAATCTATCCCGAACTAGCTAAAATTTGGATTGATTATTTAAGTGAAAATAAAATTTCCTGGTGTAACTGGTCTTTAGGTGATAAGGATGAAAGTTCCGCTATTTTAACCCCAGGCGCAAACCCCAAGGGCAATTGGACCGATGCTGAATTAACGGAATCCGGGAAATTTATTAAAACTATTTTATCAACTAATCAGTGAATTTAATCTGAGTTATTATTAATGATTCATAGTAAAATGTATTTTCAACCCTATTAAAGGGCTGGAAAAAGCTTAGCTGTAATGAGTTAGCTATTAATCATAATAATTTTGAGTCGTATAATATACCTTATGTTAACTAAAAATATTGCTAGCCATTTTTTTAATTTAACAATAGAACAAGTCAATTAATAATAATAAAACTCACTCTCCCTTAATCATCTCAAGCTCCGGATAATCAAATTCTTCCTGAATAGCGGGCACATTTCGGTTGGAACTTCGCGAATTAATTAGCTTACTAATTGGATAGGCTCTCAATAAACTTTCAGCTAAAGGCTTAGTCAAAGCGGCAATTTCCTCCCTATCCAGTCTAGTCCTGATCCAATTCATCTCTTGCGCTCGTGGCAGGATCACCGGCATTCTTTTTTTAGTATTATGAATCTGCTCCATTAACGGATTGGCGTCGGTAGTCAAGATACTAAAAGTCTTTAATATCTCCCCCGTCGAAGGATGGGTCCACTCCTCCCAGATCCCGGCAAAGGAAAAAACGTTTTGGTCTTTATGAAAAATGAAATAAGGATATTTCTTACCGTTAAATTCCCGCCATTCGTAAAAACCATCCGTCGGAACCAAACAGCGCCGCTCTTTGATGGCGTTTCGGAAAGACGGTTTGACAAATACCGTATCGCTCCTAGCATTAAGAGTACGAGAACGTATCTCTAAGGCATCAGTATGAGTTTTAACCCAGGACGGAATGAGCCCCCAAGTGTAGCCTTGGAGTTGATCAGGTTGTTGATTTGTAATTATCGGCATTTTGGGAAATTCAAAACCGGAAGCGTAATACTTGGCTTCACTTAGCTCCGGTTCTAATTCAAATTCAAAATCCAGTTTAAGTTGATATCGGTTTTTCAAGCTTCTAGCGGTTTGACTTAGAGCATAAAAAAAGCACATCGGCTACACCCTTATCGTAATAATATCTTTCCACCGAGTTGTATAACATGGCGACAGTTTTTCTTGGCGGAGCTTCCATTTTCGGCCGGAACCTTGGACTGCTATTTTTAAAGTGTCCCGCCCGTATTTAGTGTTGATTCCATCCATTGTTTTCATGATGACCGCCTGTTTGTGGCGGTCCACATTATCGAATAAAGAGCCTTGGACTTGGTCCTCCGGCACAATATCCAGGACCAACACCCCGGCTTTTTTATAGCGGAACCCTCTTTGATAGATAGCCTTCAAGGCAAATAAAGCATATCGGATCAGTTCCATAGTGCTATTGGTCGCCACCGGCAGTTTACAGACGAAGTTCTTTTCATATTGAGGTTCGTCTGTCTTAAACCCATTGGTATGAATGAAAACCATCAACATCCCGGCGCAAGAATGCTGTTTTCTCAGTTTGGCCGCGCAGCGCGCCGCATAGGTGGCCACTGCTTCCCGGAGCAGCTCCAGTTCGGTTTGGGACTCCCCAAAAGAACGGGAAGTACAGATTACTTTCTTTGCTGCTGGTATTAATTCTAGCTCCAAGCAAGAAATCCCTTCCAACTCCTTCTTAACTCGAAGTCCGACAATGGTCATCCTCTTTTTGACCCAACTATCTTGTAATTGCGTAAAATCCCAAGCGGTTTTAATACCTAGGGATTTTAATAGTTTCGAGTATTGACGGCCGATTCCCCAGATATCCTCGACATTAAAGAGTTTAAGAGCCTCGTTAATTTTGGTTGGACTGTCTAGGACATAAATCCCTTGGTTTTCCGGAGTTTTTTTAGCGTAATAATTGGCAGTTTTCGCTAGTACCTTAGTAGGACCAATGCCTACGCTAACCGGGATTCCGATGTTTTTCAAAACAGTTCTTCTAATCTTGCGAGCATATTCCCGATAGTTAACCGGTAAACCGATCAAATTCAGAAAAGCTTCATCAATCGAATAAATCTCAAGCTCTGGAGTAAATTGCCCCAAGCTGCTCATTACCCGATGTGATAAATCGCCGTATAAAGCGTAATTGGAAGAGTAGACCGCCACATCGTTCTTTTGAAAAAACTCCGTTATTTGGAAGGCCGGAACTCCCATTTTGATGCCCAATGCTTTGGCTTCGTTGGACCGGGCAATAACACAGCCGTCGTTATTGGAAAGTACTACGACCGGCTTACCGTTTAAAGCGGGATTAAATACCCGTTCACAAGAGACATAAAAATTATTACAATCAACTAAGGCAAACATTTTAGTAGGCCTTCTTTATAATATAAGTAACGATTCCCCAAACCGTAAATTCGGTGTCTTCTTTGACCACAATTGGCTGATAATCCTGATTGGCAGGCATCAAGAGGAGCGTCTCACCTTCTCTTTTGATTCTCTTTAAAGTAAATTCACCATTAATAAAACAAACTGCTAAAGCATTATTCCGGTATGTTAATGATTTATCGATTACTAACAGATCGCCGTTGTCAACTCCGGCGTCTTTCATCGAAACTCCTTTTACTCGGCCATAAAAAGTAGAGCTGGGATTTTTAATCAGTTCCTTATTTAAATCAAGCATCGCCTCTAAATAATCTTCCGCCGGCGAGGGAAAACCCGCTACTATTTGGTCGCCTACATTTGGCAAGGTAAATTCGGACTCTTGATTTGGATGATAAATGCTTACACTCATGGTGTTTGACCTTCTTTTTGCAAACGTATGTTCGATTGATAGATTCATTATATCAGATTTTCTTAATTATAGCACTGAAAATTTCAGATATTTTCCTCGAAAATCTTATATAAAACTAAGGCGGTTTCTAATGGCGGCCGTGAGGGTAAAGTATGAATCTACAACCATGGGAGATTATTGCGGTTAAATCGGAGGCGGCGAAGAAAAGGCTGTTTCCTTTGGCCATTAATCAACCTAAAATAAATGAAGCTCCGGCTATTTTGACAATTCCCAAACACTTTATCCCGGACGGAATCGTAAAAAATATGCAGACTTTGTGAAAGAGTTATAACTACAACTATTTGGGAACAAATAGTTTATTGTTCTTCCGAAAAAGTCAATTTCAAAGTGAGTTTTCTTTTGCCACGAACAATAACTGTATTAACGGTGTCTCCTGCTTTATATGCTTTCTTAACCTCGTTTAAGTCCAACATTGTTTCAATTTTTTTACCTGCTAATCTAATCATGATATCTTGTTTGCGAATTCCGGCCTTGGCTGCGCCGCTTCCCCGTTCGACGTTTGCGATAAAGATACCTACCGGTAGCTTATAGTAATTAGCCATGGATTCAGTTATTTCGCGGCCACTAATTCCGATTAAGGGCCTGCCTTTAACATAACCATATTTAATCAATTGCTCAACAATGGGTTTAGCGTTATTAATCGGAATGGCAAAGCCAAGTCCCTCGACACCGGAAACCGATATTTTAATGGTGTTAATCCCAATGACCTTCCCTTCCAAATTAACCAGAGCCCCTCCGCTATTTCCTGGATTGATGGCGGCATCGGTTTGAATCAAATTAAGAGTCCGATCTTCAATTGAGATAGTCCGGTTTAAGGCGCTAATTACGCCAGCGGTTACCGACCCGGCAAATTCCAAACCTAAAGGATTACCAATGGCAATAGCCGGTTCTCCTACTTTGAGCTTGGAAGAATCACCCAATTTAGCAACAGTTAGATTTTTCAAATCAATCTTAATCACCGCTAAATCATTGAGAGGATCACCCCCAATAAATGTTGCGTTGGTCTGTCTTTGATCCGGTAAAAAGACTTCCAAGGTAACTTTTTTATGTTCTTTATTGCGAGGATCAGCATTACTAACCACATGATAATTGGTCATGATATACCCGTCTTTACTGATAATTACACCGGATCCTTCGGCCCTTGAAGTTTGACCTCGGGCTTCAAAGAACCGATCTAAAGTGGTGACAATCGTCATTCTAATACCAACCATTGAAGGCCCTGTTTTTTGAGCAATTTCCGCTATTGGTTTGGTATTTTCAACTAAGCCGGCTTTAATAAAATCTTGATTCCCGTTGCGAAGATTTGCTAAAACAAAACTACCAATCAATATTCCGGATACAATGATCATGATTGAGGATAATATGCTAATCTTCTTTGTCAAAAGTTTTTTAATCCGTTTTAGGCTTTGGCCTTCTTTATTCATCAATAATTCCTCCCGGCTCAACTCGTAATCAAAGACTTATCCCATCATTTTGTATATTTCCCAAAACATCGGGATTTATCACATACCTACCCGGGATCAAAAAACGAAGCTAGATTTAGCTAATCCGGCTTCGTTATAATCTTTATATTGTCCGATAAACTTAAATAGTTTTATTCTGCTTCAAAAGAATCCTCAGACTCATCTACTATTACTTCTTCATCTTCATAGACTTCATCTTCATAGACTTCTTCTTCATATTTAGACATTACCTGGTTAACAAAATAACTATCCTGATAGGGTAACTTCGAAACAATCGCTTCCATCTCTTCTCTTGAAGCGTTATTAACAGTTTTGCCTTTTTCCCGTAAAGCTTTTCTGAGTAGTACGGCGGTAACAACATCTTCTTTATCTTTTCGAATAAATTCCTTTTTAATCCATCCTTTTTTGGACCGCCCTTCTCCAGTGACCCTAATCCAAGCAGATTCATTTTCTTCTTCAACCGCGACAATATTCATCATCTCAAACTGATGATTGGATTCAGCCAGTAAATCAGGGCGTTTATAAATTTTCGTAGTCTTTTGAATAACTCCGACATAAGCACCGCCAACAATACACCAATTACTGGCATATCCTTTGGTACCGTCGGAAAGTTTTATTTTAATGTATTCAACTTTTGGATCCGCTTCGTCTTTTATGGGACTGCCCTCTAGCTTTACCGTTTCGCCTAAAGCTAAGGAAGAGATCCAATCACCTTTGGTGCTTGGTTCTTTACGTAGGGAAGTATTCTCGACTATACAGACACCTTGTTTAGAATAATCGTTTTTTCCCTCAAAACAACCTGTCAGACTAAACAAAACCATAACTACTAAAAAGCATAAGACTAACTGTTTAACTCTCATCATAGTACCACTCCTTTAAAAAGTAAACCTGGAAAGCACTTTTTATCCAGTTTGTTTTATATATTTACTTCTTTATTTTGGTATAAAATCCTTCATTTATGGGAAAATAATATAAACGTTTTTCTCTCTAAGAAGTGGAGGAACTTATAAAAAAACCCTCTATATTTTGATTAAAGAGGGTGTGGTGGTTTTGATTTTACTTTTGTTTAATCCAACTCATCATATCCCGAAGCTTTTTCCCAACCACTTCAATAGGGTGTTCGGCTTCAATTCGACGAATAGCATTAAATACCGGACGGTTAGCCTGGTTCTCAAGGAGCCATTTTTTAGCAAATAGACCGGTTTGAATTTCATGAAGCACTTTCTTCATTTCTTTTCTTGTTTCTTCATTGATAATTCGTTTTCCAATCATTAAATCGCCATATTCAGCAGTGTCGCTAATTGAATACCGCATTCTGGCGATACCGCCTTCATACATTAAGTCAACGATTAATTTGAGCTCATGTAAACATTCAAAATAAGCAATTTCAGGCTGATATCCGGCTTCAACCAGCGTATCAAAGCCAGCTTTGACTAGTTCGGCACAACCACCGCATAATACAGCTTGTTCGCCAAAAAGGTCGGTTTCGGTCTCTTCTTTAAAGGTAGTTTCCAAAACTCCGGCTCTTGTGCCGCCAATTCCTTTAGCATAGGCTAAGGCTATCTCCTTCGCTTTTCCGGAGGCATCCTGATGGACGGCGATCAAATTCGGTACTCCTCCGCCTTCGGTATAAACACGTCGTACTAAATGTCCAGGTCCTTTAGGAGCGACCATAATTACATCCACATCTTTAGGAGGAATGATTTGGAAGAAGTGAATGTTAAAACCATGAGCAAACATTAATACTTTTCCTGAGGTTAAGTATGGGGCAATCTCGTTTTTATATACACTAGCTTGTGTCTGATCCGGTAATAAAATCTGAATTACATCAGCCTCTTTTGCAGCATCGGCAACTGACATCGGTTTAAAACCATCATTGATCGCTGTTTGATAATTTTCGCTTCCAGGGCGTTGTGCCACAATTACGGATAAACCACTGTCACGAAGATTTAGAGCATGGGCATGTCCTTGGCTTCCATAACCAATAATTGCAATTTTCTTTCCTTGTAAGAGATTCAAGTTAGCGTCTTGATCATAATACATCTTAGCCATAAATAAAAACCTCCCAAATTAATTATAAATTATCAGGCATAATAATTATTATATAATAATATAACATAGAAAAATATATCAGACAATATTACATTATTTAAAATATCCTGTAAAAGCTAAGATGTTCCTCTTAAACTCAATGACAACTACTGCAATTTCCACTATGACAAGAACCGCATTTGTTGCCAATTATATTTTTTTTGCCGCCATCTCCCATACTCCTGGCTGAAAATCGGGAAACTTTTCTTAAGGTATTAAGGGATTGGCATTTTGGGCAAGACCAAGAAGTACTTCCCAAAGGACAAAGTTCCTCAAATTCTTGGCCGCAATCATGGCATTTGAACTCATAAATCGGCATTTAAACCACCAACTATAATTGTTATATGTTTTAAATATTAATCCGGCATTTTCAAACTCGAATAATAGTCCCGAGATCGCCGTTAGCAAGACAAGCGGCGTTGGCTTCATCAAGATCCAGATGGAGATCTTTAGCAAAGTTAGGGCCGACCCTAACTAAGACATTATTAAATCTAACGCTCCGTTCTCCTCCAAATTCAACCGCAATATAATCTTTGTCCTTTATATTCAACTCTTTGGCTTCATCGGTATGAAGATGCAGATGGCGTTGGGCAATGATAACCCCTTCTTTTAATTCGACCCTGCCTTTTGGACCTTCAATTATTATGCCCGGGGAACCACTTAAAGAACCAGAATCTCTCACAGGAGGATTAATTCCGAGAATAAAACTATCGGCCCGGGAAATTTCAACTTGGCTTTGGGGACGAACCGGACCTAAGATTCGGACTTTATTGAGGTTGTTTTTAGGACCAATCAATGTTACTGTTTCTTCGGCAGCATACTGTCCTGGTTGGGACAAGGGTTTCTTCTGCGTAAGTTCATAGCCTTTGCCGAATAAAGCTTCGAGATCCGTCTGGTTAAGATGAAGATGACGGTTGGATATTCCTACTGAGACTTGACTGTTAGACATTAGGGTCGCCTCCATTTACAAATAATTCCATAATATTTGGACATAAAAAAATCGGTTGGCTAGACCGAATCGTGTTTGGCAGGGGAGACAGGAATCGAACCCGCAGCCTACGGTTTTGGAGACCGCCGCTCTACCAATTGAGCTACTCCCCTGTTTTTTACTATTATAGTATAGCCGAGATGTTTAGTTTTGTCAATTAAGTATTAGTTGGACTTTTCTTTTTAATGTTCTTTTCGTTTTCGGTCTTTTTCAGAGATAATCCTGGAGCACAAACCCGGTTACGCCCCGCATTTTTGGCGGAATACAAATTATCGTCGGCAATATCTATTAATTCAACAACCATTCGGTCCATATTAATGATATGGTCCGGAAAAGTAGCTATTCCCCCACTGACTGTTACTTTTAGATTAGGGTATTCACTGGTTTTAAAGATATGGTTGGCAATGTTCTTGCGGATTTTTTCACCAATAATAAAGGCCGCATCCTCAGGAGTGTCGGGCAAAATCACGACAAATTCTTCACCGCCGTAACGTGCTACTAAACTATCAGGATTAACGCAGTTCTGGATCAGCAACGAGACTTCCTTTAAGACCATATCCCCGATTTGGTGGCCATATGAATCGTTAAATTTCTTAAAACGATCGATATCAATCATAAGTAAGGAGATTTTAAAACCGTACTCTTGTGCCTTTTCCAGTTGTAATTCCAGTTGCTCTCGAAAATACTTATTGTTATAAATACCGGTAAGCCCGTCGGTAATTGCTGAATAGTAAACTTGTTCGTAAAGACGGCGATTTTGAATGGCAAGTCCCGCTTGGTTGGATATAATTAGTAATAATCTTAAATCGTCCTGAACATATGCCGATGTTCCATGTTTAGCTAATAAAAGCAATCCGATAAATTTTTTATCAGCCATTAGCGGTAATAAAGCGAAGGAGCTAAAATCGCCGAAATACTCTTTATAATCAGGATGTTTGGTTGTGAAATCCGAAAATTCCTCATCGATATTATTTATGATCAGTGCTTGTCCTAATCTTATTAAGGAATCTCCGACTAAGTCCTGAAAAGGGAATTGGGCCTCATTAATTTTATTTGGAAATCCTCGATTTACTTGAGTGGAAAAATATTGCTCGCTTTCATAGAAAAATAAACAGCAACCATCATAACAATGGATGCGTTTAATCGTGTCCACAATTAATTCCATCATTTGAGATAAGCGAAGAACGCTACTAAGTACGTTTGTAAACTCAAATAAAGCCATGATCTCAAAGATTGCTTTATTTAGCTCCGAGTCCAGTTTTTCATTTATTCTTTGGTATTTTCTAAATTTAGCTCTCGCAATTATTAAAACTCCACTAAAGAAAATAAGTGAAATCAAAATAAACAAAACCCGATTTAATTGTTGATTAAAATGACTGAAATCCAATATAACAATGGTAAATAATAGATAACTGCTAAAAATCAATGCCAGATAAAGTAATCTCCTGATGATAACTTTGTAATTAGACATCAAAATTCTCCAATTAATCATCCTTAACAAGTAAACTTTTTTGGAATGCAATGAACAACTACTTTACTCTTCTATATATTAATTGGAAATCCTTCTAAAAACGATTTCCGGAAAGATTCACCCCAATAATGCCTCCAAAAGTTCCAATGAATCCGCTAATCAACAGTTTAACTAAGAAATATCCCCAATGAATTGAATTGCCAATCAATACCGCTAAAATTAATACCCAAACCAAACTAAAAATTCCCGATCCCATTCCGGTTAACCATCCCTGTTCGCGGCTTTTAAGCCCAGCCAGGATTGAACCGGCGATCACCCCCAAATAAGTCAAGCTTAAAAATAAGTTTTCAGACCACTGGATAATCCCAGACCATCCGAATTCAGTTAAAAGATTTGCAATCAAGGATAACAAAATTATGATCCCAATTGAAATAAGGCTACCGTAAATTATCGGTCGAATCGGAAAAGAAGTTTCGTTTTGAAACATTAAACAGCCACCTCCGGTTGTTTTAATTAAACTTATGGGGTGGCTTTTCAAAATATGACTGATTAAGATATGGTAATCGTCTGTTCTTCTGAATTATAGGATAGGTTTAGATTCAATAAAGTTTGAAAAACGTCTAACGGAAGATACAGATCATTATCAATGATCAGAAGCGGAATAGGCATCATTATCCTACTCAATCCTTCAATCCAAACATAATCTGGATCATTCTTTAAAAACTCAATTTTTTGGTCATTAATAAATATTGAATAAGTTTGGGTCTGATCATTATAGATAACCTCTAATCCTGTAT
>Ga0123334_1006464_pt1 | contig 10829 bp, 7 predicted proteins | sample BiotimSIPDNA_FD_89706 | JGI IMG/M metagenome (GOLD analysis project Ga0123334, IMG submission 89706) | Anaerobic biogas reactor microbial communites from Washington, USA - Biogas_R1 time_0 SIP DNA | ecosystem: Engineered > Bioreactor > Anaerobic > Unclassified | place: Washington, USA | collected... | reverse complement strand
GTTGTTGAACATGCTGGTGATGCGGCGCGGCTTGCCCAGCAGATAGGACGCCGTGTACATGGGGTGGCAGCCCAAGTCCATCATGGCGCCGCCGCCGGCATCCTCCGCATTGTACCAATACGCCGGCAGCCACCCGCGCGAGGCGCCGTCGTGCGCAACGCGCATGCGCATGTAATGGATATCGCCCAGCCAGTTTTCCGCTATCGCCTGCTTGCACAGCTGCACCAATGGGTTGGTCAATTGCGGATAGGAAATCACAAACTTGACGCCGCTTTTTTCCACCGCATCTGCAATGGCGCGGCAGTCCTCCATGGTGGTGGCCAGCGCTTTTTCGGTAAAGATATGCTTGCCGTGCTGCGCGGCCTTGATGATAACCTCCCTGTGCGCCGTGGTGGGCGTGCCCACGACCACGGCGTCCACATCGCTGCGCGACAGCGCCTTGTCCAGATCCGCTTCAAAGGCTGCGCCCAGCCTGTCCGCCCATTCCTGGCCGCGCTGTACGTCCGTATCCCACACGCAGGTTACCCTAGCATCGGGCTGCTTGTTGACGTCGTTGGCGTACCCTTCCTGGTGTACGTGCCATTTGGACAGCATGAGTACCTTAACCATGTTGTTCCTCCTCATATTTTTATCAATTTTTGGTATACACCCTGGGCTGCACCGCGCCCTCGCCCTCCACATAGGGCGCCAGCTCATGCGGGGTGTCGTTCTGCAGGCGCTGCATCACGTCCTGCGCCAGTTCGCCTGTGACCAAATAGGGCTGGTAGTTGTTTCGTGGCGAGGTGGCCGATATGCGCGCGGGGTGGATGGTGGCCTGCTGATAGAGCAAGCCGTCCTTGTCAAAGGCCAGCTCCACCCCCAGCACGATGGTGGGGTATTCAATCTCCCGCGGTTTGCGGTTGCCGCCATAGCAAAAATCGCCCAAGCTGTAAAATATCTGCCGGTTTTTGTATATCTCCATGCCCTGCAGCACATGCGGGTGATGCCCCACCACCAGGTCGGCCCCCGCATCAATGGCCCAGCGCATGTCCTCCTGCTGCGTTTTGGAGTGCTTGGGCGTGTATTCGCGCCCGCCGTGATAGAGAATCACCACCGCCGCGCAGTTTTCCTCAGCCTTCAGTCGCGGGATTTCAACAGTCATCCATTTTTTATGCTTGCGGAAGTTGGTCTCCCAGAAGCCTAAGAACGCGATGCGCACGCCATCCTTTTCAAAGAAGAACACCTCCTGATCCACGCAGTAGCCCACGCCGGCATCGGTAAGCGTTTGCCGCGTGCTGTCAAAGCCGGGCTGCCCAAAGTCCCGGGAGTGGTTGTTGCCCAGCGTCACGGCCTCCACGCTGCCTTGGGTAAGGATATTGACATAATCCGTCGTGCCGCGGAAGTTCCACTTGCGCTCCTTGTTAAGCCCCCGCGCGCTGTCGGCCAGCACCACCTCCAAGTTGACGATGGTGCAGTCATCCTGGGCAAAAACATCCTGCACCTTTTCCAAAAAATAGGTGTAGTTGCCCACCTCCTGCTGCATCACGCGGAAGGTGCCGATGGAGTAGTTCATCCACCCCTCATGCCCGCCCAGCGTACAATCCCCGGCAAAACTTAATTGGACTTTGGTGATGCCCTCGTCCTGCGCCAGCGCCCATCCGGGCAGCATCAGCAGCGCCAACAACAGCGCTAAAGCTTTACTTGTACGCATGGGTCACCCCGATGCCCATCACTTCGTTTTGCGGGCGCGCGTTGTCCTTGACGCCGCTGCGATCCAGCTGGTTTAACTGCTTGCCCATGAACACCATGGCCGATGTCCAGCCGCCGTCTAAGTTAAAGGCCATGTCACAGCCCAGCTCCGCCATCAAATCGCCCACCTGACGGCAGGTCATGCCGCGGCTTTCCTTGATGCGGCCTTCCACAATCACGCACCAGTAATGGCCTTTCTCCACCATGCCCACCGCCACGCGCGGCTGCAGCGAGGTGCCGTAGGTGGTGTAGGAGGTGTTGATTTCCCCATCGCGGATGAGCCATGGCCCAAAGGACAGCACGTCCACCGCGCCTTCCTCCAGCAGCTCCTGCGCGGTGCGCTCGCGCGCGGCATAGGCGCGCATATCGCCATCCGGGTACAGCGCCAGCATGTCCAGCGGCGGGTAGGTGTTGCGCGATGGGATGGGCGGGCTGTCCATCAGCAGTTGGCCCTGCCGGATGACCACGCCCACCGAAAACGTCTTGACGCTGCGCCTGCGCCCGATGCGGTACAGGAAATAATCCCCGTCGATGGAGAACACCAGATTGTTGTTTTTTGCAATCTGGGCGGGTTTTTCCACATAGCGCTGGGCGTCTTTCAGCATATTCTCCGCATCATGCGGCACCATGCGGAACGCGGGCGTGCCCTCGCGCACCAGCACCTCGGCAGCCAGATACCGGAGGGGCCCTTCGCGGGATACGCGGGTAATCTCAATCAGCAAATCCTGGTTGGCATAGCGCCAGAGGCCATTTTCGGGATCCTCAAAGATAAACTCCGGCTCGCCCTCGGGCAGAAAGCCTGCGGCGGTGAGCATCGGGAAGCCCTCGCGCTCGGTCATGGTCAGCTTGTTCAAAGCCTGCTGCGCCTGCTCCACGCGGGCAGTTAAAGCAGCCAACTGTTCTTTGTCCGTACCCTTGCCCTGCGCATCGGCCAGGGCCTTCTGGGCATCGGCCAGCGCCTGCTGAGCGTCGGCCAGCGCCTGCTGCTCCTGCATTTCCTTTTGCTGCTGGGCGAAGCGTGCGGCTTCCTCCGCCCTGCGCGCCTCGGCCTCGGCCTGTTCGCGGGCGATGCGCGCCTGTTCCACAGCTTCCTTAGATACCGTCAGCTGATACGGATCGTCCTGCGTGCCGCTGCCGCCCGTTACTTCCATGATATCCAGCGCCAATGCCACCACCGGCCGGATGCCGATGTCAGGCGAGGCCACATTCAAATAGCCCAGCTTGCCGCCCGAAATAACCAACCGCTGGGACGAACGATTGGAGGTGGAGCGCGTGCGCATCCAATAGGCGGCCTCGCCCCGGTTGTATGTTTTGATGCCCTGCACCTGCGCATAGGGCGTAGCCTGCGTGGTGCGGTCCTTGTCGCGCGCAAAGCCCAGCGCTGCGTCCTTGAGCGTATCGGCCTCGGGCAGCGTCACGCGCTCGCCCTGCTCATCGGCCACCAGCGCGGTTTGCTCTTCCTCGCCAAAGGCTGCCTCGCCAAACGTTTCCTCCATCCAGGAGCGCAGCTCAGCCGTTTCCCAGCCGTCAAAGCCGGTGGCATCGCTTTCCACCGGGTGCACATCCAGCACCAGATCGCTCAACAGATGCGCGGTGGTTCCCTCCACCCGCAGCACGCGCCAGCGGATGGGCAGCACCGCGCCGTCCGCCCCCTGCGGGTATTGCCCGAAGGTTACATAGACATACCCCGCCTTTTTGTCATAGCCGGAAATGTGCTCAACCGCCAGCGCCCCTGTGATCAAACAGACCATTGCCACAAACAATGCAAGAAACCGCTTCATGTGTCCGCCTTTCACTCCATGTAGTCGGCATATTATACCAACCCAACACCGGGGGAACAAGACAAGGGCGGGGCCATGCTCATGAACACTGATGCTGTGAACAATATCGGGCATCATAGCTTATATCTTGTAATCATTTTCCAATTGGATGGGAAACCCATTCTCCGCAGCAAGTCAGATTGATCAATGATTTCACATGCCGCTGTAAAGGTTGCAATCAACTCTGAAATTTTCCTTATAAGCTGTGAATAGGATTCCTTTGACAATAAATAGCGCAAGGCTATTACAAGCGAAAAGAGGTCACGTTTGCCGTACATATATTCCGTGCCTTTTTTGCGAATCTGTAGTTTATTGTGTAACGACAAGTCGGGAATAGCATCCTTTGTCTTTAATTCAAACAATCGCTCACCATGCGCACAGGTATTGCGGAACTTGGTGATAACGCTAAGGATGCTGGCCATCTCGTGCGGACGCAGAACATAGTTTTTACAGATGGCGGATTGAAGCGACTGAGGGAGGTTTTCAAACATCCGCGAAGCATTGCCAAATGTGAGCGCATTGATTAAGACCCAGAGCGGCACATTTCCATGTGTATCGCGGTGGTGGTTAATGTAAGGATAGTCTTTTGATACCAGCGCAAGTGGTTGCAGAAACTGATTAATCAGTTTGTCTATGCTCCTTTGTTTCTTGGGAACATAATCATAATTTGCATGGTTCAAATATTCATTTTGAGAATCACCGTAACGATCACAAAAAACATAGGCAAGCTGTGTTTTTAATGTGCGTTCAAAAGCAAGAAGGGGCTTAAGAAATGCATGGCGCAACTCTTCATCAAAGCGATAGAGCATTACGACATCTTCAAATGTCACATCATCACGATAATTTTTGGTGGTTGGATTTTTAAAGCTGTGTTTATATGCAACAATAAGTGAAAAATAGCCGATTTCCATCAGCATTTGTTTTGCAAATTGGGGATTGTTGATAATCATATTCTTACTGGATAGATGAGCTATTTGCTGTTCATAGGTAAGAAAAGGCTTTGCCACAATCAAATACCTCCAAAATGGAAGAGAAGCCCCCGCAGGGACTTCTCTGGTCGCAGGCCTCGCGGGTTTCTGCAACACGATCACTGTCCATAATATATCATGGGCACCGCATCATGTCAATCATTTTTGCAGGGAATTAAATGCGGCACTCCAAGCCGCGCCCGGCCTCCTGGGAGGCAAACAGTGCGTCGATCACCTTCATCACGCGCAGCGCCTGCTCGGGCTTGACGATCAGCTCGGCACCGTTGTCTAGTACGTCCACGATGTTCTTGTAATACTCCGACCAGTCGGTATGTACCTCCGGCAGCGGCAGCTCCTCCGTGGTGCTGCTGGGCCGCGGCGCCATGGTGCGCGTGGGGCCGGCTTCGGTGTACACAATGTCATCGCCCCATTCCATCGCGCCCTCGCCCTTTAACTTGACGATGCGGCCGTCACAGGCCCAGTTTTCCACCACCATGGTAGCCTCGGTGCCCGAGACATGCCAGCGCGGCAGCGCGATAAAGCAGTTGGTGGACATCTCCAGCACCACCGACACGCCGCTTTCAAAGCGCAGGAACAGCTTGATGTTGTCGTCCACCTCGTCGCTGTACAGGCCAAACAGGTGCGCATTCACCGACACCACAGGCTCCCTGAACATATCCATCACCTGGTCAATCAGGTGGATGCCCCAGTCCAGCAGCATGCCGCCGCCATTGAGCTTGTGCCCGCGCCAGCCGTGCATCGACCCGCGCGATCCCTGCACGCGCGATTCGATAAAATACGGCTTGCCGATGATGCCCTCCTCAATGGCCTTGCGCACGATGCGATAGTCCTTGTCCCAGCGGCGGTTCTGGTGGATGGAGAACAGCTTGCCCGTGCGCTTGGACGCGGCGATGATATCCTCCAGCTCCTTGGCGTTCAAGGTAACGGGCTTTTCGCACACCACGTGCTTGCCTGCCTCCATGGCCGCGATGGAGATGTCACGGTGGAAGTTGTTGGGGGTTGCGATGGTGACCAGGTTGATGGACGGGTCGGCCAACAGTTCGGCCTGCGAGGCATAAGCCTTGAGCCCGGCTTCCACGGCCTTCTCCTGCGCCTCCTGGCGCACGTCATACGCGCCCACCACTTCAATGGCCGGTACGCGCTCCTTCAGGTTTTGATGATGCCAGGCACCCATGCCGCCGTAACCGATGATGGCCAGACGATGTTTCATATACGAAATCCCTCCATTATTAATAATACTAGTGTCAGCATAGCAAACGCGCAGGGCAGCGTCAAGCGATTTTGGGCACTTCTTATTCCTGTCCAAACAGCATCAGCACGTCCTGCTCAGTCAGCTTGTCGGGCATCTGCTCGCCCGGCGTAATCAGCAGGTCAAACAGCCGCCGCTTGCGCCGCCCCATGGTGACCACCTGCTCCTCGATGGAGTCATGCATCACCAATTTGAGCACCTGCACGGTGTTTTGCTGTCCCAAGCGGTGCGCGCGGTCGGCGGCCTGATCCTCGGCGGCGGGGTTCCACCACGGGTCATAGTGGATGACGGTGTCCGCGCCCGTCAGGTTGAGGCCCGTGCCGCCCGCCTTGAGCGAGATCAAAAACACCGCCTCCTCCCCGCCCTCGTTAAAGCGCTGCGACAGCGCCTGACGCTCCCTGGCGGGGGTGTCGCCGTCCAGATACAGGTGGGCAATGCCTTCCTGGTTCAGGCGCTGGCGGATCAAGGCCAGCATGGCCGTAAACTGCGAGAAAATCAGCACCCGGTGGCCATCGTGCAGCATCTGGGGCAATATGTCCATCAGCACATCCAGCTTGCCCGAAGCGCCGACATAATTGCTCATCACCAGCGCCGGGTGGCAGCAAATCTGCCGCAATTGCGTGATCAGCGCCAGCACCTGGATGCGGCTGGCGGACAGGCCGCGCTCGCGCAGCAGATCCATCACGTGCAGCCTGCGCTGCATGAGCGCAGCGCTGTACACCTTGCGCTGCTCGGGCGGCATGTCCACGGTGATGGTGGTTTCAATCTTGGGCGGCAGCTGCTCCATGACGTCCTTTTTGAGCCTGCGCATCATAAACGGGCGGATGCGCAGCAGCAGATCGTCCGCCTCGCGCCCCTGGCCATAGCGCTTGAGGAACGCGTGCAGCGGCGGGAGGTAGCCCGGCAGCACAAAATCAAACAGCGACCACAGCTCGCCAATGCTGTTTTCCATGGGCGTGCCGGACAGAGCCAGGCGCGTGTGCGCCTGCAGGCGCTTGGCCGCGCGCGCGCCCATGCTGTCCATGTTTTTGATGTTCTGCGCCTCGTCCAGCACCACAAAGCGGAAGGGCACCTGCGCCAGCTGATCCACATCCTGCCGCAACAGCGGGTAGCTGGTCAGCATCACATCGATATCATCGCCTGCGGCCATGCCGGCCACCAGGGCATCGCGCTCAGCGGGCGTGCCCACGGCGGGGACGACCTTCAATTCCGGCGCAAAGCGCGCAAACTCATTGACCCAGTTGTAGATCAGCGTGGTGGGCACCACCACCAGCGAGGGCATGCGATCGGGCCCGGTGCGCACGGCATGGCTGATGGCCGCAATGGTCTGCACCGTTTTGCCCAGGCCCATCTCATCGGCCAGTATGCCGCCCATGCCCAGCGCGTGCAGCGAGCACAGCCAGTGGAACCCGTCCAGCTGATAGGGGTGCAGACCTTCCACCGGGCTGTCCGGGCGCTGGGGAGTGGCGAGAGCGTCCGATTCCGCGTCAATGGGCAGGTTGTGCGCAGAGGCCAGCGCTTGCAGATAGGACGCATGATAGCCCTGTAAATCGCGCGTATCCGGCTCCCGGTGCGCGGCTTCCTCCACCGCGCGCGCCAGGTCGATCCAATCCTCCATGCCCTCCAAGTATACAAACGTACCCTCGCGGTAGCGGAAGTATTGCCGCCCCTCACGGATGGCCTGCATCAGGGGCAGCAATTCCTCCACCGGGGTGCCGTCGTCAAACAGTTCCAGTGATACCCGGCCGTTGCGGCTGCGCAGCGAGCCGGACAGGCGGATGGCGCGCGGCTCCAGCTTGCGGAAGGCCTGGGACATGAACACCTCGGCCAGGCGGCTTAATTCCGCCACGCCGTGGGTAATAAACTCAAATATCTCCTCATCGCCGTCCATATGGATGTGCCCGCGCAGCACACGGAAACCCGCCCGCGCCAGCGCGTCCATCACGCGCCGCTCGGCCAGCGCGTCGCGCATCAGCAGCACGGGGATATCATCCTTTAAGGTGAACGGATCGGTCTGATATTCGCCATAGACAAACATCACGCGCGCCACGATTTCACCGCGCTCGGCGTCCAGGTATACGCGCGCCACCAGCGGCAGGCTGATCATCTGCGCGCGCAGCCCGGGCTGGATGTTGACAGCGTGCTCGCGCATCAGGCTGGGCAGCAGCTCCGCCATGACGCGCGGCACATCCTGACGGCCAAACACAAAGGTAGCGGTGCCATCGGTGCAAAAGGCATTGAGCAGCTGCAACAGCCGCCGTTCCTCGCTTTGCAGGTGCACCAACTGTCCGTCCAGCAGCGCATAGGCGCCGCTCTGGCCGAACACCGGGATATCGGCAGACCAGGCCGTGCTGATTTGCAATGCAGCGGGGCCGCCATCCACGTCAAACACCACCGGCAGCGGATACTGTCCGATGCCCTCCTGCTGATACACCTCGCCGTCGGTTTCCAAAATAAAAGGCAGCCTGCGCAGAGCATCCAACACCTGTTCCACCAGGTGTTGAGGCAGCGGCAGGTCTCGCTGGTCCTCCGGGCGCACCTCACGGTCTACGCTTCCCAATGTGTTCAAATAGTTGTCCAGCAGGTTCAGCAGCGCCATCTGTTCCCGTGTGTAGCGCATCTGCTGCGGGATGAGCGTAAAATTCCGGCTGAAGGTAATGGGCCGCTCCTCACGCAGCGCACGCAAAAAAGCCGGGATGCTGCGCACCACGTACAGGCGCGTTTCGCCGGTGCGCAGGCGGAGGGACAGGTTCTGCGGCCCGCCGGACAGCGTAACCTCCAGCTTCAGCGATTCCTTGGGCGGAATGGCGCTTTCCATGGCATTGAACAACGCTTGAGAGGACATCATATTCTGCCCATTGAGCAGTTCGGACACCACACCGGTACGCTCAGCCACCAGCACAGCGGCCACCAAATGCCGGCAATGCTGCTTGCCGCACTCACAGCTGGAGCCATCGGGCACACGCAGCGTCACCTGCCAGTGTGGTGCATCACTCATCATATAGGTAGCCCAATCCTGCTGGGTACGCAGCACACGCACGCGCGAAGCCTGGGCCAGACGAACGCCGGCCTCCCATTCCTTTTGGGTTGCATTTTCTTGCAGGAACTGCCTGGTAATCATAAAACCTCCACATAAAAAAGCGCCGAATAGTATATATTCGACGCCGGAAGGCAATATCCCTGCCTTACATCAATTACATAAACAACCAGAGGCTCAACGCCATCAGCACCATGCCCGACACCAGCCCGTACATGGATAGATGATGCTCGCCATACGCTGCGGCGCTGGGCAGCAATTCATCCAGGGAAATAAACACCATAATGCCCGCCACAGCTGCAAACAGGATGCCGTATATCATATCGTTCATGAATGGCAGCAAAATCAGATAGCCCACCAACGCGCCCAAAGGCTCGGACAAACCAGACAAAAAGGACCAGAACATCGCCTTTCTACGGCTGCCGGTGGCATAAAAGATAGGGGCTGCTACCGAAATACCCTCTGGTATGTTATGAATAGCAATGGCAACGACAATAGGAATGGCCAGCTGCAGTGACTGCGTGGCCGACACAAACGAGGCAATGCCTTCTGGAAAATTATGAATGGCAATGGCCAGCGCGGTCATGATGCCGGTGCGTTTCAGCTTGTGCTTGTGCTTGATGGCATCGCGCTGATCAGTTGGGCACGCTATTTCATGCGGGTTTTCTTCACAGGGCACCAGGCGGTCAATGATGGCAATGAGCAGCATGCCGCCAAAGAACGCCAGTATCGCCGCCATATTGCCTTGCCTTGCCCCGAGCGCTGCTTGCAGCAGTTCATCGGCTTCACGGAACATTTCTACCAGCGATACATAGATCATCACCCCGGCAGAAAAGCCTAAGCTAACGCTTAGAAACTTGGTGTTGGTGCGCTTGGTAAAAAAAACAATAGCGCCGCCAATGCCGGTGGCCAGGCCCGACAGTGTAGTCAGCAGAAAAGCCAGTGCAACATTTTCCATCCGATCATTACCTCACGTAAAATTGTTGAGAAAGCCAGGGCAGCGTACACTCAAACGGCACACCAAAACGTACCTCTCTGCCCGCCTGTACAGCCCATTGCATCGATTGCTCCAAAAATGCGCCCGCTATATGGCAAGCCTCAGCAAGGCACTTGCCCGTCAACAGCCCCGCGATGACGCAGGAAGCATACAGGTCTCCCGTGCCGGGGTAGCTGCCCTGCACCCTGTGGTGCATCAGCATGCGCGCAGGCTGCCCGCCCTCCTTGATGGCAGCGCCGATGCTCCCCCCCTCTTCAACGCCCGTAAGCACCGCCGACCAAGTGCCCAGCGCCAGCAGGCCATCCAGCAGCGCGTTAGCATATTCCGGGGTGTCCTCCCCCGCCTCGGGTGCCCATCCCAGCAGCAGGTTGGCCTCGGTGCGGTTGGGGAATATCACATGGGCACGGCGCGCCAGCGACAAAAACCCTTCGGTCAGCCTCGGCGTGCAGCCGCTGTACCGGCGGCCATGATCGCCCATGACGGGGTCAACATACAGCTGCGTATCCTTTTCCAGGAAGCGTTCCAGCACCCGTTCCACCACCGCGAACTGATCCTCAGACGCCAGATACCCCACGTAAATCGCATCAAAGGACACGGGCAGCGGCGACCACTTGTCCAGGATGCGCTGCATGTCATCGGTCAGGATGCGGCGGAAGGGGCTCGGAAACCCGCCGGTATGCGTGGACAGCAATGCCGTGGGCAACAGCGTGACGTTAATGCCGGCGCACGAAAGAACGGGCAGCGCCGTTAAGGAGGAGCACCGCCCGATAAGGGATATGTCCTGTATCACCAGCACCCTGGGCTGACGGGCATACTGCTGCACGGAATATTAGACAGGCCGTTCGCGGCCCATGAAGCAGCAGGACAGCGTGCCCGGGCCACAGTGCGAGCCAATCACCGCGCCAATCATATGCGGGCGCGCGCCAGCCAGCTCAGGGATGCGTGCGGTTAACATATCCTTGAGCAACAGCGCATCTTCCTCGGCATCGCCATGCAGGATGATGACTTC
>Ga0123334_1006462_pt1 | contig 10835 bp, 10 predicted proteins | sample BiotimSIPDNA_FD_89706 | JGI IMG/M metagenome (GOLD analysis project Ga0123334, IMG submission 89706) | Anaerobic biogas reactor microbial communites from Washington, USA - Biogas_R1 time_0 SIP DNA | ecosystem: Engineered > Bioreactor > Anaerobic > Unclassified | place: Washington, USA... | reverse complement strand
CCAGTATCCAGTATCCAGTATCAGGAATCCATAATGACTTCCTACATTATACGCAGGTTATTACTCATAATACCGACCCTGTTTGGTATACTGGTAATAAATTTTTTCATTATTCAGTTTGCACCCGGTGGCCCGGTGGAGCGAATAATAGCAAAATACTCGTTCGGGGCATCTGATCCAATAATGAGAACATCCGGTAAAAGTGCAGATGGAAACAAGACCGCGGTTCAATCCGGGGGCGCAAAAGGGGTTTACAGAGGATCAGAAGCCCTGAACCCTGCCATTATTAAAGAACTGGAAATACAGTTCGGGTTTGATAAACCAGCCCATGAACGATTTATAAATATGGTATGGGATTATCTTTGTTTTGATTTTGGCAAGAGTTATTACCGTAACGAGACTGTTCTTAATATCATTAAAGAAAAACTGCCAGTATCCTTAAGTCTTGGGCTCTGGAGCACCTTCATTATGTATTTGATCTCCATTCCCCTTGGGATTCGTAAGGCAGTTAAGGATGGCACCCCATTTGATGCCTGGTCAAGTTTTATGGTGAATGTGTTTTATGCTATACCGGGATTTATTCTGGCTGTATTACTAATTGTGTTTTTTGCAGGAGGTTCATATTTCCATATATTTCCTGTAAGGGGACTTATTTCAAATAACTGGGATGAGTTGAGCAGTACTGCTAAAATACTTGACTATATATGGCATATCACATTACCAGTTATATGTATTACGCTTCCGGGTTTTGCCACCATGACAATGCTTACCAAAAACTTCTTTATGGATGAAATTCATAAATTATATGTGGTAACAGCACGTTCAAAGGGACTGACCGAAAATGGGGTTTTATATAAGCATGTTTTCAGAAATGCCATGTTGATCGTGATATCCAGCTTTCCTATGGCATTTATCACTGCCATATTTACAGGTTCTATGCTGATTGAGGTTATCTTCTCTCTGGATGGTTTAGGATTGATGGGTTTTCAGGCAGTATTGGAGAGAGATTATCCGATTATTTTCGCCACTCTTTACATATATACACTTATGGGATTATTGATGAAGCTGGTCAGTGATATTTTGTACACAGTGATTGACCCCAGAATAGATTTTGAAAGCAGAGGCGTATGATTTACCACGGAGAACATCCGCCTCCGCTAAAGCTATGGCGGGACAGGCAGAGTTCACGGAGAAAAGCTTTTTATTTTTATCAAATAATAATTTTTGTTTTTCTTAGCGACTTTATCTGATTACAGGAACTTACACTCAAAAGGTTACAATGTCCTATAATTTTTTAAGATTAAAATCATCAGATGTAAACCGGAGACGCCTGAAAAAGTTCAAGGCAAACAAACGTGGCTATTATAGTCTGTTGATATTCCTGTTTCTTCTAATTTTCACACTGCCTGCAGAATTTATTTCAAATGATAAGCCTCTGATTGTGAGATATAAAAAACAAATATATTTCCCTGTATTTGTTGATTATCCTGAATCGGTATTTGGTGGTTTTCTTGCTAAAACGAATTACAGGGACCCCTTTATTATTGAAGAGATAATTTCCAATGGGTGGATGATCTGGCCGCCTTTCAAATATGGCTACAGAACTATTAATAAAATACCAGGAATGCCTGTTCCATCACCGCCATCCATTGAAAACCCTCTGGGCACAGACAATCAGGCCAGGGATGTATTTGCCCGTTTGATTTATGGCTTCAGAACAACAATAATTTTCTCTTTAATATTAACGATTTTTTCATCCATTATAGGAATAATAACCGGGGCTGTTCAGGGCTATTTGGGGGGGCTGGTAGATCTTATTTTTCAGCGTTTATTAGAGATATGGAACGGGCTGCCATTGTTTTTTCTGTTAATCGTCATCTTTAGCATTATTAATCCGGGATTCTGGATACTGATATGTGTACTGCTGGTTTTTTCATGGGCAGGATTATCAAATGTGGTAAGGGCAGAGGTACTCAGGATAAGAAATTTTGATTTTATTAAGTCGGCGCGGGCACTGGGAGTAAAAAGATATAATATCCTTTTAAAGCATGTATTGCCAAACGCAATGGTTGCAGCAATGACCTTTATTCCCTTTACTTTCAGCGGTGCAGTCACAATGTTGATAATCCTGGATTTTCTTGGTTTCGGTCTGCCAGCAGGATCTGCATCTCTTGGCGAACTATTATCCCAGGGGAGAGCAAATATACAGGCGCCATGGCTTGGTATTGTGGGCTTTTTTTCCGTTTCAATAACTCTTGTCCTGATCATATTCATTGGTGAAGCATTCAGAGACGCATTTGACCCTAAAAAGATATGACATCATCACAACTATTAACTATTAAAAAACTGACAGTCTCTTTCTCATCCGGCAATGGTATTGTAGAGGCGGTTAAAGAAGCAAACCTGAGCATCCATAAAGGAGAAATTCTTGCCCTGGTAGGAGAATCTGGTTCTGGTAAGACTGTAACAGGATTGTCTATACCTCAACTGCTACCTGGTAATGTTGTTAAGCTGGAAGGTTCTATAGCCTTCGATGGCATGGAGCTACTCAAACAACCTGAAACAATATTACGCGGTATCAGGGGTAAACGCATCTCAATGATTTTTCAGGAACCAATGGTCTCACTGAACCCATTGCATACCGTTCAAAAACAAATAGGTGAAATGATCACTCAACATCACCCATTATCCAAAAAAGAAAAAAGAACCAGGATAATTGAATTGTTAAATATAGCAGGATTTCCGGAAGGTGAATCTAGGCTGAATGCTTATCCACATAACCTTTCAGGAGGAGAACGTCAACGTGTTATGATTGCCATGGCACTGGCTAATAGTCCTGATCTGTTGATTGCTGATGAGCCGACTACATCTCTTGATGTCACAATTCAGACGCAGATTCTTGAACTTCTTAAAGAGATTCAAATCCGCACACAGATGGCAATTTTACTTATCACGCATAACTTAAGTATTGTTGAGAAGATAGCGGACAGGGTCGCAGTGATGAGATATGGTGAAATTGTTGAAGAGGGCACAATCGAAAAAATATTTTTAAAACCCTGGCACATATATACAAAACAATTAATTGATGCTGTCCCCAAAGGAGAACCGACAGCTCTTGATCCCAAGGCACTGGAAATGGTCAGGTTCGATAATATATCGGTAAAATACCCCATTAAAAAAGGTTTAATGAAAAGAACAGTCAACTGTATCCAAGCGGTAAAAGATGTGTCCTCTGTAATATTTGAAGGTCAGACATTGGGAGTCGTCGGAGAATCAGGTTCCGGAAAAACATCACTTGGTATGGCTATCCTGCGATTGGAACGATTTGAAGGCAAAGCGGTTTTTATGGGGAAAGAGATACATCTGTTAAAAGAAGAGAATATGAGGCGATTGAGAAGTAAAATCCAGATTGTATTTCAGGACCCATATGGTGCATTTAACCCAAGAATGACAGTTAGAAATATTATAGATGAAGGTTTAAGGGTGCATCAACCTCACATGCAAACCCAGGAAAGGAATGAATTAATAGTTAAAACATTGATTGAAGTTGGACTTGAGAAAGATATGCTGGACAGGTTACCCCATGAATTTTCAGGAGGGCAAAGACAAAGGATAGCAATTGCGCGGGCATTGGTGCTTAAACCAAAATTTATAGTCTTTGATGAACCGACATCATCCCTGGACAGTCTGGTTCAGGCGCAAATGATAGAACTTTTTAGGGATATCCAGAGAAAATATAGGATTGCCTACATGTTCATAAGTCATGATTTGAAAGTTATACGAGCATTGAGCCACTATGTACTGGTAATGTGCCAGGGTGAGGTTGTGGAACAAGGTCCTGTAAAACAGATTTTTGAAAAACCGAAGGAACCATATACAAAAACACTTTTAGCCGCAGCATTGAATGGAAAAGCTTTATTTGATGAGCAATTTGTTACTGGTTGATATTTTAACTATTAAGAGGAGTTGATATTTGTACAGTACTAAGTGGATAACCTGCCCGAAAAAACAACCGGATGCTAAAATACGTATGTTTTGTTTTTCTTATGCAGGCGGAGGGGCTTCTGTTTTTTTAAACTGGCCTCATAGCATTTCAAACGATATTGAAGTTTGCATTATTAAGATGCCTGGCCGTGAGATCAGGTTCAATGAACCTCCTTATAGAAGGATTCCGAAGCTGGTTGAAGACCTTGCGCCAGCTATTCTTCCATTTTTGGATAAAACATTTATTTTTTTTGGACACAGCCTGGGGGCTCATATAAGTTTTTATCTTACTCGTCATTTACGTAAATATGATCTCCCCTGTCCAATTCATATGTTTATTTCAGGAGCGCGGGCGCCTCATCTAACAGAGCCAATCCATGATGCCCTTCACTACAAGATGGAAGATAAAGAATTTATTGATAAATTGATTAAGCTTGGAGGTATGGCGGAAGAAGTGCTCCAGAATAAAGAAATACTGGAAATAGTTCTACCAATTCTTCGGGCAGATATAGAGATGCTCAATACAATGGAATATATTGATGAGGAACCATTAAGTAGCGGTATGACTGTATTATATGGTGAATTTGACAAGCGTGCAAGCAGAGAGGATGCTGAAGCATGGAACAGACATACCAACCAAGGCTTTTGTTTAAAAATGATTACAGGAAAACATTTGTTTATTAATACTCATCAAGCTCAGGTTATTGAGCTTATAAATAAGGAATTGCTTACCGTAAATCTGGCTGCCCCAATCAGTTAATCTTTAATTAATAATAAAATATGGAGAGGATTATGAAATATGTGACTGCAGAAAATGAATCAGAACAATTGGCTTTTAAAAGTAACTTAATAAATTTTCCATCAATACATGGATATACATTTAATATATTCAGTAAAGTTGTATTAAATTCTTTACAATTAGACATATTCGAAGCTGCAAAAGACTCTCCGGTTACAATTGATCAAATCGCTGAAAAAACAGGATTAAATATTGATGCATTGAAAAGAATTATGGTTATTTTAGCTGTTTTAGATTATTTTAAAATTGAAAACGATAAATATTCATTAACCAAGATGGCAAGAGTATGGTGCTTAAAAGATAGCCCGTTTAGTTATTATAAGTTTGCCAGATTTTATGAAATTATGGGCAATAATATGGCTCATTTAAAAGAATATTTGCGTACAGGTCAAGGAATTGATTTACACAACACAATGTCTGATGAAGAATGGAGTAATTATCAAATTGCTATGGAAAATCATGCAATATATACATCCAACATTTGCCCAAAAATTACACCAATTCCTGAAAACCCTTCTGAAATGCTTGATATTGGAGGTTCTCATGGACTCTATTCTATTGAACTATGCAAAAGATACCCGACTCTAAAAGCAACGATAGTTGACCTTCCTCAAGTTGAAGAATTTACAAAATCAATATTAAAGAAGCATAATATGGAAGATCGTATAAAATTCCAAGCTGGAAATGCTTTAGTAGATGATTTTGGAGAGAATAAATATGATCTTATATTTGTTTCAAGTCTATTGCACCATTTCAAGTCAGAAGAGAATCATTTGGTTTCTAAAAAAATAGCAAAAGCTTTAAAGCAAAATGGATATTATGTAATTCAAGAGTATATAAAACCATCTGCTCCATCTGCTGATGATCTGTCGAGTGTATTGATGGATTTATGTTGGAGTATCACAAGTACATCCGGGACCTGGACGCTTGATGAGCTGAAAGACTTTCAGGATAAAGAGGGATTGATGCATTATTCAGTAAATCGATATGATGGTTTTGGAACCTCTTTAACACAAATCTGTGCAAAAAAAACACTGAATAAGGCCGAAATTAAAACATCGGAAATATCTGTTACACCTCAAACTAATTATTCAAAGCAAAATATTCAGAAGAATATGGAGACTGGCAATCCCGATGAACTGGTTAAAATATATTATTCAGAGGCTGAAAATTATATTGGAAGGCAGGCTACTGTTTTTGGTAAAGTAGAAGGAGTAAAAGAATATCCTGATTTTGAGGTAACAACTATTTCCATCGGGAAACCCCCGGAAACTCCCGGAGCATTTCCTCTTGCTATTCAAGATACAATAAAGGATCAGTTTCCACCTGATCTTTATAATGGAAAAAATGTTAGTGTGACAGGAGTCATTGAAATAAATCCTTTTGGTGGTGTAACTATGACAATCAACAGTTCAAAACAATTTGAAGTCCAGTAATTTTATACTCTTAGAACTGTTTGGATAATTATGAACAGAATTAAATTAATTCTGTTCATATATTTTTGAAGGAGAAAACAATATGATTAAAGTTATGGGAAAATATTGCAAGGCATACCATTTGAGAGACATGAGAAAATATCGTAGCTGGAAGGAAAATACACAGAATACTCGTAAAGAAAAAAAGGAAATTGATGGAATAGAGGTTGAGGAAATAAGGGTACTCACAGATGAATCGATTGTTTATCTCCAGGAAAACTATGTTGTAACAGATGATATATACAAAGAACAAAATATTATTTTTGATGATATAACACCCAAATGGAAGGAATTTTGTGAAAAATCATTGGAATTTATAGTGCCGGATTTTGATAAATAAGGACAGTAATAGATTATATAAATAAAAGGAGAAAGTATTATGAGACTTGGTTCATTTTTATCAGTTGTATTTTTCATTCTTATCACGACCGGAACAGTAACCGCACAGATGGCGGCCCCGGAATACAAATCACCACTCACGATTAGCAAAATGGATGTGACTTATGAGGTAAATGCAGACGGTACATATACCATGGATATAATCAGTGAAATCCGGATTAATATTGATCAGGCAGTCCAGTCACAGGCGCAGTCATATCTTGCTTACAGTGAGAGCCTTCAGTCCCTTGAAGTGCTTGATGCCTACACCTTAACAGCTCAGGGAGAAAAGATACCTGTTCCGGCTGATATGATAATCACACAGCAGAGTCCAATCAGCACATCAGCCCCTGCATTTGGTGATATCAAGGTGAAGGCGATTGTGTTTCCGCAGATATCTGTGGGCGCAAGCAAGGGGTATCATTTCTTACACAAACAGATAAAGCCTCTGTTTGAAAACCATTTCTCAATGTTTGAAACCTTCCCTATGAGCGTTGATATAGATTCAATTAAAATAACACTGGTTGCACCTGAAACAATGAAAATGTATATCCAGGCCATTGATGTTGCAGGTGGACAGGTTCAGTCAGATATACCAGGTAAATCCAAATATGTCTGGACAGTAAAAGACCAGAAAGCCAAAACCCCTGAGTCGGGAGCTATCAGTGAGACAAACTACTGCCCGCGTCTGGCAGTGACATCCTTTGCTGACTTTAATCAGGTCGCCGAGGCATATCTCAAGCGTGCAGCAGACAAGGAAAAGGTAACAGATGAGGTCCAAAAACTTGCAGACAAGATCACAGGCGGTATAGTTAGCCCTCGTGATCAGGCAGCCGCTCTGTACCAATGGGTAACAGGGAATATCAGGTACGTGGCCCTCAGTTTTGAGGTAGGGGGTATTGTACCGCGTGATGCCGATGCCATTATAGAGACCCAGTATGGTGACTGTAAAGACAAGGTTGTTCTGCTAAATGCATTACTTTCTGCCAAAGGTATAAAATCAGCGCCGGTGCTTATTAATTCCGGGGATGTGTACTGGCAGCCGGACGTGGCACTGCCCCTTGGAGTCTATAACCATGTAATCACCTATCTGCCAGATTTTGATTTGTTTATCGATCCTACCGCAGAAATTGCTCCTTTTGGTATACTGCCGACAAATGAATACAGCAAGTATGCCCTGGTTACACGCGGGCTTGAAAAGGGTGCGGGGATAAAGATGCTTCCGGAGCCCTCTCCTGAAATATCAAATATGGAAACCATCACTACCATTACGATAAATGATGACGGCACAGCAAAAGGGCAATCAGTGGTTACTGCAAATGGTGGGATGGAATATGTCCTGCGCAGCTACAAGGCCTCAATACCTCCAGGCCAGGAGGCAATGGCCGCAAATGCCTTTCTGACAAGGTCCGGGCAGCAGGGTGAAGGGACAATAACTGGCAGTGATCCGCGTAAACTTACTGATAAAATGAAGGTTGAAACCTCATATACACTTCAGAATGTGATGACTATTCCAGGCCCTGGTGCATTTATGATACCTGCCGGTATCCCCAATCCATCTCCAGCTGTTGTCCTTTCATTTGGGACCAATCAGCCGGAAATGAAATATCCAAGCTACCATAGCGGGTATGGAAAGGTTGAGATTACAACAGTGGCATTACCGGAAAAGATAAAGGTTATGCAGCTGCCAAAGGATGTTTCAGTACAGAATCAGTATGGCAGTTATACTGCAACCTACAAACAGGATGGGCAGGCAATCAAGGTGGAACGAAGGCTTTCTGTTAAAACCCCCAGGGGGCTCTGTCCGCCTGAAGGGTACCCGCTCATGCGAGACCTTGGACAGGCTATAGGCAGGGATTTTCGTGCCCAGGTATTATATGGTGAGTGATTTTACTTTATTTCATTATATTAACTTCATTTAAGACAAATTTAGGTTTCAAACCTATGTAATTGACAGTTTATAAAAAACTGCAATTGTGGGTTTTGAGGAAAAAAGATCAATATCAGATATTCATTGTGAAATAGTAAGGCAGATAGCCAGTAATGCAAAGGCAGTTAAGGTTTTTATCTTAACTGCCTTTTATTTTTTGGGTAATTGCTGGAAAGGGGGTTAATTCAATTATATTGTTAAAGCTTTTTCCAGGTATACCTATTATGCCAGGCCTTTATCTCCATTTTGGGCTGTGTTTTTCATCCTTAATTTCATTGCTTTATTGCTGATTTCTTCTATTGAAAATTCCTCATCCAAGTCCTGTCTCCATTTAGTATAATCAAATGGTTCTCTCTGTATCAAGGCAATGAATCGTTCGGCTTCAACATCTCCAAGATATTTTGCCAGTATTTTTATTCCTTTTAATCTGATCTCAGTATCAGTAATCACGATAATACCTCCTTTATGAACCCGATCGGATCAACTATTTTTATCTCTTTTTCAATAACTGATAATTTTAGGATCTGGTCATCAGTTGTTATGAAATATTTACATTTGGAAAAGATTGCACAAGCCAGATGTAATGAATCTATTTTATGAAAACCTTTTTTATTTAATGAAGTAGCTATACTTTTTAGTTCATGATTTTCATCTACATCTTCAATGGTATATTTTTTCCATTCTGATATTCTATGTCTTCGCTCAATAAAGGGATTTTTATTGTTTTCATAATCCAATATATATGACCAAATCAACTCCATATTACCAATCCGAATTTCTTCTTGGATTTTCAATTTTGCCTCTGACTCAAGCCTCACTCTGAGTTGAGATTGATCATCAAATGGTCGATTAAAACAGCAATTGTCTAAATATATTTTCATATTTTATTAATTCAGATTTCCCAGTCTACCTATGTGCTGTCCGGCACTTCTTTAGTTTGTGTTAACCATTATACAATCAGGATAAATAATGATTCAACATAAATAATATAGGTCTGGAAAATCGCAATAAAGATGCGTTGATTATCAGACCTTCAAAATCAACTGCATATTTAAGACATTGACATTCAGTCAAATTCGACACCAATATACTTATTTCCCTTTATTCCATCCTCCCATTGACCTTTTTATTAATATGAATGAAGAAAAAGGGGACGTATTCGATCCTCCCATTATGTGAAGAAAAAACGTCCTTCAATATTTAAAAAACATCGAAGAGCTTGTAATACCAAGGGGGTTAAAGGTTATTATCTTTAATAACCTAGCTTTTTTATGGGATGGTTGAAGAAAAAATCAGATTCATTTTATTAACAGTGGTCATCATTTTCGGCAATAAGAGGCAGCTTAGACATTCCATCTTTAGCCAGGGTTTTACTATTGTCATCAGGGGCATAACTCTTTAAATAAATGATCAGGGGATATCAGCTTCCCACGGATTGACCAGTTCCAAGCCTTCAATATCTGAGAAATCCTTAATGTTCCGGGTTGCTAAGGTGATATCTGCCGTTATGGCAATTGCTGCAATCTGTGCATCTTCAACTGTAATTGGTTTTCCTTTATGTTTTCGCGATGCGATAATTTTTGCAAATTCACCAGCAGCTTCAAAATCAAAGGGAAGACATCTTTCAGAAAATTCTTGTTTAAACATTTGATCTGCAATTTTTGTTAGAATTTGTTTACGACGACCCTCCGGTAGTAGTTCAATACCCAACCGAATTTCACCCACTGTGACAGCGCTGATCCAGACCTCATCATCCGGTTGTGCATCCAGCCAATGGACAACACCTTCATTCGGATTAGGGCGCATCAGCTCAGAGAGAACATTTGTATCAAGCAGCAACATCATTATTAATCATTCGATAAAATGGAAGATTGGCGCGGCAATGAACGAGATACCTGGGGCAACTCTACACCACCAATTTCTGAAAAAAGCTTTGAAATACGAGTGCCAATGCCAGTGGAACATTTTTGATGCAATAAATAACGCTTAAGGATTTGTCTGGCTTCTTCCTCCATCGACCTTTTATTTAAGGCTGCACTCATTCTGAGAGTAGCTTTAAGAGAATCATCAATATTTCGAATTGTTAAACTTGCCATAGACTTAAACCTCCATGAATTAACCGATGATATCAATGTATTCAATGCAATCAATATTGTCAAGTTTGTGTTCAGATGGACCATAGGTTAGGGCTGTCCTTGTTACGCCGGATCAATTTGAAAAAAGGTTTTTGGACTGGAAGGTAGAGTAAGGGAAAAAACGTATTTTTGAT
>Ga0123334_1006461_pt1 | contig 10838 bp, 9 predicted proteins | sample BiotimSIPDNA_FD_89706 | JGI IMG/M metagenome (GOLD analysis project Ga0123334, IMG submission 89706) | Anaerobic biogas reactor microbial communites from Washington, USA - Biogas_R1 time_0 SIP DNA | ecosystem: Engineered > Bioreactor > Anaerobic > Unclassified | place: Washington, USA | collected... | reverse complement strand
CAGCAATGAACGGCCGGAACGCGTCGCGCGGGAAGCGTGATTCGTGACTCGTCGCTTCCCTCGACTTCGCTCGGGACAGGCTTGGCGCGTCGCTCGTGAAACTGAAAACTGAAAACTTCACACTCGGCTCCAGGCTGCAGACTGTAGGCCGTAGGCTGGAGGCCATAGGCCGTAGACTTCAAACTTCAAACTGCAAACTGACAACTGGAAACTTGAAACTGAAAACTTGAAACTTCAAACTCCGGCCCCAGGCCGTCGCCCGTGCCCCGTGCCCCGTATCACTTAAAACTCGAAACTTGAAACTTAAAACTCGGCCATAGGCCGTAGACTTCAAACTTCAAACTCCAACCCTCCGCGTTCGCATCGCCCCATAACCCAAACCCGCCAACGAAAAAGTTGTCCAGGGTGAAGAAAATCTCGCGGCTCTCGGCAGTCGCTAATTGGCTCGTCTGAGCCGGCTGGGAGGGCAGCGATATCGATCTGGTTGTGATCAGCGAGGGTTTTACCGCCATGGTGGCAGCGCACTGTGGTCACAGGTTCTTCGGTCAGGTGTACCCCACGGCCTCGCCAAGCTTCGTTATCGTGTCTGGATCGCATGGCATGAGCACAATTTCACCATCTACCGCTTGAGAAGAACGGAACTGTATTCTTGTCGCAGGAGTCGGTTTAATGAGGGTTGCAACTGTTACCTATCATCACGCCAACTATGGTGCTCTGCTGCAGGCATACGCCCTGCAAACGGCCTTGCGGAAACTGGGAAATACGTCCCAAATCATCGAGTACACCAGCCATACCCAGAAGAAGCCCATTTCTTCGCCACGGGTAGAATTCAAGAAGTTCATTCTGAATGGATTTGCACTGCTACGCCATACAAAGGTCAGGCGGCGTTACGAACGAATTGGGGAGTTTCGTAGGACTTGTCTTGACGTTACACCAAGGGCTTATCATTCGTGTGACGAACTCAGCAGGTTTCTCCCAGATGCGCACGCCTTCATCTGCGGCAGTGATCAGATATGGAAACCGAGTCCTGATGGCGACAAGACTCGAGTGTTCTACCTTGACTTCGTCAGTTCTAATGATGCAAGAAAGATCGCATACGCCCCTAGCTTTGGCGTTGCCGCAGTTTCACGACAGTTCAAGCATTTCATTCGGCCCTTAATTGAGGACATACCTCATTTGTCCGTTCGTGAGAGGACGGGCCAGCAGATTATTAGACAAACCACCGGACGTGAAGCCCCGGTTGTTCTCGACCCTACTCTTTTGCTCTCGTCGGAAGATTGGTCGCAGTTAGCAGTGCCTCCACGTATTGATCCCCCGTTTGTACTTGTCTACTCAACGAGCCAAAGACGCATCTTCCTTGATCTCGTACAACATGTGAAGAGACGCACCGCACTTCCAGTTGTTGTCATATCGGCGGCCCCATTTAATCGCATCTGGGGGGCCGACCACGTCATCTTCGATGCGAGCCCAGAGGAGTTTGTGGGCCTGTTTGCCAGTGCGGCTTGCATATGTACGAATTCATTCCACGGGATGGCATTCTCATTGATCAACAGGCGTCCCTTTTGGACGACACCGCATCCTGCGGCTAATACGCGACTAGCAGATCTGTTGGATGAGATTGGTCTTTCAGATCGCCAGGTGGCCGATATCGGGAAGCTTGGCGGGGGATTGCTGGAAATCGACTATTCGAGGGCAGAGAAGAATCTGGATGAAGCGAGAGTCAATTCCATCAGGTTCTTGAGAAAGGCGCTGGCGGATTAGTGACTGCGCGTTCTGAATCTGTGGTGGATGCTGTGAATCGCGCCAGAAACGAACGGCGAGTCGGCGCGGCGTTGGGATTGGCCGGAGTATTTGCAGGATGCTTCGCAAGTCTGCTGTTGACACCGATCATGTTAGGGTATCTGGAGAAATCCCAGTTCGGGTTATATCAACTGATTGGCGCTGTTGCAGGCTACTTCACCTTGATGGATTTCGGCATCAGTGGGACCTTGACCCGATACATCGCAAAGTATCGGGCGGAAGAAGACCAAACCCGGCAGGAGAACCTGTTCTCTATGTGTATGGTGATATACATCGGTATTGGGCTCTTGTTGCTCGCTGCCGGCTACGCTGTTTATCAGAATCTTGCGCGCATCTTCGCGGACTCTCTGACGACAGAGGAGTTGGCCCAGGCAAGAATCATGTTTGTGATTGTCCTCGGCAGCGCTTTCCTAACAATACTCGGGCATGCTTACACAGGGGCGATCAATGGATGTGAACGTTTCGTGTTCTCACGAGTAGTGAGTATCGCCGCAATGTTGCTGCGAATAGGTATTGTTACGTCCATTCTGGCTTTTGGAAGACAGGCCGTGGGGGTCGTCTGTGGCGAGGCGGCTCTTAGTGCTTTGATCCTGGCGATGAATTTCCTCTATGCGCGATTTGTGCTGAAGATACGATTCAAGATTCATCGTTGGGACTGGTCGGTTTTCGCGGAGATTTGGTCCTACGCGTTGTGGATCTTCCTGGCAACCGTGGTGCTGCAAATCAACTTCCGGCTTGGACGGGTTCTACTGGGCATCATGACGACAACTGGCCTAGTTGCAGTCTACGCGATCGCCATGCAGATCAATACCCTCTACAATTCCTTGCCGACGGCAATATCTCATGTGTTCTTGCCAAAAGCTACCCGGATGGTTGTTGGCGAAGCCTCAGGAGCCGAGCTAACGAGATTTATGATCGGGCCTAGCCGGTATCAGTTGATGATACTGGGGGGGCTGTTGAGCGGCTTCCTGCTTCTGGGCCGAACGTTCATAACACTGTGGGCAGGACCTGAATACATCGAAGCATGGAGGGTTGCTATTCTGGTCCTTATACCAGTAAGCATTCCGTTGGTTCAGAATACGGCCGTAGTGATACTACAGGCCAAAGGAATAGTACGGACCCGATCGCTGATCAACCTGGGTTTAGCCGCTGCGAATGCCTGTCTTTCCGTGTTCTTCATTCGTGCGTACGGCGTTCTGGGGCCTGCGATTGGAACAGCCCTGGTTCTCGCGCTTGGTCACGGCGTGATCCTGAACCTTTATTACCATTACGTGGTAGGCCTGGACATGGTTGTGTTCTTTCGCGAGACCTGTAGGAGCATATTGCCCGCAATCGGCGTGGCACTGAGCCTGGGAGTTGCCTTGACCTATTGGCCCATGAAAGGCACTTGGCTCACATTGACGGTCCAGGGCTTACTCTACTCGGCCATCTACGCGTCGGTGATGTGGCTTTATGGCATGAACGCCGGTGAACGCGCGTTCTTCAAGTCAGCCATTCGTGATTGCACAAGACTGGTGTCTGGGTGCAAGAAGACGGTCCTGAGCCAATGATAGGAGCAGGATACGAAATGGTACCCGTTGAGAATTGCACCGGCTGTTCGGCCTGCCGGGACCGTTGTCCGCAGCAGGCTATCGAGATGCGAGAGGACCGAGAGGGTTTTCTATATCCGACGATTGACGAGAGCAAGTGTAACCAATGTGGTCTCTGTGCAGAGATTTGTCCTGTGAGAACGACTGTTCCTGTTGAAGGGATCGATGAACCCGCCGTATACGCGGCATGGACAACAGACCGAGAGGTCCTGCGACGGAGTTCATCCGGTGGGGTCTTTTCGGAAATAGCCAGGGTTGTGCTCAACAAGGGCGGTGTTGTCATCGGCGCTGCATATGACGAGAACATGGTGGTCCGACAGGTTGGCGTCGAGACGTGGGAATGCTTGGACAAACTTCGGGGCAGCAAGTACGTTCAGAGTGACGTGGCAGATTCGTACAGAATAGCCAAAAAGTACCTCGATGCTGGTCGGCACGTCCTCTATTCCGGTACACCCTGCCAGATTGCCGGTTTGCACGCCGCCCTCGGAAGCAGTCACGAGACCCTACTCACATGCAGCTTGATCTGTCATGGCGCGCCATCGCCGAAGGTATTTCGGATGTATCTTGCCTACTTGGCAAGGCAGTATCATGCCAAGGTCACTGGCTTCTGTTTTCGTGACAAACGATATGGCTGGGGGCATCCGACGGTAAGCATCAAAATGTCAAATGGGCTCACAGTAGATAATTCGAACTTCGATGATCCGTACAATATGGGTTTCCTTAAGAATATCTACCTGCGGCCGGCATGTCACGCGTGTCCCTACAAGACGGGCCAACCCGTTGCGGACATAACGATTGGCGATTTCTGGGAACTCTTCAAGCATCAGCCGGAACTGGTCAATCATGGAGGGACTTCGGCAATAATCGTCAATACGACCAAAGGTGAGCGGGTCTTAAAGAATGCCGCTTGTACCTTGTCAATGACAGAATGCTCATTCGCATATCTACGGAACGACAGCAACCTGCGCAAGTGTGTAAGATCACACCCAAGCCGGGCGGCCTTCTTCGCCGATCTTGATCGATTGTCTTTTGGAGAACTGGCAAGGAAGTACATGAGGCCTCGCAGCACGGCCATACGGGTTCTTGCCAGATTCCGCCGATGTTGTCTCAGTATGATCAGCCGAGTCAAGCGAAGGTAATTGTGCGTATGCCTCGTTTCGCGACGCGTATTGTGGCTGTGGATGCTGGCACCTGCGGTACGTTAGGCGTCTCTCCCGTCAGCCGATATTACGCCATTCCCTTTGGTATGATGGGCGTACTGTGCGTGCTGTCAGCTATTGGCGAATACCTGTATCCCTTCAATCCCCGGCCAATTCCCAAGGCAATTTACGGTCTTCAAATTGTCCTCGCATTGAGCACTGTGCTTGCGGCCGGCTGCACCCGCGATCGTGTAAACAGACTGCATTTGTCACATCCCATTCCTGTGGCCTTCACCGTGTTCTTTCTGTGGTTGATGGGTAATGGACTTGCCTTATCTGGGAACGTTCCCGGGATAATCGCATACGGTCCGATGTGTGTGTTCTGGTATTCCATGTTCTTGTTTTTCTACGTGGCGATCCAGGTTTATCCGAGTGGCTTTCGATTCTTTGTGGTTCTCCTTTTTCTGGCAGCGGTCATTCATCTGTCTGCCTTGAGAAACTCCATCGTTGTTGACACCGTAGCACGGGGCCGCAGCATGGATCATTACGTGCAGAACTACGGATCGTACAATCTGGTAGTTCTATTCCCTTTCATGCTCCTGCTCAGGAGCAATATTCTAAAGGCATGTGCGACGGGTTTGACGGTGTTTGCCTGTATGTATTCCTTCAAGCGGGGCGCCACGGTTACACTGGCAGTGATGGCGCTTGTGGCGACAGTAATACATGCTGCGTTTGTTGGTACTGGCAAGCGACGCGTACAGGTAACAGTCCTCGGTGTCTGTATGTGGTTGCTGGGGCTGACCGTGGTTTCCGTATTCTGCATTCATAACCCGGAGAGAGTACGTTCCCGGGTCTTTGAGGCGGAAGGCGGTAGCGCACATGGACGCATGGAATGCTATGTGTGGGGTGTTAAACGTATCGGAACATTCACCGTGGCGGACATATTGGGGGGCAAGGGATTGGACAGTTTCCACAGCCTATACGGAGGCCAGCCTCATAACGACTTCCTGTTACTTCTACACGATTATGGTCTGGTCAGCCTACTATTGATGATAAGTGTCTATTTCGCGGTTACTCGCCTCGTCCATCGTCTGTGCAAGTGCCGTTCCGCCATGGCAGCGCCCCTCGCTGCTGCTATTGCCGGTGTGTTCTGCCTCCAGATGTTTAGCTATGGCATATTTACTACACAGTTTGGATATCTTACAGGAATGATCGGTCTTGTCGCCGGGGCCACATCACGTATTTCGGCAGGTAAGACATATGCCATGTGTCGGCAATCCAGGCATCTCAGATCGTCTTGCTCGGGCGATTATGCTGAATTCCATGCAATCCGGACAAGATAGAGGGTTCCATAACAAGGTCGGATCGAGAAGTGGAGAGCAGAAGGCTGTTGCGAGGTGCATACGAGCGAGTCTTGTTTTGTCGAGGGGCGACAGCGCTACTACGAGTTGTGCCACTGGAAGTGGCTCGGGTTCGCCTACATTGCGGCCCAGGTCTTCGGCTCGGCATTCAAGGAATCAATGTGGCTGTCCGGAGGACGACTCAAGGCGCATTGTGGTCATGCCTCATCCTCTCGGGCCATACCAGTATGCGTACGCGAAAGGCGTGACTGTGCCAGACCGTAAGTTGTGGTATGCGTGAAGGATCATATGACAACAACCCATGTTAGTGCAAGCACCATCTCCGGTACTGTCGCAATCTACTCGGCAGGACGAGGCCATTCCATTGAAAGAGATGATTCTCCGGAGGTGAGGATGGTCTATACGCGTCCCACTGGAGAAGGTCTGAGTCCTGCCGAGGTCGTCATCCTTGGCCATTTGCGGCACTGGCGTGCCGCAAGCGAGCAGGAAATGGCCGAGGACATACTGAGCGCGATGGCACAGGGGGATATGGAGTTCTTTCGCCAGTTAGATGGCTCCTTCAGCATCATCGCGATTTGTGACGGGTCGCTGTATCTCGTGACCGACAAGCTGGCGACACGCCCATTGTGGTACGCTATCGACCGGGGTCGCGTGATCGCGTCCGACAATATAAGGCACGTATACAGGAACATGGCAGAGAAACCTGAACTGGATGCAGTGTATCTGTATTCGTTCGTCAACTACTTCAGAACGGTCTGCGACCGGACACCTTTCTCGACGATACGAGCTATCCCGGCCGGTCGTCTGGTAGCCATAGGCAAGGACCTTTCCATCAAGACAAGCATCTATTGGAAGCCGGTCTTCCAGCCAGATAGAAAGAGATCTCTGAGGGACACGGCAGCAGAGTTGTCTGATGCGGTGAGCCAATCCGTACGCCGGGTACTTAGTGATGTTGCGCGCCCGGCGTTGCTTCTAAGTGGGGGGCTCGATTCGAGACTTGTGGCAGCCCATTGTCCGAAGAATACTACGGCGATTACACTGGGCGATTCCTGCAATGCAGAAGTGCGGATAGCCCAGCGTGTGGCAGCGGCCTGCGGTATTGCCCACGAAGTACTGCTCAGGCACGAGGATTGGTATCCGCAGATGCTTGCGAAGGCTTGCGCTGCGAGCAATGGGATTTCCATGTGGGACCACGCCCATTTCTTGCCTATGGGTGAAGGGGAGTCCTTCACTCACGATGTAGTCGCGCTTGCGTACGGCTTCGATATCTTGTTCAAGGGCAACAGTTTCTCCGCCGATACGGAGCGCCGACTGGCCCGCTGCGCACACAACGGCTTGCTGGACTTCATTGCGACCGCTCCGCCAAGGTCGCGGGCCACTTCCGCCATGCTCAGAAGGGACAGAGCGGATTCGGCATATTCCGCCTTTCGCGCGACCGTTGATTGCGCCTGTGAGGAGATAGCCGAGTGCGCCGAGGACATGCTTGACCGATACGAACTGTTCTGGGTACGGAACTTCTACACGATGCCGGCGTGCCTGAATCTGATATGCTTGCGCGACTTCACCAGTGAGCGCAATGTGACCTTCAGCAACGCGATGTTGGCCCTTTACCTCAGCATCCCCTTGTCACAGCGCAACACCAAGGGGGCCCTTATCAGGAAGGCGATTGCGCATGCGTCACCGAAGGTTGCTTCGATTGTGGATGCCAATACATGGCTGCCTGCGTCTTGGCATCCTTATATCCATCAGCTATCCGCTCGGTCGCGCCAACGCATAGCAAGGCTGCGACAAGTGTATCTTCGGTGGTCGGGGAGTCGCAATGCCAAGTCGAGAGGCTCATGGCCTCACGTTGCGAGGATGTGGGCGACAAACAAACAGATGATATCCGAGATGGATGCCTTGGTTGCACGGCCAGATCCGCGACTGGAAGAGTATCTTGATTTCACGTACATCTCACAGCATTGGGCTGACCTGAAGGCTGGGAAGCCATCCGATACGAGTGTGGAAAGCGTCGTAGCGACCATCGGCCTGTTTCTTCGAGCCTGTGATGGGAAATGAGAAACATCCCTCCCCATGCGAATGGTTGTCGTATTTCATAGGTTCGGGGCGTATCATCATGCACGGCTTCGAGCGGCCAACGCCGTCGGGCCCCTAATCGCACTCGAACTGTCCGGCCGGGACACGACCTATCGGTGGAATCGAATCGAAGGTGAAATCGAATTCGACCAGCATACACTCTTTGAGACGCAGGACTCTCAGCATCTGTCGGCGGCGGTTCTATGGCGGGCCGTTCGCGAACAGTTGGATGGTCTTGGACCAGAGGTGGTCGCTATCCCCGGTATCTATGACAAAGGGGCCGTAGCCGCGCTGCGCTGGTGCCGCAAGAAGCGAATTCCGTGCATCCTGATGTCAGCCAGTACCCAGCGCGATGCAAAACGACATTTCTGGAGGGAATGGCTGAAGGGCCGACTCGTGCGCTGCTTCTCGTCCGCGCTCGTTGGCGGTAAGCCGCAGAAGGAGTACGTGGTCAAGCTGGGCATGCCGCCCGAGAGAGTATTCACAGGCTACGACGCCGTGGACAACGACTATTTCTCCCGCCAAGCGGAACTCATCCGGGGCAGAGAACAGGAGTATCGGACCAGACATGGGCTCCCGTCGCGATACTTCCTCAGTTCGAACCGCTTCATTCCCAAGAAGAACCTCTTTCGATTGGCCCAGGCGTACGCCAAGTACCGGGGACGTGTGCCCGATCCATGGGACCTGGTCCTTCTCGGGGATGGCGAGCTGATGCCGCAAGTGGAACGGAGCATCCGGGAGTTGCGTTTGCAGGATTGTGTCGTTCTGCCTGGTTTCAGGCAGTACGACGAACTGCCTGTCTATTACGCCTTGGCGGGCTGCTACATTCAGGCCAGCACATCGGAGCAGTGGGGCTTGGTTGTCAACGAGGCGATGGCGTCGGGACTGCCCGTGCTGGTCTCGAAGGCGTGCGGCTGTTGTGAGGCCCTCGTTCAGGAAGGGCAGAATGGGTTCTCGTTCGATCCCTTGAGTGTTGACGAGATGGCCGAGAAGATGCGGATGATCTCCCACGGGGGGTGCGACCTGGCAAAGATGGGCCAGGCCAGCCGCGACATCATCGCCAACTGGGGATGCGACAACTTCGCCCGAAATCTCTGGCGGGCGGCCCAGTGTGCTGTCGAGCGCCCCGTCATAAACCGGGACCCCGTCGCCTCAGCGATGCTGCACATCTTGACGACTGTAAGGTAGTATATGGCTGCTGTATTCACGGCGGATCAAATGGGTATTCTCATGGTCACGGCATCGGCATCGCGGAACGGGGGGGGGATTTTTTATAGTGTGCGGAGTCTGTCACGCGAACTTGCGGGGGTCTGTCAGGTGGAGGTGGTCGGGTTGCGCGATGGGTTCTCGGCGGCGGATGCGGGGGCGTGGCGCCCGCTGGCGCCGGAGGTGTTCGAGCGGGTGGGGCCGAGGCAGTGGGGGTACTCGCCCGGCTTGAAGGCTCGCATCGGGCGCAATGGCACGGGCCTCATCCATGCCTGCGGCGTGTGGATGTATCCGACCCATGCGGCGGCGTGCGTGTGCCGGCGCAGAGGGACTCCGCTGGTCGTCTCGCCGCATGGGATGCTGGACCCGTGGGCGCTGCGGAACTCGGCGTGGAAGAAGAAGCTGGCGGGCTGGCTGTACGAGAATCGGAACCTGCGTTCGGCGGCGTGTATTCACGCCCTGTGCGAATCGGAGTACGAGAGCATCCGGGCGTATGGTCTGACGAACCCCGTGGCGATCCTCCCCAACGGGATCGATCTGCCACAAGGCGGGCCGAAGTTGCCGCCGCCCTGGAGGGACAAGATTGCCTCCGGCAGGAGGGGCATGCTGTTCCTTGGGCGGATTCATCCGAAGAAGGGCCTGCCGAATCTGATCGAGGCGTGGGCCCGGCTCAAGGCGGGCAATGCGACGGCGGCCGGGCAGTGGGCCCTGGCCGTTGCGGGGTGGGACCAAGGCGGCCACGAGAAGGAACTCAAGACGATGGTCGGGGAAAAGGGCCTTGGGGGCGATGTGCTCTTTCTCGGCCCGGCGTTCGATGACGCCAAGCGGGCGTGCCTCCAGAACGCCGACGCCTTCGTCCTGCCGTCGTTCAGCGAGGGCCTGCCGATGTCGGTCCTGGAGGCGTGGTCGTACCGCTTGCCCGTCGTCATGACGGGCCAGTGTAATCTGCCGGCGGGCTTTGCCGCTCGCGCCGCCGTCCAGGTCCGCGCGGAAGCCGATTCGATTGCCGACGGCCTCGAAAGACTGATGTCAATGTCGGACGCCGAGCGCAGGCAGATGGGCTCCAACGGTCGCGATCTCGTCGTATCGAAGTTCGCCTGGCCCCGAATCGCCGCCCAGATGATCGAAGTCTACAAGTGGGTCCTGGGCGAAGGCCCCCAGCCGGATTGCGTGAGGCTGGATTGATGAGGATCGGCATCATCACCATTCTGAAGGTCGGCAACTACGGTGCGGAGCTACAGGCTTACGCTTTGCAGAGAGAGCTTGCGCTGTTGGGCTTTGACGCTGAGATTATCGACTACCTCTACTGCAAGCATCCGGACTTCGTCCGCACCCGGCGGGCCCGGCCGCTTGTGAAGATCGCGATGAGCAACCGCCTCAAGGAGAGGTTCTTGCCTTGGGTCGAGAGGGTATGCCGCATGGTTCAAGCGAGGAACGGTGATTGTGTTCACCGCTGTGAGCTGTTCCATCGGATGCATACCCGACTATCGAGCCGGACGTATTGCAGTGTTGATGCACTGTACGAGGCAGACCATCCCTATGACGTCTTCATGGTGGGCAGCGATCAGGTCTGGAATCCGCGAACGAACGTCTCTCTGGAACCATACTTCCTGACCTTTGCTCCCAGGGGCAAGAAGACAATCTCTTACGCTTCCAGTTTCGGTGTT
>Ga0123334_1006457_pt1 | contig 10844 bp, 6 predicted proteins | sample BiotimSIPDNA_FD_89706 | JGI IMG/M metagenome (GOLD analysis project Ga0123334, IMG submission 89706) | Anaerobic biogas reactor microbial communites from Washington, USA - Biogas_R1 time_0 SIP DNA | ecosystem: Engineered > Bioreactor > Anaerobic > Unclassified | place: Washington, USA | collected... | reverse complement strand
TGAAGCATCCGGAAAAGGTCCAGGAGAAAAAGGACGCGGCGCTGCAGCATGTGAGGCGGAATTATTCCTGGGATAGAGTAACGGATCAGATGGAAAAACTTTACATGAGTCTTATAAGAAGCAGGAACTCATGAGTGGCATGTCATCCAAGAATGAGCCGCGTATAATAAATGTCAGTTTCCGAGTGACGCAGAAAAGGAATATTTTCTATAGAATTGAAGCGTCTGCCTGCAAGACAATTAAAGGGAGAACTGTATAGGTTATGGTGAAGAAGGAAAAAAGCTTTAACAATCCTGCGTTGTTGGTTGGCATTCTGTTGGTATCGTTTGTGCTCGCATACTGGGTGCCTTTGAAAGCGATTGTTTCCACATGGTGGTTTAACGATGATTATTCCTATGGATTTTTTATTCCACTTATTTCTCTTTATCTTTTCTGGGAGAAGCGGCAACTCCTTAAGAATATGCAATTCCGCAGTACCTGGATTATCCTTCCCCTGCTTCTAATGTTTGTCTTCATTTCCTTGTATGGGATACTCGGATCAAGCGGCAACGTTTCCATGCCCGCCATACCGATCTTGATTATTCTATTTTCTGCATTCTGTTTCGGAATCCATGCTGTCCGGCAGTTGATCCTGCCTCTCGGGTTTCTTGTATTTATGGTTCCAGTTCCTCCCGTTATAGAGAATCATCTTGGTGTTTTTCTAAAGTCAATTTCTTCAAAAATAGGTGGGCAGATTATTGAGCTGTTCAATATTCCGGTGCATGTCAGCGGTAACATTATAGATCTCGGCTTTACCCAGTTGCAGGTTGTTGATGCCTGCAGCGGTCTTCGGTATCTTTTTCCCTTGATTGCCCTTGGAGTTCTATATGCCTATTTCTTCGAGAAGGTTACATGGAAAAAACTCGTCTGTGTAGTGGCTACCATCCCAATTGCCATTTTAGTAAATGCTTTGCGGATCGGTGCAACAGGCATTCTGGCCAATTACTGGGGACCCTCTGTTGCCGAGGGCTTTTTTCATGGTGCTTCCGCTTTTGTCCTCTTTGCCGTGGCCTTTGCCCTTCTTTTTCTAATAGGGCTTTTCCTTCGCATGTTACCACCGAAGGCGTCTGACGTGGTGTGTGCTCCGTCAACGGAAAACATCGAACCTGTGTATATTCAGAAAGACAATGAGAAGTCAGCTTTCTTTGTCTCTATGCTGATTCTGGCCGTTGTCGGGGTGTTGAGCTGGAGCACCGGGGCCCTGCCTGCGGTTAAACTTAGAGGTGGGATTCAAAGCTTTCCGTTGTCCATCGGGGCTTGGCAGGGTCAGTTAGAGCTTGTCGACCCCGTAATCATTAAACAGTCAGGGGCAGAAGAAGCCTTCAGTTGTTTGTACAGAAATGCGGAGCTTGGTGAAGTTTCACTCTACATGGGATATCGAAGCTCAGCTTTTCTATCCAATGAAAATTTCTTCCATAGTCCCACTGTCTGCCTTCCTGCTTCGGGTTGGATCGTGGAAGAAAATTCGAGACATGTCGTCCGGGATGTTGCTCGTTTTGGCCGGCTTTCAGTCAGCAAGATGGTGATAGAGAATATGGGAACCCGGCAACTTGTTTATTTCTGGTTCCAGACAAAGGATAAAGCAACATATGACAAAAACATCAACCGCTTCCATCTTGCCTTGCACGCCATCATGCGGGACAATACTCATGTTCTCTTCATTCGACCGATTACCCCCATACAGAAAGGAGAATCGGTGGAAGATGCAGAGAAACGTATGGATAAGTTCGTTAGAGAGATGATGGAAACTCTTGAGAATTATCTTGAAAAGAATATCAGTGCAACGTCGCACAAGGGCTGAGAAGGCAAGCCAAAAAGACATGTAAAGAGTTTCTGGGAATCAAGAGGTTAAACCCTGACCAAATGACGATTCTTTTTACCTTCATTCTATCTCTGATCGTCACGATCGCGCTGATTCCCCTGCTGATTTCGGTGGCCATCAGGGCCGGGATCTATGACCAGCCCGATGCCCGCAAGGTCCACTCGAAGCCGATTCCCCGAATCGGAGGAGTGGCGATGGCGTTGGGGGCCCTCGTCCCCGTCCTGATCTACGGCGCTGCGAATACCTTCGCCTGGGCTTTTCTGGCCGGAGCGGTGGTTATTGTGGTTTTCGGCCTGCTCGACGATCTGTTTGAACTGGACTTTAAAGTCAAGTTCGCCGCCCAGATCGCCGCCTCCCTGATTGTTGTCCTCTACGGTGGAATCCGAATCACCCGATTGGGTTCACTGCTGCCGGACGACATGATCCTGATGGAGGGGATCGGCATTTTTCTGGCCGTGGTGGCCATCGTCGGTGTCACCAATGCGCTCAACCTGACGGACGGCCTGGATGGGCTGGCCGGCGGGATTACTCTGCTGATGCTGCTCTGCATCGGCTATCTTGCCTGGATGGACGATGATCTCTTTATCGTCCTGGTTTCCGCGGCCCTTGCCGGCTCCATCTTTGGATTTCTGCGGTACAATACCCACCCGGCTATCCTGTTCATGGGGGATACGGGAAGCCAGCTTCTGGGGTTTTCCGCGGTCTGCCTTTCCCTTTCGCTGACCCAGAAAAATACGGCCTTCAGCCCTGTGCTGCCCCTTCTCATCCTCGGATGGCCCATCCTGGATACGGCAACGGTCATGGTCAAGCGCATGATGGAGGGAAGGTCTCCCTTCTCACCGGACAAGGGGCACTTTCACCACAGGCTCATGGCCCTTGGTCTCTATCAAAGCGAGGCCGTCTTTGTCATTTACGTTTTTCAGTCTCTGCTGGTGGCATCGGCTTATCTGTTCCGGTTTCATTCGGAAAGTCTTCTTCTGGGGGGCTACCTGGTCTTTGCCGGGCTTGTCCTGATGTTGTTTCATAAAGTTGAATGCTCCGGGCGGCTCATTCCCCGATTTTTCCTCATCGAGCAGGTCAAAAAACGACTGAGACGAATGCGGGAACAGGGGATGTTCATTCGGATTGCCTTCCAGTCGCTGGAGAGTTTTACCTTTGTCCTTCTGATCGTATTCGCCCTGGCGCCTGCAGAGATTCCCCGGTACTTTTCTCTTGCCGCTGCTGCGGGGTGCGCCATCCTGGCAGGCGTCTGGTTTCTTGGCCGACGTTGGGTCCGGTGGATTCTGAACCTCTTTCTCTATTTCTTCATCCCCTTCCTGATCTATCTGAGCGATATCCGCATGGCGTCCTGGATAAAAGGGGCGCCGGAGAATCTCTACAATCTGTCTTTTCTGGTCGTGGCGATTCTGAGCTTCCTCACCCTCCGGTTAACCCGGCGCAAAAAGGGTTTCAAAACGACCCCGATGGATTATCTGCTTGTCTTTCTTGCGCTGGTTCTCGTGGCCCTGCCCGGTCTGAGGGAACAGTTCGGGCCTTTGGGGGTCAAGATGATCCTGATGTTTTTTGCCTGTGAGATTATCCTTGGCGAAGTTCGGGATAAACTCGGCAAGCCGGCTCTGTTGACCTTTCTGGCCGTTGCCGTTGTAGCCGTCAGAGGGTTTTAAAATTGCATGGAACGATAAATATTTCAGGAGGTATGAAATTGAGAAAAAGAATGCTTTCTCTGGGAGTGGCCTTTGCCCTCCTGATCACCCTGGTTGCAGCCTGCAGCGGACCGGAGGAAAAGAAGCAGAAGTTCTTCAATAAGGGGAAGTCTCTGTATGAAAAGGGAGATTTCGTCAAGGCCGGGCTTGAGTTCCGCAATGCCATCCAGATTGATCCCAAGTTTGCCGATGCCCATTACATGCTGGGCATGGTGGAGCTGAAGAAAAAGAATCCGAGGAGAGCCTTCGGGGAGCTTTCAAAGGCCGTCGAATTGAATCCGAACCTGCAGGATGCCCAGATACAGTTGGGGAACCTTTACATGATGAGCCGCCAGCCGGAGAAGGCCCTGGAAAAAGCGGAAACGGTTCTGAAACTGTCTAACGCCAATGAGGATGCCCTGCTGCTCAAGACCTCTGCTCTGCTCTCCATGAAAAAAAGCCCGGAAGCACTCGCCCTTTTGCAGGAGATGCAGCAGAGGGGAATAAAACGCCCGGAGCTTTTTCTGCTGCTGGCTTCCACCCATCTCCAGAACAGCAGGCTGTTGGAGGCCCAGGGAATTTTAAATGAAGGAATCACAGCCAATCCCAAGAGCATCGTCCTCCATCTTACCCTGGCGGACCTCTATTCCCGGGAAAAGAAAATCGATGAGGCGGCGGCGACCCTCCAGAAGGTGATTGCCCTGGAGCCCAAAAACAACCGCTACCGGTTGAATCTGGCGAATTTATACTGGCAGGCCGGCCAGCAGGACAAGGCAACAGTGCTTCTTTCGGAACTGGTGGCTGCTGAGCCCGGCAACGAAGAAAACAGGCTTCAGGCCGGGGGGTTCTACCTTTCCAAGGGGCGACCAGCCGATGCGGAACGTGAGCTGAAAAATGGGATTGCGGCAATACCCAAAAGTTTCAAGCTGCGTTTTGCCCTGAGCGACCTTTACTTCAATTCCGGCATGACGGATCGGTCATTGGCGCTTCTGAAGGAGTGCCTGGCGCTGGAGAAGGACCCCGGAAACCGCTATATCCTTCAGACGAAAAACGCCCTGGCCCGGGTTTACCTGGCCCGCCAGGAGGTTAAAGAGGCGGCACGGTATGTGGACGAAGTCATCAAAGAAAGCGCCAAGGATGTGGACGCCCATTTCACCAAGGGGAACATTGCCCTGATCAACAAAAACGGAACGGAAGCCGTTGCCGAGTTCCGCACTGTAACAAGCGAGAGCCCGCAGTTTATCCTCGGCCATATCCGGCTGGCGGAAGCCCACATGATGAACAAGGAGTACAGCCTCGCTTCCGATACCCTGCAGAACGCCCTGAAGATCCGCCCGGATTCCCGTGAAGTGACTCAGGCGATGATTCGACTCGACATGGCCCAGAAGAACTATGCCAAGGCGGAGGAGACCATCCGTCGGATATTGAGCCAGAAGCCCGACGATCCGGATGCAGGGCTTGCACTGGGCGATCTTTACCTGGCGCAGAGGGATTATACCCGTGCCGCAGCGGCTTACGGGGATGTGGTCAAGAAGATTCCTGCGCATCCTGCCGGGTATGTCCGGCTCAGCAGCCTTTACATGGCTCAGGGCCAGCTGGACCGGGCTGCGGCGGAGTTGGAGAAAGCCCTGAAACTGGATCCCCGGTCGGCGCCACTTTCCGTTTCCCTGGTGCAGATTTACATGAAGCAGAAAAAGTACAACGCCGCTCTCGCCGTACTGGAAAACCGGCTCCGACAGAATCCCATGGATGCCCTCGCCCACAGCATGAGCGGACAGATCTACAACGCTCAGGGCAATGAGCGGAAGGCCGAGGAAGCCTACCGGCAGGCAATGGCCGTGTATGAGAAAATCCTGGAAAGGCAGCCCGACCAGTGGATCGCCGCTAACGATCTGGCGTTTCTGCTGACAGAATACGGAACGCAACAGGACGATCTGAAACGGGCCTTCGCCCTGGCTGGTAAAGCTTACGGGAAGCAGCCGAACAACCCGGCGGTTCTGGATACACTTGGCTGGATCTATTACAAAATGGGCGACTATCGCCATGCCCAGGAGATGCTCGCAAAAGCCCTGGCAAAGGCTCCCTCCAGCGTCATGCTCAATTATCACTATGGAATGGTTCTTCTCAAGACCGGCCAGGTGGAAAAGGGCAGGGAAAGGTTGAATTGGGCTGTCCAGAGCGGAGAGGAATTTACCGGCAGGAAGGAAGCCCTGAATATCCTTGGGATACGATAAAGAGAATAAGTAAGGAAATTGATTATTTGACACAGTCCGAAAAATGAATTATGCAGGAAAGCCATAAATGGGATGTTTTTTGCTAAATATTTCAGGGATGAAAAAGGCTTCTGCATGACAAGCCGTTTGCTTTTATCTTTTTAAGGGGAGACATTGAATGAAAGTCAGAAAAATGGCCGTATTGTTTACCTTGGTTATCATTGGCGGATTTCTGCTGGCGGCGGCGCCACTGCCTGCGGTCGAACCGGCGAAGGCCTCGGCGACGTCCGGAAAGACGGCGGGAGAGCCTCTACTGGTGAAGTCTGACAGGGATTATCTTATCGGACCCGGTGATGTGCTGGAAGTCGCCGTCTGGAAAGATGAAGCCCTCACAAAAACGCCGGTGGTTCGCCCGGACGGAAAAATTTCCTTTCCGCTGATCGGGGAGCTTTTGGCGGAAGGAAAGACGGTTGCCCAGTTGAAAAAGGAAATCGAGGGGAATCTGTCCCGATATGTTCCCGATGTGGACCTCCATGTCAACGTCCAGCAGATCAACAGCATGATCATTTATGTCATCGGCAAAGTGAACAACCCAGGACGTCAGATTCTGAATTCCCAGATTAACGTGCTGCAGGTTCTGGCCACCGCCGGCGGGCTAAATCCCTTTGCCAAACGCGGCAGCATCAAGATTTTCCGTCAGGAAGGACCCAAAACCCGCATCCTCGACTTTGATTATGACAGTGTGATCGAAGGCAAGCGGCTGGAACAGAATATCCTGCTTTTGCGGGGTGATGTCGTAGTTGTTCCATAGAGGTCATACCAGGGAGTTTGCTACCGGCATAGGGAAGAACCAAAGCGAGGTCATTTCATGGAAGAAAATACACTGGAATTCAAAGCGCTGGCCAGGATCGTCAAGCGGCGGAAATTGGAAATCATTCTGCCGATCATTGCGATTTTTCTGATTGCCCTGGTTGGTGCCGTACTCTGGCCGCCGACGTACCGCTCTTCGTCAACCATCCTGATTGAAGAGCAGGAAATCCCCCCGGAATATGTCATGTCTACGGTAACGGGCTATGCGGAGCAGCGTCTGCAGACGATCAGTCAGCGGATCATGACGTATAACCGGCTGATGGAGATCATCAACCGGTTCAATCTCTATGCGGATATCCGGGGCAAATCCAGCATGGAAGAGGTTGTCCAGAAAATGCGCGACAGCATTCAGTTCGAGACCATCAGCGCCGATGTTATCGATCGTACGGGACGGGCAAAGGCAGCCACCATTGCGTTTACCGTGTCCTATGAAGGGGAAAAGCCGGAAGTGGTGCAGCAGGTGGCCAACGTCCTGGCATCCCTTTATCTCGAGGAGAATCTGAAGAGCCGGGAGGAAAAGTCTGCCGGGGCATCGAGATTTATTGAAGAGGAGGGGAAGCAAATCCAGACGCAGTTGGCGGAGTTGGATGGGAAGATCGCCACGTTCAAGCAGAGCAATCTCAACTCCCTTCCGGAACTGACTCAGTTTAATCTTCAAACGCTGCAGCGAAGCGATCAGGAGATCGATCAATTGAACAACCAGCTTCGCAGCCTCAAGGAAAAGGAGAGTTCACTGCTGACTCAGTTGGCCAGCGTTCCCCAGGATCTTGCCAATCCGGACAAGGAGAGGCTCAAGGAACTGCGGGCCAAGATTGTCAGTCTGCGCACCCGCTACTCCGAGGAATATCCCGATGTGGTCAAGAGCAAGCAGGAGATTGCAGAGCTGGAGAGAAGGCTGAGCTCCGGCCGCCAGCAGACGGCCCTGGGCGGGCAATCGGATAACCCGGCTTATATCGCGCTGTCCGCGCAGCTTGCCGGTGTAAGATCGGATATCAACTCGGTCAACAAACAGATCAGTGACACCCGAAGCAGACGGGACAGTTACCGGAACCGGATCGAGTCGGGACCGCGGACGGAAGAGCAGTACAAGGTTCTAATCAGCGAGCGCAACAACCTGCAGGCCAAATATGACGATCTGATGAAGAAGGGCATGGAGGCGAAAGTCGCCCAAGGATTGGAAAAGACTCAGATGGGGGAACGCTTCACCCTCATCGATCCGGCCCGGTTGCCCGAAGAGCCTGTCAGTCCGAATATCCCTGCCGTGCTGCTCATCGGTTTGATACTTGGTACAGGTGCAGGTGTCGGAACGGCTTCCCTGAGGGAATTCAGCGACAAGTCGGCGCACCTGCCGGAGGACCTGGAACGGATCACCCAGTTGAATGTCCTGGCGGCGATTCCCGAGATTGTGACCAATGAAGACCGGGAACGGGGAAAAAAGAAACGCAAATTGATGCTGATCCTCTCCGGCGTTGCCGCTGTATGCGGGCTCCTGATTTTCCATTTTCTGATCATGGATCTTGATATCCTGATCGCCAGGATTATGAGGCAGTTGGCGCTATAGATGATGAGTAGACGACAGCAACAAAAAAATCAAACAGGATCTGACGAAAGATAAAGGGAAGGTCAATTCCATGAGCAAATTACAGAAAGCATTAGAAAAAGCCAAGGAAGCGAGGGGCGATTCCTATTCGGATTCAACGGGGATGCCGGAAAGCGCACCGGATTCCGTCGACGATATCCATCTGCCTACCCTGAAGATATGGGAAGGGGATGTCGTTCCCGAGAAAGTTGACCGGATTTCGCCGTCCTACACCCAGTCCCGCAACGTTTCGCTGGATCCCGAGGTGATGGAAAGAAACCGCTGTGTGGCCATGTTTCCCAGCAGGGAAGAGGTTGAGGCCTATCGGATCCTGCGGACGCAGATTTTAAATCGCACCAGGGAATCCGGCGGTAATCTGATCATGATCACCAGCGCTTTACCTGGTGAGGGAAAAACCCTGACGGCCATCAATCTGGCCCTCACCTTCGCCCGGGAATTCCGGCAGACCGCCCTGCTTGTGGACTGCGATCTCAAGAAGCAGAGCATCCATGAGATGATGGGGTTTCGAAGTGACAAGGGGCTGGTCGATCATTTAATCGGGGACTGCCCGGTGGAAGACCTCTTTGTCTGGCCTGGCGTCGAGAAATTGACACTTATTTCGGGGGGGGGGACGATCAACGAAAGCAGCGAAATCATGGGTTCCCCCCGGATGATGGAGCTCGTTGTGGAAATGAAAAGGCGTTATCCGGAGCGGTACATCTTTTTTGACGTTCCATCGATTCTGGTGGGCGCCGACGCACTGACTTTCGCCCTGCTGGCCGATTTCATCGTGATGGTCGTGCAGGCTGACAAGACGCCCCTTGGCGAAGTGAACAAAGCGGCGCAGCTGATCCCGAGAGAAAAGCTGCTGGGCCTGGTCCTTAACCGTTATCACCCCTGAAAAGGGGCGATAACCCCTCCTTTCATATACTACCTCTATATAAATCTTCTACATCTTTCTCTCCCAACGCTTTATCATAAATCCTTACATCATCAATAATGCCTGAGAAAAAGTCGGTGGGCACATAACCGGTGGATCCTAATTTCAAAGGCAGTGAAGATGTTTCCAATCTCTGTTTAAAGGTGGCATTGATCATGTCCAGTTTACCATTGACATAGGTTTTGGATCCTGTTGCCGTATCATATGTGCAGACTACATGGTGCCAGACATCCGGTGAAAGACTGTTAGGCTGCCCAATAACAACAGTTTGCGAATTGACTTGCAGAATCAATCGATGCTTTAAGCGATCGACGTAAAATTGATAAGTGCCGAAGTTCTTTCCCGCTATAGCGGCAGAGTATTCGCCTGCTCGATACTTAATCCAAGCGCTTATAGAAAACTGATCTGTAAAGTTGAAAAGTCCATAATTGTCTTGGACAATCACATGGCTTCCAGTTCCGTTAAATGCAAGAGCTGAAAGACCGGTTAAGCTGTCCTTTGTCCAGGTTGTTCCTGATAACGTACCGCTTATGCCGTTTGGGGTACTATCGGTAATAACATAACCCGTATTTTCATCCATTGCCCAGTGCACGATTGGTTCTGGATTGATATTGAGTTTCCATAAACTGCTCCCGTTTCCTCCGGCCATGATGATGCTGTTCTCACCGGGGATTTTAGCCACGGTCCAGAACCCGTAGATCGGTAACCCTTCGGAAAGGGAGGTCCAGGTTTTTCCCCGGTCATTACTCGATATGATTCCACCGCTAAGCTCCCGTTTTGGATTGTCAGAGCCTATGGCCGCATAAAGAACTCCATCGTGATCATTATTGAACTCTATTTTTTGTATAGGCATGCCCTGCTGTTCCCAGACTTTCGTAAAGTTTGCACCGCCATCTTCGCTTTTGTAGATGAGTCCTTCATAACGAACCCACCGTTCATACCCGGCTACCAGCGTGGCAGGATCTGATTTGCTCACGGCGATAGATCGAACATTAGCGTTGTCCAGAGCGAAACACCTGTTCCATTTGTAGCCGCCGTCTGTGGATTTGTATATCCCCCCATCGGGCGATACTGTTCCTGCAAAGACGATAGACGGATTGACCGGATCAACAGCAATGGTAAACACAAAATATAGCCCTTCAGCGGGTTGTGCTGGAGTTAGAAACCAGGATTCACCGCCATTTGAGCTCTTGTAGACCTTGCCGTTGTTGGCGGTTGCATACATTGTTGAAAGGGCGTGGTCGCACGGATAAATATGCCCACCACCAGGATGTCCTGTCGTGTTATACCAACTGTTACCACCGTCTCTACTTTTCCGGACACCATCTCGAATAGACCAATAAATTCTTGATGGATTTACACGGCTGTCGACCAATAAGCCCCTGGTTGAGGCTCGTGCTGTATTTGACCAACTTTTGCCTGCGTCTGTACTTGTGTAAAGCCCTTGGTCAAAGTTACCCATCCATATTGTCGAAGAGTTTTCATCATACTGTACATCAACGACCATGCCGGACTTCATATCTACTTGTTTTCTGAGCCAATTCACCCCTCCGTCATCGCTTTTGAAAACAGCATTGCCAGTGACTAATACAAGAACATCAGGGTCGGCCACCCCGAGAGCCATATCTCTTTTGGACCATCCGTCTGACTGCTTATCTTCCTGAACGAAATTCTTGGATTTGATCCATGTTTCTCCACC
>Ga0123334_1006454_pt1 | contig 10845 bp, 4 predicted proteins | sample BiotimSIPDNA_FD_89706 | JGI IMG/M metagenome (GOLD analysis project Ga0123334, IMG submission 89706) | Anaerobic biogas reactor microbial communites from Washington, USA - Biogas_R1 time_0 SIP DNA | ecosystem: Engineered > Bioreactor > Anaerobic > Unclassified | place: Washington, USA | collected... | reverse complement strand
TGGCGCTCAGCCGATTCCTGCATCGCTGCCGATATCTCGAAACGGGATTCTGTCGGGTCATTAAGGGGGCTGACCTTCGTGAAAACAGGGACAGAAGCCGTGTACGTGAGGAGTGGGCATATAAGCGCAGTCCTTCAGTGGATGCGGCACTTATAGACCATACCACTGACGGATATACTATTGAGGAAGCCTGCCTTACCGTTGTGCGCAGGACTCTGGATAACGAAAAGTTCTGCTTCCGGGCAGCACAAACGGCTGTTGACTGTTTTGTTATGGGTATCAGTATAAAAAACGAGCAGCAGATCATGTCGGATATTATTGCGACGGATGGTGACTTCTTCTCAGTGGGCGAGGGAATGAGATTTTTCGAGATGCTGTGCCGTCTGTGTGAGATCTACGGCTATGATGGAAGAAGTGCGGGAATACTTGTTGAAATGTGCTTTTCAAAGTTAATATCCTCTCTGCCGCTGATGGCAGGACTTCCTTCAGAACTTGCCGATGCCTGCATACGCATAATGAAGCATATGTTTGAACTTACTGATACAATGCTGAGAGAACGTGCAGGCGAACTTGAATCTGCTCTGCGTCTCATAATTGCAGCTACGCAAAAACAGCCTGCGGTATACGGTGCGGCAATAGGACTGTTGTGCAGCTTTGACAGTAATATGCGTAAAACAGCGGAGCAGGTGCTTCGTGGATTCTTATGCGGTTCACCTGATGTTGTCAAGCAGGGGGCGGAATATCTGAAGGGCCTTTTTTCGATTGCCCGTGATATAATGTTCGGTGAGAACGACTTCCTGAGAATGACTGATGAGCTTATCACAGGAATGGAATACGACGATTTCATAGAAGTCCTGCCTCAGCTCCGCCTTGCATTCGGTTATTTCACACCGCAGGAAACTGCCGATACTGCAAAGGCTGTGGCAAAGCTTCACAGTGCGGAATCATCGGCAATACGTTATGGCAGGGCTATTGATGAGAGGCTTTATGCTTTCGGAAAGAGACTTGACAGTGAAATAATGGCTCAGATAGAGCGGAGGTGACGGAATGTCTGAAAAATACGATAATATACTTGCCGTCAACCGCTGGAGGCTGGTTCTTGGAAGCAGATCTGAAAAAAGTCTGGATTTTGGCGGAAGTGTCGGCGAGATCGGACAGTACAAGGACATGGAACAGCTCCTCGACTACCTTTACAGCAACGCACAGGGAGATGATGTCCGCCGAAGTGAAGGCAGACATGGCGGAACAGAGGATTCACGGCTTACTGCTGCCAAATGGATAACCCGTGTCCGTGAACTTTTCCCTAAATCTGCTGCGGAGGTCATGCAGCGACACGCACTTGAAGAATTCGGCATGACCGAACTGCTGACCGACAAGAAGATACTTGAGAGTATGAAGCCTGATATGCAGCTTTTGAAAACAGTTTTGCAGCTGAAACATCTTATGCGAGGAGAGGTGCTTGAAACGGCAAGGCGAGTCGCCAAGCAGGTCGCAGATGAACTGCGGCAGAAACTGGAAAGCAGCACACGCAGAGCAATAACAGGCAAACTTGACCGTTCACAGCGAAGTCCAGTCCGCTCATCAAGAAATATCGACATGAAGAAAACTATCCGACATAATCTGAAAAATTATGATACCGAGCATGAACAGCTTGTTTTGCAGGATATCTATTTCGGCAGCAGGATAAAGAAGTATAACAAGAAAACTGTTATTATCGCCATTGACGAGAGTGGTTCAATGCTTGGCTCAGTGATATACAGCGCTGTTATGGCACAGATAATTGCAGGAATGAGCTTTGCGGATGTAAGGCTTGTGATATTTGATACTAATGTGGTCGACCTTTCATCTGAGACAGACGATCCTGCACAGGTAATCATGAGCATACAGCTTGGCGGAGGAACTGATATCGGGAAAGCGCTCAGCTACTGCGAGACTCTTATCACTGTTCCCCATGAGACCTGTGTGATATGTGTCACCGACCTTTATGAGGGCGGTATCAGAAGCCGTCTTCTCAATACTGCACGGGGCATCATTGGAAGCAGTGCAAAGCTGAGTTTCCTAACCGCTCTTGACGAGGAATCTGAGCCTGTGTTTGACAGAAAACTCGGACAGGAACTTGCAGACATTGGAGCATTCGTGGGTGCACTGACACCCGACAGACTGGGAGAGTATATCGGCAGCCTGTTTGCGTGATTTTTAGGAAAAGGAGCGAATGGTATCGTGAATAATCAGCTTGCTGCCGCCATTTATAATGCGGATGAGGAAAGACTTATAGCCATTGCAAATAAGGGGATCTATAAACGTGCTGTTAAGGATGCTGAAAGCGCAGAAGCGGATATCGCTGAATATGAAGCTTCAGCGGAAGTATCAGTCGGCGGAGAAAAATGTGTAATAACCTTTCCTTTGGAAGAAAGCAGATGTTCATGTCCGTCACGTACAGTCTGCCGTCATATTATCACAGCTGTTCTTTTGCTGAAAAAACGGATTCCCGAACAGTGGGCAGCAGTTGAGGAAGATGTCAAGTATGAGGAGGAAAAGCCGGCCGAAGTACATGAGATTGTAGAAGAAAAGTTTGTTGGGAATAAATTCAGTGAAACCGAACAGAAAAAGATACAAAGTTGTGCGGAGATGTGCATGGGACTTTTGTGCGGTGTTCTCAAGCATGGACTTGTTCGTATCCCTGAGACTGCTGCTGAAGACTTTGAGCTTGCTGCGGTACGATGCCATGGAGCTAAGATGGCCGAATGTGAACGGCTTATGCGAAGTCTCGGCGGACGTATAGCTGACTTTACCGCAAGGAGAGCTTCTTTTGACATCAGGCTATTTACCCGCCGTCTTATGGAGACTGCGGAACATCTTGAACATTTATTGAGCGATGAAATTACTTCAGATGATCTTGGCAGTTTTCGCAGTGTGTATACGGATATCAAGGGGGAGCTTGAGATTATCCCTGTGGGGCAGAGAACTGTTTCGGGCGGAGAATATGCAGGCGAGATATTCTACTTTGTAAACTGTGATCCGAATGATGGATATCGTTTTCTGACTTTTTCCGATATCCGCCCTGTATTCTATGAAACAGGAAAAAAGCGTCCGCAGGCAGCTTGCCCATGGGGGATGGGTACACCGCTCCGCTCCATGATGAAGCGCCGGATGAAACTTGTAGGAGCTAAGGTATGTGAAGGCAGACTTTCAGCTTCAAAGGAAACTATTGTTATTGATAGTACATCTGCTGTCCTTGACTGCTCACTGATACACAGTCTCATGGTAACTGATTTTCGTGAGATAGCATTAAGGCTTGCAGAGTGCTCATCTGACAGAGAAACGGACAGGCTGTTTTTCATTTATCCCAGGCGTATGCTGCGTTACGGCTTTGACAAGAATGAGCAGCAGCTCGTTATTACATTTGAGGATCATAACGGCTGTACTGCTGACTGTACAGTAAAGTACCGCATTGAATCCAAAGTCTTTATCGAGCAGCTGGAGCGTATATGCAAAAAAATGTCAGAACCGTCGGAAAAGGTCTATACTCTTCTGATAACTGCATATATCAAGGACGGCGAATTGTGTTTCTTTCCCATAGAGGTATATGATTTCATAAGGCCGTCAGAATTGCACACATTCAGTTTATCTGAAAAAGCTGAACTGCTTGCGGAAGAAGGAGAACTTGCGGAGGAGACAGGCAGATTCATTGCTGCTGTAGGTGATATTCTTGTAAGGATAGTTCAGACAGGCTTGCAGTCGGAGCATGACTGGAAGTTTCTTATTGCTGAAAGCAGAAGCATGGGAATGGAAGGACTTGCGGAACTGATATCGAAAACGGCTGCTGCCGCAGATAGCTGCCGCCATTCGATAAAAGACGGCTCACGCAGGGCGCTTGACAATATGATAAAACTTAACAGGTATATCATTGCTGCGGAGAAACGAACAGGAAGTGTTTCCGCATTGAATAAACTATACAAAGGAGAATGATTATGCTTTACATAGAAAAAAATATTGACTTTACACAACTTGTTTTGGTGCTGAAAAGCGTAGGTTTCAGTGACAGTACAATAGAAATCGGCATACGTTACATGAGCGAGGATACTGCCGATGAAACTCTGCTTGATGAACTTCAGCCTATCAAGGCAAGAAATGCAGTAAGCTTCGAGCATCAGCGAATGCTTGAGTATATTAATAATAAGCTGTTTGCCAAAAATGAAGAATTATATCTGAGATATGTCAATTTCATTTTTTCAGCATCAGCCATGAGCGGTTCATCAGTTATATTTCAGGGGCTGTATAGTGGAGCGCATAAAAAGGCGGAAGTCCGCATAAAGGCTCTGAAACGTCGATTCGGCGATGAGGCTGAGGCTATAGAGCTTGCGCTGCGTGCATACTATCATCATGAGATGGTATCCAAACCACGGGATCTAGAGATAAACGATCCTGCTCTTTGTATAAAGGCGATTGAGATGCTTGACAAATATGGTAGCGGTTCAGATCATCTTGCAAAAACCGAACTCTGCATATTTGCCCTTAATAATACACCTCTTCCTGAGGAGGACGGATCGGTCATAGATTCTCCTATCGTAAAAACTGCTGTCGATACGCTGATAGAAGCATATGAAAATGCCGGAAAATTAAAGGCTGAGCAATACAATTTCATGACTGTGGGCATGGCGGCGGCAGCCCCGTTTTCTGAAAAAGCAAAGCAGCTCTTTAAACTTATGTCTGAAAATAACTTAGTGGCAGCAGCACAGCTTGAACGCAGTTTTATAGATCCCCCCAGCAGAATGCAGCAGGTCATTGAGAGTATGCCCGAGATTATAGATGAGGATTATATACGTTTCCTCGCCGAGAGAAAATACACCGACCTGAAAGAACGCCTTGGAAAGATAGCTGCATTCGCCCCGAAAATGTTCCTTAAAGTGCTTGATTCTGAAACGAATCTGAAAACTGCTGTTTTGATGCAGGATGTTCTTGCTGAGAACGATCCTGATTTCGACCCGAAAGAATTTGATCTGAAAAGCAGAATTCAGCGCCGTGCCGCAAGAATACTTGAATCCTACAGCAGCGATAATCCCAAACTCATAAGGGACTATCTTAACGGCAATGGCAGCTACGCAGATATTAAGGAGATATTCAGCGGATACAGAAGCCTGAACGACCTGTCAGGCGGCAGCAGGTATTTTGATTACTTCGGAACTTTCGGAGTAGATGATTTTTTCAAGCGTATTTTCACTATTGCCGTGATAGCAAATGCTGAAAACTATCGGGGCAACAGTAACATTTTTGACAATACAGGCCACAAACCGTTTAATGATGATATCGATAATGAGAAAAGATCTATGCAGTATATGTTGGATGCCGGAGCACCGCTTACGGATGTTATCTCATACATGGGGCTCTTAGCGGATGGAGCATATGGTTCGGAGATCGAAGCATACACAAACTCTGCTTCCAAAGCCGCAGCGGTATTTAAAGAACTGCTTGATGACTGTGAGCCTAAAAATATGAGTGTCAGAGGAAGAATGATCTATACGAGAGCGATAGGCAGCAGTGCAGAACACTTCAGAAAAAAGCTTTCCGATCTTACCGAAGACGGAAGCAAGGCAGTTCGTGCCGATGTATTAAACGTTTTCAAGGCACATAAGGAACTTGCTGATGAGGTGAAAACTCTGCTTGCCGCAAAGAAGATGGCTAAGCGGGAAATAGCTGTCAGCATAATTGAAGCGTGGGGAACTGAAGGATTTGGCGATGAGCTGCAAAAGGCTCTTAACAGTGAAAAGAATGACAAACTGAAGCTTCGTATCGCATCACTAATCGGTTCGGAAAGTGCAGCTGCGGCTGCTAAGGTTGCTCCCGATGATATGATAAAGAAACTCATGAAAGGGGCTTCTAAGCTTGAATGGCTGTATACTAAGCCTTTTGGGCCTGTTCATAGAACTGACGGCACAATAGCTGACGAGGACTATCTCAAGGTGATAATGCTGTGTTATGCGAGCATGAAGAAGCCTGGAAGAAATAATTTTGCCATTGAGCTTGCAGAAGTACTTGACAAGAAAGAGCTTGAATTATTTGCACAGGAGGTCTTCAATCGCTGGTACGAAAAGGGCGCGGAGGCAAAGACAAAATGGGTGCTGTATTTCAGTGCGATACACGGCGGAAGTGATATGTTCCATAAACTTGTCGAACATATCAACGAATGGGGAAATTATTCTGTATATATGAAGAAAGCCATTGAACTATATATGCAGGACAGCAATACCATGATAAGTCTGCGTACATCGATAGCAGGTGAAGCTGTGATGGCAATTGCAATGAACGGTAGCAGAGAGGCACTTATGATTGTTGACAATATCTCACGCAAGTTCAATGGCAAGTCAGTGCGTACAGCTGCGGTTAACGCTATGGCTTCCGCAGCAGATGGTCTTGGTATAACAGCTGAGGAGCTGGCTGACAGGATAGTTCCCGATCTTGGCTTTGACAAAAATCTTTGCCGTGTGTTCGATTACGGCAAGAGACAGTTCAGCGTGTATATACGTCCTTCGCTTGAATTGGAGATCTTCAGCGGCGACAAGAAGATAAAGTCCATGCCAAAGCCGGGGGCAGCGGATGATGCTGCAAAGGCAAATGCCGCATATGAGCAGTTCAAAGAGATGAAGAAGGTTATGAAATCTGCTATGACCTTACAGAAACAGCGCCTTGAATATGTGCTTATGTGTGACAGAAAATGGAGCACTGAAGGCTGGAGAACGCTTTTCGTAGAGAATGCGATAATGCACTGTTTTGCTATTGGTCTTATCTGGGGAATATATGAGGACGGGAAACTAAGCACAACATTCCGTTACATGGATGACGGAAGCTTTACAACATCTGACGGTGACGAGTTTGAACTTCCTGCGAATGCGGTTATAGGTCTTGTTCATCCCATAGAGCTTTCAGAGGAGCTTAAAGCAGAGTGGACTGAACAGCTCAGTGATTATGAGATAGTTCAGCCATTCCAGCAGCTCTCACGCCCGGTATTTACTCCCGAGCCAGCAGAGCTTGAAATCAAGCGCTTGACACGTTTCAAGGGATGTGAAGTAGGAAACATTTCACTGACCGGTAAAATGACACGATTTGGCTGGGAGAAAGGGCAGGCTGAGGATGGAGGCTATTTCTACTACTTCACCCGTGAAGACGCTTCAAGCCGAAGTGTTGCACTCGACGGAAGACCGCTGCTGACAGGCTACGGCACCCTAATGATACATTCTGGAATGTACATGGCTGCCTACCACATGGAGGAAGAGTCAGTTACTGTGGAGGATATAGCATTTTTTAAAGCAGGTACCTCCCCGGATTATGGTGACAAAGATGATAAATGTTTCATAAAGTGCAGTGAAGTTCCGCAGCGTTATTTCAGTGAAATCATGCTGCAGCTTACTTCAGTTTTGGGCGGCAACGAGAAAAGCTGAAGTATAGACAGTATAAAATGCTTTATGATGTAACTGCGGTTTTATTTCTTCATTAGCAATGAATTGAATGTGACTTCAAATCCAAACTGTGTGTGTCGGATTTGAAGTCATTTTGCTTTTGTAAATAGTTATATTTAGCTGTTATTCTGCTGGCTGCATACAAAAATTGGGATTAATAAAATTATATTTCTTTTGACTTTCAAATGTGCGAATCAGACTTCTTTTACCGATACCAAGATCTCCGGTTACAGCGATATTACCGAACGAATCGTTCTGTATGACTTCGTCAATCCATTCAATATAAGATTCAACTCCGTTAGGCTGTTGCTGACTGTTTGAAAACTGCATATATAATTGATGATATGATCAGAAAATCTTCACTCCGATTAACCATTTCACCTGGCATCTTTTTCATCTAAAATTAGGAGTACTATATGAGCACACATATTTTTACAGTTACAGACAGTTTTCCCCCTTTCACAATAATTGTTTGAATAATTAACATTAAAATACGCTCTGTATATATAGAATTTTTTAGTTGACCAAATAGTGATTATTAAATCTTAATTTAATGCAGGGCTATGATTAGGTGTATATCGAATTTATATAGCGATTAAAAAAATATATATCAATTAAATTTGCAACATTGTTTTAATTTGAAATTAAGTTGATTCGACACTTTCATAATCATGCAAATAAAAAAAGAATACATTCTTAGTGCAATTTAGATGAAAAAGTATACAATTCGTTGTATGCTATTGCATTCTTTTACGAGCGATGTTATAATCTCATTAAATTAACAATTAAATCGCATTTTCTAATATTATTTTAACTATGAAATGGAGCAATAAACTATGAATGACAATAAGCATATGTGCAGTATTTGTGGGGCGCCAATTGAACCAGACATTGCAGGCTTGAACTACAAGTATCTTGGTGGGACTATAAAGCAGATACGTTGTCTGGACTGCCTTGCTGAATTTCTAGAGGTTGACAAAAATGCTCTTTTTAAACAGATCGAATATTTCAGGAGTATGGGGTGCATCTATTTCAAGTGTTGCAGCGATATCAATGAAAAGGTTTGCAAAATAGCTTCTGACTGCGGCTTTTCCGATGATGAGATGGAAAGACTGAAAAACGGAGAAACTGTGATTTCGTATCGTTTTATTCCGACGTTCGAGGAGCTAAGGAGCATTTATTCAAGAGCTGATGAAAAAATAAGGAAAGCTCGTGCGGAGGTTTTTTTTAATGCAAAAAATATCAGTTCACGAAGCAGAATAGGACAGGGCATACATGACAGATTTGAAAAAAATCTTTTTGCCTTCAATGGACCTCCTTCCGAATCGGATATCGAAGGTATCAGAAAACATCAGCCTCATCCGGTTAAATTCTTCTCAGCTTTTGAGGTTACGGTTAAGGAAAATGAATGTCTTGATTTCAGTGCACACGCAGACGATTTCAATTTAGGCTGCGGCGACGATCTGCTTTGCAGCGTGAATATAGGAACCCTTATACTCGAAAAAGGTGCGAGTGTCTGTGTAAGAGGCAATTTATTTTCGTTCACTTGTCAGAAGATAGAAAAAAAAGGGAACGGAACTTCTGATATAAATATTTTGCCAACTTCATTTTCGTATTCACCTGGATATAATACTTTTAAAACTAATTTTGATGGATGCAACGGAAAAAACGGTATAGACGGAAAAAAAGGATACGATAGTTATACTCCTCATCTTAACAGCAGTCTTTTTGGTGATATGCACTTTGGAGACGAAAGAGGAGAAAAAAACGGCACAAACGGATATAGCGGCGAAAACGGCTCTGACGGAGAAAAGGGATGCTGCGGAGGAGCTGCAAAAATATGCGAAATATTTATAAACTCGATAGAGCTTTACGGTGAAAGCCCGCTCTACATCAAAGGCAAAGCAGGTGACGGCGGAAACGGCGGAAACGGTGGAAATGGCGGCAATGGCGGCGATGGCGGTGAAGGCGGTGGATCATATAAGGTTTTTACACCTGAGGGTGAAATTTTAAGTTTTGACCAGGGAAAAAACGGAAATGGCGGTAACGGAGGCAACGGCGGCAGAGGTGGCAACGGTGGGAACGGCGGTATATGTTCAAATATATTTGTCGAGATCCCTCCTGAGCTTACTGAAAAGATTGTCTGTGTTTCTGAAGCTGGAAAAGGAGGTGAAGGCGGCATCGGCGGCAGCGGAGGGGCGGCAGGCTCCGGATATCATAACGGCGTTAAGGGCCTTGACGGTAAAAACGGAGTAAGCGGTCATTCAAGGTCAGGCCCGCCGATATATGTGAATTCAGTATTTGTAACACAAGATCTGACCTGAAGCATTTTTAAGACGACCATTCACATTCAAACATTGCACACTATTATTTTATTTAGAACGGAGAAAAAATTATGAGTAACTTTGAAAAAATGTTAGACTTAATCAACTCAAAAGCAGCCAGCAACAATTGTTTTATAACTCATTGCGGTAATTCTAAAGCAGCAAATCTCAAAATAACAGATATCAACGAACTCAAGGAACTAATGAATTATGATGATGATACTATCAAGGATATCAAGAATTCACATGAAACTCTTGACCCCGGTGCATTGCTTACACGTAATATCATCACTGGAAAGATCAACGAGATACCAAACAATGCAGCAGTAAATTTATCTGTTGCAGCTATGCCTGACGTTGCAGTTCCTAACGGAATGCAGTGGGTACTTCCAAAGGGAAGCAATTTACAGTTATGCCTTGTTAATCTCACACTCGGTGTTGGTGCATCTGTAAAATCAGAATCATCTGTTCTTTCTATGGAAGTCGAAAATCTCATTCGTGGAAACGTTGAATACGATCCTGAACTCAAGCCTGTAATAGGTGAATTTGTAAGTGCAAGTGCAGCTTTTGACTTTGGTGTTTTCGGAACTGACGGAAAAACAGGTGCAGCTGGTGTTGACGGTGAACCAGGTAGAGACGGTACTGACGGTAGAAATGCTGTATGCGGTCCTGGCGGCGGAACTCCTATTGGCGGCGATAAAGCTGAAAATGGTGAAAATGGTACAGATGGTATGGATGGTGCTAACGGTTATAACGGAGAAAATGGTTCTCCATCCAAAATTACTACACTTACATTTAGTAATGTAGACACTGGTGTCGGAAAAATTGCATTTTACACAATTTCAGGCAATGGAGGCAACGGCGGCAGAGGCGGTCACGGCGGTAAAGGCGGCAACGGCGGCAAAGGCGGTGACGGTACAGAGTGTGGTTGTACAGGAATGGATGCTGCAAACGGTGCAAACGGAGGCGACGGCGGAAACGGCGGCGATGGCGGCAACGGCGGCGATGCTGTAAATGGTGAGTCAATAACTATATTTGTTAATAAGGAATTTGGAAGAAATAATGTT
>Ga0123334_1006452_pt1 | contig 10850 bp, 7 predicted proteins | sample BiotimSIPDNA_FD_89706 | JGI IMG/M metagenome (GOLD analysis project Ga0123334, IMG submission 89706) | Anaerobic biogas reactor microbial communites from Washington, USA - Biogas_R1 time_0 SIP DNA | ecosystem: Engineered > Bioreactor > Anaerobic > Unclassified | place: Washington, USA | collected... | reverse complement strand
CCCTTTGGTATTAAGGGGTTTCAGACAAAAAAGTATTATTTCTTTGCTTTGGCCTCTTTAATCAGATCCTTTCCATATTTCTCAAGGTATTCATTAACATCTTCCTTCCAATCAGCCATGACATTGTAACCCAGGTTTTTAAGCAATCTGTTTTCAAGTATACAGTTATGCGGTCTTTTCGCCGGTTGAGGAAAGTCAGAAAGCTTGCATGGTTTAATCGGGGTCTTGATATTAAGCTGTTCAAAGACATGTTGAGCAAACTCATATCTGCTGCAATATCCTTCTGCTGTTGCATGAAAAGTACCCTTTAGATCGGTCTTAAGAAGCGTTTTGATCTGTAAGGCAAGACGGTATGACCATGTTGGTGAACCTACCTGGTCATCAACCACCTTGACAGTTTTCCTGGGGCTTTTCATTGCCTTCATAAGGAGTGCATCAATGAAATCATTACCATTTTTCCCATACAGCCAGCCTGTCCTGATTATTATGTAGCTGGGAGCATTTTCTTTGACCGCTACTTCAGATTCAACCTTGCACCTTCCATAAGCAGAAACTGGTTCAACAGGGTCATCTTCAAAATAAGGCTGAGGTATTCCCTTCTGCCCGCTGAATACATAATCGCTTGAAATATGAATCATACGGCTATTGTAACGCGCAGAACCCTGGGCAAAATTTCTTGGCCCTTCTATATTAACCTTTTTAATTCTATAGTCATCCTTTTCACAACCATTTACATCTGTATAGGCGGCACAATTAATAATCACATTCGGTGAAATTTTATGAAGGCTGTCAATCGCTGCATCCCAACTGATAATATCAAGTTCTGAACTGGATGGCGCAATAACTTGATGTTCATCTTTCAATACATCCCTGCAGTCACTTCCAAGTAAACCACTTGAACCTAAAAGCAATATTTTCATATAAAGAGATCCTCCTATTTGTGAAAAGTCATTAATTATAATTGAAAAAATTACAAACACCAGAAAAACTTTTAATTTATACACTTAAATTTTCCGGTTTTCTTCTTGCCTGTGTTATTTTTTTTATGATAAAAATTATTATTTTTCTGATGTTGAGTAATTATATTTAATTTGAAACAGAATACATGAAAATCAAGATATTATATTTCACTTTATTGATGATTATTTTCTTAATTACAGCCGGAGGCTGTATGAAAATAGCTGTAAGGATGTCACCCTCTTTATTAAATAATATCTCATTATCTATTTATGAAGAGTGTGATTATGCGATAGCTAAACAGGCGCTTCCCGGTAATTTAAAAATATTAGAGGGATTGTTAAAAAGTGATCCTCAAAATCTTGATCTTCTTAGATTATTATCTGCTGGTTATTGTGGCTATAGCCTGTTTTTTATTGAAGGTGTTGATGATGAGAGTGCCTCTTCCCTCTATTTAAGGGCAGCCAGTTACGGGTTTAAAACCGCTGGTTTTACCGGGATACCTGATAATTTAAACAGGGAAGAGTTACTTGAAAGGTTCATTTGTCTGGAGGATAAGGTAAATATCGAAGGTTTTATGTGGGCAACTGCCTCATGGTGTCTTTGGATAAACCTTAATATACACAGACCTGAGGCGATCGCACAGCTTGGAAACGCTCAGTTGTGCATTGATAAACTGGCAGAAAAATATCCTGACACCTTTTTTGCACTCCCCTGTCTCCTTAAGGCTTTGAGCAATTCAGTTAAGCCTGCCATGCTTGGAGGTGATTTTGAAACTGCAAAAAAATATTATGATAATGCACTGCTGTCGGGTAAAAGAATGTTCTTTCTTTCACAGTATTATTATGCAAGGTATTACTGTGTAGGAACACAAAATAAAGAAATGTTTATATCGCTTCTTAATGAAATTATCAGTGGTAAGATTGCCTATCCTGATGATCTATGTCTTATAAATACTGTCTTTCGCGAAAAGGCCAAAATTTTATTGAATAATATTGATGAGTATTTTATATGATTTTTTTAACAGGGTTATCATACATGAAAAGATATAAATTAGTTTTTTTCAAATCATTATATTGTTTGGTCATATTGGTTCTTGGCATTTTCTTTTTAAATAATAAAACATACTGCGCAGACAAGACATTTATAATTAAGTTCGCAACTGTTGCGCCTGATGGCTCCATATGGGTCAACTATATGCGGGATCTTGATAAAAGACTCAGGTTAAAGAGTCAGGGGAAAATAGGTTTTCGTATTTATGCAGGGGGGATCGCAGGTGATGAGCTTGATGTTTTAAAAAAGATCCGGATCGGTCAAATCCATTGTGCAGCCTTTTCAGGCGTTGGCATTAATGAAATACTTCCAATATGGCGAATCATGGACTTGCCTTTTTTATTTAAAAATAGTGATGAAGTTAAGGCAGTGCACAGGGAACTTGACATCCTTTTTAAAGAAGAATTCAGGAAGAAAGGTTTTGAATACATAACCTGGGCAGAAGTAGGTGATGTGTATCTGTTTTCAAAAAAAGAGATAAAAAACCGCAATGATTTTAAAGGATTAAAAATTTGGACATGGTCAGGGGACCCTGTCTCAAAAAAGACATTTACAATGATGGGTTCAATCCCAATATCACTTTCCATTACAGATGTGACAACAGCCATAAACACTAATATGATAGATACGGTCTATGCTCCGCCCATAGGAGCCCTGTCTATGCAATGGAATGATAGGATGAGTCATATGACCGGATTTCCTATTGCCCACTCAACAGGAGCTATTCTCATTTCTAAAGAATATTTTGATAATATTCCTGAGGATTTGATTAAACTATTTAATAATGAAGTCAAGATATCCATGACCGAGTTATCATCTGCCCTGAATAAACAGGCTGATGAATCCATTAAAATAATCGTTCAGAAAGGCGTCAAGATATCTGATCATCCAGGTCCAAAGGAAGTTGCCGAATTTAATGAACTCCATAATGAAATTGCCAATAGCCTTATAGGCGAAATATTTCCTGATACACTGCTTTTAAAGGTTAATAATATACTACATAAAGAACGATCAACTAATTGAAAATTAAAGACATATACCAAGTTATAGAATATCTTGAGCGCGGGCTAATTATTCTGTCATTTAGTCTCATGATCATTTTTTCTTTTCTGAATGTAATCCTTCGCGCCTTATATACTAAGCTGGGTTTTGAACCTGCAAACCTTGTTTTAAATAACATGGGATGGAGTGAACCCTTTTCAAGGATGATGCTGCTCTGGATAACCTTTCTTGGGGCATCCATGCTGACAACAGAAAACAGGCATATCAAAATAGATATTTTCGGACAATTTATGTCCCCGTTTTTAATCTCATTGCGGGAAGTAATAACTTCAATTGCCTGCATCACAATCTGTTTTTTTATGGTTCATTCATCAGTGGGTTATATCAGGATGGAAATCGTTCATGGAACAGGTATCATACTTGGGATTAAAGCCTGGGTATGGTACCTGATTATTCCTGCCGGGTTTCTCCTGATATTGCTTCGTTTTGCATTAAATCTGTTTGAAAACATAATAAATATCAGGAGTTTTTAGGGGAAATGATACTTTTGTTAGCGATAATTTTGATATTACTAACAATATATGGAATGCCCCTCTTTGCCTGCATATTTGCAGCAGCCATGATCGGGCTATACCACGAAGGTATCAATTTTATTGCAATCCCTATAGAGATATTAAGGCTTGCCTCATCTCCTGTATTAATATCAATACCTCTGTTTACATTTGCTGGTTATCTTCTGGCTGAAGGAGATACATCTAAACGTCTGATCAGATTTTCAAAAAGCCTTTTAGGCTGGTTGCCGGGCGGGTTTGGTATAGTCGCTATTCTATCCTGTGCCTTTTTCACTGCTGTTACCGGCGCAACAGGGGTCACAATTATTGCACTGGGTGGTCTCCTTTTTCCTTCCCTTCTTAAGGAGCAGTATAAAGAAAATTTCTCCATCGGTCTTGTAACTACTGGAGGCAGCCTTGGGTTAAACTTTCCTCCAAGCCTGCCAGTCATATTATATGGGTATGTGTCAGGTTTGAATATTGATGAGCTTTTTATAGCAGGTTTTATCCCTGGGGTCATGATGATTATCTTGCTATGTGTATACTCAATTTATATCGGAAAAAAGTGGCATATCAACACAACCTCATTTAATTTTACTGAGCTTATAATCTCTTTCAGGAAAGCAATCTGGGAACTGCCAATACCTTTTCTTATCATTGCTGGCATCTATACCGGGCTTTGTACAGCAGCAGAGGCAGCAAGTTTAACAGTAGTATATGTGCTGTTTTTAAAAACTGTAATTTATAAAGAAATCAGATTGGTTAAAGACGTGCCATCTATAATGGTGGAGAGCCTTAAACTGGTAGGTGGGATAATGATTATCCTGGGGGCCGCGCTGGGTTTTACAAACTACCTGGTAGATGCCTTTGTGCCCGCAACCATACTTGAATTTATGAAAGGTATTGTGCAAAGTAAAACAGGCTTTCTCTTTATCCTCAATCTGTTTCTTCTTCTAATCGGGTGCATGATGGATATATTCAGTGCAATACTGATAATTGTTCCTCTTATAATTCCAATGGCGCAGGAGTTTGGAATTAATCAGCTTCATCTTGCAGTGGTATTCATGGTGAACCTAGCCATAGGTTACAACACACCCCCGGTAGGATTGAATCTGTTTATTGCAAGCGCAAGACTGGAACGGCCATTACTTAAATTATATATCTCTACCCTGCCCTTTCTTGTAATATGCCTGTTAGCTATGGCCATTATCACCTTTTGCCCTTGGCTTAGCCTGTTTTTGCCAGGAATAATGAAGTAAGAAATTACAGGTGTGTTATCCCGGTTTTTTTATCCCGAGTTTTTTCATTCTGAAGAGAAGTGTTGTGGGCTTAAGCCCTAGTATCTCGGCTGCCCCCCTGGGTCCGCTCACCTTCCAGTAGGTGGATTTAAGCACCTTTTCTATATGGTCCCTTTCAACATCGGCAAGTGAGGCATTGAGCTGGTAAGAGTCAGGGGTTAATGTGCCGACGCGGTTGGTATGAAGACCTGAAAAGCTGATACGCCTGCCGTCTGATAGTATCACTGATCTTTCCACAAAATGCTCAAGCTCTCTGACATTTCCAGGCCAGTCATAGGTCAACAGCTTTTCCATCTCCTCCTTCGGGATGAGTTTGATTGGCTTTGACATCTTTTTTGCGAATTTATCAAGAAAGTGCCAAACAAGCATTGGTATATCCTCTTTTCTATCACGCAGTGGAGGCACATGTATAGGGAAAACAACGAGTCTGTAATAAAGATCCTGCCTGAATTTTTCCTTAAGCACCTCTCCATAGAGATCTTTATTAGTTGCTGAAATCACCCTGAAATCTGAGTGGATGGTGTTTGTGCTGCCAAGCCTTTCAAATGATCCTCTCTGGAGTACCCTTAATAACTTGATCTGCAATTCCAGAGGCAGGTCACCGATTTCATCTAGAAATATGGTGCCTTCATGTGATATCTCAAATCTTCCTTTTTTTCTTTCATTGGCGCCTGTAAAGGCCCCCTTTTCATGCCCGAACAATTCACTTATTATCAGTTCAGAGGGTAATGCAGCAAGGTTCACAGATATAAATGATCCGTTTTTTCTTTCACTTGAATTATGGATAGCCTTGGCAACAAGTTCCTTCCCTACCCCTGTTTCGCCAGTGATCAAAACAGTGCTGTCAGTTGAAGCGACCTGGGTAATCTGGCTTTTAAGTGTCCTTATTACCTTTGATTCTCCGACTATCATTTCAATCGGATTAGATATACCCATCTCCTGTTTATAGTATAGTGCTTCATCCTTAAATCTCGTTTTAAGTTGCCGCATCTCTTCAAACATTCTGATATTTGATACCCCTACTGATATCTGATTACATAATAGCCTCAAATAACGGAGCTGGTTAACAGAAAATGGCTGACCTCCAAGCCTGTTAAAAAGGCAAATATATCCAGTTTTGTTTTCAGGCATTTTGACAGACATGAGTATCACAGAGTTGATATCTACCTGTTTAAAGTAATTTGAGTAAATAGGTTTGCATTTTTCGGTATCAGAAATAAAAATCTCAGAGCTCCCTTTAATATCTGTTATAAGTAACTTTATAATGGAATTAAACCCCTCTGAATCAAGAAAGGCAGTATCCATATTTCTGCTTGCTGCCACCTTGAAATTATTGTCATGTGTAGGCATTAAATAGGCACACTGGGTGGCCATTGAAAAATCTATTGCCACATCCAGAACCCTGTCAAGGAATGCAGCAACATCCTGAATTATTTCCAGAGATTCATTGATACGGATTATCTTGTCTATCATTATCTCTATCTTGCGTTCACGGGGCATTATGGCCATTAATTCTTTTGGTAGATAACTGTGATCTACCTTTGCAAATAAACCCCATGCCTTTTCCATATATTCCTTTCTCCTGGTTGTGTCCCCCCTTTTCAAGTATTCATCACCAAGCATGATCCTGGTTTTAGCAAGCTCAATTTCAGCACCAGATAATTCAAGCCATTTTTCACTTTTTTCAAGCTCAGAAATTATATCCAGTTTGTCATCCTTTTGTTTAATAGCCCTCTGCCTGTATGCAATACCCTTATAATAAAGATTATCGCCTTTAATCGATTCCTTTAATGCATCATTGAAATTGAGCTTTTCATAATAATATCCCTTTGACTCAAGACCATGCAGGTATTCAAAAAACCAGTTGCTTTTAATGTGAGGATACCCTGTATCCTTTGGGTAATCAGCGATTCTCCTGTGGCATTCAAATGCACGCTCATAATCACCTTTCTCATAATAGATACAGGCGTTGCAGGTATCTGCCATTAGCTGCATCAGGTTATCGATCTTTTCAGGATATTCAAATGCCCTTTGTATCCATTTTTCTGCCTCATCAATATTGCCGACCTCAATGCATGAATGGGCATACAGGATGCTCGAAAAGACTGCTGCATCCTTAAGGTTCAGTGAAACAGCCTTTTTATAAACAGCCTCTATCATTCCCATTCCCCTGGCAATTCTTCCGTTGATCACATATACGCGCCCCATATAGCTGTCACCCATAAGTGTAGAGCTATCATCACCGAATTCTTCAAGCCCTGATATTGTTTTTTCATAACTTTGCAGGGCTTCAATAATTCTCCCTTTCCAGAACATGATCTGCCCCATACAGAGCGCTGATAAAATCCTTGCAGATGGTATTCCCTGGATATCTACAATCTCGAGTGTTTTATTTATGTATTCAATAGCCTTCTGGGCATGCCCTGATGCAGCAAGTGCGCGGGCCAGACGAAGATTTATTTTGGACAGGTATTCCCATCTGTTAAAATGCCTGGAATATTTCCATGCATCTGTAAGTACCGGTATTATCTGATCAAGAGGCTTTGTCATCCTTGATGCCTGAAGGCTGCCAATTACACTTTCGAGGTAAAAATCAATAGTCTTTTTATGCGGGGCATTTTCATTAAAGAATTGGAGTGCCCTGTCAAAAAAAATATATGCTTTTTTTTTCTCCCCTGATATTGAAAGTCTCTTTGCCGTCTCCACAAGGTATTTAAGATTATCCGCAGAAATATCTGCATGCAGGTATAAGCCGGCTAGATAGAGCTCTTTTTCAGGGGTATCAGGCATTTTATTTTCATAGTAAATTATTAATTTTCTAATAGTTTCTGTAATTGATTTTTTAGGCACATAATCCAGTAAAAAACCGGAAATCTCATCGGTATCAAAATTATGATATATCTTATTATTATCGAGATTAAAAAGGTTACCTGAAATGAAGTCAGCTATAATGGCATGTTTCTCAGATTTTTTTCTCCCGGCGATTTCATCAAATTCTGAGGAGAGGAATGGTGAAGGCATAAAGGATGCAAGCATGAATAAATTTCTGCTTTCCAGGCCCATTTTTTGCCATTGATCTTTTATCTCCAATATATTGATCATCACTGTCTAAACCTGCCCGCCTTAATCATTTTTTCGTATATTTTTATCGTGCAACTTTATTTTATATCGTTTATTTCTATCAATATATTAAATATTTTTCAATATATTGCTAAAAAACTATAAAAATTAATGAACTAATTATGTTTTTTTATTTACAATTATGTCTAATTATACTAGATAGATTATAATTATCCCGAAAGGTTAAGAAATGCTTATTGATCATGCCCCATCTGTCAGAGATCTGAATGGAAATAAGAGGAGTAAAAGAAGAAGAATTTTGTTCCTCCTTCTGCTTTTTATTTTGGCGTTGGCACTTTTTTCTTTTTCCTGTTTTAATCTGCATCCTTTTGATGACAATAAACCAACATTGGAGATACAGAAAACAGTATTAATGGAAGCAGACGCTAATGACAAAAAGCATATGCCCCTTTTACCAAAAATAGTAAAAAAGAATATCACAGTTTCCCCTGGTGATACATTGATGGAGCTTTTTGTAAGGGAAGGGATTGAAAGGACGGATGCATACAGCATTATATCGTCTCTTTCAGACCTGTTTAATCCAAGGCAGTTGCGTCAGGGGCAGGAGATTATTTTAAACTTTGAAACCCCTCCCCCCTCTGGAACTCTTTTTTTTCACAGTCTCACCCTTGCACCTGATCTTACAAGGGAGATACAGGTAACCCGTTCCTCTGAGGGTACATTTTTATCAAAAGAAGTTTTATATGAGCTTGAGAAAAAGAGAGTCAAGGCAGTAGCAGAAATAAAGAGCAGTCTCTATAACGCTGCCCTTGCCGCTGATATTCCTGTAGAAATTCTTATCAAGATGATCAGGGCCTATTCCTATGATGTCGATTTTCAAAGAGACATACAGAGTGGAGATAGCTTTGAGGCACTTTATGAGAAGGTAGTTGATAAAAATGGCAATTTTATTAAAGGGGGTGAATTATTATATGCATCCCTCAATACCAGTGGCAACCCGATCACCATTTACAGATATCAGGCCACTGATGGTGAGATAGATATGTATGATGCAAAAGGCTGTTCAGTGCGTAAAACCCTTATGGTAACACCCATTGATGGCGCACGATTGAGTTCCGGCTATGGCATGCGACGCCATCCTATACTGGGTTATACCCGTATGCATAAAGGCCTTGATTTCGCTGCACCATCCGGAACCCCGATCATGGCGGCAGGTGATGGCGTTATAGAGATGGCTGGCAAAAAAGGCGGTTATGGTAATTATGTAAGGATCCGGCATGCTAACGGCTATCAGACAGTTTATGGGCATATGAAGAAATTTGCACCAGGAATAAAAAAAGGTGTAAGAGTAAAGCAGGGAAGCATAATAGGCTATGTAGGATCAACCGGTATTTCCACAGGGCCTCATCTTCATTATGAGGTACTTTACAATAAGGAGAATGTAAACCCGGCTTCGATAAAGACCCCATCAGGGAGAATTCTTAAAAATGATGAACTGGAAAGATTTTTACTCTTTAAACAGGAAGTGGAAACCCTTTGTCTAAATGAAAATCCGGAGCCCCCTTTGAATGAATTGAATAATTTACAGGCAAATAATCGGTCTCCTGTTCTGGACTAATACCTCTATTTCGCATCCTCTATTCCGGACTTAACGCATTTTCCAGCTTTCATCAAATTTCCAAATAGATATCACAGCCCCGTTCAGGCAGATGTTATGATAATGTTGTTAATAACACACAGGATGAGCCCTGGCCTTTCTGATCACAAAGAAAGGAATCTATTATAAGGTTTGAAGGGTAGACCGGTGCCTGGCCAGCAGAAGCTTTAGCGAAGGCGGCTGTCTACCCCTATTACCAATCTGTTGTTATAACCTTTGCTGAACTGCTGTCATAATTTTACCTGAATTATTTATTAGCTCCAGTAGCTTTTCCAAGTATTATTCCGGTAAAATCATGCTGATCCGATGATAGTCTTACTTTCAAGGACAAGATCAGTTATGGCCTTCCTTGTAAGCCCGCAAACATCATCATAGGTGTAAACCACAATCCTGCAAGTAGTTCTCCACATGTCAAAAAAACGGCGGAGAAAGCTCCGATAATAAACGATTTTATTTGGTTTTTTTAAGGTCTAATAAGGTAGAACAAGTAAAACGTGCGTATATATTAAGGAAATGGTTCTTAGTTATGTCTGGCTTAAATATTGCAGGCTTCAACCATTATGGACATACTGATTGCAGATGATAACTTACCTTCAAGGGTACTTTTAGCCAGACTCCTTTCAAAGCTGGGGTACAGTGTTACAATGGCCTCAGATGGCAAAGAAGCATGGGAAATCCTACAGAAAAGTAATATCAATTTTGTTATTACTGACTGGATAATGCCTGAAATGGATGGTCTTGAGCTCTGTAAAAGGATCAGGAGTGCGGACCTTGGTCACTATGTCTATATCGTTATCCTTACATCAAAAGAAGAAAAAAGTGAGATGATAGAAGGTCTTGAGGCAGGGGCAGATGATTTTATAGTAAAGCCATATGACAGGGACGAACTCTTTGTAAAGATACGCATTGGTGAACGTATACTTCAGCTTGAAAAGAGCAAGGAAGAGCAAAACCGTAAACTGGCTGATACGTATGCAGAAATAAAGAAGGATCTTGAGGCGGCAGCAAAGATACAATTAAGTCTTCTACCAAAATCTGACGCCATGATATCCGGTGTTGAATTTGACTGGCTTTTTATGCCAGCGGCATTTATGGCTGGGGATATTTTTAATTACTTCTGGCTTGTTGATGATTATATTGGTTTTTACCTTCTTGATGTGGCAGGGCATGGAATTCCATCTGCCCTTCTCTCCATAACATTAAGCAGGTACCTTTCACCCATTGACAATCAGGATAGCCCGCTAAAGAAAT